>JAAUXT010119628.1_pt1 | contig 19313 bp, 9 predicted proteins | sample 7278171 | NCBI WGS metagenome assembly JAAUXT01 (sample SAMN14350112, study PRJNA611818) | marine sediment metagenome | isolation source: surface marine sediment (1.8m) | place: French Polynesia: Moorea | collected 2018-08 | reverse complement strand
GTCCTAAAAGACCACTTTGCAGACTGCCCATTGGGTGAGAAGACGGTCAAACGCTCAAGAATGTAAACAAAACAAAACCGCGGTCTCGCCAGAACTGAAATCAACCTCGTACGAACCACACAAGAATTTGACAGACGACTTCACACGGTGAGCACGTACAACAACTGGACCCCGAGTCGTACCAACGAACAAGCATTCTTTTCTTTTTGAAAGGTTTTGAAAGGAAAATCAAAGGCAGAGTGCGCTACTTCAATGCTGATTTTGTTTATTTGTTGTTATTTTTCTAAAGCTTCCTGAAACATTTCAGTTTCTTCAGATGAATCGTTGTGAGCTACCAAAATAGTGTTCGATAGAAAACCCATGACGTTCTTTTCTCTCGCAGATGCCGAACAAATTAGCGACGAAGGACGAGGTGGGGTTGATGTGGCAGCACATGCCTGATCCGCTGCTCCTCAACATCTTCTCCTACCTGCCTCCGAGAGCCCTGCTCAACTGCGCTCAGGTTCGATCGCGAACAGACACCAAGAAAAAGGGTTCACCTTGTCAAATCTGACGCTAGAACAAAAACAAACCACTGATATTCACTGCTGCACAACGATCACAGTTCTCTCAGGTTGATCAAAGAAAAGTAGAATTTGAATGATTGCAACACGTGAGGCTGGTTGAGATGTGAGACAACGCTGTTTTCTTTCAGATTTGTAAAACTTGGAACAGGATCGTGTACGACGAATTTTTGTGGAGAGACCTGTTCTACAGACACTGGAAAATACCAACGACTGTCACGATCGCTCATGGGAAAAAGTCGTGGATTTCAGAGTTCAAAAGACTGCACTATCACACTCCAAAGGTACAGGGGCGTTTCAACCGAAGACAGCGAGAATTTGCGAGAACAATATTGATGCCTTTCTTTGACACGCAAACACAATCTCAAGACAAATATTTTGGACTGTCCGCAGGTGGAGAGTGAGGTTCTGCAGGGACACACGGACCAGATCCTCCATGTCAGCTTCGCGCATCACGGGAGGTACTTCGCTACCAGCTCGAAGGACGGACTCGTGAAGGTAAAAAATAGTTCGAGCTCGCTCGCGTGATTTGCACCTGATGCCATTTTGTTTGAAGTCAACAGTACCAGACAAGAGTAAATTGGAACAATACCAATTTCAAAGTACTGCACATTGATCAAATTCCTTCCTGGTGGCTTATCCTTGACCAAGAAGAAATCTACAGACTAAATATGAATATAGTTGAGCACCATTTTTACAGAGAAAGTGCTGTACACATACTTTTGGTAGAGGATGCCTACAATGCTTCCGCTCGACCAGTACCCGGCTGGCGCGAATCACTAAAACCGACGCGAACGTGATGACGTGATCACCCACGTGATGGTCAAACGTCGGAAAGACAATAGGGGGATAATGCAACGACGTTTCGCTGAACGTCGCGTCAACGCCAATGTCGAGTGGTGTGTGTTGATTGGCCAGTGCCATGGAAACTGCACAGCGTCATCAATTTGTGCGCTCTTTTCGACGTTGGCGTTGACACGACGTGCATTTCAGGGTCCTGCATAATCTCCTCATTCTCTGTTTGATCAAGTGTCAGTGGAACATCACCGACACTTGACGTGACCGCTTTATTTGTGGACGTTTCAGGTTTGGAATTCGCAGTATCCGGCGACAGTGAAGTACTGCGCGGATATGAAGCAGTTCAACTGGAAATACACGCAATTTACTCAGTTCAACGAGACGGACACACTGCTCCTCGTGTCTGGCGTATTTTTTGGGGAGCAGAGTACCTCTGGAGAGATCGCTGTCTACAGCATGGTTGGTAAGTTGCCAGCCATTGTTTTTGACCACAACGACCCAAGGGGCGCATCGCAGGACAAATAGGTTGATGGATTGAAGGCAGTTGTCGGTCGGTCAGGGCAAATATTTATCCCAGATGTCACACACTTAACACAGTTGCAATTGTTCTTCTCCAGGTGGCTTCGAGCTGCAGTGCAGAGTGTCCAACAAACCGTACGACATATTCGGCACTTGGTTCAACAACAACTATTTGTTGTCCGGGAACCACCACTGGCTGGACCAGTCCACATCCTGCTCCGTGCTGTGGCTCAACAAGGTGAAGATCTCCTCTCCAGCCTTCCAACAAGTTAGACTTATTCTTGATATCCTGTGTCCCCGAGGTGGCTGTAGCAGGTTATGTACGAATCACTGTTGCGTCCGTTGTGTGTGTGTGTGGATGAGTTTTGAGAGGGATACGCCAGACCTACCACAGATGGGACCATATCAACCACACCAACTGGTGGGGCCAGACCACACACCAACTGGTGGGTCAGATCCACCACACCAACTGGTTTGGGGCAGGTCCACCACTCGAATTGCTGGGGCCAGGTCTGCCACAAAATGCCTTTGGCGGACGCAGGCAGTTCATTTGTAAAATTTTGTTGTTCTTCCTCTCTTGTTGTTTGTACGAAAAAACATCTTCTGTACAGAAGTAAGACAGGTCATTCGCAAAATTGCACACAATCTGTCCTGCGTTGTGTGTCTGTCTTGGTGGACTGTGTCTCAGCACAGGGCGACCGGACGTTGATTCGAGGCTTTGTGTTTCCAGGCGTCGCAGGCTCTTGAGTCTGAGCGCGAGTCGGTCGTCATGCGTCTCTACCGCTTCTGCAACCGCCACTCGAGCTCGATCCGAACCATCCTGGTGGCGCGAGGGGGCGCCAGCAGGTTCGGCTCCCTCTCCGCGTCGTCCCCGGACAAGGCCGAGTCACGCAAACGCAAAACGACGGCGACGGGCGGCATCGAGGGAAGCGAGACGTCACACAGCGAGTGCAGCTGGGGCAAGTCGAGTCGTTTTCAGACTGTCAACAAACACTCGCAGAAGATGCAGTTGTACAATGATGGTGAGCAAGGCATCAAGTTGTTTGAAGTGGACAGTGAGTGCGCGGCGAACAGCTCCACGTTTGAGTACAACATGGACTACAGGATGGCCGAGTGCCAGGGAGACAAGGACGAAATGAAGAACGTTGAGAGAGCGAATCAGGAGCACGGAGGCAGTGACTTACCCAGACAGGACTCGAGTCAGCCCCTGGATGTCGAGGACTGGGACCGCGCGCTCTTGGGGGAGGAGGTGATGGAGTACGGGAGCAACGGGAGCAGTGACAGCGGGGGCGATGAGGAGGACAGCATTGCGGATGACTTGGTCGATCTGTACGATCCCGAGCTCCACATGCACGTGCAGTACACGCGGTCCTCGCAGAACCCGGCGTCCCGCGCAGACGGGGCGCGAACTCGCTTCTTCACGCCGTACGGCGCGCGCGAGGGCACGTGTCGGGACTCCGGGGTGGACCCGCTGCCCTGGTCCCCCCGCGGCTCGGCGGCGGCGCGCCCGGCTCGTACCCCTCCCTCCCCCGGGGAGCCGCGCCCCGCCGCCCCGGAGCCCGTCGCCTCCACCTCCTCCAGCTCCCAAGACCCCGAAGAAAAATACCTGCTTTTCACAACGGGCCTCAAAACGTACACACCACACCAGGTCGGTATCAAAAAGATTCTGCCCCTGAAGACAACGTGCCCGGTGGACCGCAGTGCCTCCTCCAAAGACGGCCTTCTGCCCAATGTCTCGGACAACGAAGCTGGACCGGTGAACCCGAACAACGTCTACGACACGGTCGACCACTTGATCGAGCTTAACGGACACATCATCGGCATGTGCCTCTCGCCTGACCACAGGTAAAGAAATGTGTGGTTGTGATAAACTTCGCTGCTCACTCCTCTGTGCTTGTGATCCTTGGGAAAAGAAAGAGATGAAGAGCTTGGTGAGCAGCGTCCTTTGCATCCGCAGATTCCAGTGTCACTGAGTGAGTGCCGGGGAACGAAATGAGGAGACACCTCCAATTTTTGACACGGGTGTTTGGCAATATGAAGTAAGAGCTTGAAATAGCCTCACACATGTCTCCCCATTTCAGTTAGGGGGTGAAATGGCCAAGCACCCTTGTCTTGTGCGCTTGGAGGTTGTTCACCCCATGTCTGGCTATTTCAAGTCAACTGAAATGGCCAGACACCTGTGCCTTCTCATTTTGGATGTTTGGCCATTTCATTACACCGGTCGGGTTGTCAAACACTCAGACAAATGATGAAAGCAGCGGCTTGGTGCATCGTGCCGAATCTGGGGGGTGGAGCAACAGTTTCAACTTCCTTTGGTTTTTGTGTGTACGTGGTGGCTACACGTTGGTTGGTGTGTCGCAGATACCTGTACGTGAACAGCCGTCCATGGCCCAAGGGCTACAGGATCGAGGACCCGACGCACCCGCCGCCGATAGCGCAGGAGATCGACATCCACGTGATCGACCTGAGCACCATGTCCGAGGTCGGCACCATGCACCGCTCCCACAAGGCGTACACGCCCAACAACGAGTGCTTCTTCATTTTCCTCGACGTCTGTGACGAGTATGTCGCCAGGTCAGTGTCCACTTCAAGGTTTGTGAATTTTCTGTCGTGTGCAAAATGGGTTTGCGAAGTTTTTCAAGAAAGGAAAGCTCAAGCAATGAAGCTGAAAAGTTTTTCTTTGACGGAATTTGTGCTTCAGAGGTCAAGTTTTGGTCGTGGCAGGCCCGTGTTAGAAGTAGGTGTGAAGACACAGAACAAAATCCTGGTTTTCCACAGCACCTGGTCACATCATTGTGCCGTATTCACCCGTGTTTCGGTTGCACTCAAAATAATGCGTCTCAAAAAAATTTCCATTCCTTAGGGGCATTTAGATCCCATTGAAAGTCAGACTCGTACTCAGGAAAAGTCACACCCCTTCCTTTGCTAAATTTTTGGGAAGAACGTTTCATTTTTTACACGTGCACGGGCAAACACAGTGAAAGCAGCAGGCGTTGATTTGTCGGAGATTTTGACGGAAACTTACGGAACGAATGTCACGTGTTGCAGCGGCGCGGAAGACAAGCACGGGTACCTGTGGGACCGACACTACGGCGTCTGCCTCACCAAGTTCCCCCACACGGACGTCGTCAACTGCGTCGCCTTCAACCCGACCGACCCGGAAGTTCTCATCAGCGCGAGCGATGATCAGAGACTCAAGATCTGGCGCTCCAGGAACCGGGAGAGGGAGGTGAAGGGGGCGTGTGCCGGCGCGTCAGCAGAGAAGCCGTCAGTCAGTTCAGCATAACGGGACCAGGGTTTAGTGAGTCGTTTGTTTGTTCGAACCGTTTCGCCGGGCGAGACGATGCGATGAGTGTCTGCAGGTTTGATTGGAATTGTTGAAGAAACTCGTCTTCTTTTTTTTTCGCAGCTGCCATTTGTTGAAGAGAAACTCGTCTTTATTTCGAAGCTGCTATTTGTGAATCGCGTGTGCAATTTTATTCGTTTGACGAATATTCTTTCTTTTGTCGACAACAGACGAAGAAAAATGTCTCTGAAATCTTGAGACACTGGTTTTCCCAGACAAACGAAACCTCCAGTAGTGCATGACCATTTCCGGTTGAACCTGCAACGATCCGATGTTTGCTCGTGTGTCGTAGCTTTCAGGTCCAATCTGAAATGGCCCAGCAACTCCCCCCCCCCTTCCGCAGGCCCAATGAGTTTTTTTTTTGGGGGGGGGGACCGCCTGATGGCACCTGATGATCCCTCCCACCTTCCACAAAAGTGATCAAAAAAAATCCAGCTGCACAGGCCTCGTTGAGGAAAAGGATCTGCTACGCGCGCTTTGAAATTCCCACAAAAATTGGCACCTCCGCAACTTCATTGTCAAACTGACCTCCAGCCATTCATACAATTTTGCAAAATTAGTTTCTCTTGCAAGCAATGGAATTGTTGCAATTCAAGATGACCTCACCCTGGGTTCGTGCACCGACAAGTGGACTCTACGCTCGTATTTTTATTCAGCTGAAGATGCGCCCTTTGGCATTTCGCACGAAAATTTTGCACGATATTCAAAAATTGATTTTGTGTTCGCATGGTTTGAAATATTGCTGGTTTGCTCTCCAGGTTACACAGCGAGAATTGTCTCACGCACACACACTCGTGTTTGGTCGCGGTATTGGCACCTGGTACGTTGGTTTGTGGTTTCGGTGTAACGGTCCGTAGCCTGCATCAGGCTGCGTTTCTGTGAAGTGAAATGGATAGAAGAAAACATTGCTGTGTGTGCAGTTCCTTGTTTTGTCTTTTCTGCACAAAATGTGTTCAGCCTGCAGCACCGGTTTGTGACTTCGATATCGTTTCGTTTCTGTATGAAAACTTTGTTTTGAATGAATATTTATTTTGTTGATGGATGTAAACGCAGAGAGAGTTCTTGTGAACATGTCAAGGAGTCAAGAGACGCAAGTGAGTTTCGAGCTGAAGCTGTGAACCTTGTCTTAAGTCTGGTTTGTTTCACAAAAACTCCACTATAGTCCCAACTTCTTGTCAAGACCGTGAACTTCAAAGTTCTTTGTGACGATAGATCTGTTGTTTTCAGGAAAAGACTCCCAAGTAAGTGCCACCCGTGAAACCGTGTCGACGTCAGTCACAGTGGTTACTCACGTTTGTACCTTCAGAAGTTTTCCTTGTGAAGATGTGTTGTTGTTTTGAACAGTTTATTGACGATTGAAAAGAAATCTCCTGGATCGAGAGAGGAAGGCGCAGCTCCTGGCGAGTTGTGGTAAATCTTGAACTGTTTTGTCGCGGAACAAACAAGCTTGTAAGGAAATGGAACGTGGCTGAGAATCTGAAACTTCGGCAGAGGCGAAACATTTATTTCCGAGCGATCAATGTCATGTTTCACTGCCTGTTCAACAAAGGATGGACCACAACAATGTCAAGAGTTTCTGTTTATATTTCGTCGTTCGCGAGAAACAGATAAATGTTCAAAACACAAGGCTCACCACTTCAGCCGGCGTTCGGCGAACCGACACCGAAAACTGTCCGTGTGCTTTACAACGTTTCAGTTTGTCTGGATTTTCCAAAGACCATCAGCAAAATGCCCTTGTAGGAACAGAGCAGACTACGAGCAAGTGCCCTTCACAACAAGAATCCAGAAAAACCTCTCATCTCCGTCCAGTACAACTCCCCAAGAAGCAGATCTATCTTGTTCGTATTTGGCGGACACGAAACAGGGTATGTGTGGACGACACAAAAACTGTACACATTGTACAAACACACCGAATATTTTCCTGGCCTCAGTCGACAAAGGCACACCAACAGAATACATGTATTGCGCATTTGAATGCACTGAAACTTGGATGTCAAAAAAACGTGCACCGGTAGGAGTTTGTGGTTTCTGACACATGGGTGTACAGGTGCGTGTTACACACGGGTTATTACGGTGTTTGTGGAACTTCAGTTGGACCACAGTGTTCGACGTCACTGGCTTCCCTTGTTCCGATGGCACGACGTGGGGACACAGATTCCTGGAGACACAGCTTTGCTGTTTGTCCTCCAAAGTCTTTCTTCACAGGAAAAGGAAAACACTGAGGTGAAAAAAACATCCAATGAAGCAACGGCTATTGTTTGAGACATTTTGGAGCTGATATGGGGAGCGTGTCTCCACAAATCGGCAGTTTGCACAATAACTTTCCGTGTTGCAGACTCTGCACAACGAAGAACCAGGAGCGAATCCCCAAACAGATCTACAAATCAACATTGTTCCAAGTCCTCTATTGTTTGTGCGTCGAAACAACGGCGCGACACGAAAAGCAGCAAATTTACAAGACGAAAAACTCCAGCGTCTGGACGGGTCATGATCCATGTTACCCATATCCACTTCAATATCAACAGCTACGAACATTGCTCACGACGACAATGACAATAGTTGTTTTTTACAGTTGAAACTTGCATTTATAGCGGCCAGAGAAAAGACCGGGTGAAGGCTTGAACTGTATCACAAAATTGTTAATGCTTCACAGCCGTGCAGGGACCACGACAGATCAACGTCGACGTCAGCTGGAAGGGCCAGCCCCATCAGCGCCTGCCAAAACAAAAGAACCGCACGTTACGAGTACATCAATCGCTGGAAACTCCTCCGATTCTTTTCTGAGTAGGAGTTTGAAAACGAATTGTCAGGACAGTTGTGAAAGGACAACACAAACATGGCGCAGTCACCTGATCCCCCGCTTCCCGACGCTCCGTCTGGCGGCTGTTTCTTGAAGTGCTTCTTGTGACCGCGACAATGCGACGAACACTCGTCATCACTGTCATCTGAGGAGGATTCGCCAAACATTCGCGGCTTCTGGTACACGCAACAGCCTGTAACAGAAGAGAAGGACTTCTCAACAAGGGTCGCAAGAGGGAAAGACGTCAATGACGTCAAGACGTCAGTCTCAAAAGTTCGTTGCGTTGTGTGAATCATGAAGACTTACATTTTGATTTCTTCTTGTCCAAGTGCTCGTTATCGACGGTGCCTTCTTGCCACTTCACTTTTCGGTCATTCTTTGGCTTTCTCAACTTCAAAACAACATTTCGTCTCTCTCCCTGCAATGAAAGCAAACAACCGACTCAAAATAATCCTTGTCTGAACACGAGATATTTGACACTCGATCACTCATTGACTCCATGCAGGCTCCAGATCCAGATATCTACGTTGTCTCCTCCCTCGTTTCCACACACGCACACACACAAAGCAGTTGTGGATTTTTGTTTCGCACAGCCTTGCCATCCACAAATCCCGTTGAAACCGTTCAAGAAACAACGTACAAACGGTGACATCTGTAAGTGCAGTGGAGCCCGTCTACCCTTTTCCTTGACCAACCAGACACCAGTCCCTGTTGTGAATCTTCTCGAAATCGGTCACTGCTTCTTCGAAGGATCCAGATTAAAACCCACAGACTATGACATTCAGCACTCACCGTAGGTTGCTCAGTTTCTGTGACAGTCACAGACTGCTGGTCACTCACTGACGCTTCGGCCATGGTCAAATGTCGAACAAATTTCTAATACTTCGAAGAAAACACAAAAGATTTCCCCACTACACTCGCGATGATTCGCTTCTCCGGGGCTCGAGTCGCAAAGCAAAACGTGTTTTCCAAAACTTGCTGTTCCAATATAACACGCCGAACAAGCAGCTGCAATTGACAGCCACATGTTTTGAAAAAATACTTTTTTGAAATAACATCATTGTGTTTTACAATTCCGTGTGCAGTCAGTCATCTTTGTTTTCTGGGAAGACCCTAAAAATGACGGCGCAACAAACCCGGAAGCACTAAAAACTACAGATTTTCTTCAATAATTTCTCCCTGACAAATTACTAATTCGTCTGCCGCTAGAAAATAGTTCTCTACTGGAAACTTCAAAAACAGTCGGCTGGATCACCTAGAAAGCAAACAAGCAAAAGAGATATTTAACATTGAACTTATTCAATCAATTTCCTCGAACAATCAGCTTTTCGTAATTGCAGAGAGGGATTTGGTATGTCACAGACATGAAATCCCGATCACTACGCAACGAACCACAAAACATGTAAACAGGGGAAAGTGAATGAAAGACAGCCGGAATTAAACATTTTTTGACACATTTTTCTGTCATTTGTGTGCACTTCGACAGTGCAATGGATATTTAAGAAGGATGGCTACCTGCAGTTCCCCTGGTGAAGTCGGAGAATGCCTCCGGAAGGTGGAAGGCTGGCTGAACGTCTGGGGTGAGTTGCACGGTTCTTTTGAATTGACAGAAGACAGGTGCGAAGAGACACAGCACCGGAGGTGCAGCATGTTCCGAGTCCTTGAAAAAAGCACAATTTGCCGCTGAGTTGAACTGAACGTTGGAAGAGGCAGTAATTTTTCAACTTGAGGCAATGTGTGCGTGGATTTGCTTGTGAAGTTCTGAGAATCTGGTTTCTCTTTGAAGTTAATTCTGACCAAACTGGAGTCTCAAAATTCTCGCAGACCTGTGTTCTCGTGGATGTCCGAGGGGAATCCCTTTTCCACTGCTCCTTTCTTGGACATGTGGGTTTGGATGGTACAAGGACTTGTAAAGGGCAGCAGGACCTGTCGTGCCGGTACTCGTAAACACGACCTGACAGGTCCTTCGGTGCACGAAACAAGATCATCTTCAGAGACCACAATCCACAGAACACGCGCGCCAAGAACTGATCCAAGATCTTTCGGGTCTCGTTTGCCAGAGGCTAGATCTAGTCTACCCCGAGGAATTTCGGAATCTATTCTGGAGAGAAGTTATCTCGGGTCAGTAGAGTTCAAGAGCTGTCGAACAACCCAACAAATCGTGTTGTTTCCAGAACCATGCACACACACACACACGCACACACACATTCTCTGATACGTAATCGAACGCATGGTCGTATCCTCAGCACACAAAAATGTCGGGAGACCCCCATTGGTGAAATTTTGATCAAAAGGTCAACTCTGCCTCAGTCACTTCACTTTCGTGCCTCTCCTCGATCCTTCCCCAAACTTCATGCCACACAAACACAGCACATTTGTGCCAAACTGCTGAGCAATTTGTTTCAAGACCCTTGACGCTTTTTGCGTGAAGTTGTTCGTCTGCAGTGTTATTTGGGTCGTGTTTCTGAACAGAAAATAGCGATTATTGATTGTGTCGTTTCAGACGATGATTTATTGAAGTTTCTTTTTGCCAAGCCGACGTGTTGGGCGCAGAGCGAATCAATCGGCTCAAAGATCTGAACAGATCTACGACGCTCCAACAAATACGTTTGTCGAATTTTGCCAACTCGACGAAAAACGCTTCCAGAAAACCGTCCAATCGCTTGTCGAAGAACACTGGAAATGTTACACCATACTAAATCAAGCCCAGCGAAGAAAACGCGTGTATGTGTGCGAGCGGGGGGGGGGGGGACTCCAGTGTTATCTGCTTATACGAGCTGTTCACGTATGGAGTTGTCACGTTTCATACCTCTGTAAGGCAAATCCGCTACACGCTTGAGCGTTTCTTAAAAACACCAATCGTGGCCAAAACGGAAGCAGCCGTCACTGTTATAAGGACTCGAGATGTGGTATTTCGAAGAACAGAATTTCACCCAATTGATGATCGGAACTGCGGGCTCTTTGTTCTGTTGACACCTTGTGCTCAATTTTGTAACCTTGTTTCGGGTCAAAAAGTGGTGGTTGGTTTCTGCGGGAGCGAGTGGGCGCTGCGAGTTTTCAGTGCAAACAGTCGGAAACAAGCAATTTTGCAGCGAATGAAGTTGTGGTTGTGATGATTTCCCAGTGGCGCGCAGAGCCCAAGAGATCCACGCTCTCGAACAGTGCTCCGGACTCGCGCTGTGTCGCTGAAACAACACGAGGCTGAACCCACGTGTCCAGAACGTCCAGTAAACATCGCTGCAAAGGTTGGAGTGGTTGACATTAGGGGATAAACGTGTTAAACGGCCAGATGTTGGCATGTCACACGTTTGGCAGGACGCACCAGCACCTGGCCATCACGAGCAGCAGATGCGGCCGGCGGTGCCCTTGCGCCTAGGTACGAGTGACATTGAACACTTTTCTTGAAGACATGTGTGGGCTTTGTTCGTGTCACATGTTAGAACACTGAGTGCATGTCACGCACGCGGGACTGGCATCCCTGCCCTACGTATCCCCCAGCGCGTAATGACAAGAGAAACTCGGCTTGTGACCAACCGAGTGGGCCATGGCTTGAAGGGAAATGAGGAACTGGTCTGCGATGCAATAAAATTCTTCCGAGTCCCTGCAAAACCCCGAGTGGTGATGGAAACTTGATGTGCGAATTCGCTTCATGTTCCAGGAGTGGGATCCACTGTTGGCGCGGGATTTATTTCTGCAGGCTCCCCTCAGTGTCAAGCAATTTACTGCAGGCGTTTCCTTTTCTTGGGATAAAGAGCCCATGGCCTAACTATATTTGTGAGAAAAGCAAATTGGAGAAATGAAAAGACTCGCCCACGGAAGCGTTGCTGGGGGGAACGAGAGATTCAGGATTGGGTTGCAAGGGAAATGGAAACCCCCGTGGTGAAAAAGTATGATTGCACTTTTCACCTGAAAATAAGACGTGTTCTGTGCGTTTGAATTGTTGTGCCATTGTTGTGGGAAAACAAGAATGACGTTGATATTTTCCAAATTGAAAAATTGCGCGGACACCAATTGTGAACCAAGGAGGAACCATTTGAGATGTTGGTTTCCGGAAACAAAACTACAGAACGCTTGAAATTTTCAATCGATTCCATTGCTCATGATCTTTCCTCACTTGGAATGGAAAAGAAAAGTTTCCTGTTGTGGTAACTGTGTGATCATTTCAGACTGCACCGGTAGCGTCTTGCGGTTTGACAATCATGAAAAGAAAGAGCTCTTTCCCTCGCTTGACTCGGTCGGGGGAAATTGCTCTCTATGATTTGCGGAGAATGAACAACAGTGCCTGTGGGATTTTGGTGTGGTTAACAGAGATACCACTAACTTGTAAATATATCCACCACATCTGGTTTGCACCAGCTAAACAATAACTGCATCAACCCTGGTCTATTTGCAATATTCTGACACGTGAAACCGTAAATGAGAAGTGGAGGAGTCCGAAGGGCCAAGGAATGCCGGCAAATGTGGGGGTGATATCCAAGGCGGTGCAAACGGATCTCGTTTGAAAGAGACCACCGCCTCGAACACACGGACGGGGTTGGCCGCAGGTGGGGAAGTTTGCCGAGGGTTTTCGAGAATATGGAACAAACATTGGCTTCCTTTTTGCCCAGAAAATGTCTTCACGTCAGGACAAAAGCACTTCCACCCCATTCGTGCAGCCAATTGAGCGCCCACTTGTGTGGTCAGGAAAAGGTCGAACCTCTTCAGGCATTTGTTTGCAGGAGAATTTTCACGACTTCGTAGGTCACTTGACCGACATCAAACAGCTGAAACTTGACCTACTTTCAAGGGGATTCTGCAGCTCAATCCTTCACGCACTTGTGGAGCCATTAAAAATCAGGGACTGATGACCTGCCGTAAATCAAATGCACAACCCCAGGGGGCGGGGTCACTGCACACTTGATCGGGGTCAGATGCTTCCGTGCGTTTTGTCTTCGATTTTCATTGAACGCAAAAACGTCGACAGTCGAGCATGCAGATGTGAAAAATCAATGGGGATTCTGTTGCATCGACAAGGTCTCTGCATACCTGTGCAGTGCTGGATGCATGATTGATCTGTGAATTTGCACGTGAATGTTGTGCAAATTAAGTTTCAGGCAACGGGAATGGAAAAAAAAAAGAACACATGTTGTGAGTCTCTCGTACTGTGGGAAACATGTTCAAATTAGCTTGTTTGAAAATCTTTCCACGGCAGTACGTACATGTGAGAGTAGATGCCCCGTTCAACTTTTCGTTCACAAGTTTTACTTGGATGGGTGAAGAGAGTCTCCAGTTGAAAAGAATCAGTGATGTGTGTTGGCTTTTTCCAGTCGTAGTTGAGATGTGGACACCTGGGATTTGCTGGCAGCTGGTTTCTTTCACAGAAGACATCGTCATGCGAGCTCGCTTAACCTTTTGTACACGGTTTCTTTGTGTTTGCGGCTCCATTCCCTGTACTCTCGACATCACAATTGTTTGCACAGGGCTCAGATTGACTTCGGTGTGCAGAACTGGATACACGTCTGAAGTACCCCCTCTCCGTGAACAAACAATCTGCAAAATTTCACGTTTGCCCTCAAAATCCATGAAGCATGCATCCAGGAGCTGTCTGTTGTGTGCCTTTCAAAAACAACATGTTGAGCCCGAATCATGCTGAAGCACCATTTCTCCCTCGTGCCCAAGGAGAATGATCATTGATTCCAGCTGATTCGACAAGTCGTATCCACTTCTAATAGATGCTCCATTGAAATAGGCAGCCGAATGATCCTCTTGGGCAGGGCGCATTCATCCAGAATAGCAGTGGATGTCCCGTGTATAATCGGATGGATGTGGTGGATAATGGATTCTCCTCCCGGGATGTTCAATTACCAGAAGCGGAGACGCCGTCGACTGCGGCGAAGCACGTGTGTGTAACGCCAAGGTGCGTCACGTGACGTCGCGCCGTCGCCAATCAGCGGCCATTGTGTCGGAAGAGCTGTGGTGCGGGTCACTCTCATCCGAAGCGCATCTGCAGACCTCCTTTACACACTGCAGTCTCAGCCCGCTCACGCGAGTTCCTCATCAATTGTTACAGGTGGACTTGCTGAGGGTTGTGATGTGGATTGTGGGGGTTTGGCAGGTCAATCAGGATTGTTCGGGGATTCGTTCAATCTGCGCGAGAATCGATCACCGAGGTCTTCCCGACGCAAAATCAGCTCAGCTCAGAGTTCATGATGTCAGCACAATCTATCACATCAACATCTGCAAGTTTGGGGTCACTGGCCCGCATGTTTTACCTGTTTGTATTCCTATTTCAATATTTATTTACCAAAGGGTCGCTTTTCCAAATAATTGGTTGCCTTGTCGGTGTAAAATAAATGAATCACGACGCTGCCATGTGCGAGAAAGGAAACAGGATCCGGAACACGGAAATGCAGATCAATTCGATGTTTGTTGCCGTTTCCTGTCCCTGTAAACGTAAACACGAGTTCTGGTTGTCAGCTTCAGTCAAGTTGTGGTTGATAGACTTATGGAGGAGAGGAAGGGACAGGGCGTCAGTTCTGATCTTCAGTCAGATTTTGACGCGAGAATCCTGAAAGCAAACTTTCAAAAGGACTCACACCTGCAGGGTTGTCACTGCTGTGGTCTTTGGTAAAACAACGCTTCATCGCGTATGCGATCACCAACAACACATGTTGAATCGAACCAGACCGTGCATGTCGTTTTGCCTGCAGCCCTGAATTCATGCACTTCGGGCGTCAGGTGGTCGCTGTTGCTGCAGCCTGTTTAGTGCAGGTCCATTGGCTGCCTCCGAGAGATTGACCTCGTATCGCAGGACCCAGAACATTCATTGGCCCTTCTGAATGAGAGGAGTCGGAACAGTTCCTGATCCAAGCAATGGGTGCGAGTCGATCTGTGTCGGCGAATTTCAAAGCCTTCAGGTCTCGAGAATTATTGTTGAGGGCAAGATTTGTTGTGGAAGGGGGCAGGCTGAGGTGAAGCGAATTACCGCGACCTACAAACGGAAGATTTGTTTGTTGTGAGAACGGCTGTGGTTGAAATGATTGTGAATGCATGTCGCCTCGGCAGTGCGATGTTAGTAATCAATACAGCGCGGCCTGAACAGCACGCAAAGCGATTCGACGCGCTCGCCCAAGATCCGAGAGGGGGCTCCAGATAAGAAGCTGACGCCGGCTGTTTGGCACGGCTGCCCGTTGCGCAAGTGCAGCGCGGATTTGGAGGTGGTTGGTGGCACGTGTAATTTGCAGGGGATTCGCAGCAGGAGATGACGTGATGGCGGTGGTGCTAGGTTCATGATCAGGCCCACTACCCTGCCCCGATGCTGGTATTCTCAATTATCCCAAATCAGATACGAGGCCGATTGCATGGCCAACACTCAATTAAGTGTGAAGATCGCACTGCCAAATTCCCGATCGCACAACGGTGTTTGTTTGATCACTGAGCAAATATGTACGGTTCATCGCTTGAGAGATCCGTACATGTTTGTGCTTTCCATAAAAATGTGTGCGATAAAACACACTGTTGCTTGGCTTGTCGTTTGAGCCGTGAAAGAAAGTGAAAATGGCGGAGAATGTGAGAGATGTGATTTAATTTTTAAAGCTCCACAGAAGCATGTGAAGGATCTTATGCCACTGGCGATGTCAAACTTTGAAGCCCGTTGAAACTTTGGAGAGAATTTGAGCCTTGACAAACACAGTTGCGTCTTGTAGCTTTACCTGTGGGACTTTGTAGCTTACCTGAAGAGTGTGTGTGTACCTGTTGAATTTGTCCTCTCTTTCATCGTGTGATTTTACTTACCTTTGGGTACAATCGCGCCTTTGTGATTTTCACATTGTACGTGAATCCCGTCTGAAAGAAAGCGTTTGATAAACGCGGTGCTTTTGATACGACAGTGTTTCCTATTCTGAGTATTGACAGTCGAAAGTTGCGTGTGTAAACTTGGCAAAAAGTCTGCGGGGGTTGAAGTATTGAGGATTAAATGTCCGTGAACAGAGAGTGGTTAAAGTGAGTTAAGTGGTGCCTGGAAACTGAACAGATCTTTCTGCAGATAACGGTGTTTTCACCATGTTGACCCAGTTGGTCAACTCACGTTTCTTGGTTTGTTTTGAGAAGTTGTGTTTACAAGTTTTGCAGAAACCAGCTGGTGGGAAAATCTGTTGGATTTTTCTCCGCTCAGCGAATCTTTCATGCCTCGAATGATGCAGAGAAGAAAACAAGGCCAACTCCGTGTGTGAATCGAGGGCAAGGATTTGATTTGCATTATTGCCGCAATGAACCTGCTGACATCACAACAGGCTTCCTCGAAAAGAAACAGTTTTAATATGCATGTTGCACGAGGTGAATGTGTACAATTGGCATTGTGATCGTTCATTTCGCCCTATCTTTGGTGATTCACGCGAGCAACACACAACTGGGGCCCGTTGGAGGAAATTTTTGTTGCGTTGCAGTGGTGGCACTTCACCCCCAACACATCCCAGATGGCCTTTAAGTGCACGTTGAATGATCTTGTCGATCAATGTCACCTATTCATCGGGCGCAGAGGCTTTTTTGAGGCAGGAAGAGCATTTGAGAAGAGCAAGTGGATGACAAGATGCGAAGACATTGTGGAGCGAAACTCTTTCGCTCGTTTGTGGAAAAGACCAGCGTTAAAGATTTTCTTGATAATCTTGGGGTCCGTGTCAAGGCGTAGTTTTGATGTGAATTGCTGTTGGGCGGAGGGAGGGGGGGTCTCACTCACAAGAATTTTTCTGATCTTGTTTCTATTTTTGCGGTTTGAGACAACAGGTACGCTCCCTTCCCGCTGGTTTTTCAGTGCGCCATCTGTGAACCGAGGTTTCCACAATGCGCGCGTGGTTTTGTTTGCGGATAGCAGACGGACACGATTGAGTTGACTTGATCTTTTGCGTTTCTTTTCGTTGCAGTCGAAAAAAAACCCACTTTCCTGCTTCGTTGAAAGGAGAACATAAAAAGTTTAAAATTTGACTGGGTCTTCCTTTTTGGTTGCTGTCAAAATTACACACTGGATTTCTCAGAACTCCACACAGCTGCCAGAACGTGTCAGCTGCTTGCGAATTCTGATCAGACTTCATCAACACGTAAGCTGAACTGAAACTCACATTTGTTCTCCCGCTCTTGTGTTTCAGAGGTGGACGCGGTGAAAGCGAAGCTGTTCGAGGACGGAGGGAGCCCTCTGCCCATCTGGGAGCCGCACTACTGCCAGCTGATGCAAGGCGAGAAGCGCCTGTCCCACCACCGAACCGAGAAGGTGAGGGGTGAGCTGCTGCAGAGACGGTCAACACTCGACGCCTTTCGTGTGCACAGGCGACAGGAGTAACTTGGCAAAAGCAATAAAAATGATAATTTTCCGATTGCAAATACTGCAACAAATTTTGCCATGATGTGGACATTTGAGTAATGTGGACTTGTTTGTCGCAAGAAAATGTGTTGGGTTTGAGAGTTTTCCTGAAGACAAAAGGGAGACGGAGCGAATGTTCCACGGGTCCACTCTACTTTCGGTACAGTTTGAAATGGTTGAACATTTGAATTTGGCATCGCTGGTTTCCACAGGAAAAGAAAAGTCGCCTTTCGTCCCTTCAACACTTGCGCACTTTCCAGGAGGTGCTGCCTCTGGCGGCAGGAAGAGGACAGGCGCGAAAACTCGTATCGTGCAAAGAGTTCGTGATTCGACAGCGTCGTTGTCAATTTTCTGATTGAGTGTGGTTCGTTTTCGCAGCTCGCGGACGAATGGAGCAAGACGAACGCTGACGCCGAGCTGCCCGTGATGCGGTTGGACGGAGGGAAGCAAGAGTTCGATAAGCGGTGGGGGTACGAGGCGCTCGAGAGCATCAAGGAAAACTCAATACACTCCGCCTTCCGTGAGTACTCACCTCACCGTCAATCAAATCGGTGTTTCATGCGTGTTCCGCCTGACTCTCTTGGTATGCAGTTGAAAAGGAATTTTGTTCAATTGTCAAAAGCGGAACTCAGATATGGCTTTTTGTGCCGTAGAACAGAGCGAACGGTTTGATAGTAGTTTGCCAGTTGTTTAGCGCAGGCGACTGAAGACAGATCTGGTTGTACCCGCAAACTGACGGGATTTTATCAGGATGGTGAGCTGGACCTGGGAGGTCATGGAGGTCACGGCCTGGATCCGGATAATTGGTTGTTTGTGCATTGTGCTCCCAACTTTCCTGTTCGCACACAAACAGAAATGTATCACTTCAAAATTGACACATTCAAGCGTTCAAGTGTTTGAGTGCCGCAACTAGTGCCCTCAACATGTTTTGTGTGCGACAGTGTCCTGAACATTTTTTGAAGAAACCGTTTAACTTTATTGCCTGCGGCTTGTTTACTCTTTCCAACGTCCTTACATTCTTCCTGCCTCCAGGATAATGCCATATTTGTAAAAGACTGATAACTGGGCAAAAAGGAGGGAAAAGCGCGTCCTATAAATTAGCTGATAAGGTAGAAATTTGAGTGGTTTTGACACCGTTGTGGCGGAGGAGGTACTTGGGGCAGAAAAAGCCCGAGTTGCACCAGGACGACGTCGGGAGACGGATGTTGATTATGCTGCTGATTGTTGTCGCGCATTCCTGTGCTGGCTGACGGTGCATGTTGCTCGAGAAGGAGGAATTTGGCCTCAACTTCTTCCCCCAGCCTGTGTTCCGTGGGTCCCATTTGCAATGCAAAAACGCACCGAATGCAGCCCCTGAATGCACGCGCATTTTGCGCGTGACAAGGTGTTTTGGAATCGGTTCAAGTCTTAATTTTGAGTTCGTGGTGCGCAGTTTCTTGCGCGCGCACTGATGCATTGGTGAGCGCAGCGCACGCGCACTGTCTGTATCGGAGCTGAACTACCTGTGGATCGAAACCAGTCTCCTCAGTTTTGACTTCGATGGGCAAGAACACCGCCACTGACCAGGATCTGAGGTGAATAACGGCTGCAGTGCAACTGTACAACTCGCCAACAAGGCTGTTTGTTGTATTTTGCCCTTTTCGGAAATTTTCCTGGACAGAATATCTGAAGAAAATTTCTGAGTCGTGTACAGCAGTACAGACGTGTTGCACCTGAACTGGAGCTGTGGTTCACGTTTGATGGGTCAGTTGGCGAGTGTACGGAGTTCGTTTACTGGTGGAATCCAGAAGTGAAGATGAAGATCACTCAGTGTTGATCTGACGTCCAGAAGCAGCTCAACGTGACACACCCAACAGGTGAGCGACTCGACTCCCGAGCAACCCGATCGGGGGCGGGGGCGGGCGGCGGCCCCCGCCGCGGCGGCCCCGCCGGGCCCGCCGGGGGCGCGGCGGGGGG
>JAAUXT010054215.1_pt1 | contig 19314 bp, 20 predicted proteins | sample 7278171 | NCBI WGS metagenome assembly JAAUXT01 (sample SAMN14350112, study PRJNA611818) | marine sediment metagenome | isolation source: surface marine sediment (1.8m) | place: French Polynesia: Moorea | collected 2018-08 | reverse complement strand
CACACACACACACACACACACAGACACACACAGACACACACACACACACACACACCACACACACGAGAGCGCCTGACCAAAAGGAAGCAGCATCACCCGAGACTGCCCCAAAACTGCACCGCTCACAGCAGAACGCAGCAGCTGTCTCCTCTCTCGACAGGAGCGCCCCCGCCCGGAGTACGCCGCCATGGCGCCCACCATGGAGAAGAACCCGATCACGGGCGTGCGCGAGCCGTACTTCCCGGAGCGCATGCGCCTCCCGCGCATCATATCCGGCATCGGAGTCATCATCATCATGGTGCGCACTTCCGCTTTTCCGTTTCCGGTTTTCAACTTCCGGTTTCTTCTAACGGTGCAGAATCGTGCATTGCGTGTTCTTTCTTCCTTCCGTCAGTTACAGACGGAAAGGCTTCTCTGTTTTGGCGTTTCCGGTTCCTGAACATCCGGTGTTTGAACTTCCGTTGTGCTGTTGTTTTTCAGATGGTTCTGGTGATAATCTTCATCGTGGCCGTCATCATGTACCGGGTGCTGATCGCCATCCCGCTCTTCCAGAACAACGACCTGCGCTCCAAGGCGCTCATGATCGCGTCCGGCTCGGCCGCCTGCGTCAACCTCATCCTCATCATGGCGCTCGGCAAGGTCTACGAGAAACTCGCGCTCAAACTCACGCAGTGGGGTGAGTACCGCTCCTCGCACGCTCTCCCACGCGAAGGGGTGACTGCGCCAAAAACCCGCACCCTTTGGCTGAGGTGCATTGAGTGTGCCGACCAAACAGAACGTCGTGAGTGTGTAGTGACGTTACACACAGTCCAAGAAACCTTTTGCAACGCGATTTTTCGACCCGTTGTCTTTCATACTTTGCCGTGCTTTGTGCATGATTCTCGGGAGGCGAAGCGAACTCCCCCTGGTGATGGTGGCTTCACTGACTCCGTAACACACAAGTCTCTCTCAGATCTGGGTCTTGGAAAGTTTGTCTCGCTCTGTATGCCCACGAGACAATGAGGGCAACGTGTGTTTGTTTGGTGTGGCGGCGCCTGCGGTTTCCAGCGTTTTGTGATGCCGGGCTGAGCTCCTGTGCAGCCACGGATCGCGGCGCTCGAAGCGAAGAAACCCTCCGAGCTTTTCCCCCGCAGCGCGACCGCGACTCTCAGGGAACCCCTGCCCCCACCCCCTCACACACACACACACACACACACACACACACACACACACACACACACACACACTGAGCATGAAACAGCCGGTCTCCACAGTTCGGGTCAACAGGTGTGAATGTACCCATTTTTGTCCAATGAAAAAATGGGCAGATCAACCTCAAGGGAGTTGTTCACCATCCCTCCCCTTCAACGACATCGTCGACCTGTCTCTGATGTTCATGTGACGGAGTTGTTCTTGGAGTTCTGACCTGAAGGGCAAAATTAAGTGGCCAAATGACTTGTTTTTTCGGAGGGTTGGGTCCTTCCCTAGATTCGCTGGTTGTAACACGTAACTCGGTGTCTCGGCTGCTTCACTGACCCGCGCTGCTACTAACCGTGTGACTCTGCAGAAATGCACCGGACCCAGACGGAGTTCGAGAACCAGCTCATCTTCAAGGTCTTCATCTTCCAATTCGTCAACTTCTACTCCTCTATCATCTACATTGGCTTCTTCAAGGGCAGGTGAGCTGAGGGAGTCGCGCGCGCATGTGTGTGTGTGTGTGTGTGTGTGTGTGTGTGTGTGTGTGTGTGTGTGTGTGTGTGTGTGTGTGTGTGTGTGTGTGTGTGTTGTGTTTTTGTGTGTGTCTCGCGCTTGTGTGTGTGTGTGTGTGTGTGTGTGTGTGTGTGTGTGTGTGTGTGTGTGTGTGTGTGTGTGTGTGTGTGTGTGTGGTGGCTGATTGAGTGGGTCTTTGGAATGGTGACTCGACTGCGTAAGTGTGTGGTGTACGAGAGGGAAAAGAACACGTTTGGTGCTGGAACGCCACGCCCACCCTTACACTAAATACGGTGTGTGGTGTCCAGTTGCTTGGCAACATGGGTGCTGGATTACCAAGTACTCACACGGGAACTTTGATGAGGTGGTATGAACTGTGCTGCTTGTGTGCATCACTAACATACTAACCAGCTCCAACATGCCTTGGATACCGCTCCTGGCGTTGTCATGACAACTATGGGTCATGGTTGCCACGGAGCGGGCTGGTTGCTATGTTACAGAGATGCACAGGACTCAGACGGAGTATGAGGACGCACTTATTGTGAAGTCGTTCTTGTTCCAATTCGTCAACTTCTATTCGTCCATCTTCTACATCGCCTTCTTCAAGGGGAAGTGAGTGGCAGGCAGGGGTCGGGGTGCTTTCTCGCGTCTCTATCCAAGTCTGCAAGTGCTGTGTCCACTCAGTGCCCATCGCAGTGCCAATTGGCTTGCACACAGACGCGGCAGGAAGGTCGCATTCAGCATGTAACTTGGGACAGGAAATCTGCGTTGGGGACTTGTTTCAAGAACATCTGAGCACGTGAAGTTCAGCCTGCTGGCCAAAATTAGAATGTAATACAGGGGAATGGGGGGGGGGCTGGAGCTGTCCTGTAAACCTCACAGTGACATGTTGACCCTTTGTTTTGACGTTGTCGCTCTGTCCGCAGGTTCACTGGATATCCCGGACACTACACCAAGTTCTTCGGGCTCCGCAATGAGGAGGTGAGTGCAACTCCCTGTTTTCCTTATCACTTCACAAGTAGTCAACTGTACAATCAAGGTACCAATCTGTGTGATTCAGGCAATCAACAGTCAATTGAGGGTGCTTGATACAATATCTGTTTCAGCGAAGAGAAGTTTCTGTTTCAGTGTCAGAACGGAGGGTGTCTGATCTTGGCTGTCTGGTTTCAGTGTCAGAACGGCGGGTGTCTGATCGAACTCGCGATGCAGCTCGGCGTCATCATGATCGGCAAACAGGCCATCAACAACGCGCAGGAGGTCCTCGTCCCGTGAGTGCGCCGCCCGCCCAGCCGCCAACTCCCCTTGGTTCACTCTGCTTTTCCCCTTCTGCATGTGTGATGGGTCCCACAGGTGGTAGGGTGTGGCGTGGTGTGAACGAAGGGCACAACCCTCTCGCTCTCAGCCGCCGGTCACCGCCTATCTCTAACACGTTGAAAGCAACGCTTTGGCGGCGCGATTTGGGCGTGACTGGGTGGTTCCGTGAGGAGCCGTGCTGCTGCCACACCCCATCTCCTGTGACTTCTGTATTCGCTGTATTCGTGTGAAATGCTTCTGCCTTGCAATGGCTCTTGTGCACTGCATCCTTGTCCTTTGCCTCAGGTTCTCTGTCTACGCGGTTCAAGTTTTATTTTTTTTTTGCACCCAGACTTGCGTGCCTCTTGTCTCATGTTTTGCATCTGTGTCCAGCTTCTACACCCTGTGTTTTTGGTGTCTCTTCAGGTTTGCACTGTCACTTGAGCACCACTCACGTCAGCTTTTTCTGCAACATAGATCCACACAACGGCGGAAGAATTGAACTTACATTTTCGCACCTAAACTTTGCTTCGTACTGTCTCGCCTCAGATGGCAGCTTTGTCACAGCAGCAGTGTCTCCACGGATGCACTCGCTTTTGATGTTCTGGCGTGTAGTAGATATGTCGCTCACGCACTTGTCATCCTGTGAATGCGTGCGCACCTCAGCTCACCTGCACAGAACCTCACTTTGAAATTTGCGTCTTTTTCGCGCCTGCGCAGTGTGAGGAGAAGGGCTGTCTGATGGAGATGGCCTTTTCCGTGTGCGTCTTCCTCATCGGGCTGCAGACCATGAAGAACATGCAGGAGTTCTTCGTCCCGTGAGACCCCGGCAATGCTCGAAATTTTATGTTGAACAGTTCTGAGTTGTTGGTTGGCTGTTGTTTAGGTGGAAGTTAATTTCTGGTTTGCACCGCGTGCACACGAGTGTCTGCTGCTTCCTGCAAAATCTGAGGCAGATGGGGCCAGTGTGGGCGTCGTGTGCATTTGTGCAGGAAACAACGGGCATGCGTGCGACCGTGGTGTGTTCCGACCTGCAGGCAAAAAAGAACGCCAAACGACGGCGTCACAATCTTGCGCCACCGATTTTCGTCGTGGAGGGGCGTATCTGCGGGGGGAGGGGGCTGGCTCATGGTTGGTTGATCCAAGACAAAATATTCTTCTCCGTAATTATGCAGATATGCCTTTTGCAAATCAGAATCTTCCCTCAGGAGTTAGTCCCCTGGCTTTTGTCCTGAGTTCGCCCCACGTGACCTGAACGAGGGCTGAACGATGAGTTTTGGTGGCAGGAAGCTGAAGGCGTGGGTGAAGCATTGGAAGATGAAGGACATCGTCAAGAACCAGGACAAAACGCGCTGGGAGGAGGACTACACGCTGCTCGACAACGAGGGGCTCTTCGACGAGTACCTCGAGATGGGTGAGCAGATCTACCGACCTCGTAAACTTTTTGAGAGATGGCGACCACAGAGGGAGTGACTTACTTGCAACAGGTGAACATGGACATGAACCTGCGTGCGTGTAGTCTGTCCAACAAACACACACACACACACACACACACAATCTCTCTGTGTCTCTGTCTCTCTCTCCAACAAAGACACACACACACACACACACACACACACACACACACACACCCTCCGCGTATCTCCACAGTGCTCCAGTTCGGCTTCATCACAATCTTCGTGGCCGCCTTCCCGCTCGCGCCTCTCTTCGCGCTGCTTAACAACTGGATCGAGATCCGGCTCGACGCGCACAAGTTCGTGTGCGAGACGCGGCGTCCCGTCGCAGAGCGCTGCCAGGACATCGGCGTGTGGTTCACCATCCTCGACGCGCTGGCGCAGCTCGCCGTCATCAGCAATGTGCGTGTCAGGGCGGGTGGGATGGGCGTGTGGGACGGTTGGTTGATGGGTGGAAGGGTGTGGGCGTGTGTGGGTGAGTGGGTGGAAGGATACGTGAGTAGGTGGGTAGAGGATGGGTGAGGGGGTTCATTCTTGCGGGAAGTGAGGGGAACTCGACTGACAGGCTCACTCAACTCTTTGGGATCGTGAGTGAGTCCAGGTGGGCGGGCGGGTGACACCAATTCGTATTGACCAACAGGAACGCGTTCTTGTTCATATTTGAAGTGGCCGATTCCCAGCAAACAGAATTTCGAATTGGGTGTCACAGACTGCATTCCCCTTCCCCTCCAGGCGTTCCTGATCGCGTTCACGTCGGAGTTCTTGCCGCGTCTGCTCTACCAGTACAATTACAACTGGAGTCTCAAGGGATACGCCAACTTCTCTCTCGCCTACTCACCCAACGGCACCATGTCTGAGGAGTGCAGGTGAGAGCGACTTCCGCGCACAGATCGTGTCAAAAGGCGCCAGGGTGTGGACGTGTGTCACCGCCACCGGTCTCTCAGTCTCAGCCTGACGGCACAACATTTCAACAGGAGTGCACTTTGGTGGCTACAGAGCCTCGTGTATCAGGACCCTGCATGTGTACCACACCTGAACTGGCTCGGCCAAAGTCACTGGTGGGGATAGGGGCAGGGACAACGAGTTTGACAATGACAGCGTCGCGAGTTGAGCCTCGGTGCTTTTCTGGGAGCCACATCCTCACTTGCGACACAGCCCATGCACATAGATTCGAACAGGGACGCAGCATGCAAATTTGACGCGTCTTGTGATCCTGACTTTGCCTGGCCCGCAGGTACCAAGATTACCGGGACCGAGAGGGCCGCCCGACCGAGTGGTACTGGCACCTCATCTGTATTCGTCTCCTCTTCGTCATTATATTCGAGGTGAGCCCTTCTCAGACACACGCACACCACACACACACACACACACACACACACACACACACACACACACACACACACACGTGACGCCCGCGAAACCACTTCCTTTCTGATGTCGCTTTGTGTGATTGATACAGTAGATACTTTGATTGACCCATCGGTCTCTTGACTGTCGCCGTCCCTCCTGCAGCACGTGGTGTTCGGGATCTGTCGGCTCATCGATATCCTCGTGCCGGACGTGCCCGAGTCGCTCGAGGTCAAAATCAAGCGCGAGCGCTACCTCGCCAAGCAGGCGCTCGCCGACACAGACACCATCATGAAGGTACGGACAGCACCGCCACTTCCTTCTCTACTTTTGAAAGAAAAAACAATCAATTTGTTTTCATTTTGCTCACTTGTGCCAAGTCTTTCACAATTTGTTTTTGAACCAGTCCCCCAATTTGAGCTTTGGCTTTTTGTTTTGATGCATCTTGCGTTGTGTCACTGCAAGGTGTTGCGTTGCTGAGTCGATGCAGCGCCCTTTGACTTACAACGCACACTGCATTGAATTTGAGAATTCTTAATTTTCAACACAAAAAGACAACCTTCAAAATGGAGAATTTTTGAAGTGATTTGTGAGTCTCTTCTTTTCTGCCACACTCATTTCACTTTTTCACAACATTTTTGACGCTAGTTTGGACCCCAAAGTATCTTTGACTGAAGAACGATGTCACGAAAGAGGAAAGTAGAGTCTACATCATTTTCAGATGAATAAATTGCGTGCGAATTTTGTGAGCAAAAACATATTCATTTTAAAGACACCAAACGACACATATCACCTGTTTCACGTTTTTACCACTGACAACAGATGTTGGAAAAACGAAACGCGCAACAGAAAGATGTTGACAGAGTACGTAACATTTGTCATGCGTGTTCCCTTGGAAACCAGTGTAGCTGTAGGAAATGAATGTCCCAATTTGTGCATGGTCTGGCAGACACAAACCAAATTTCGTACATATTCAACTGGCAAGAACTATTCTGAAAGTACAATTTGATCTTCAAATGGGTTTGATCAAAGCTTTGCGGGAGGGTTGGATAATAACTGCTGGTTGTCTGAAAATTGTGAGGGGAATTGAAACATTTACCTTTCAGACCTTTTCGCATTGGATACGTCAAACATGGCGTCCGGAACAAGTCATTGGGCACTGCATGTGTCGTCTGTTCCGATGCAATGTTCTTTGACTTGAGCCGAGACGCGACGCATGACGCATCCAGTGTGAAGCCACCTCAGACCTCCAGACGGTGCTGTCTCCACAGTGGAGACTCCACCGCTCTTATTCAATGGCTCCCAACAAGCCCAACCCTGTTTGTGGTGTATCCAATCCCTCTTACGTGGGAAAAGCAAACATTTTGTTCTATTTATTTCCTTCATTTGTGAAGAGAAAAAGGAGGTTTCACTGACGTTATATTTTGCAGCAACTTATGTCCGAATTGGTTCTACAATTAGTGGAGTCAGATGAGGAGGATGTAAGACTTTGAACTTGCAAGGGTCTCAGCACCACACAGATGCCAAGGGCGGACCACTGGGCCCGCCATTCCGATCCCAGAAAAAATATCCCCAAACTTTTCCGTCGGGGACCGCCCGTGGACCTCAGGTTGCACTGTACAGACATCCAGCGGAAGTCACTTGAGAACACGGAGAAAAGCGATGTACGCACACACACGCGTAGAGCACTGGCCAGAACTGCCATGAACCCAACACATATGTATCTTTGGGTCGTCACTGGTTCTTGGTGTTTTGACTCCGCAGCACAAGGTTCTCGAGCTCTTTGGCGCACGCGCCGTGCAAGTTGGACGTAGAACTGGTCAGAGATCCTGGAAGAAATGCGTGGATTGTGCCATAAAGTGCACGACAAGAAACACAAAACACACACCTCCATCCATTCCGCCCAAATTGGGTTGAGCAGATCGTTTGAAACTTTGTCCCGTGAACAACAGGTTTGATTTCCATGACCATTTTGTAAATTGTTGGAGTTTTATTTGTCTGAAGAAAAACAAGGAGGACGACGACGCCCCTGAAGGAGAGAGCTGAAGAAGGGTAAAGAAACGTCAGAATCGACATTGATAACCAACTCTTAACCAGCTCCTTACGAGTTCTGTCCCCATGCAATCTAACCCAATGTTAACTTTTCATGTAACTGCAGCGTATGAGAACAAAGATTCTCACAATCAGCTTGCAAAATTCAGTGATCTGGAGGGCGCGTTTGAAACCAGAATAACCAACGTGGTTCCTGCTCTTCTGTCCACCTCTCTGAAGTTGGTAGAGGAATTTAACACGAAGACAGGAACTTGTGTCCATCTGGGATCCCCTCCACCTCTCAGAATCCGTCCTCATCCAAGCTTTAGATGCCACGTGATCCCGGTGCGCAGTCCGTGACGTGAAGGCCTCTCCAAACAGGATAATTTTCCTGGTGTGCTGGAGGCCTCCGTGAAGACCGGCTGAGTCCCACCCTTGCCTTTCGTCTAAAACTACTTGTTGACACCCAAGACCAGGTTCCTGAACAGCCAGACTCGGCAAGACTATTGGTGTGTTTTGTTCAGTGCGTGCATGGTATCGTTGGGCAGCTTTGCCTTGCTCAAAAACTCAGGCAACATGTAACCAGCTTTTCTAACTGATGCGGTTTCGTACACAGGAAGACTCGGATTCTGACCAAACCGAGGTCAAAAAGGTCAAGGTCAAAAAGAGCAAAAAAGTAAGTCGGAGATAGATTCACAGTGTACAGCAGACACAGCTTCCCGTAGTGCAGGTTTAGTGTCGCGAACCGGTTGTGTTGTGTTGTGAAGAGTAGAATCTGCACCCTGTGCGTGAATCAGCATAAACTCTTCGTTTTATTTTCGAACTGATTTGGAATTTGATTTTCAGATTGAGAAGTACCGAGGGAACGAATTTTATATGCTTTGCGGCTGTACGAGAGACTCGTACAGACACTTGTGTCCGATACACCGCCACGTAGATCGAGAAACAGAACCCTGGCAATAGAGAACTTCCTGTTGTGAAAAGTACTCACTCTTCCACAGTCTCATTTCAGGTTTTCGTTTTGTTTCAGTGATTTCACTTCGTTTCTGTTTCATATATTTCGGACCCGTGTGATTTGCCTTTTCAGTTTGATTTTGTTGGGTCCAGATTCCGACTGAGTGTGTGGTGCGTTGAGTCTGTGTCACCTGACGCACCCACTGTGAATCAGGCCTCACTGGACCGGTCAAAACTTTGCAGAACGTTGAGTGCGTCTGAAGTTTGTTCCAATCTGGATGCGTCGCGAGTTGCGTCCCCAACGCAACACGTTGAGGCATTTGTTGGGATTGGCCTGAAGCCTCAACCATCTGCATCTTTTCACTCATTTTGCCCGTTTTCCTGTGCCCAAAGGCCAGAGAACTTTTTTCATTTGATACAACTTTGCAATGTGTTTCACCCACAGATAAAGAAAATGCTCTTTGGTAAGAAAGAGCGTAAAAGCGTCGTCTAGGTAAGGTATACGCACTCGCTACGTTTTCATGTGGCTCAGTGTTGGTCAGTATCAATTTTGTGCCGTTCTGGGCGGAATGATGAAACGCGCGTCGCTGAACGAAATAATTTTTGACGTTGCGTCTGTGGTTTGACGCTCTGGATTCGCTCCCTGTTGGCCATGCACAGTGAAAAATGGCGTTTTCGTATTGTTTAGTATGATTTGACGCGAAGCTCAGTGGAATTCATGTGCTTGTATCCGAGTGTTGTGTAGGCCGTATAGCTGTGTGAGAATGCAATGCAGTCGCTGTGAAGACCGTTTCATTACATTCGTTGTGGTGCTGGACGCCCGTCGATCCGTCGCGTCTGCTGCTGCTGAAACAACTTGAGGCAGAAACTGGACTCTCTTTGGCGAATTCTCTCGCGCTTTGACTGGAAACTTTGCACGTGATTCTGAGGTTTTTCTGAATTTGTTTGGACGGGAATGATTGCAAGGAAAGCGGGAAAATGAGTTGTTTCCGTTTGACACTGAATGCGTGCCACGCACTGCGTCCCTGTTGCGTCAACTTGGTGACACAGCGCCGTTAGACCTGTCCGGGGACGCAACGTGTCATTCACTCATCCAGTGTGAACACGGGTCAAATTACATTCCAAGTCAAAGTGAAGAGCAGATGTTGAAACCTGTTCTGAAAAACAGAAAAAAAAGAGAGGAAAATTGATCAAACTTTGCGAAAAAAAAACAACTGCGAAACTTGTCTGCAATCTGTATCCGTGAACAGATGCCTGGAAACGAACGTAAAAAGTATTTACCCTTCTGATTCAGCTCAACTTGTGCGCATCTTTTTTGAACAACACGGACGTGAATCAGACAGACGAGGGAGTGTTGGCTCCGCGATGTCTCCACCAGTATTTTCACGACGTGCACCTCAACGAGCTTGGGGAGCTTTACGTGAACTGTTAGTTTCCTGTTTTTCACGAAATCGGTTGTTGACCATCTGGTTGCTATGGTTGCAGATCGCGATGCGCGAGGACGAACAAGAAGCCGCCGAGACCGACACCAAACCCGCAGTGCGGCTCAAGGTGCCTGGACCCCGCGCCTAGCAACCGCGCCCCAGCAACACCCGACCCTAGCAAAGGACCAGTTCGAACTTCGGCAAGCGGACCATGGCTCCCTGGCAACGAAACAACCCTCCAGTTCTCGTGGACCAAGTTTCTCCAACAAGAAACCTGTTTCAGTTTCCACAACAAAGTGACCAAACTCGCTGACAGTCAGACGTAAACCTTCGCGCAGAGAAAACTCTCCCTGCATGTGAAGAGCCACAGTAGCTTCAGGTCTTCTGGGCGAACCAGTGTGCGAGAGTGCATATCAACGCAGAACGTCCCTGCGGAAACGCAGAACCTGACCTTTCAACGCGTGTGCAGCCGAGCACACACACAGCAATTGACGCAAGCGTTCCATCGCAACGCCAGATTCCTGTTTGAGAGGACGTTCTGTGTTGAGGCATGAGACAAACAATGTTGAGTTCAACAGATACGAGCGTACGTATATCTCCAACAACAACAGACTGGCTGGATGGTTTCTGGACAATTTTCAGTCGGTCTTCGTGGGTGCGTGGCGACTTGAAGTGTTGAAGTGTTGGTCAAATTTTACAGCGTGTTGAATCTAGTCTCAGTGCATCCAAACGAACTCGGGTACGCGTGCAGATCTACGAACGTTGAGGTGCGTCAGATAGAAACTGTGGGCAGATCCGGGAGTTGGGGCGTCACCCCGTGGGAATTCGCGCCAAAATTACAGCACTTGGATTTAGCATGTGCGATACCATTCCTTGGATCTGTCTGTCCTTGGGCGAATCTTGAGGGAAACAGAGTTGAATGTGTCTGATGGAGGGACTGAACTTGAAACCGCAAGTCTGCAAAAGTTCTGCAGACAAAAGGTCGCTGTGAGGCCGGGTTCACACTCTGCGCGTTCAACGTCGCTTGCGTCGTCACAGCGTTCAATCGACCCGGTGTAACAGGACCAGACAACGACCAGGACCAGACAACGACCACCTAGGACTGGACAACGACCAGTCGTTGTGTGGTCCTGAAATTTTAGGACCACACAACGACGTCGGAAAAATAGTACGGTCGTTGTCTGGTCCTGAGACACCGGTACGCAACGCACAACGCATCTGGTGTGAACCCGGCCAGGAGCGACGCCACCCTGTGTGATGGTTTGTTGGAACGAAACTTGACTATGTTGGAGTAGATCGGTTGTTATTGAAGTTGAATCGCACTATTCTTGTCTCTTTTTGTCTGTGAAGTAGGAAGCAAAGTCCATGGGGGCTGTTCTCCACGAACTGTAAATCGTGTTTCGTTGGTCTTGTGACCCGCACGCACGCAACAAAGACGGTAAAACTTCCCAGGGTTGAAGGGAAATGGGCCCAGGGGCGCATCCAGGACTTAGTCGAGGCGCGACTCCGAAGAGAGGTCCCATTCCGATTTGAAATTGAACATTTCAAAAGCTAAGGGCTTCGCGACTGCAGTGCGAAAATGAGGGGCGGGGGGGGGGGAACAGATTAAAAATTTCTGCAAAGGTCCAAAGCGCCCTTGAGGCCCAGTCTGAATGCGCCCTTTACTTCTCTCACGGCTCAGGCTTCAGTTTCACAAGACATACGCGTGCGGAACACACAAGAACCAAGCGTGTAAGGTGGAGCACGCACGTGCAATACGCCAAGATGGACGCTGCAAACTAGTCATGTGTACATTGCGTGTACAAACTCATTGGGTCGCTCACCTCACCAACAAATTCATTCTTCATGCGTTGTCAAGAGTGCATGGTAACCATGGTACCTGTTCAACAAATTGTGTTTTCTTCTGCACGTGAGAGCCTCTTCGCAGTCAACGCGGTGAAAGTTGTCAGAGAGCGTTTCCCCGGAGTCCCTCCCCTTCTGCAGGCCCCACCTGTCCCCGCAACATGACCCGAAGCTCGCTGTTTCCTGCCCCCCCCCTCCTGGTCCTTTGCACTGCTCATTGAAACGTGGAACGCGCTTCAGGCGACTCCTGCTCCGCATTGTGTTATCAGGCTTTAGCAGCAAGTGTCTGAACCGTTTTCTTGTCGTCCGGTTCTTCTTCAAACTGAAACAGCTGGTTCACAAAGAACAAAGACACCAGCTGTATTATTTTGACAAGTTGACATGAACGTCAGTTTCAGACGCCCTCAGGCCCCAGTGTGAAAGCAGCTTCCGAATCTGTGACGAAGCGAACTCGACTGCATGCGCAATTGACGTCTCGTTGTTGACGTGAGGGCGCAACGGTGAATGTGAACGCGCCTTTTTGTGTCTGCCTCACACTGAACGCGTCATGCGTTGTGTCACTGTGCAACTCAAACACGAGCAGCGTCGCGAGTGACGCGGAACACGTGTTGACCAACACAGCGACGCAGCGCACGGCGTCTTCAGTGTGACGCCGGCCTTGCAAGCTCACTCGTGATGTGTGGAGACGTGAAACTCGTTGTGATATCGCTGTACAGACGGACTCCTATTTTCTCTGTGTTCTCTTCAGGATTCTCCTGCAGAATGTCGGGTTCACGTGGGATGCGTCACGCATTGCGCGCCTCCAAAAATCAAGAGCGACGTGACAGGCACGCAACGCGTCACGCGTCCAATGTGAATCTGGCCGAAAAAGGCGAACAAGAAGAGAGAGATATGTTCCTGCAACAAGAGGTGCAGGTGCGCCCCGCAAATGGCTTTGGACCAATTTGGATCTGTGAGATTTTTTGTTTGAGAAACCTCGGTGTAAGTTCCCAGTTTTGGTTTTGGTTGTTGCGAACTTGCATGACACGTGCGCGAAAACTTGTTGAATCGTTAAAACTTGATGTTAAAATGTAGAGAAAAGTCGTCGACAGAATATTTTTGTAATGCGGTTTGTGGAGGTGAAAGTAAAGTTACATTATATTGTCTTTACGGATCCATTTGCTTCAAGCCTGCTTCACACTGAATGCGTCATGCGTTGCACGCACGCACAAGTCAGTGGGCGCCGCGCCACTGAGTCGACGCTGCGCCCATTGGCCGGGACGCACGACGCACGCAGGGTGACCCACCCCTGATGTGAGCAGGCTTGCAGAAGCACTGATTTTGCATTTCTCTTTCCATCTGCATGTGCTCAGAAAAGAACTTAGCGAATTTGAATTTGATTCTAGTTTTCTGTTTGAGGTCTGTTTTTTTTTTGCGCTGGATGCGTTGTGCGTGACATCCCTAGATTCTGTAAGTCAGTGAGCGACAGCGTCGCAGGGGACGAGGCAACGCCCACACAGGGACATGACGCATCCAGTGTGAACCGACCTGAGTGAGTGGAGAGCGGAAGTCGGTGGATCAGTCGGTTTTCTCACTTCCGGGAGAGTCGTGGAGAATAAAGGTGACAGTTATATTTGAACCATGTCGTCGCTTCTGTGTTCGTGATTCAGAACTTTGATCAGTGTTCGAATCATTGTGGCCAGACCAGTAGCTCTCGTCCTGCTCGAGATCGGAACACCCGCGCGGTTCTCCGCACTCGGCTCCCTTGCTGCGCTCTCCTTCGCTCCCTTCCCAATGTGCCACACAAACAAGCACCACCACTTCGCAGGCACTGGTTCGCTGCACGCAGCTTCTGATGTGTTCTGAGGATTCAAAGAGCCATCGAGAGAGATGTCGGGTTCTGGGGACCTGGGACCCCAGGCTTTACTTTCGATCCGTACACTGTGGGTTGCTGTGCACTTTGGGCACGCTGGTTCGCAGAGAGCTCTGGCTCACTGGACCGACCCAAAGGGTCACTGCTTCGATATGAAAACACGAGGGCGCAAAATATGATCCTCAATTTGGGACGAAAGCGTGCAAGCAAAAAGCTACGTCGTTCCGTTTTGGTTGAGCATTTTTGAGCTGAAGGCCAAGTCTTAATTGCGTCTACTTTTTCCTATGCAGACACTACTTGTTGTGGTCTCACTTGGGGAGGGACAGCGCGTTCAGTTGGTCCCACCCAGTATGACCAACTTTTCTGCACTGCAGGACAGACCAACAGTTCCCCACACACCACACCCATGCATGTGCATTGACAGCACACTCGGTCACGCTAACACACACTCACACACGCACACACACACACACACATTCACATGCGCGCACCACACCACGGTAAGGATGTCTGCTCTTCTCACGTTTTCAACACTTTTGCAGGGAGTGGCTGTTCCAAAATTGCTGCTTGTTTTCTTTTCACGAACACATGCATGCACCTGCAAAACAAACACACACAAGTGCGCACACAAGTTGAATCCGTTTCCAGCCCAGGTGAAAGATCCAAGGAAATCCATGGCAGGAACTGGCTCAGAGGGGACATGGATGGCTCAGGTCACTCACCATTGCGACAAGTTCTTGCAGAGCAGAATCTGGAACTGCAGGGTCGGGATCCCTGAATCCACCGCGACTCGTGCAACTTTGGTACTTATTAAATTTTGGCACCAAAAAAATGTTTGCGTTTGAAATAACACTGAAGGTACGAGCGTGTGGTGCACGGGTGAAATGAACCAAGAGATCCACAAACCCCAGAGAAAGTATTTCTGTCTTTGCTTGCGTGGTTCCTGTTGACTGCACAAAACGCACCGCGTGACGCGTCCAATGTGAAGCATGCAGACCGCGCTTGCTCTGAAATGATGTCCCACTTGCATGAATTGTGCTGAAAGCCTTTTTTCGGTCATGGTTTTGCCACTGTGCACACGCGTGTATCAACCCAGTTTTATACGTTCGTACCGTGCACCGCGGATTGAGGAAGCAAATCCCCGTATTCTCTGATAAGGAAATTTTGAAGAGCGCACTCGATCGGCAGAAACAGACACACTTTCACACGACAGGAGAAAACTTTGGAAGAGAACCGGATATCTTCACACAGTTGTTCCACAGGTGAGTGTGAGTTTTTCCACAAAGCGACCAAAAACACCACAGCTGCAGATGTGCCGCAACCCAGGGACGTGCATTCAACCCATGCAAGTCGTTGCACCCGGTGTTTCAGTGAACCGTCCATTCATCAGGACGTAGAACTGCAGGAACCCGAAAGACCAAGAGCTTTTCACAAAAATGCAATTCAGACAGCGACGTTCAGACAGGGTCGTGCACATCATCTCACTGCAAATGGAACTCAGAACCTCGCACGTGGCACATGGAACCTGAGTTTTTAGAACCGGTGCAAAACAAGCAATCGACAGACTCGGAAAATATTTTGGCCCTGCAGGGGAAAATTGAGGAGCAACATGTTTCCTCAGTGTTGGGGCTCCTCGCTTCTTTATGGAACCGCCCTGACATTCGTCCTCAGTTTCTCTTCCTTTTCGTTTCAAGATTTGGACAGAAGCAGGAAGAGAGAGAAGAATTTGATGGTGCATGAAACTTGTGTCGTTGTGTCGTTGGCCACGTGTTGCTCAATTCCCATGCGTCCGTGATTGTGCTGAGTGCGTGGTTTTCAGGGTGAATCCGAAGGTTCTGTGGTGAATTCAAGACCGTGGTTACCTTGGGCCCAGCTCGGTCCTGATTTGCGTTCGACTCTGGGAGAGGAGCAATCTCCGATTTTCAAAGAAGGAACGAGCCAAGTGTTTTTGTCTCTGTTGCACAAACTTCCAGGCCTGAACAAATGTTTGGTGAGATCAGGGGGCCTGGGGGCCCGAGCCACCTCCAATCATTGAAGTAAAACTTCCCGTTTCCTTTTTCCTGCCATAGGCGCAAATTGGTTTTCCAAGCATTTGTTGTTGCATTGAACTCGGCCCTTCCAGAGTTGTTGCCTAGACGCCTGCTACGACCAAATCCTAGATCCGTGCCTGGAACAGGAGCACAAGGACCAATCAGCTTCTCCCACATAACCGCGGCGGGGCCCATGTGTACACAGTACAGGTGCAGCAGGGGCCGCATCCACTGGCACAGAGAAGCAGCATCTGCAGGCCAAGTTCACGCCTAATGCGACTCGCTGAGTTGCATTGCGTACTGTGGTGCGTGCAGGGGTCACATCCACTGGCCTGGAAATGGCGCAACCACAACGCTGCAGGTTCATGCCTCGCATCTCGTCCCGACCCGAGGCAACGGGCTCTGCACCGCATGACTTGTCATTGGTAGCATTGCATTGTGTTAGACCTGTTTCACACGGGAGGCAACACTCACTTCTCTGTGCAAGTCAGCATGCAGATGCTGCTTTGATGAGTTGACGCAGCACGCTTTTCTTGAACGGGAACCTTCACACATGTCGCATTCCTGCAGTGTGAACCCGGGCTGTGACAGGTCGGAAGCGGCTTTGCTTCCACGCTCGATAGAGCTGGAGCGCTGTACGACACGCTTCTGTGTGCGAGTAGAACTGAAGCAGACCCAGAGAAACCCACAGAGAGACCCGGCTCAGGCTGAAGACAGGTACGTTACGCGTTTTCCCCCTCTTGGTTTTGCGTCCTAACTGGAGCGGACCTGCAGGTAAAGACAGACAGAGAGTGAGACGGAGACAGAGACACGTGTTTTCCTGGAAGCAACTTTCCACCTTTTTTTCAGGGGACAGGCCATGTCTCCACAGAGTAGAATCCGAATAGATTCTATTTGTATTTTGTCTGTTTGAACAACGCGGGTCCAAAGTGGTTGTGCTCAAATGGGACAGACACAGGCCGTGGTCTCCAGCAGAACCAGAATTGAGGCAAGAGTGGTCAAAGATGCCAGGCGGGGAAGGAGCAAAAACTCAAGGCAAAGAGAGCTTCATGGATCCTCTGGATTCTCAAAAGGTTGATGAACAAACGCTCATGCATGTCAGTGCGAATGAACGAGTCCAATTGTGTCTGGGTGTCCAATGAGAACGCGACGCATGGAGCCTGTGATGTGAAGGATTCTTCATGCCACGCGACAGGCATAAAACAATGTATGGTTGACGTGGAGTTCTGCAGGAAGCGAGAGCCAGCGCACGGGACCCTGATCGATCGACGCGCAGAGGAACAGCGGGCTGCACGGGACGCTAACCACGTGGAGGAGAGAGAGAGAGAGAGAGAGAGAGAGAGAGAGAGAGAGAGAGAGAAAGAGAAAGAGAAAGAGAGAGAAAGAGAGGGAGAGAGAGAGAGTGAGAGGAGGACACACACACACACACACACACACACACACACACACACAAACACACACACACACACACATACACACGAACGTACTCAAGCACGCGCGCACAGCCAGAGGCAGAGGCACTAACAAAGAGAGAAGCAGGGAGTTAGCTGGCGAGGATCAGCGTCCAATCTTAAAAATCGGTCACAATGAATCAAACCATTTGTGGTCAAGGTAAAATGCAGGAGTTGCAGCGAAGGCAGGAGAGCCGTCTCTGCCAGATCCGCCTCTCTACGACAGAAACAATGATGTTGAAGCTGCGATGCGCCACCAATTTGCACGCGGTGTATGCAGGCTCACTCACACACATCCATTACAACAATGCGCCTTGTCATCTCGTGAATGCGCAAAGAGTGCAGCGGATCAATTCTCTGTCATTATGCATGAAGCACAGATCTACACAGGAAACCGTTCGCTGCATCCAGTGCCAGCGGATCCAGGGTAGGAATCCAGGGGTCGCAACCAGAATAAGTCAGAGAGCCCCTCGTGAAGACACATTTCGTGCTTGCGGCACCAGATCAGGAGGAAGGGTTCATTTTTCGACAGTCAGGGCACCCTTTGGTTCATTCCCTTAGATTCACACGGGCGGCACACGACAGTGCATTCAGCACCCGCGGACTCAGGATGTTGCCCCGCAAGCGAATTTTCGCATTCTCATACGAATCATCACATGAAGGGCTGAAAGCGGTTCCCCAGAAGGGCGAGAGGAGAACTAAGGAGACACACAGAGCGAGACATGTGCAGAGAGCTCAGATCTGCATGCCAGGTGCACATTAGGCTTCCGCCACAGCAACCAGGTTCTGGTTCTTGGTGGTTTCTCGAACAGCACAATGTATTCTCTTTCCCAAGCCTCGCACCCACCTCCCACAAGAGGTTCGTGTCCTGGACCCACCGTTGGGACCCTCCTATCGTACCTGACGCGAACATCTTTCACTTCCACTTCTTTCTTGTGCTTGTGTCGACCGCACGGTCTCTACCCTGAGGCTCCGGGACTGAGAGTGCATGGTTCTTTCACTTGTTTGTGTGCAGATCCAAAAGCAAACAGTCCTGGGAGAATGTTGCGCCTTGTTACAGTGTAACCTTGACACCAATGGCTCAAAAAGGAAAGGTGTACGAGCGTACCCTGCGGACAACTGTGGTCGGAATTTCTTTGTGTCAGAAAACCTTCCGGGAAAGTTGTCGCGATGCAAGATTTTTGTCCAAACAAAGTGAAAACTTTTCCAGCGACTGTTCGTCGGTTGCACGAGGATTGTGACGCAACAAACTGATTTTCTTCGCAGTTTTGGCCACTTTGTCCGGCTGATGGCACAAAAATTTTGTCATCATGTTGTGCTTTCGCACATGCGACACTCACGAAGATCGCGCGTCTTCAACACCTCGCGTTCTTGTTTTCTGCAGACAGAAGAAGCTGACGACGATGCAGCTGGGAATGGACACGACGGCCCTGACGCTGGTGGCCGCAACTCTGGGTGAGTGCGAACTCTGTGTTGAGCGAACTCTGTGTTGAGCGAACTCTGTATTGAGCGGACACTGTGTTGAGAGGACACTGACACCACTGTATTGAGCGGACACTGAAATTTGGACTGTGTGGACGCCCCTTGCGATCTTCGACAGTGACACAACCATGAAGACTTGGAATTTGGGCAACTCGAGTGAACGTCATGTTCGCAGTGGATGGTTTGTTTTGAATTGGGTTATTTGAATTTCTTCAGTGCTGTTGTGCGTGTACGAGGTGAGCGGAGTCATCAACATCGACGGGAAGAAGTACGGAGACGAGAACGATCACAGCAGATGGGATGGGCGGGTGAGTACTGGGGAAGGGTGGAGTGAGGCTGGGGTGGGTTGGGGTGGGCTGGGGTGGGCTGGGGTGGGCTGGGGTGGGGTGGGGTGGGCTGGGGTGGGCTGGGGTGGGCTGGGGTGGGATGGGGTGGGTTCTGGTTCATGAGACAGGTTCCACCAGT
>JAAUXT010120204.1_pt1 | contig 19320 bp, 21 predicted proteins | sample 7278171 | NCBI WGS metagenome assembly JAAUXT01 (sample SAMN14350112, study PRJNA611818) | marine sediment metagenome | isolation source: surface marine sediment (1.8m) | place: French Polynesia: Moorea | collected 2018-08 | reverse complement strand
TGGCTATTGGTGCTGGCCTGGGACAATTGGTCCACATGGTCCATCAATGTATACATGCATATATATGGCATCTCAGGCAAGGTGTCCCGCTTGTCCCATCCCATTCCGTCCCATCCCGTCCCGTCCTGTCCTGTATGGGTCAAATGGTGGCTATTGGTACTGGCCTGGGACAATTGGTCCACATAGTCCATCAATGTGTACATGCATATATATGGCATCTCAGGCAAGGTGTCCCGCTTGTCCCATCCCGTCCCGTCCCGTCTCAGCAACCGCTTGAGGTACAGACTTGATCCAGGGCTCATGGCAGAACAAAGACACCAATTATTTTTTTTTGGTGCCCCCAACTTGTGTTCGCGCAACATTGCGCTGGCAATGGCAAAGGCTGTGGTCTTTGAGGGTAAAAAATCACATCTCAATCCCACTCCTCTCCTGGAAATCACAGAATATCACCCTGTGATGACCAAACAAATTTTACGTGCTTTTTACACCCCTGTCCCCTCTGGGCGATTGCGCTCTTGGAGATGTGCCTGTGTTCATCGAATATAGCATTTGTCATTTCAGAGAATCGCTGTGCAAGCCCTGCAGACATTCTCAAAGTTTACGTCCAGACAAACCTATCCAGAACAACTGGAGGCTTTGAAACGTCTGCTGTCAGAAGTTTCATCGAATGACTTGAACTTTGACCCTGATCTTGTTGCTGAAAGGGACGATTTGAAGTTGGATATCCAGCGTGAACGAACTGCGCCCGTGACGTACGTGCATCTGTGGGAAGACTCTGTGTTCACTATGGGAGTCTTTGTGCTGAAGAGAGGAATGTCCCTTCCTCTCCACGACCACCCTTCCATGACGGGACTCGTCAAAGTCATTTACGGAAGAGTCTCTGTTCGATCTTTTACGCACAAGAGTGAAGCGACCATTCCAGAGGATGTCATCAATGATCTGCGACCGTGGCAAAGACGAAATGTGAAGGCAGTGGAACAACATCCAATCGTAGAAATGACTGCCGAAGATGAGCCCTGTCTCCTTACACCGACGCAGTCGAATTTTCACGAGATCAGTTCAGTGGATGGACCTGCAGCGTTTCTGGACATTTTGGCTCCTCCTTATGACCATTACGCAGGTCAGAGAGAATGTCATTACTACAAAGTTTACGAAGGGTCAGGAGAGGGTAAAGATTCGCCGAAATACTTGGTAGAAATTCCACAGCCGCGAGAGTTCTGGTGTTGCCAGTCAGAGTACCTGGGTCCTGAGATTGATCCCTACGCGGAACTGTTGTGAAAAGTATTGAGGAAAGCATTGACTGTGAATGCAACATACTGCTTGTTTCTGTACTCACTTTGGCCATACTGCGATATTCACACATTCACAGAAAATCTGTGTTTCTTGGACAAACACCTGAACGGGCTGGTTTTCAAGCAAACGTGTGTGCGTTACTGGTCCAGCTTTGGGTGCCAACATGTTGTCTGAAACACTGGTTTGTCTTTTCTAACCGCTGATATTTGTCTGAATGCGTTTTGTTTATCAAATGTCTCCATTTTGGCTCTCTTCCCTTCAGGATTATGAGGATATACCGTTTTGGTGTCTCACATTTGTTGTGCTACTTTGCGTCCGGTTTTGTGAGCTAAAGTATTGTTTGTTGAACAGGATGAAAGAGATTATTCCAGCGCCCATTACGATGATTCCTACACATTGTGAACTTTGAAATTTTGCTGGCAAACTTAATTTTCTTCTTGTGTTGTCCACATGTGATTTGAAGGGCTGGAGAGGTCCGGTACATCGGGTCTTTGTCAGTGGACACATTTTGAACATCAAACTGTTTTACGTGAACGGAATCACTTGAATTTGATGAATTCCTCATCACCAGTCTGGATGATTTTTTTTTTTTTTTTCAAATAAATTTTCACTGTTCACAAACTGTCTTTATTCCGTCGATCAAGACATCACAGAGGAGACAAGTCACAAATTTTGACACGTACGGTGCAGGAATGTCAATGTTACAGAGAGAAAAGAACAATTGTGAAAACGCACAGTTTGCACACTCAAAATCTCGTGAAGCAGCGAAACAATGAACCGAGAATCTTGTCGATTCGATCGGACCTTCGTTTTGAATGGGCTCCTGCGCAGAGCGCACCACAAACAAACAGGACAAAAATAACTGTATGACGGTTCAAAACAAGGACGGAATCGCAAAAAGAAAACCTCAGTTCAACGTGACTGAGAAACAGGAATGTGTCAATGACGTGAAGGCAACCCTGCCGCCAATGTGTAGACTTGCCGTCATGTCAACAAAAATGGGTTTGAAAGTGTGGAGCAGGGCTTCAAGCGAAAGGATTTGGATCCATGTGTGTGTGTGTGTGTGTGTGTGTGTGTGTGACGTCGAAAAACAAGTCTCAATAAACTTCAAATCAAGAGGCCTTTTGAGTCTCCACTCTCACAAAAACAACAGAAGAACACTTGTCAGTATCAACACGCACCTCGGGAATGCTCAAGTCTGAGAGGCGACCATACGTATCTTTCCTCTGCCAGAAGTTATTGTGGGAAGCATTCGAGGCTTTCTTCGCGTGTGCTGATCTAGTGTCAAGATTCAGTTTGCGGGGGACGGCATGTCCGCGGTGCATCAACACTCTGGATCCCCGAGTCCTGCATGTCTGCAGATTCCGGACGACAAGTGTGCCTCATCAGTCATTTCGTATCGCTCTTCCCACAAACAGTTACACACTCAAGGTCTGATGAACCTTGTCCCGAGGGCATTTTGATCATTTGACTCACAGACTACTGGACGTCCAGCGCTGAAACGAAAAGTGGAGAAGCCTGTGGGAAGGTGGCGCACGAGGGTGTCAGCTACCGGCCGGCGGGGATGGTTCTGGCGGCGGGGCTCCACGGCGGGCGCGGCGTCACAAGTCCGCGCTCCTCCTGGTACTTCCGCCGTTGTTCCTCTCGCCACTGTTTGTAATCCTGCTTCTCCTGCAAATTCAATTGATGAAGCAAGAATGGTTGGCTGACAAATCACGGACAACATGCACTGAGTCATCATCAAACAGAAAGACCGGGACATTTCGTCGTCTGACGCACACCCAGGCATATTCACCTTCTTCTTCATCCAATCATCGTACGATCTCATCGACTCCTTCTCCCGCTTCCGCTTCTCCTTCTGCTGCTGTTTTTCTTGCTCGTATTGCTCCTCTTCCTCTTTCTCCTTCTTTTTGTACAGCTGACGATCTTTCTTCTCTTTCCTGCAGGGAAGCCAATGTGGAATTTGGGAAAATTCACAAACGGAATTTGAACAAGAATCCCTGTCATTTTTCAGGTCGCGCAACCTGGTAGTGGGGTCATCAAACTGGTTAAAAGGGGGTTTGGTCAATGGCATTCGACAGAAGTCTCTGTCACGTGAACGGTTTTGCGACCAAATGCAAAGCGTTGTTTGCCAACTTTATACCGGTACGTTTCCGTCTGAAACCGATGCTGAAATTGCCCTTGTGGTTGAGGTCAGTGCTGAGTGCAAGTCTGGCAAATATGAAGGTGAAAACAAACGAAGAAATGATGACAAACCATCCCCTGAAAGCATGCGCGCTGTCCTGTCTTTTGTCAGACTCTTTCTCTTGCTTCTTTCGCAGCTCTTTGTCTTCTTTTCTCTTCTTCTTTTCTTCACGTTCCCGAATTTCAATGTCCTTTTCTTCTTTCCACTTTCGAAACATCTGTTTGAAAAAAAGATGGTATAGCTGTATCGTCTCATCGTACACAGGTTTGAGTTTGAGCGGTGCCTGAGGAGCAGTTGTTGAAGCTTGGTTCTTTCGAAAATGAGTTTCACTGTACCTGTTCAGCTTCTTTCTTCCTTTCGAATTTTTCTTCTTCCTCCTTTCGCTTTTGCTTCTCCTCTTTGCGTTTCTCTCGCAGTTTGTCCTTTCCGAAGTCTTTCTTTGTTTCCATCCAAGCATGGTACGAAGCTTTTGCTTGAACGTATTTTTCCTCTTTTTCCTGACCAAAGAAAAACAAAAAGGTTCAAAAAAGACTTTTTGACCAAGGCACACAGTTTGAGGCACACAGTTTGAGTGTTTGGTGCAGTTTCTCAACGTCACGACCAGGACTGCTCAGAACTCGAAACAACCGACACGATGGACAGTTTGCCTGAGCATCAAGTCCAAACGTGTTGTTCAAAACTGACTGAAACGTTCTTCTTCAACCAACCTTCTTTTCATTTTCTTCCTCCTCTTTCTCTTTCTTCAATGCTTCTCTTTTCGCTGAGACTGCCCTTTTGCGACGATCCTCGTACCATTCCCGGTAGATTGAGTCGCGAATGTTGGTTGTGGAGTCGAAGGTGAGGTCTGACCGAGCGCTCGCGGGCCTAGTGCTCAATGTGCTGGTCATCTGAAGCACAAGCAGACACCCCAAGGTTGCAGTCAACATTTCGCTGCCTTGCGTGGAAAATGGAGAAAGCTTATTTTCGAACGTCCTGCAGGAAGAAGCAACGAACACTCACGAACTTTTACAACCACAAGAACGAGAACACGTACCCCAGGTTTGGCATATCGTGGCTTTGGTCTGATTTTCCTGAATTGCGTCTGAGATGAACTGTCCCTGAAAACAAAATGCGACACGATCTGCGATCAAGAGTGACTGCACGAATTGTTCATGGACAGGCTACAGAAATTGTTGTGCCAACTGTCACAGGTCACAAAATCAGCTCAAGTAAATCATCAAAATGTTCCTGACAACACACTTGAAGTCAGGCCTTGAAGGCACCATCCAGTCACGGAAGGTCGAAAGATTTTCAACAGATTTCAAACGCAAACGAAAGTTGCAGGTTCAATGTAACCGCAGCTGTTTGCAGCACGACATTGAACCACAGATATTCGGAAGCTGACTAATTTTGCTCTCTTTGCATACATTCATGCATTTTGCAAAAAGTGCAAAAGAACATCATTTTGAGAAGATGCAAGTACAGACAAAAACAATGGTCAATTGACGTCGTGTGAAGTAGCTTTCACCAAAAGCTGGGCAGATACTGTGCGCAGCTGGCAGCCGGCCCTCTTGACAAAATAGAAAAGAAAAACATTATCCGGCCCCTTTGGTCCCGTCTGGTGCAAACTTGCATTTGAAAACGTAAGTTGGATCGAACTCTAGTGTCGGGTCCCTGTTCGCTGCCACAATCCCTGATTCTCCAGAGCATTGACAGTGATTTCCACACCAGCTTCCAGCCAATGACGAAAACGTACTTCACATGATCTCGACTTGCAGGAAGTTGTTCTGTCATTCTCGGCGATTTGCACAAGCTTTGATCAGGCTTGCACTCAGTTGATCAAATTCAAATTCAGCGCATGCCACCACTACGTACCAACACTACAGAGCTGAGTCTGAAGCACAAACCTTTTCACCTGCGCAACAACGAACAGCAATGATCTTGACACGCACCATTTTGGAACAAACGTAAGATCTAACTCCACTGTTTCATGCAACAGAAGGATGAATCTCAACCGACTTACACCATACGCTTTGACCTCCTTGATTTTGATAGCAAAGATTTTCTTGGCGTTGGAACCGGCCTCCTGTAACTTCCAAATCGGAAGCTCACTCTGCCACTTTCAAAAGTCAAGATTTGAATGAAATCAAGAAAAAATCAAAAACAAAAGAGGGAATTGCATTCTAAATCCTGGGATGTGCCTCAGAAATATGTGCTGCGGAATGAACAACATTTCTTGATTCGTTCAGGGCAGAACCAGTTGGCCAAAGGGTTCTCGATTCCCAGCCTGATCCGGTGTAACCTCCTCAGTGACTGGCCTGAACGCGCAGCTTGGAGATCGCGCGTCTCAAAATTGACAATGAATTTGAGAAACAAAATATGTTGTCAGGCATCAGGGGGACGTTCAGTCTCACGACAAGGTCCCATTGCAGCCTGGCTCAAGGCAGAAGGACAAGAACTCTGAAAGCGCTCACCCTTTTCCCTCGTCTTCGTCTTCATTGGGTTCGATGTACTTCATGCTGTTTCTGGGCTGAGCGTCGCCGACAGAGACGATGACCTGATCCAGCAGTTGTTTCTCTTTCCGCTGGTGCTTCGGTTGCCTCCTGTGCAATGATGCTTGTCAGTGTGAGCAATTTACAGCCAGTAAACATAAGAAATTGAACTGTTCACCCAGGCCAAGCCTACCCTTCCGACTGTCCACGATCACACCACCAAGCAAAAATTCTCTGTTTCAGCTTACTTTCTGAGTTCTTCGCCTTCTTTCGTCGGCTGCCTTTTGCCAGGGTTGGGATCAACCTCCACTTCTCGGCAGATGGAACTTTCTCGCTCTTCTTTGTGTCGGCCGCGGGAACGAGAGCGCGACCGCGACGGCTGCAAAGTAGCGTACACTGAGCTAGTTCTGATAAAAGACGGTGAGCAGCGCTTTGCACCAAAACGTTTCCTCCCCTGATGTTTTCTGAAGACAAAGGTGAACGTGCCAAAGGCCTCAAGGCAGAAAGAGGACCAGCAGGTCAAACTTGACAAGCAACCCAATGGAACTGAAGTGTACTCACCCTTTCTCCTTCCTCATCCTCCGCTCTTCTCCTCATTTCTCTCTCGTATTCATCCATCTCCTCGTGGCTTCTGCCTCCGCGCAGCTTTGGAACCGGTTTGAATGCGCTCGTCTTGTCGTCATCCGAGCTGTCCGACCTGAAGGAAGGAGAGACTGTCTTTTAAAGATTAACTGGTCTTATATTTGAATGTAATTCCAAGGCAGCCTGAAAGACTCACCTGAGATGTCGCTGTTTTCTGAGAGTTCCCCGCCTGTCCGTGTCTTCGTCGTCTTTGTCGCGCAGGCTTTTCCGCCGTCTGTCTTCTGGGCTGCGGTCCCTCTTTCTGCCGTACGGACTCTTCCTGTCTCGGTCGTCTGGACTTCTGTCCCGACTTCTGCCAAAAGGACTTTTCCGCCTGTTTTCTGGGCTCTTGTCGCGATTTCTTCGGAAGGGGCTTTTGCTTTTGCTGCGTTCAGGACTTTCGTCCCTGTTTCGCCGAAAAGGACTTTTTCCTCTTCTGTTTTCTGGACTCTCATCCCTGTCTCTGCGGTAAGGGCTCCTTCGTTTGGCGTCATCCGGGCTAGCATCCCTTCTTCTTCCGAAAGGGCTCTTTCTTCGATCTCGCTTGTCAAGCTGATCATCATCGTGTGGTGATCTTCGTCCTTTCTTGTCTCGGCCGAATGGGGATTTGCGCCTCGATGCATCATCATCAGAATCTGCTCGTTCACGCGAGTGCCCACGTGTTGGAGTTTTGCGACCAGCGAACGGACTCTTCCTTCCCAGTCTTTTGTCCTTTTCTTCATCTGAGTCTTTGTTCGACCCTCGAGTACCGAATGGGCTCTTTCTGTTTCCGTGTGGACTCTTTCTTCCCAACTCGCCTTTGCTCTTCCTCCTCCCTTTCCTTTCCAGTGAGTCATCCGAATCCGAGTCGCGAGATTTTCTCGCTTCTTTTTTGTCCTCTTCGTTCATGATGTCGAAGATGGACTTCTTCTTGTACTCTGTTGGCGTCTTTCTTCCGTCCTCATTCTTTGGTGTGGCTGCTCTGCTGCCTGAGCGACTGCAATCAACACAAAACAAATCTCTTTGATTTTGTGACACTTTTGCCCGTGGGCTCCAGCTTTTCACAGTGCCAAGTTTCCCAAAGAACTAAACATCACAGATTCGCTGCGCTGAAAGTGCGACACACCACTCGTCACGCCCCTCACCTCGATTTGCCTCTCGGTTCCGCTGTGGGCGTGGCTCCACGTGACCGGCCAGATTTCTCCCTCTCCATGGACGGCGTGCCTCTGGACTTCGGTCTTTCTCGGCTGTTGTCTCGGCTATGTCTGCTCCTGGGCCTATGAGTGACGCAGAGACAACGCACGTTCAGCGAATGAACAAAATTTTTCAGTTGGCGTGACCAAAACCGCACAGAAACAAATTATCAAGTCACAACACCACACCTATCACGTTCGTCACGATCCAACACATTTCCCCTGGAGGTTCGAGGGGTTGGTCGCGGTCGGTCAAAGTCGTCGTCTTCCAGGTCATCCAGTCTTGTGGATGATTTTCTGGAACCTGCGACCAGGCAGAAAGCAGGACTTGAAACACAATGTCCTTGCTGGCGACTGGTGGTTCAAAGCAGTCCACACTGCTATCCGCACTGCTATCGGCAGATGAGGGAGCGAAGAACGAGAAAGAAACCTGGGGATTTGGCGCGGATCCTGTTTTCTTTCTCAGGGTCGTTGTTCCTGCCCGGAGGCTGCCACGTTTTCCTGCCACCCCTGTGCTCATCATACTCATCTTCCTCTTCGTACAAAGACCCGTGAGCTTTCCTGTGAAATCAAAAGTCCAGAGAACACTGGAGTTGCCTGAACCAACAGAGGAGGCTCACGAAAAAAATTCATCCGTGTTGAAATTTCCGGAATTCTGTACCTGTTTCCGCCCCCCGGAGCCTGCCAGGGTTTTCTGGTTGTCTTCGTCGAATTCATTTCATTTTCTTCCTCATCTTCCCGAGAGCCTCGACTTCTCCTGCCAAAAATGGTGTCCATCGCGGAGTCTCGAGGCGACTTTCTGTTGGACTCTTCCAGCGGAAATCGTCCCTGTGACCTGAATTTTCGACGGAACATCTTGATAATTTTGTTGGCAGATTGCACACTTTTTGAATGGGATGTCCGGAGACTGCTGACAGAAATTCTCACTTGTCACGAGGAGATGAGTCTCTTCTACTTTTGGAGCCCGGCGGTTCCCATGGAGATTTTCTTCCACCTCTCACTGACTGTTCATCGTGATCTATCGACCTTCAAAAACGTGAGGGAAAACGGTTGAATAAAAGACATCGCCAGCAGAACAGGGCATTTCCAGCTCTGGCGAAGAAGTGACAAAAGCAAGTCTCGGGTGAAAGTGTTCGCTGGTGAAAAGCTCACTTGCGGGACAGTTCGTCAGCGAAGGGTGATTTTCTGTCCCTGATAGAATCGTTGTACGGAGATTTTCTGTCGTCCGGTCGGGGAGACTTGCGGGAGCCGGGCGGCGCCCAGGGAGACTTGCGCTGGTCCGCCGTCGACGGAGACCCTTTTCTCTTGTTCGTCATGTTGAATTGTGACATTAGCTCTGCAGAAAGATGAGGGATCTCTCACAAACGGACAAACGGTTTGAACAAAACATTTCCACTTGGGAGTGCCCAGAAAGTTGCTCAGTTCGACCCGTTCAGTTTGCCCTGCAGCGTTTGGAGTTGGTTTCAGGAACGTGTCAACGGGACGTCGGTCATTGAAACTTCGCAGCTGAGCTTGAAGGATGAAACAGATGTTGTGACTGGGAGTTGAACCCAGGACTCCGGATTGTAAGCCCAGCGCGATACCGCTGTGCCAAAAGGGTCTGAACCGAAGACCGCTGGGGTATTACCCGCACAACACAGAGGACCCATTACCATCTTCGCTGCTCAGTTCCTCTTCCGAAATGCCAGCACTGAGTCCTCGCGAGTGTCGATCTCGTATTTTGGACTCCAATTCACGCTGAAAAGAGTTTTTGGGAGGAGCTGGCTCTCCTCTCCTGCGAACTGCTGGGCTGTACGGATTTGTCATGCTTCTGCCGAGGAGCGATAATACAGGATACAGGCAGTTGTTGCTCAAGATGATGTGCTGTCACACAAAATTGCCGTCCAACTCAGCGTTCTGTGTTCAATCCTGAATGTTTGACACTGCTTAACTCCAGCAGATCCTCGATCTTTGCGCCATATCAGGTGAAAACACCACTGTACACCCTCTCTTCTGTGTTACCACCAAAACTATTTGAGTTGCCAGCCTGTTTTTGTCAAAATCGTTGCCATTGGACTGAAGTTCAAGCCAGTTCTCCACTGAGAGACAGCCTCTGAAATCTAACAGCTCTCAGGATCTGGGGCTCAAAACAGGTGCGCGTCCACATGCTGCGCATGTTTTTCAGACTCTACTTCAATTGAGCATCAAAGCAAGGTGTGTAAAAATAAGCTTCACACAAAGTACTAAATTGTGAGAGACAAATATTCTGCTGTCACTCTAACTTTTCTTCAGCGCAGAAAACCGAGAAAGCAGAAAACCGAGCAAGACCTCACGTTGCAACGGGTGGCGGCCTGCGGGCAAAACTTATCTCAGAACTTTGTTCCCTAAGGAGGAATGTCTTTTGTCAGAGTTTCGATTCTGTTCATTTGCGCACACAACATCACGGATTAATGCAGTTGTTCAGTGTTGTTTTGATTTTGTGTGTGATTCAAAATATCACTGTTTCACCGCGACATATTCAACAACACGTCAGATTCTCTATTATCGCTCACTCAATGCTGACCTGTACTTTGCAGCACTGAATATTGCGTCACTAGATTCTGAGTCTTGTGTTGAGTGTCATTGAAAACAAAGTGAACGTGAACCTCTCAACCTCCGTGCTATCGTGATATTACTGGACGAAATGGCTTCAAACGTGGCTGGAATGCTGTTTGTGCCGTACTACAACCACCTGATGGACATCCTCAACACTGATCCGAACTTGCGTCGAACAGCCAGAGGTAAATTCTGCTTTTGCACAACACTCATTTTTCTGCTGCCAGAAACCAAATATTTGGTGACACTTTTGGCAGTTGAGGTGAATGCAACGTTTGGGGCACTGTATGAACCCACCCTTTGACAGCATTGCTCAAGCGTTCCGCTGGTTGTTGACTCAGTCAAGGGAGACGTCCTCTTGGAGTCGCTGCAGCAACAACTGGCTCGGAGTCACGTTGCGGACGGCAGAATCTTCACGTCACGTCGAAATTTTGTGCGCAAAACCGACCAAAAAGAAATGGGTTTGTGGAAACCGTCAAGTTTTGCCAGGTACACAAACCCTTTCACTCGTGTGCGTCGCCATTTTAGAAACACTTGCTGTGAACTGTTTCTGTCGTTTTCTTGTTGTTGTTTGGTGTGTGTGTGTGTGTGTGTGTGTTTGTGTTCGAACGTCGGTGCTCATGTCCCAGTGTTGGAAACAGTGATGTCGTGACTGATGACGAGCAACAAATGATGATCCACACATGCAAGTTTCTCCGAAGCCAATACTGGTTGCCCTCCCCCTCAGTTTGTAAAGTTGTACGAGGCTGATACCAAAACTCTTTCCTGCCGATGTCACTTGTTTTTGTTGTTCGGTCAAGATCTTCGCTCTCCCATTGGTCAGCAATGGTACCAGGTGATTGGGAAACAAAAGAAGTCAATCGGAATGTCAGGTCGCCAAGAACATGACCAGGAAAGAGTTTTGGTATCAGCCTCGTAGAATTTGATTGGAACTTTGATGGAAAAATGTGAATCAAGGCCTCCAGTTTCTGGAAGTTTTGGAAGAACTTTCTGGGTTCAGGGCGTTTGGTACGGCAAATGTTCACACCAACCAAAGCCTCCACCCAAACAAATACGTAGCTGACAAACGTGAAGAACAGTTTGCGTGCTCTTGTACTTGAGGATTTTGTCTATCGGAAAAGGGTTTCTTGGTGACAGTGAATTCGAAGTGGACACTTGTTTCGTGCACCATTCTCCTCGGCTGAGTGTATACACAGGCCGTCCGTCTGAGCGAGCCTGTGTCCTGGCAATACGAGTACGGGGCAGGTCGTACCTGGTACTGATGTGCGATTGTGGGAGTGGGGTTGGACCTACCCTCCTCCCCTCCCCTGCCAGAACCAATCTGCCAAGTCCTGCGCTGGACCCACGTGCTGAGCAGGTCGGTCCTACCCCTCCCTCCTCAGGACTTGCCTGCAGGTACCTCCTGCCCCGGAGGCACCTGCGCTCAAAACTCAGGTTTCTAACTTGTCATCCAAAGTTTTGCTCACTCCTTGGCTCGCCACTAGACAAAGTGAAAATCCCACACAAGACGAAGCGTCCGAATTGATTCGGGTGGGTAAAATTTGCGATGTCCAAAACCAGATTGTGCTGATCAATTTTGTCACCAGTCAGGTCCATTGCCGACCTGGCAGTCTGTTCGTTGTGTCAAACATCCCAAACAATAAGTAAGATCTTTTTCGCGTGTGTTGCTTTCAGGGATTTTCACGCAGATGGGATACGCAGCTGGAGGCGCAGCGCTCGGCGGCGTCGTGGCGGGACCGGCCGGCGCCATGGTGGGAGGAATCATAGGTGAGACTTTTCAATCAACTGGTCGTGTCGGGTTGTGTTCTGCGGGAAGAAATACCGTACCGTCTCGTGTATATGACGCACTTTTTTGCCCCAAAACTTAACATGAAAACAAGGGATGCATCTTATACATGAGTACGAATTTACTATATTTCAAATGAACATTAGTACTACAAAATAGGACTAAATCTTGGGGTATATCTTGTACATGAGAGCGTCTTATACACGAGACGGTACGGTAACAACAAACCACAGCGGGTGACAGCCACACCCACACGTTGTTCCTGCATGGTGTTATGAGTCTGTGAGCTCCACGCAGGGATTTCTTTGAAAGGCTTCATGGTCTTCGTGTCTGATTTTGTGACTGTTAATTATTTTTTGACGCAAGTTGTGCGAAAACAGCGAACAGTTCGCCTCGTAAGCCCTGGAGTGACAACAAAAGAAGATCAGGAAGGCTCAGGTGCTGGCTTTTCTGTCTTTCTTGTGTGATATCCGAGCTTGTGAACTTTGTCCGTAAGCAAGAGTTATTAGATTTACCGCAGAACGTTGAATGCAACAAAAGACATTTGTTCAATTTGACATTTGGAGGTGTGAATGAATCCTGCTCATTAATGATGATCCGTTGGAAGTCAAAATCACCCCACATTCTAAAAAGCGTGTGGTCCCGAAGGGTCTCGACCACACGCTTGGTGTAATCACCATCAGTCTGTATGTCTGTATGTATGTGTGTGTGTGTGTGTGTGTGTGTGTGTGTGTGCAATCTGGTCCCACCCACCCCCCTGCGGTCAGTACCAGATTTTCAAATCTGGTCCCAACTTCCCCCCAGAGTCAGGACCAGATTTTCAAATCTGGTCCCACCCCCCCCTGCCCCCTGGGTCAGGACCAGCTTTTCATATCTTGTCCCAACCCCCAACCCCTGATGAAGTTGAAGGTATTTATGAACTGCGAACGTTTGTATGGACCACACGCTTTTTATGCGTAGCATTCTTGTTGTTGACAAGAAGTTGGGAAACGGTACGTTTGTGAGGAGGTCAGCCAAAATAAATGTCCCAACAAATTGTAATTGTGGTCCCATGAGGGGTGCGTCTGCGACTTAGGTAGCGCCCATATGCGGCTCTGACATGGAAAATGTTCTCCCGCGCCTTAATCGTGTAATTCTGCTGCGTTGTGTACTTCCGTATCACATTCTCCGAGTTGAATGAACTCTCGCTCTGCTTTCATTTGGATGGAAAATGTCATCGGGATGGGATTTAATGTTTCCGCCAACCCACAGGCTGGAATGGAACTCCTTTCACTTGCCAATGAAACTTTTCTCGAAATCGGTGGTAATTTTGTCCTGAAAAGACATTCTTGTCTTGAAGGACCAATCATATGTGTTGCAGATGCTCTTCAGTTGGTCCATGTGGTCCAGGATGTGAGGTCGGGGTGGGGGGCTAACCTTGAACTTGAAACAATAAAAAAAGTGATGAAAGGGACAAAAGAGGTTGAAATATCGCCACCGGTGTGTGTGTGTGTGTGTGTGTGTGTGTGTGTGTGTGTGGGTGGGTGTGCGCTGCCAGGAGTGGGGTCTGGCTGTACCTCTGCTGAATGCCCCTATTTTTGTGCGAGGGGGAGGGTCTAGCAGTAGTGCCCATGTCAGAACCCCCCCCCCCTGAGACAGTGAAGTCCCAGGGTGGGGTCTCTGTCCGTTTGTGGTGCGGGGAGGTCCGGCAGTTGGTGCTGTCTGACCCCCTTCCCTCCGCTTTGTTGAACTGCGGGTAACCTGACACAGCCTGCTTGTTGTCAGCAGGTGGGTCCAGCATGGGCACAACTGGCTGCCCCCTCCCCTGGACAAACACATACAGCTACGAGCAACCCAGAGACTGTGCTGTCTGCAAAGGTGGGCTGTAGTGCCGCAATGCCAACCGCGCGTAACCGTTCGCGCTTTCGTGGCGTAGCCTTCTTGTTGGAGAGGATGGGTGGGCCCAGTGCAGTGCCCCTTGAATCCGCCAGGGACATGATAAGTGGTGAAATGAAGGTGTTGTCCATGTCTCACATTGAGCAGGAGAATTTGGAAGAGCTTGGGTTTGATCTCTTTTCCATTTTCTTTTCAAGAGGAGCAGGTGAGTTCTGAGTTCAGTGATTTTGTGTCATGTTACGAGCAGATTTAATGAGTTTAGTTGCGTGGGTTAAGGCGTCAACTCGTTCGTGCAATATCTTTGATTGTGACTCTTAAGCATCCGAAGACGTGCATGCATTGACCACGTTCTTGCGAATGCTGAACCTGGAGTGACTTCATTTTGGTCTGATTTTCTCGCCTTCCACGGTGTTGCCGAGCGGTTGGCCGCACGAGCCGAAGCATTTCTTGCCAAACCTTGCCATCGTCTGTAGGTGGGTTCTGTTCTGGTTTCAAACTCGTACACCTAGACACCTGGAAGGATACCAAACACGTCCGCGTGGGTTGGTGTTGGTTCGTCTGGATGTGTTTCAGCATCCAGTGCTGAACTTGACTCTTGTTTGCGACATATCACCCCCTTCTTGTCCCCTGTCTGTGAAACACTGGCCGTTGGGAAAATACCCCCCCCCCCTTGTTGGAGAGAAGCAACTTGATGCGGGTTTTGTTTCGTTCTTGTCAGAAGTACGGAGCCCAAGAAATTCTGGAGTCATTGCAAGTGATGCACAGTCTGGAGGCACATTCAATGATAATGATTTGCAAATGAGTGCGCGAAAATTTGATTTGCAGGAGACCCTTGGGTCTCGTGTGGAAAGTAAAATTGTCAATGCTATGATGGCGTACAGTGGTGAAAAACACTTTCCTTTTTCAGGGTCGGTTTACGGTTACTCCCAAGTGGATAACTACGACTCGTTGCTGGCTGTGCTGCGAGACTTGAACGAGGAGGAGAAACAGCAACTTGTCCGAAAGATCCAGGTCAGAAAATCGATTTTGCTGCCGAGTCCTTTGCAATTAGTCTCTCATAATTGTACAATGCAGCACTGATTATTTCGCCTGAGCGATGCCTTGTGTGGAATTGAGTTTTGCGTGGACCAATCAGTTGGTAAAGGAAGAACGCTTTCCATCGGTCGCTTCCTGGTCGCTGGAAAATTCGCTTCGCTGTGCTGCAAAATGTCAGGTTGGCTTCATGCAAACACCAAAGCCCGGGACACCGCTCGTATCCTTCAGGGGCGTTAAATTGCGACTTGATCACACTGCTGTTGATTTGAAGATTCCACGTGTGGTATCCCAGAGCCATTTTCTTTCAGGAGTTGGTTGGATCTCAAGGAATAGAAGCTCTTACTTCATTCGTGGCCTCCCAAGTGAACAGAGAAGTTCTGCTGAACATCGTCAAGGAATTCGCGAAGCAAGCCACGAAAGGAGGAGGCTAACCAAGTCAGGATAACATCGTCCGCAGAACAGTTCCGGCGATTCATTCTCACAGAACCTGGCCCTGGATGGCGACACTAATGTGATAAATTTCATGTGTGGCTCTGAGGAAATTTCCAAAATGTCTAGTAATTGGCGGACGTGGCTGTAGAGCGTTGGTCCGAGCAGTCAATAGTGACTTGAAATAGGACCTTGATGAGGACATTGTTGTCAAAATTACAATAATTTGTCCACAAGAAATCTCGCCATCAAACTAATTCAGTGCAAGTGTCTTTTTTCTGTCTAATTATGTATCGCTACGAATGACGGCACTTCGCACACTGTTTCACAGTTTGCGCGTCATGTTGCGTTTCTTTGAGATCATGATGGCTTGCTTGTTTTGCTGACAGCTCAAAGGATATCACCAGACACTTTCAGAGAATTTTCTTTGTTTCAATTTTTTCTGGGACTGGTACACTGCCATGAGAAATGTGGGTGGGACAATAAACCACCCACCCATCCTCACAAGCGGACAAATTCTGTGTACCACCAATAGGGTCGCGCATCTCAACACGACGCTGTTCTTGTTTAACCTCGTGCGCTTTGTAAGCCAATGTCCATTTGTTGTTGAAGGACGCGTAGATCGTGCAATTTAACAACACGAAGTGTTTTCCACAAGTGTCATTTTCCGTATCATTGACGCGGCGCAAGGAAGTGACGTGGGTCATCTTGCCTTTGAATGTGCGAGTTGTTGGAGTCGGAAAAAGTTGCTAATTCTCTACCTTTCTGCTCGGTACGTCTCTTGTGATTTTTCGTGAAAAATGTTTAAAGTCAGAACTCGTGGTGACTTGTGTTGCGTACAGACTGACGAATCTGCCGCTTCCCTCGTGGGAAGTTGTTTTTGTGGGTGATGTCTGCAACGAAGCCAGTCAATGCTGGATATTTGATTGTCTGAAGTGGTCGCACTTTTGTACGGTATCGTTGATCCGATGTAAAAACAAGATTTGCTGTTTTCCAGAACATTGTGATAAATTTCTGTGGAGTTTTGAAGATGTACAGAAATTTGCAGCTTTGTTCCGCATCTTTTGTCAGAAACGCCCTTGAAAATATGAACAGGTTGTGTTTGTAAATTTTTGTGCAACTGCGCAGCAAAACATTTTTGTACACGAGAAACACAAAATAGTGTGAAGTCACAGTGGAAGATAGTAATTTGATACAGACGTCTGTTTTGGTGTCGATTGTTCACGCTTTGCATTCAGAACCGACGCAGTTCAGTCGCGGATGGTGAATTGAAGAAAGGTTCAGGAATTAAAGAGACTGCTTCCAAAATTAAATGTTGTTCTTTGATGACATTGTGAAGGCATTTCCACATTTTGTTTGGTGCTGCATGCATAAGTGCTGCATCTTTGTTCCTGCAGTCGAGACCAAAGTCCAAGTTTGCCAAAAACGCGTTCAGGTTGATCTGATGGACCCTGGGAAAACAAATGTTTTCTGGTGAATAATTTATTGAACTAAATGATGTGTCAACTCGCTCTCTGTTTGTTGAACTCTCCTTCGTTGAAGTGTCTCTCACAATTTGGTGTCAAGATTCCCTGTCACAAATGGAACCTTCGCAACGGGGTGGAGCAGGCCTCCTACAGGTGCTTCATCTGAACCTCGATTTCTGTTGGTGGTATGAAAAAATGGATGCTTTTTGAAGTTGGCACTGGAATAATTTGACCATTTGATGACTTTTATTGTGAGACCTTGAGTGTGCTTTATCTTTTGGTCAACAAAATTGCGGGGAGACTGACTCACAACAGTAGCTGTCGACTTTGCAAAGCAGCACATTGATGAAAGACTTTTGTGATTCGATTCGCTGTATTTTTTACGAGAACGAAATCCGCCGTGGAAGCGAAAATTGAAAGCCTGTTCACGGCGTACGACTTTGTTGTCGTTCGGTGTTTGTGGAACAGCGGATTCAAAGGTGAATCTCCCACCGGAGGCGACCAGTTCGAGCCGAGATGCGGGTGACGGCTTCGAACGAAACCTGCGCACATCCCAGTGAGTCATTAAGTGAAGCTTCTCGTCAACAAATCTGGACATATGAAAAGGTCGAGCGCGTGATGTGCATCGGAAGGTTGGGGGGGTGTAGCCGAGTGTTTGATCAGAATGAAATCCTACATTTCATTTTCGGTAGCAAGAAACCAAGTGGAAATTGCATGGAACTCAAGATTTGAGACGAGTACGAGGCAAGAAATTTAAGTACCCGATCGGGCGGCGTTTCTAGTGGTTCAAGTGTGAATTTTTTTCAAATCCTAAGGGAATAACAAAGAGTAGGACACAATCTTCCTTCCAAAGCAATACAACCTTTTGTAAAATAAGTCAAGACTAATCTGAGATCACTTGAAATGGGGTAAAGTTAGCTTAATTGCAGAAGGTCTTGACATTTTTAGTTGTCATTTTCTTTTAAACTTTGATGAAATTTTGCTTATTCCTTTGGTTTTGACTTTTTCAACAAGTCCTACTGAAGTTGATTGTTATTGAGAGTAAAAAAGCTTGAAAATAACCTCAAGGAGACAACTCATTTCTCAGCCACAGAGAGATAAATCAAAGTTACACTTGTCATAATTTCTCCTGAAAACTTTTATGTGATAATGTTGTAGTGCTATTGGTCTTTCATCACACAAAGATCTGAGCAACTCAAATTTGTTATTCTTGAAATACGACAGCCAATCGGTCATCACTTAAATTTTCTGCCTCGTATATCAGTCAGCGACGCTGAGCACTTTTTACAGTGGCGTTGAGATGTAAAACGATTCACTCTCATTTACTGTGAGGTTGTATCGTGAAGTTGTCTGCGTGTGAGTGAATTTGATGTGGAGGTCCCACCGGGCCCTGCCTTTGCAATTTTGTGCAGGCGAATTGTAAGGCTGTGTTGACGAGCGTGGGCGCTTGGTTTTGTAGAGCTGGCTCTCAATGAATCCTGAACCGAGTTGCACAATACTGCAACTTCCTCATCCCCGCCATGAACTTCCAGTCAGAAGAAGAATGTGCGTGGAAGCTTGCGCTGGCGGGGCGCAAAATGACAGGTGGAACAAGAATAATGGGCAACTCAATTTCGAAGGAGACGATGTTGAAGGTTCGAACTTCAGTTGTTTGGTGAGATTCAGGAAAATTATTTTTGTCACCATCTGGGCTCGACAGAGAATTTTATATTCCCAACACCTGCTGCTTACCGTTGCAACTGATGAAGCCAAGTCCAAATGGATTGGTACGTGTCGTAGCCAGAGGCGGGAATTGGTCGTGAGAAATCGTCGTGAAAAAAACATTTGTGTGCATTATTCTGCAAGAGCATGATTGAAACTCGAACGTCTGTCGAGGTTTCGAATTGCCTGAAATCCGTGAAATTTGTTGGTGCAAATTGACGTCATATTCGAAGCAAACGTCACGACAGATCTTGTCTGGAAACGTTTTTGATTCTACTTGTTTGTGAAGACTGAAAAAAAGAATTCACTGGAGGCGCGGTGTATTGTCTTGGTGCTTTCTCGTCTGGATCAAAATGTCAAGAGAAAGCCCACCGCCACTGGCGAGTGTTCCATGCTGCCGGCGTGCCAGTATTTTCTCCGTGACAAAAAAATATCAGGACAATAACACAGCAAAGGTCAAAGGAATTTCTTCGTAACTGGAGCTATCGCGAACAAGAAACAATTGGTGAACTTTTTTCGCAGTCGCAGAGTGAAGGTTTACATTTCCTGGTGTTATGCTGGATGATTTGAGAAAGTTGGAAGGGAACTGAGCCTGCATCACTAGAGAGGTTTCTATGCATCCCGCGGGAAGCCTCCTCCCGTGCCATTTTACGTCCGGTCTGGGAGCACAAATTTAGTTTTTGTGATTTTACTATGAAATACAAGGAAATTA
>JAAUXT010136180.1_pt1 | contig 19322 bp, 22 predicted proteins | sample 7278171 | NCBI WGS metagenome assembly JAAUXT01 (sample SAMN14350112, study PRJNA611818) | marine sediment metagenome | isolation source: surface marine sediment (1.8m) | place: French Polynesia: Moorea | collected 2018-08 | reverse complement strand
TTCCGTTTGTCACCTTTGTTGCACAGCTTTGTGTATACTGCAAGACGTCATGCTGAGAAAGAGCTCGTTACATCAGGGTACGCTGGAAATTCATGCAGCTAGGGCTTCAAAAAATTCCTGTGATGCTTCCATTGGAATCGAAAAAGTTGAAAATTGGAATTGATCGTCGGTTGTTCAGCGTCGTCTCGTCCGTCGAGGATCTGCTATTGTCGTCGTATTTGGCCTGGTCGGAGCGCATGTGCGCGCGCACGCGCAGCGGCGTGTTTACATCGTGTTGTTGCCCTTCTTCTGACCCTCCTCGCCCTCGTTCTCCAGATCGCCAGACGACTGCTTGCGCCTATGCGTGTACTTGGATTTGGTCGGGGTGTCATCCGGATCGTGCCTGCAGAGAAATGAACACGCGACACCGTGAAAATCATGGCCTCAGATATGTTTGATGGGAGGCAGAGAACGATGTTTGTGAACAGAATGGGGCTGAAATCACAGTTCATGTAAACTCCCTGAAACGAGTCCAAAACTTTTCCAATTCATCGACAGCGTAACTGTGCGCGTAGTTGGAACGTCTACGTCCAGTGACAATGTGAATGTGAATGTGAATGTGTGTGTGTGTGTGTGTGTGTGTGCGCGCACCTGTTTGGGTGTGGTATGTGTGTACGTGCGTGCATGCGTGTATGTGCGTGTTGCTCACCTGTACGGGCGCGGCTTCTCGTATTCGCGGCTCGCCGGGTCGTACTCGAAATACTGCGGAGGCGCCGGCGCCGGCTTGGAGTGTCCATCCAGCCCCACCTACAGTGAGCACGCACTTGATCTGATGTCTGGTGAGACCTCGTGAGCTCTTCCCAGTAGAGCTTCTCTTGGAAAAACTCGAGTGACAAAGTCCACAAATGCTCCAGATTAGTGCACAACATGACCAGATGTACTTTTCTTTTGAGAAATTGTGTCCCTCTTCTGAAGGCTCGGATTCCCTTTGCAGGGCCCCCGAGATTCCATCAAGTTGCCAAACCGTCCGATGCAGGACTGACTCCGCTTTCTAAGACGCGCTTGGCAAGGCGTAAGACCTTTCTGGAAACGTTTCGTTCAGAACCACTGACCTTGAGTCCGCGCTTGCCGCGCATCATGCGGCCGGTCGTGTTGAACTGGTCGAACTCGCGCGGGTGGTGGGCGTGGCCCGGGTGCGCCGCCATCGGGAACCACGAGTCGTCAGCCGTCGAGAAGCGCGGGTCCTGCGGCAGCGGGCTGTGCGACTGCCGGTCCTGCAGTCAATCAGCCAGTCAGTCAGTCAATCGGGACAACAATCAGTCACAGCTCAGTTACAAGACTTGCAGTGGTGTGTGATGCGGCCACCTGTCCTGCTATCCATCAAACAAAAATTGGGAGCGCTCGACTTGGTGCACTGGCGCTCTGAAAGCATCGTTTTCTGTCTGGATTGCGAAACGGCGTATCCTGAGTGCATTGGTGCGCCAAATCAAACAGCTATTCGCGAAACGCCTGTTTCTTTCCGACACACATTTCATTGTTGTGAGCACATACTTTAAAGGAAGCATTGCAACTCGCTCTGCAAACGCAGTACCTGTGTGAACATGATGTCCTCGTAGGTGGGCACGGGCAGCGGGCGGTAGCCCATCCACGACGGCACGGTGCCGTTGGCGTAGTACGGCTTGTCGTACTCCTCCTCCTCGGCGCTCATCGGGGGGATCGGCTCCTGCAGCGGGTGCATCGCCTGCAGCGCGTTCGGCTGCCCGACGCCAGGGCCGCTCTTGAACGGGCGGCGACACGCCGGGTGCGCGTTGTAGCGCTCGTGCTCGCGGTACGCGACGGCCTCGCGCTCACGCCTCTTCTTCCTGCAGGGGGCGCCACGGAGAAAAAGAGAGAGACACGTGTGAATTCGGATGCAGGGCCTGCTGAATGGGGTTATGTGATTCGCGCATTGCAATCTATCGTGTCCCAGAACTTTACCCATGCTGCTGGTTCTGGCACGCAGTCGATCAAAAAACGTTGAAGTTGATGATCTGGGGCATCGGCTTGCAAAGGACGGCACAAAATGTGTTTATCGGCAGAGGGAATCCACCCACGGGTGTCACAATGAACATGCTCAAAATTTTTATAAAAGTTCTAAGTCACGGAACAGAGGCAAAAAACTTTCTGTCTGCTCCTTGTGTGTCGTTTTGTAAAGTTGTAAAGTTGAAGTCTCAAGCAAATCTCATGAATGAGCAAAAATGATTTGAAATGCTTTCAACTCCCGATCGTGAAAGAAAGTCCCCACCCTTCAGCACACTTTCGCTCTTTCAAACTCGCAAAACATAGATCTACCCAACGCTTACAAGTGCAGGCGCTAGCTACATCAGGGTTCAATGACCAAAAATGCGAGGCGAGAAGTGTTAACCCAATGTACCTCTTTGCACAGAGGCAAATACCGAGGCAGCAAGCGCCACAGAGGAGTCCGATGAGCAGGGCGCCCCCTATGATGATTAGCAGACCTGGAAGAACCAACCACAGACACAGGCGTTTAGCTTGTTATGGAGCAGGTGGAACCAGTACCTCCGCATGTACACGCAGACGCCGAGACAGCAGACTCCGCACAGCAGACCCATGAGCAGCGCAGCACCGATGATGAGAAACAAGCCTGAAACGGAACGGTAGACGCGCCCTTCTTGACAGGATGACCAAACAGAGATGACGGCTTCCGTATGACACACCAGTCTTGCCTCAACCAAAAACTCACTTGCCCCACCCAACCCAACCCAACCCATCTGATTGGTCCATCGCATCGCTACTTCCTACCCACTTGTTTTGCCACCCATCAACCCGCACCTTCTGTTCCCAAGTGCAGTGCTGCGGCCCGCCCTTGCCTCCCACACCCCATCCACCCCACCCCACCCGAACCAACCTTCATCCACATCACCTCACCTTTCTAGACCCACCCAACCCCAACCCGATCACTCACTGTAGGGTCCGGACCAGCCCTTGGTGAGCGCGTGCAGCACGTTTGTCTCGTCTCCCGCCGGCGCGTCGCACGTGTCGACGTTGCCGATCCACTCGGTGCCTTGGCAACGCAGCGTCCACCGCTTGTTGTTCGGACACGTGACGACGAGTGTGTCGGCCGTGCGCTTCTGTTCGGCCCCATCCGGCAGCTTGATGTCGGGGCAGTCCACCGCTGTGGGAGACAAAATTTTGTGCGATGAGCCTCACGTTGAAAACTAGGGGGACACGTGAAACACCTTGGGGCGTGGGCTCTTTGGCCACTTATGAGGCCTTTTGGGTGACCAGGGTGAGATACATTCCAAGGGACGATGAGTGACCTGTGATAGTGCCACACGCCAATATGTCAAATTCAACCTCTCACAGAGTCTGCTCGCGCACCGTCATTCACAGACCCACGCACCCGCCCTTTGATCCACCTACGCACCCACCCAATGTTTCAACCACGCATCCCACCGACGCACCTTCGTACTTGATGAGGAACCTGGGTTTGTTCTCCTCGTGCGGGTTGAAGGCGCTCAGCTGGATCTCGATCTGGTGCGAGTCGGACATGTAGACGTGGCGGATGCGACCCTCGCCGGCGCCGCCCTGGATCGACGTGCCACCAGAGTGGCGCGTGCTGTCCTTGTGTCCCTCGCGAACCTGCAATATGAGTGTCAGGATCAACAGATAGTTTTCGCTGAGAGCTTGTACTGCGCATAATGTCACAGTTTCATGACCCTTTGAATTTAAATCAGCCAGTCTCTCCAACTTATATGCACACCATTTTTGATGCGAGGTTTCGAGATCCTCGCGTATGTGTGTGCGTGTGTGTGTGTGCGTGTTTGTGTGTGAGAGAGACAGAAACACAGAGAGAAAGAACAGTTGCAGTGAAGCGATTGAGGATGTGTGTGTGTGTGTGTGTGCGTGTGTGTGCGTGTGTGTGCGCGTACCTGCGCATACTTCCTGGGCGCGGCGCGGCTGCGGATGTCGTCCTTCTCCGGAGTCAGGAAGTCGTACAGAGTCAGGTTCACGCGCTGACCCGGCTGCACCTCAACCTGCAAGTCAAGTCCCAAAACCATGAACACGGCTCCCAAAATGGGTGATTGTAGTGCGATGCAAAATCAACCAGATATGCTGCCAAAGGGACAACAACTCTTTTGTGGACAAAAGCACGCAAAATCCAACTGTTACAAAAATTAGAAAATCAACTTCACCCAACGGCGCCAGCAGACCTAGGAACACCCTTTGTATTTCCAGTTTCCCAACTTCTCTTGGAGATCTCAATCAAATTCCGTTCTGAAGGCCAAAAGTTGTTCGCGCCCCGTGGCCCCTGGATCTGCTGTTGTTTTGGCGTGGTTCGTACCCTCCAGGGGCAGGTGGCTCTCGGCGCGTCGCTCCAGATGTAGCCGCTCGGGGGATTCACCGGGATCGTGTCCTGGTACTGGCACTTGTCCGACGCCTGCTCGACTGTGGGGAGAACGTGGGGGGAACGGTCAGGTGACGGGACTCGGGACCTATCAACGCGTTGGACTGAAGCGAGGTCCGGAACACAATAAAAATTTGCGTCAATTTCAAATTGATTTTTCAAATGTCCGAGTGTTCCCAACAGTCAACAGTTCCGGACGTCACTTCATTGTTGTAAAAATTGATTAAACTTTTTGTACTTTCAGATTTACTTGTGTGAAATTGCTTTGAAATTACACGTGAATCTGTGTGAGACTTTCTTGAGAAGATCATTTTTACTTTCTTCTCTGCTCTTCTCGAATCGAGAAATACGACACTGGGGACCCAACAAGACGCACTGCTTCTCCGACAATGCTGTTTCAGAATGCGGAAAAATCAGTCAGAAGCCGCGAGAATATCCAATTCCACAACTTGTAAAATTATTTTCCCTTCGTGAAGTTTTCTATTTCTTCCTGAATTTCCAACCCAACCGTCGTTGTTGTGTCCCCTGCTACATCTACCACTACGACTACAAATGTGAACTTGCAAAGCTTTGCAAATCAAGGAATGCGAAACTGTCTGTCAGGTTGCTATCCATGAATCTTTTGTTTTGCGATTTACCGGGAAGACAGGAATAGGAGGCCTCTAGATACGAGGAGAGTTCCAGCGGACAGGGATGCACCCCACGAAACGTGAGCTCCATTGCGCGGAATTGACAAGTCGCGAGACCAGAACATTGTGAATCTGCAAAGCTTGCAAACCAAAGCAGGAAACGGCTGATTATAATCAACGTCGTCTCTTTCAAGTGTCATCATCAACAGATTCCATGGGACATGATTTGTGAGGAGATTTTCGTGACTTGACAAAATCTTTCAACCTTCAATGGAAATGAACGTCAGGGACCACACGCAACCTCAACATCGACAGCGCGAGTGGGGTTGGTGCAAAGTGTTTGCACAATGCCTCTTTGTAGCCTTTTCAAAAAATTTATTTCAAAATAAGAAGTGCTGGACAACCCCTTGAATACTGAATGTGAATTATTCAGAACAATGTCTCTTTCAAAACTCAAGGCATTCGAGAGCGCTTTTCAAAGCGATCAATTTTCTTCGATGCAAAATTTGACTTTCAAAACTTTGCAAAGCTTTGCACTGCAAAATCAACTGGTTCAAAAATTACCAGATAAGCACTTGTAGCTCGCTTCTAGATAGGAAGAAAGTTCCAGGGGACAGGGGATGATGCCGTGGAACTTGGGTTCGTCGGCCCTGAACTCACAGGCGAGTTTCCCCGAGCACTGCTCGTCTGCGAAGCTGCCGAAAGAACAGAGCAGTGCAAACTAATGGAGCCAGAGTTGTCGCCCTCTGATCTCTGATCCCTCAAAGCGGGATCTTTCACCTTGTTGAGCAAAGCTTTGCAAGATAAAGGCGGGGTTAAGTATGGCTGTAAGTACCAGCAACGCATGTGTAGCTCGCCTGCAGATAAGATGAGAGTTCCAACGGGCACGGAGCGATCCCGTGAAAAACCGGATCGACTCCACGAAATTCGCATTCGACCTTCCCAGAGCAGCGAGTGTCTACAAAGCTTTGCAAGAGAATTGCAAACTATGAAAATCTATTCGAGATTTTTTTGTCTGCTGGTGCGTCGTCCATACCCCGCACGCAAGTGAAGCTGGCTTCCATGAATGAGGAGAGTTCCAGCGGACACGGGTGGATGCCGCTCTTCACAACCACATAGACGTCCAGGTCACAGGACGCGCGTCCAGAGCATTGGGAATCAGTGAAGCTTCACATGGAACGAGACAGCAGGGACAGGTTTTGCGTTGGAACAAGCTTCATATGATCTGGTCAGAAATGGAAGACAATGGAGGACTGAGTGAAGAGGAAAAAAGCTTTCATCCACTTGACTGAATTCCAGGTCTTTCTGAAGGGGACCGCTGCATAGCTTTGCACAATCCACATTTGCCTGGAGAGGATGCAACTGAATAGCGCACGCACTTGGCAAGCACGTGCTGCTGGCCTCCAGATAGGAGGAGAGTTCGAGCGGACAAGGGTGGATCCCACTCTTGACCACGTCGTACACGTGGAACTCACAGCTTCGTTTCCCCGAGCAATGACCGTCTGCAAAACTTTGCAAGAAACACGGGCAAGATATCAATAATTTTTGTACCATCCAAACAGGTGTAACTGGCTTCGAGATACGAGGACAGTTCCAAAGGGCAGGGGTGGATCTCTGTGTTCAACAGTCTGCTGACTTGGAGTTCGCAGGATTTCGTGCCTGAGCAAATTTTGTCTGCAAAACTTTGCAAAAACACAAGTTTTGTTTGAATTTTAGGAAATGTACCCTTCACACAAGTCGAACTGGCTTCAAGGTACGACGACAGTTCCAAGGGACAGGGCTGAATCTCTGTGTTCAGGAACACACTAACCCGCAACTCACAGGAAGTTGTGCCTGAGCATATCTTGTCTGCAAAACTTTGCAAAAACACACGATTTTCTTTTGGATTTTGATCACCTGTCACACAGGCCGAACTGGCTTCGAGGTACGAAGAGAGTTCCAAGGGACAGGGCTTGATGTCTGTCATCAGCAAGTTGCTGACGTGAAGTTGACATGTTGTTTTGCCTGAGCATCTCTCGTCTGCATAGCTTTGCAAATTTACAAATACAAAATTGTGTCAATTTAAGAGACATTCTACCATTGACGCAAGCGGAGCTGGCCTCAAGATAGGAAGACAGTTCCAATGGACAGGGTTTTATGTTGGTCTTCAGCAGGTCACTGACGTGCAGCACGCAACTGGGCTTCCCTGAACAAATCTCATCTGCAAAACTTTGCAAATACAAATTTTGAGTTCACATTGTGCGGTTCGGAAATCCCTACTTTGAACACATTTGTTGGCTGCTTCCATGTAGGAGGACAGTTCCATGGGGCAAGGGCGCACTCCGGTGTGCATCAACTCCGAAACCCTGAACTCACAGGACCTTCTCCCTGAGCACATCCTGTCTGCAAAGCTTTGCAAAAACACAACCATTCGATCAATTTGACCAGCCTGTACCCGAAACGCAGTTGAAACCAGCTTCAAAATAGGAGGAGAGTTCTCTGGGGCAGGGTTGGATTTCCTTGTCCACGATTCTGGTGACCCTGAACTGACATGACTCCAGTCCCGAGCATTTCCCGTCTGCAAAGCTGTGCAAAAAGCACAACCATAATCAGTTTGAATTTTCTGTACCCGACACGCAGTTGAAACTGGCTTCAAAGTAGGAGGAGAGTTCTCTGGGACAAGGCTGGATATCATGGTCCATGATTCTGGTGACCCTGAACTGACAAGACTCCAGTCCCGAGCATTTCCCGTCTGCAAAGCTGTGCAAGAAACACAATTTTGAGCATTTAACTATAGCCTGTTGGTGCAGTACTTGGCATGCAGAGATGACTGGCTTCAAAGAAGGAGCTCAGTTCCATTGGACAAGGGTTGATTCCACTGTGCATGATGTCCGTGACCCTGAACTCACACGCTTCCCGACCTGAACACCTCCGATCTACGAAGCTTTGCAAAAACACAATTTTGCTATTACAAAGGGATGAGAAAAAAGCTTTTTACTTGGGATACACGCGTGACTCGCTTCGAAGTACGAGGACAGCTCCGGAGGACAGGGCTTTATGTTTTTCATCCAGATCTCCGCAATGTGGAACTGACAGGACGTTTTCCCCGAACACATCTTATCTGCAAAGCTTTACAACACATTCTCGCATCAGATACCCAGGGAGAGAGAATGCAATTAGCTATTACTCCGGATGCACTGATAACTGGCAGCGAGATAGGAAGACAACTCGAGCGGGCACGGCTGGATGTTACTCCTCATGATCTCAGTGACGTGGTACTGACATGACACCTTCCCTGAGCACAACCCGTCTGCAAAACTTTGCAAATTCACAGAAATTATGGAATAGAACTGCAAAAGTTTGTACTTTTGATGCACGTGTGGCTTTCTTCGAGAAAGGACGACAGTTCAGGTGGACAGGGTTTTATGTTTTTCATCAGAATCTCAGCCACATGGAACTCGCACGAAGTTTTCCCTGAACACAGGCTGTCCACAAAGCTGGAAAAGCCCAAAATTAAAAACAAGGTTCTCATCAACGAAAAATCAATCTTCAAAGAAGCAAAAGAATCTCCATTCCGAGTCGGGCGAACCAAGTCCAAGGCTTGCTTGTTGATTTTCTTCTCGTTCCATTCCCACTGCAAAGCTTTGCAAATTCACAAGACAAACACTGCTCTCGGCACTCCATCCAGACCTGGCACACAGATGTGACTGGCTTCCAAAAACGAAGACAATTCAAGGGGGCAAGGCCTGATGTTCTGTCTCACGAGCTCGTTGACATGGAACTCGCAACTGGATTTTCCCGAGCATTCCTTGTCGGCAAAACTGTGCAAAACAGAGCACGAATTTGAATGATGACTTCACGTTTGTCCCTCAGACTCATTTACCAGGGATGCAGGAGTGACTGGCCTCCAGGTAGGACGACAGTTCCAGGGGACAGGGTCTGATCTCACTCTTCACCAAATCGATCACGTGGAACTCGCAGCTCGTTCGTCCTGAACACCTCACATCCGCAAAGCTTTGCAAATTCAAAAGTAACACGTGAAATGAGGAATTTTAATTTGCGTTGGTTACCAGGGAGACAGATGTATGCAGCTGAGAAGTAGGAGGACAGTTCTAACGGACACGGCTGGAAATGCTCCACCAACTCGAACACTTTGAGACGACACGTTTGTTTTCCCGAACACTTGATGTCAGCAAAGCTTTGCACAAAAACACAAAGAAAAAATGTGCATAAAACGCCAATGGCCACTTTGAATACCTGGGGTGCAAACATAGGCAGCCGACAAGTATGAGGACAACTCGAGGGGACACGGCTGGAAGTGTTCCACCAACTCGTGTACTTTCAAGTAACACGTTTCCTTGCCCGAACATCGCTTGTCTGCAAAGCTTTGAAAATTCACATTTGTCACTCATTTTGCACGTGCAAAATTTGGCACAAACCCGACAGGCATTTGAAGCTTGTTTCCAAAAACGAGGAAAGTTCCAGTGGACATGGTTTGGAGTACTTGAATAACTCGTGAACCTCGATTTCGCAGGAAATCTTCCCAGAGCATTCTTGATCTGCAAGCTTTTCAAAAAACACATTGCTGAGTTAGGTCACGTTTTTACCAGGCACGCAGAGGTAGCTCGCTTCAAAATATGACGACAGCTCCACGGGGCAGGGGCGCGAATACTTGATCAGTTCGTGCACATCCAACTCGCACCGAACCTTCCCCGAACACTTCGCATCTCCAAGACTTGAAACGAAAAGCATCGCAAAACTTTCTGGCATGTCTGACTGACTGATGACATTTTCATAGGTGGATTCCTAATGGGCCTCACTGTGTCCCTTTTGTGGTCCTCACAATACCCTGACTCACACAATTTCTTGGATCCACTCACAATGTTCTGGCCTCTGACTCACAAATGCCCCTCTTGATCTGCAAAGTTTTGCTCAAAGTCTGTCAAATCCCTCGCTCTGTACCGTTCACGCATCGGAAGCTCGCTTCGAGGTAGGAGGAAAGCTCGAGGGGGCACGGTCGTGAATATCGGATGAGTTCGTGCACGTGAACCTCGCACCACGCGCGACCTGAGCACCGCGCGTCGCAGTGACTGCGGGGCACAAGAAACACAGAGATGATGCACCAACGCTGCAAGCTTTGCAATTCACATTCTAGCGAAACCATCAGGCAGTTTGAGCAAAGGGTTCTGTGTCCACTGCGCGTGCACGTCAATTTTTGCCTTCACTTGTCAAAGCGTCGTGCTCGTGTGGTGGACACAGCGCTTTGCGCTCACTGCCCGTTGTGCCGTGGTCTGGTCCACAAAGCTGGGGAGTTTACCGGACTGGCAGTGATACGCCGCTTCCAGATAGGAAGAGAGCTCCACAGGGCAGGGTTTAAAGAACTGGACGATCTCAAACACGTTTATCGCGCACGTCGCTTTCCCTGAGCATTTCGCATCTGCAAAACTTTGCAAGCAAAAAAAAAAATTTAGTGCCCATTGTGAATACCTTTCACACAAACGAAAGACGCTTCAAAGTAGGATGAGAGTTCCAAGGGGCAGGGTTTGGAGTGTCCCACGATCTCATAGACATTTTTCTCACAGGAAGTTGCCCCTGAGCACCAATGGTCTGCAAAGCTTTGCAAGTAAAAACACAGCATGATGAGTCCTAATTACCCTGCACGCAATCGTAAGAAGTTTCCATGAAGGATGAGAGTTCCAAGGGACATGGGTTGATCCCGTGTTGCGTCACAACGCTGTAAACCTGAACCTCACAATACGCCAATCCTGAGCATTCTGCGTCTGCCACTCTGTGTGAAAACAATCAGCCTTTCGCTTGACGTGGACAAAACTTTGCAAGTTCAGCACAACATGTTTAGACCAACCCTGGAGACAAGTGAAGCTGGCTTCAAAGAAGGAGGACAGCTCGAGGGGACAGGGCGTCGCCTGCTTGAACAGTTCGTACACCTCGATTTCACACGACTTGGTTCCCGAGCATTCCTGATCTGCAAAGCTTCACAAAACAACACTTCGCCTTCAGTTTGTTGCGCCCAAAATGTTTCTGCAATTGGAAACTGCAGCGTCGTCCTGGCAGCTGAGAGGTCTTGACCCACGAAGCCACAAGAACCAACCCCACTGCAGTTGCTACGACTCGTTCATGTTCAACTGGAGTGAGGTTGTTGGTTTCAATCACACTGGCCTCTGTCCTTTCCAGCACTGCAAGAACGACGCTGCAGCACAATGCTGTCCACGAACAAAGCTTGAGTACCATCAACGCAGGTGAAACTGGCCTCCAGGTAGGAGGAGAGTTCCAGAGGACACGGTTTGGAGTGTTTGATGATAATCATCACGTCTATCTCGCACTGTCTCTTCCCCGAACACTTGGCATCCGCGTGACTGTTACAAAAACACAAATAGAATTGAGGGAGCTTTTGATAATTGCAGCTTTGCAAGTTGACATTTTCAGGCAGCTTCCACCTGAGATTTGTTCACCTTCAACGCATGTGTATGATATTTCTAGGAAGGAGGATAACTCCATGGGGCACGGGTTCACATTGTTCTGGTACGGGATGCTATACACTTGGATTTCACACGCCTCCAACCCGGAGCATTTCCCGTCTGTGATGCTGCATCAAACAAGATCAATAAATCAATGAAGGGGCATTAGAAGTAATGCTCCTTCAGCGGAGAAGTTATGATATATGAGACCGAGATCATTACAGGGCGTCCTGTGACCGAGTTCTGTGGTCTGAGCTCAGGTCTTGATCCACAACAACCCAACTGATAAATTCCCACACATCTCAATCACTCGGTCCAGCGTGAACGTGAAATACACCACCTGACAAGCAAATTCCTGTCTTCGAGATGGAGAGATTTGGTTTTGACAAAGCTTTGCAAATTCGTGTTCGTATTCAAGATCATTTTTCGCAGTACCGCGCTGGCAGATGAAGCTGGTTTCCATGTAAGACGACAGTTCTATCGGACAAGGCTTGAAGTTGGGGATCAACTCATGGACCCTGATGTCACAAGAGACCGACCCGGAACATTTCCTGTCTGCAAAACTATCCAACAATAGCTCTTTGAGGGACAAACAACAACATGACTTCAGTCTCTTCCTCAGCATTTTCTTGAAAGAGTCTGGGGCGAAAAATGAGGAATTGTTTGAGTGACACAGGGAAATCTGAACCATTGTGACTGGAGAACTCAGGGGACAACTGCTTTCCACTGTCGCGCCGCTTTGCAAATTCACTTTTGTTCACGTTTTTACCACTGAGGCACTTGAAGCTGGTTTCCATGAAGGACGACAGTTCTACGGGACAAGGTTTGAAGTTGGGTATCAGATCATGAACCCGAATACTGCAGCTCGTCCGACCCGAGCACACCATGGTTGCGTAGCTTTGCAAGAAAACAAAAAATGAAAATTTGACTTTTTGTACCCGATACACATTTGAAACTGGCTTCGAAGTACGAAGAAAGTTCCAGGGGGCAGGGCTGGGAATGGAGGATCAGGGTCGGTGTGGTGATGCGGCAATTTGTTCTGCCAGAGCAAACGTTGTCCGCATACCTGCGCAATAACATTTGTTGAACAACTGTGAAAAGCAAATCTTTGCAAGTTCATCTGTTTGTTGATGTTGAAAAGGTTTTGGATCCCTACCCGGTACACAATTATGACTCGCTTCCATGTACGCGGACAACTCAACGGGACATGGCTTGAAGCGGAATATGAGCGTTGGTATGGGAACCTCACAACTCACTCTCCCTGAACACAGCCCGTCCACGTAACTACAACCCGCAGTGAAAAGGAAAACATACCACATTAGTGCAAGCCTCATAGATTCACAATGTTCATTTCAAGTTGCGGGGGAATTCTCACCTGACAGCCGTCCGTCAAACTCTACACCTGTGATTATACGCTGAGCACCCGACTCACAATGCTTTGCAGTCAACCTTGACAAATTTAACGAGGGGAGGAGGGGATGTTGTTACCCGCCAAGCACGTAAACGCAGTTTCGAGGTAGCTGGAGAGCTCCAAGGGGCACGGCCTGCTCACATCAACGAGATCCCTCACTTTGTACTGGCACGACACTTTTCCCGAGCAAATGGCGTCCGCAAAGCTTTGCAAGAGAAAGGCAACAAAGGGCGCTTTGTAAGGCGCGATTACCCTTCAAGCAGAGAAAGCTCGTTTCCATATAGGACGACAGTTCAACCGGGCACGGCTTGAACCGTCCTATCAGATCGCGAATGTGGAACTCGCAGGTGGCCCGGCCAGAACACTTCCCATCCGCAAAGCTTTGCAAAAAGAAAATAAATGTCCATTGACAAAAAGAAGGTACCCTTCACGCAAGTGTAACTCGTTTCCATGTACGATGAGAGTTCGGCGGGGCAGGGCATGAAGTCCCCGATCAAGTCTCTGGCTCTCAACTCACACTGAGGTTTTCCCGAACACCTACCGTCTACAAAGCTTTGCAAAAACACATTCATTTGATCAGACTTGTTGGTTTCCCTTTCTTACCACTGAAACACGTGTAGGCCGTTTCTAGGTAGGAGGACAGTTCCATGGGGCAGGGGGTGAACAGTGGCATGAGATCACGAACGTGGAACGTGCACGCTTCCCTGCCTGAGCATTCCTTGTCTGCAAAGCTTTCCAAACACAAAGAAAAGTCATTTGCTTTTTGAATCCCAATATTATTTGTTGAACTTTACCAGACACACAAGTGAAGCTCGCCTGAAGGTACGATGACAGTTCAACCGGGCAAGGCTTGAACTTGGGCAGCAGTTCAAAAATGTTGATTTCACAAGTCACTCTCCCCGAGCACTGTTTGTCTGCGAAACTAACGAGAAAACACAATTGCACGAGTGCGTGACTTTCAGTTTTCATGGCCTGTTCTTCTTTGCAGATTCAAACGTTCTTCAGTCTCGAGTTTTTTTCCAGCTGGTGGGTAAACCTGGTGTCCATGTGCTGTCTGAATCCCTATCTACTGAATCTAATCTCAAATCGCTGGTCCAAATCAACTTATGACCCACACAAGACCTTTGATCCCGAACTCCTCTTGATGGACATTTGGTTTGGCTTTGCAAATTCACAACTGCGCAAAGGTTAGAACTTTCCCGTTTTTTGTACCAGGGACACAGGTACTGCTCGCTTCCAGGTAGGACGATAGTTCCAGTGGACACGGGGCGATTCCGTCCTGGACAATGCTGTAAACCTGGAACTCGCACCGGGCCCGGCCTGAACACTTCCCGTCCGCAAAGCTTTGCAGTGAAATGAGGATTTTTCCTGCAGTTGAGATACCTTTGACGCACGAAAAGGAAGCTTCGAAGTACGAGGACAGTTCACGCGGACATGGGGTTGAAATGTACACTATCTCAGCTATCCTGATGTTGCATTCTACCTTCCCCGAACACTCTCTGTCAGCAAACCTTTGTGGAAGAAAAAAAAGAGGCTAAGACCCCACAGTCTTGTGTGCAAATCCGCTTTCCAAAATGGAAGGGCAGGGAAAGCCAAATGGAAAAGATCAGGGGATCTTGGTGGCTCAGGGTGTCTTTTTCCCGTGACAGATAATGATATTTCCTTGACAGCAAAGCCTTGCGTAGTTCATAATTTCCTGTCTTCTCGACGCTAACCGGAAACACACGCGAAGGACGCCTCCAGATACGAGGACAGTTCCCGTGGGCACGGCGCGTACAGGTAAACCAGGTGCCCCGCCGCGATCTCACAGTCCCTCCGCCCAGAACACTCCTCATCCGCGTAGCTTTGCAAGAACACAATTGACTGACTGGTGAAACTTTATCTGAACCCAAAGGCTGTGTCTGACCCGATAGGCACGTGAAGGAGGCCTGAAGATACGAAGAGAGTTCGCGAGGACAGGGCGAGGACACGTAAACTAGGTAAGCCATCTGGACACTACACTCCCGTTTTCCCGAGCATTCCTTGTCAGCAAAACTTTGCAAAAAGCAGAAATAATGAACAGAAATGGACCCCTGACCAGTCACACAGGAGAAGGAAGCCTGCATGTAGGAGGAGAGTTCTCTGGGGCAGATTTGTAGATGAGGTGACCCACGGGGAGGTCGCAACTGGACTTGGCCGAACATTCTTCATCTGCCAACCTGACAAAAATGAGTTGGAGAGGTCAAGCTTTGCAAATTCACGTTTTGTAATTCTGGTTGAGACCCTACCAGGCACGCAAGCGAAACTGGCTTGTAGATATGAGGACAGCTCCCTGGGGCAGGGCGAGGTGTGGTACACAAGTCTCGCCACCTCCACCTCACAGTCTCGTTTCCCTGAACACTGCGCATCTGCAAAGCTGTGCAAATTCACATGTTTACGCGTCTCACGCGTCTCATTAACCCCCTTTTTACTTGACAAGCATTGGAATGCCGCTTCCATGTAGGAAGAGAGTTCCAGAGGGCACGGCCTCACCCCATGGTGAACCATATCATTGACTTGGAACTCGCACTGCCTCCGCCCTGAGCACCACCTGTCAGCGAAGCTGCGATAGCGAAAAAAACACAACTTCGATTCAAGCCTTGGAAAACAAAGACCACGACATCCTTGGCTATTGATTGGGAAAGCTTTGCAAGGCACCTTGAGGACTCCTACACCTGACATCTGTTCTAATCACGTGTGGATCTATCTACCTGACACACAAGTGAAGCTCGCTTGTAGGAAGGAGGACAACTCGAGAGGACAAGGCTGGAACCCGTGATAAACGATGTCACCGATTTTCAACACACATGTTGTTTTCCCGGAGCATCGCTGATCTACAAAACTTTGCAAGAAACAATTTTCTCTTTCATGATTGCTGTGGAGATACCTTTGAGGCATTTGAAACTGGCCTCCATGTAAGCTGACAGCTCCAGTGGACAGGGCGTCACTCCGTGGTACAGGGGTTCGCTCACCCGAAACTCGCACGACGTTTTGCCCGAGCACAACTGGTCCACAAAGCTTTGAGAACAAATTTAGTTGAAATTTGAAATTGAAGTCCTGAAGAAGTTTAACTGGCTCTACAGACTCCCCTCTTCCCCGGACGCGCTTTTCGGTTTTGAAAGCTTTGCAAAGACACAATGATCCTCTCACCAAACCTAGAATTTTACAAATCAGGTCACTGCAGAGTGACCTTGACCCAAAGTTTCACTCTTGGGGACATTACCCTGCACACAACTGAAGGACGCTTCGAGATAGGACGACAGTTCCAGCGGACAGGGGACGATCCCACCGTGGACTATGTCCGACACTTTGAACTGGCAGCTTGCCTTCCCTGAACAGTGCTGGTCTGCAAAACTTTGCAAGAAACACAATGTCGTGAATTTTGGACTTGTTACCCTTTAGACACTGGAATGCGGCCTCCAAATATGATGAAAGTTCCAACGGACAGGGCCTCGACTTGTGTACCATGTCTGACACCTTGATTTCACAGGTGGGTCTGCCTGAACACTTCTGGTCTGCAAAACTTTGCAAGAAATCCCTCGTTTTAGAAATGGAATTTTGAGTCAATACCAGATACGCATTGGAACGCGCTCTCGAAGTAAGAGGAGAGTTCTAGTGGACAGGGCTGTGCGCTATGGACCATCTCTGACACCCTGACCCTGCACTCCACCCTCGCTGAACACCTTGAATCTGCAAAGCTTTGCAAAGAGGGAAGTTTCCAATGTTAAAAACCAATGCAATTTGGTGGGGGCACGTGTAGTCTGGTCCCCTACCTTTGACACACGTGGAACTGGCCTCCATGTAGGACGAGAGTTCGAGGGGGCACGGCTTGGGGCCGTTGTAGGCAAGAAACGCAATGATGATCTCGCAGCTCGGAAGCCCCGAACACTTCTCGTCTGCGAGGCTGTTGAAAATTACACGTGGCATCGAGCTCGGTAAATATTATCGTACGAGCTTCTGCTGGTAGTTGGGCTTGTTGTCTGAGCAAATTGGCCATTGTTGCCCCTGTTGCCGCTCGGTCTGTGTTCACATCTGTCCAAATGTTGCCGACCGCAACGCTTGTCTGAGGAAGAACCTCCTCTGAAGAGGGAATCGTTTCCAAATGGAACCAACATTGTGTATCAACAGTGGAAACTTTCCTCTGTACTCATCTCTTCATCTACTCATCCCCCCTTAGATTCCTACCCTTCACGCAGCGGAAACTGGCTTCCATGTACGAGGACAGTTCCAGGGGACAAGGACTTTGGTCCATGGTAGGCCAGCATTCCAATGATAATCTCACACGATGGCTTCCCTGAGCACTTCCCGTCTGCCATACTGCAGACAATCAACGACTAATTAGTTGCATATCTTCTTCTAATTGAATCAGGTTCCTGGGATTTCCCTGCACAAACAACTAGTCAGAGGAAACTTCCCTCCAATGCAGTGTGGACTCGACTCGTTTTCGTACCAGGTACACAGGAAAAGCTAGCTTCCATGTACGAGGAGAGTTCCACCGGACATGGCTTGATATTGTGAACCAGCAGGGCCACTATGATCTGACACGAACTCAAACCCGAACACTTTTCATCTGCAAAGCTATGGGGAAGAAGGGGACGTTGGGAATGGGGAGCACATTTTGGGGGGAAAACACACAATGCAATACAGTGTTGAAATGTCAATGTTGAAAGATACTGATTTGAAAATATCGCTTTTGCGAAGCTGGCGCAAAATTACTTGATCGTGAAACATATATGACAAGCGCAAGATAAACTTTATGCGTGGAAATACGTCAAGCGATTGACGATCAAGACTTTACTTATCGATGCAAGCGAAAAACGTGTTTCAACATTTGAATTCGCAGAACATAAGTCATTCCTGAAACAAATGTAAATTCACGAGCATAGGGGCTGCAACGTAACAATATTTGAAACAGAGCAAAGAACCATTGGTTTGAAATGAGCTTCACTGACCTGATGATATCTTCTTGACACCCGACAATGTGCGAGGCGGCGACATGCAGGCACCGCCCCATACGCATTCTGCCGGAAGTGACTAAAATCGCTTGTCCCCGCGGGCACGACGCGTTAAACGTCTCCCAGTTACAGTACTCCCGCACAAGATCTGAATTCATACACACGACCGTGGGGGAGGATTACAAACCTCGTCACTTGGGTTGGCTGTCAGCTGCAGTGTACCCCACCGGGAGGTCCCTGTCCAATGTGGATCAAACAAAGGAAAATCTTACTTGAGAATGTCCTCGACGCATCCAGTTTGGGTGGGATTCCCCAGGTCGTCGTACGTTTTGTGAATGCATCTCCCAAACCTCATCCTGCCGTAGGACGCCGAGGTCATGAGCACCACCTCGTTCTGTCCACACTCCGCTCGGAACGTCTCCCAATTACAGTATTCTCTCGCAAGATCTGAATGAAGAGACACACTTACTGCATGATATCCTCAACACACCCCACATCATCTAGTTTCCCAGCATCGTCGAAGGTCCTCCGGATGCACCTGCCGAACTTCATGCGTCCGTATTTGGCTGAGGTCATGAGCACCACTTCACCTGGTTTGCTGCAGGAGGCGGAGAAAGTCTCCCAGTTGCAGTACTCTCTGAGCAGATCTGAACAGAAGAGACTTACTTCATTATGTCTTGGCTACAGCCAATGTCTAACGGGTTTCCAGCGTCATCGTAGGCTTTCCGCAGGCAGCGGCCGAAGCGCATGCGTCCGTACTGAGCGGAAGTGACCAGGATCACGTGGTCTGGTTTGCAGGAAGCACTGAACGTTTCCCAGTTGCAGTACTCCCTGACCAAGCCTGTGAGCAATGAGTGAGAATCTCTTACTTCATGATGTTCTCCTGGCAGCCTGTGGCATGTAGGGTCTTGGTCTCAGGGTCCTGGGTCCTCAGGATGCAGCGTCCAAACCTCATTCGCCCGTACAGTGCTGACGTCATCAGAACCACCTCACCTGGCTTACACTGCGCTTCGAACGTTTCCCAGTTGCAATATTCTCTGACCAAACCTTGAATGACAGGGTGAATGATGGCTTACTTGATAATGTCTTCAGAACACCCCATTTCATGCACCTCTTGGGTCTGGCCATCAATGCTGATTCTGACGCACCGTCCATACCGCATCCGTCCATACATGGCAGAAGTCATGAGTATCACCTGATTGGGGTCCTTGCACTCAGCTCGGAAGGTCTCCCAGTTGCAGTACTCTCTGACCAAACCTAAATGACAGTTCGAAGAAGTCTTACTTGATTATGTCTTCAGAACACCCCATCTCATGCACCTCCTTGGTGTGGAAATCCGTGGTCTTCGTCACGCATCTTCCGTACTTCATGCGACCATAGTGGGCACTGGTCATCAATACCACCTGTTTGGTGTCCTGACATTCGGCCTTGAAGGTCTCCCAGTTGCAGTACTCTCTGACCAAACCT
>JAAUXT010119980.1_pt1 | contig 19323 bp, 10 predicted proteins | sample 7278171 | NCBI WGS metagenome assembly JAAUXT01 (sample SAMN14350112, study PRJNA611818) | marine sediment metagenome | isolation source: surface marine sediment (1.8m) | place: French Polynesia: Moorea | collected 2018-08 | reverse complement strand
CCTGAATCATGATGTTGAGATCCCTGACATCCATGATGTTGAGATCCCTGACATCCTGCGCCGTTGTGTGGAGATCCCTGACAACCTGAAGCATGATGTTGAGATCCCTGACATCCATGATGTTGAGATCCCTGACATCCTGCGCCGTTGTGTGGAGATCCCTGACAACCTGAATCATGATGTTGAGATCCCTGACATCCATGATGTTGAGATCCCTGACGATTTTCGTTGATGTAGTCTTGTGTACTGAAAGAAAAATGTAAAACGAAAATACAAAATTACAGGCAAACAATTCGCTGCAATCTCCGTGTTTCTCTCAACTTGGCGCGAACAGAGGTTTCTCACCCGTTGAAGAACTGAGGCCGGTGACCACTTCGACACGGGTACTTCCGGTGAAAGATGATCGAACTTCCCAGCGAGCGACATGGAGATGGCTACAAAACTTCCACTTTCAGTCGAAATTCATGAACTGGCGTCTGTTTGCGGTGCGATCGCGAGATCTGGACGCCCGTCTCCAGGGGAGCGAGATGCGCGGGCACAACTCCCGCCGCATCCATCACACAAAGAGAGCGCGTCCGACCAACATTAGTCTGGCCACGAGGAGACATTCTAATCCCCACTTCATATCCCGCACCATTGATTTGTCATTCGTCCACTAACAATCTGCCGCTTCTCTCCAGTTTTTAACGCTGCTCGTCCCGACTGACAAATATGGACAAGATGCCTGGTAAGTCCGCAGAAATGAAGGATGAGCCAGTGCCTGTTGGGTGGAAGAAAACAAAGCATCACGGTGCACAACCAGCAGCAGCAGCAGCAACAACAACAACAACAACAACAACAAAAACAACAACAAACACGGGGAGTTTGAGCAAGACAACGGAAACTCCCAGACGTCTCGCCGATGCCGCGTTCAGACGCCATGAAGGCGACCGTGACGCGACGTTCGCAGGTCTCGCATCCCACGGGTGAGCTCTGGCGTCGTGCCGAGGTTGATGTCCACATTTTACATTCCATCTGAAGAACGCAGGACCGAGGAAGCCACTTAGCGCCTGATCCTGTCTTGCAGCTTGAGTTGACCGAAGTGAAAACGCCGCAGTACATCAGCGGGCGCGGCGGCGCAGGAAGCGAAAGTCCCCTCCGTTCCAGACTCAGTCCATTACTCGCTTCATTTGCGTCGTTTTGTCGTCTTAACAGCCGCTTCTTGGGTCCAGAAAAGTCACAGACAATGGAGCCGCAAGAACAATGCTGGCGCTGTGTCTGCGCTTGAGACCCACGCACGGGAAATTGCCTTTTGTTGTGGCTGAAGTTTTGCTGGGTGTCCCATTTCTCTTGAACTTCAACAGGGGAGAAACTCTAGTGCCGTTCTTTTTCACACACAGAGTGACTCGTAGTCCGTAGATTTTCATTGGTCTCGATGGGAAACGGCGTGATCGGATCCCTCCAGAGAGAGAGAAAGAACGGTACTGGACTTGGCTCTCGGAACAGGGGCACTTTGCCCTTTCGAGTCAACTTCTGTCATCGCTCGTGTGAAAGTTCTCGTGCGCGTCACAGACTGAAGTTGGACTTCAGACTTCAGTGTGTACTCGTACCACTCGTCAGTCAAAGGGCACCGTTTCTGAATCCGAAGCTAAATTTGCGTTGACGACAGCAGCGAGGTCTCGTCCAACTGCTCGGGCAATTGAACTCATTCGACCCGGGCGGCGCATCCGCAGCTTCGTCGGGCGTCGGCTTCTCTTCTCGACTCGATTGCAGCGCCTCGCGTTCTAATCGGGAGTGACAGACTTGATAACGTCCCTCCGCTGACCAGTAAATAGGAAATTAGTGTCTGGGCAGCTTAAAGCGGAATCCCGCCATTTTGCTGCTTTGTAGCGACTTGAGCGACATGGGAGGTTTTCACTCTCAAAACACGGTGCCGTGCGGGGGTTCGTGTGTTGGGCAACACTATGGGCGAGGGTCGCAAAGCAAAGAACATCTCACAGCCTGCAACAAAACTTCAGTGCACAAATCGTCCTCAGCAGTCAGGCTGCGTTATTTTGCAAGAAACAAAATGTCGCGTTTTGTGTTCTGACCCGCGGCGCACGTCCAGCTGTGTGTGTGGCGTCGCATGACGTGTCGGATCCCGCGTTCAGTCTGCGCGTATCATTCTCAAACAAGCTTTACATTTAGACAACTCATTGTCATTACTTTCGACGCTCAGGCCAGTGCAAGCCGAACATGGCCTGCTTCAGTTGCACTCAAGATGATCTGCCTGTGAGGCCTGACTAAATGGTGGTTGTGACGTACTCCCAATGGAAAAGGAAGGTCTCAGTCTCACTCGGCCCGCTGCCTCTGAGACACAGACAGTACTTCCTGGAAAGGAGACTGCGGAGCTCTGTCGCTGACATCCCGAGTCTGTTGTTCAGCGACCCCTCCGCACGTAAGACGCGACAACACGAAAGTCACAGGACGTCCCCGCACTGCAACACACTCGCCGCGCGACGCCGGACCCGCCGCACCCAGACCCGAGACGCGCCACTTTCCATCGCCGCCGAAACCCGAGCTCCCACGCGGTACATTCCAATCAGCCGAAAAAAGATTGAGACGCACTGGTTCGACTGCGATTCTGTATTGGCTTTTGGCTGCTCCGCGATGGATGGGACATGCGTTGGGACTTGGGGCCTCGTTTGTTTTGATGCAGATAGCGGGAGTTGTCATAATTTTGCATTGCTGTTCCGCGCGACGCTGTCTCGTAAACAGCGCGCGGCGCGTCGTGCTGCTCCTCCCCCCGAATCTGGCCACTTTCCGACCCCAAGCAAATGCTGTTTACTGGCGAACTGACTGCATCCACCGAATGATCTGGGGCCAGATCAGCCTCGTGTTGTTGCTCTGATTTGCTGGACCGTGAAGAAAGAAAGAACGCAAGAGGACTGCTTTTTCAGTATACGATGCGTGTGTTGATGATTTGGCCGCACTGGTCATACGTGTCTGTTGATGTCAAGGTTTGTGTTCAGTTCGGCTGTTTGGCTGCGGTGAACGTGCGTCAGCGCTCGGTGCGCGTGGGCCGCGCGATCTGCAGCTTCGCGTCGCTGTCTGAGCGACGCTTTTCTGTACTTATTGCCGTCCATGTTGATCTGCCCCTTTTTTGCGCCAATTACCTCAGCAGATGGAACCGCAGAGAAAAGCCAATTTCAGTGAAAGTGCCCGGACAATCGGCCGCAAATAGATCCAATAACAGGGCCAGAGGAACTGCAGAGTCCTACCCTCCCTCCCGCTGTGTTTCTCTGGCAGTGGCTTCGGCCGGACTTTTGTGCCAGACTGACCTTTTCAGCAGCACCCTTGATGTTCAGTTTTATCGGTCAGAGATCCAGGATCGGGGGTGAGCAAGGTGGGGGGGACCCAGTCCAGACTGCATGGGGCCGGCCGACCCGAGGGAAGGAAGCAACACCAACTGAATTGTCAAAAATAGAAAGACAAGGAGGCAAATGACTTTTCGGGGGTGACGAACTGACAGTGTGTGTGTGTGTGTGTGTGTGTGTGTGTGTGTGTGTGTGTGTGTGTGTGTGTGTGTGTGTGTGCCCTGGGCCCGATTCCTGAATGAAAAGTGCAAGTTGGTGTCCACTGGAGTTTGTTTTCAACCATTCAATGTTCTCAGTTACATTTTGACTTCTGTTGATGCAACAAAGTTGTCGAAGAAGCTGCTTCGTTTTGTCAGGTGCATTTGGAGCGCGTTGAATCCAGATCTCGCATGATGAATCGCTTCTCTTCCCCACAGTCCTCTTCACAGGTTTGCGTTGACAGGATGAGGAGCTCTCCGACAAGAAAGCCTGTTCCGCGGTGACATGCTCTCCGCGACTGATTTATGATCTTCAATTGTCTGATAAATGCTCCACAGATTACGCAGCCACAGAGATGCGGTGCTGAGTTTTTGCTTCATGTCACTGCGTCGTCGGTCTATCCTTCTGATGATCAGCTTTGCCTTCCAATGACAAAGCTGAAGAGTTCGTGCAAAACAATGTTTTCGTCTGTGTTTGAACGTCGAGTTGAGCTGAAGTAGCCCCTGTGCGATATCAGCTGGACTTTTGAAGGATTTGTCGTGACCACGTGCGCTCGGGAAAACACGCAAGGCACGGGGCGCTCAGCTGTTGTTAGGAAATCCTCCCTATCACCCAGGCGCCGGATGAAGAAATAGAGAAAGAGAAGCATCTTCCCCTCCCACTTCCCGCTAAAGAGCAGCAGAGCCTGAATGATACACAGGGAGAGAGCCGGGCCCGGACTGCTTCAAATGCACAGTGGCACAGCCAGCAGCCAACAGTCAGTAACAAGTGCTTCTCCGGATCACATGTGCTTGCGCTTGTCCGCCCGTGGATTCAGGCAACGCATTTGCAAACGCTGTGGTGTGTATGTGTGTTTGGGGAACGTACATATTTTTTTGCGGTGCATGCTGAAGGAGGTACGGATGTAAAGCACATTGCTGCTGCAAGCGGTTTGTGCGATTCAAAGAACTCATAACTTTTTTCTGGGATTGTGCACCGATCAGACGGTTTTTGGACTGCTTCACATGATTGTGGTGAAAGAAAGCTGAGTGTTATGTTCTGTACAGTAAAGTTCACAATTCCACTGCAGGAATACGTGGTTTGTACGTAAACATTTTGTGCAGTTCGCACAAAGAACCAAATTGGAGAGCAGATTGTGGAACATTTCAGTGGAAAAGTGTGGACGGAAAGTCAACAGCGGATTTGTGGGACTCACTTCAAACTACATCTGCAGGTGAGTTGACCCGTTCACTTTGCAAATTCTTCTGTCTCAACGTCTCATTTGTACAACTTATTCACATCACGTACAAATGCCACTGGTCGTTGGACCCGACTTTGAACAGATGTGGCGCGACTGCAGACATTCTGCTCGCAAAATTCCCACGTGTATGTTGCTGAATTTACACGCACGTGTGAAATTTTCACATCAACGCGAGTTCCCACGTCTGACCGTCCCAAGGGAATTCATCAACTTAGAACAAAGGGAGGACATGGGTGCATTTGTTTTGCGCTCACTTTGAACTTGGCGCACAAGTGCTCCATGCGGTGGGTCCCTCGGGAGAGATCAGTGCAGCGTGCAGCGATCAGCTGTTCCACGCACTCAAAACGCGGGGACTGTCCCCACATCTTCCGACCAAGCGGAAAACCGCATCTCTGAAATGGACCAAACGCGCATCCACAACACAGCTTGACGTTTTGCTCTCGCGAATCCAGCATCGAGATAGGTTGGGCCCGATCCCATTTGCTGGCGCATCTGACCCTCTAAGGCAATTTTTCGGGGGGGGGGTGTCTCTGGATCCGCTTGAACATTGAGTTCAGAACGCATAGAAATCTGAGCGGTCCGAGTCCGCCCGAGGAATGTAATTGGCCAGATCAGGGAAGAGATACGGACAGTGGGCAGCTGTGTCCGCTGCCCGACCATTACCGCTGATGACATAATGTTCAGGCTAATGATGAGACCACGATAACGGGAATTTTCGAATTTGAAAGGGATATCTGTCTTTCGGCCTGTGGCATCTTCAAGCCACATGACAGTCGTAGAAGGATGTGGTTTAATTTAATTCCGATTAACTTTGCTTGCCTCATTGAGTGTGTCACTCACTCACATTGAAACACACGTGTGAGTACTTACATCAACATTTTGCCTGAAAATCACCTCAATCACAGATCCGGCGAAGGACTTTGTATGTCATGTGATTGGGTGGCCGGACGCTGCGAGTTCCATGTCGTTTATTTCTGCGTGTATCTCAGCTTCATTATGGAGCCTATTACGCTCTCACCATGTAATTTCGGCATGAAAGACTCGCTCCGGTGCCGCGAATTATCCGCTCTGAGGAAAGCGACGACGGGCCCGGTTCACAGGCAGAAGCCGCGATGTAACGCAGATGCGACAGAGTTGCGGTTCGCAAAAATTTCTCTGCGATTTGGATTTCACTGCCTCGGGTTAGTCATCGAGTCAGCTGTTTGAGGAAAGGAAATAGCAGATCGTGGTCTGGTCTGCTTTATGCACCAACTGCTGCAGTGGTGGATCTGGCGTCAGAGACACAGAACAACGCCGAATCAAATTCTCTCAATCATGCACCGCTGTCACGCTGGTCAAAATCGTGGACCCTGTGGTGAAGTGGGCGAGTCAGATTTTCAGGGGCTGGTTGGAGAGTTCGGCCCCCTGGATCTGCCCCTGATCTGACGTGGGTCTTGGAGAACACAGCGGGAAGAGAATTCGGGACGAAAACCAGACCAGGAGCAGCGAGTGTGAAAGTGATTTACTGCACGAGTCACATGTGGAAAATTTAGCCGCCAAAATTTCCACCCAGAAGCAATGATGATGGTTGTTTCACGACTTTGGAGGAAAGAATGCTGAGAAAAAAGTGGAGGAAGAATGCAACTCATATTCTTTGACACCAGGACAAATATCAATTGTCACAAGAAGCGAAGACAAATTTAAACAGATGAAACTGCAGTCCAAACCCTCTCTGTGGAGAAAACCCAGACAAAAGCCAGCTTTTTTTGTCGGATCCATATAATAGAGGCCAAAGGCAATCCGTTTGATACATAATCATTTCTTTTGAAGCTTGGAAGCGACAAGTCGGGTCACATTTCCCCCGCTGCGGTGGTTTTTGCAGGAGCGACACCCGAACGAAGCTTCACCGCAAAATACAGAACGAGGGTCCTTGCAAACAAGAAACTGCAGACTTTCTCTGTTTTCCGTTATGCGCTCACTTTTTCTGGACAGTGAAGCAGGGGAATTATCCACTTATCAAGTCGTCATCAGCAGGTGGGCTGTCGGCTTGCTAACCACCTTGTATCCACGTTCCGCGTTCTGTCCAGAAAAAGAGTAAATCTAAACAAAACTGCAACAGATGGAGGGACTAAGTCTCGCAAAGCCGAATCCTTTTCGTCGAGCGATAGAGCGTCTGAGGAGCAGGCGAGGGCAGGTCGGAGGCAGAGGTATGCAAAATGTTAGAGTTGAAATCATCTTTTTTGTTGTGACATGTTTGCGCCCCTCTCTGGCTGAGAAGTAAACTGTAAAACAGATTTGCGTGAGTGGTATGTGTAAACATGCCGCTGGTCTCTCGGTGCAGTTTTTGCATCGTTCTTTCCTATTTCTGGCTGGTCAGACGTTAACCATTGTTTCTGTAGATCTGGACTCACCGATTGCAACAATGCACGGACTCTGCTTGATTTGGAGCAGCTTCCAAGGGTTCTCTCTGCTTGAGCTGCAGAGAGATTGTTGCAGGGAAACGAGACCGGGGCATATTTTACGGTGCAAACTGAAGCTATTGTAAAAACCCTGCATGCCGGCGAGCCAATACATGAGAGATAGACTATTCCCATTTGACTTGTAAATCTGATTAACCATGTGAGCAAAATGCCTGCCTCGCTGCAAAACTGCGGCGGCCGGCGCTGTAGCAGTTTTGTTTGTCGGGTACTTGCGCTCGATTGCTACAGGGAATTGCGAACTTCAGTTACAGATTGCAATTTGCCACTGCGGTTTGTGCGGTTTCACAAACTCTCAGCTTTTGTCGCCTCATATCAAACAGCTTGCGGGCCAGAACTGCTCAACTCAACTCGACATCAAGGCAATTTTCCCCTGTCCAACTTTTTGTGTCAGATTCTGTGTGCGGCCTCAGTGGAGAAAAGCAGAGAAACAACTTGGTGAGTCAACAACTTTGCCAGACAAATGTAGTCTGGGGCTCGCTCGCAACTGAAGCTTCTCGTTTGGAGGAAACAAATTCGTTGCTTGAAAGGTGCGCGCATGTTACACCTCTCTCGACCTTTTGCTCCGGCTACTGGAGAGTTCAGCTTCAGTGGATAAAAGATCAAGTGCTTGTGGTGATTTCTTAACTGCGGTGCTCAATTTGCTCGAGTGGGGCTGAACTTTCACAAATTTCCTGCAGAACACCACCGTGTGCTGAACACCCTGGTTTTATCCAATGACTTGGGCGACCACTGAGAAGTTGTTGTTGCAGTTTGCGCAAACCTTACTGTAGTTGACAGTAAGTTGCTATTGGGAGGCGTGTACACACCACGGAAGCCAATGTGTACATTTGCCTGTGGAAGGGCATCAGAAAAAAGCTTGCAGTAGATTGACACCTGGCTCAATGTTTCTGCCTGGGCCAATATTTTGTTTCTCACTTTACACGAAGAAACACTTAGCGCCAGTGTTTCCGGGTGAGACTGCCGAACAGCGAAACATGGAGCGTGCCAATCTGATAAATTTCACGGGGTCTTGGTGCGGGGTACTTACACTCTGAAACATACCCAGCAGGCTGCAGCTTCGCGTGTGTGGGGAACACAGAGACGCACGTTTTTACTCAGAGCTGTGTGTCTTTGTGTTGTTGCTCTGTTTGTTGCGCGCAGAACGCGTCTTCTCCTGCACAACGAGGTTCAGCCAGGTTCGTTACCAAAAGACAGTTCACTCACGCGAATTCTGTTGTCTCGTGTGGAATATGTAATATTTTGAGGATGTTTTGTTTGCCTGTTTGCCAAGAAACCTTTCCTTGCGCTAATTCTGCCTGCAAGCGCGGCAAGCAAAAAGGCGAGGCAAAGATCCCAACATGCTCTCGAGTTGATCGCTTGTTTTTATCGGTTGGATGTTGACAGCTCAAAAGAAAGAAATCAACATTTGCTGCCACTGCATTAAATTTTCAACACCTGAAACTTGCATTTCTTTCTCTTTTCTGCAACTTCAAAGGGTGTACTTGCAAACAAGAGAACTGTTACTTTGAATTCGACTTCTTCAGAGAGTAGTTTTCACTGAGTGAAGTGACGCTTGAGTGGCATCTTAATATGTTGATGTACTCCAGTGCATTTGGAGATTCAGCTGTTGAAATGAGTAGTTCTTTATGCGCTCCTGCAAATGCATTGCACTGCGCGGGTGTATCAAGTGATGTTGTGTACACAGAGTGCGCAACTGTACCTGGTTTCAGTCTCGGCGCTTCATGAATTGATTGCTCTGGAGCCGCCGAGTCTGGTTCAGATGTCGAGACCTGGATGAAAGTGAAAATATTTGGAGTCTTGACAGCAACAGATGTCAGTCATAGTGCTTCAGTCAGCGATAGCGATCTTGTCTGCAGATCTGTGGGCGTAAACTGCACCTCGTGGTACTGGTCAGGGAGACGACTGAAAAGTGAGTGATTTGGGTGGAGGTTTCATTCACGCGAGCAGTGGAAGACAAAAGGTCAATTTGATATTTCCAATTTTCTCCCAAGTGCCTCGTGTCCATAACAGCATAGTTCTCTGCTTCCACAGGGAAGCAGACGAAAAGCGCTCAGCTGCTTTGGCCTGGCCACCAGTCAATTTGGCTCGTTTCATGCCTCATGGAACGGTCTGAGTGAAGCTGCGATTGGGAATGCAGGGCACTGTTTTACATGTTTTCCGCTGACCAGCGACGGAGCGAGGCCAAACACAGCAGTTTCCTCTTGCGTTGGGCCAGTTTGACGTCCGTTTGTTGATTACTTGAAAATACACCTCAACTGAACTTCTGGCAACTGCTCATTGTACTCAAGGGAAACGTGCTGGTTTCGTTTACCAAGGCATTGCGACCAGTTTTTCACTTTCATGTGGTTGTCACATATCTTCGAACCCACACCAAGGGACCATGCAAACATTCAACCTTGAGCACACCATCCTCCCTGCCTTGCTCGGCCCATCTCTGCTGTTGTCATTAATTCCGTCATACTGTCCCGCGGTATTGGCAGGTGCCTCCTCTTGTCCAGGGTTTTCAAGACTCTTGACAGGAAAATGGAGAATTCCCATGTGAGGCGCAAATCACATTAGACGTGGGACGCTCTGATGCGAAAACTGGATTTGATCCGACACTTGCTCCTGCAGCTGCTGTAAATACAGCAGTGCACTCACTCTCAGATGCAGCACATAACACGACCATATTGGTTCCTTATCACAGCCAAGCAGTGTTTTTTTCGCCACTTGCCTTTCGCGCCGAAGGGAGAGCAAGACTCCATACCCAGAACGAAAGATCAGACAGAAATCTGGAACGTTTCCCCGAAAGGCATTCCTTTTGTGGAAAACGGAGCCACGGGTACCACGCGAACACTCTCAAACTGGCGTCTTCCCACGCTGCACCCAGCAGCTTGTGTCTGAGGCAGTGAGTGACCACTGGAAACCCAAAGTTGTGAAAATATTTGGAAATGATGGGCTCTTGGGTTCAATCAAGTGTTTGCTGTCCTCAATACTCACGTTTGAACAAAGAGCGCTTCCCTCTTTGCTGTGGTCTGTTGTGAAACAGGAATTCCTTTCGAGAGGAGTCCGCAATGCCCTTGGTGGAAACCAACCGCCAGGTCCCCACAGTCAGCGAGAAGGGTGTTCAGGATCAGAGTCAGAGGCATTGCTTATATCCGTTCGTCTACAAACATCCTCAGTGCCTGAGACACGATGATCGTTTGCTCTTCCGTCGCGTGTGTTGCTGGCGTCATCCACTGGGACAACGTGACCTGCGCCGCAACACGCAACGCGCCTCAATGGAGATGATCAATGCTCTTACTTTGAGATGTGGATCCAGTGGACAGAGAAGGAACTGCGGGACCTTCAGGCGGGCGTTCCGGAGTCCAGGCCCTCCCACAAGCTGACTCCACCCCTGGATGCGAACGAAACTCCAGGCAGAATATGACATGGCAATTGGCACTGGGGAAAGATTGCACTAATTGCTCCGAGATGCAAGAAGCACAGCTCTTTGAGGAATTCTCGTGTGCGACGGTTCATTTTGCCCTCATAATTGAGGAATATGTGTGACTGTACTGTGTCAGTCGCAGCAACAACCATTCTCCTGGAAGTGATTCGCCAGAATCATGACTGTATGATTTGTGATATTTCATGTGGGAAAGGGGAAATCGCAACTATATCACGGCATAAAAACAGCAAAAGAAGAGCAGAGTCTGCAGCCACTTCTGTGAAGGCAAAGCCCCGATCGATATCAAATCCCAACAGTGAGGTTTTGGTCTGAAACACCTTGGTCCCCGAACCACAGTTCCACCCACGTTATCAAAGGGAGAGAGAAGCGCGAGTCATAAAGTCTGATCTGCAATGAATATGCGCTGCTTACAGATCCATTCCGCGAATTCATGCCAAAGAACACACAGCAAATACTCGTACAAATGCAAAGTGAACCCATTGGCACAAAGTCAGTGAATCACCTGCATCTGGGGTTGCTGTGAGAGAGGAGCGCACGTTGCACGTTGCTCCTTGAGATCGCAGCGCACATGCAGTCTCCCTCGTCTGTCTTCCTGGCACGGGAACAGGTCAGGGTTACATCACTTTCAAATCTTGACTTGTTTGAGACGTTCTCTGATTGACAAGACGCGAGTGAAAAGAGTTGAATCTGTTCCAATTGTTTGTGACTCCAAAACTGCATCTGAAACACCGAACACATTTTTGGGAGGGTGTGTGCAGAGTCATGTCAGTGCAGTCACCAGCAGGACCATCTACACAAAAGTTCCCTCGGTGAAGAACGTTGCCACAGGAGCAATAAAAGTCCCTCATATTCGGGCGAAGAAGATTGCCAAAACAGATTGAAGCAGAATTGTCAAACATTCGGGAATTGCGACGGGACGAGAATTGCCGGGGCCGCAATATGTAGAAACAGATTAGTTTCAGCAGTAAAAAAGTAATTGCAATTGAGAAAGCAATCAACGTGAGGTAATATATAAGCTACGTGTGTCTCTCTGAACTGCTTCAAATTAGCTTTGCGTTTCCCATGGAGATAAGCGGTAACGAATCGCAGCGACCTGAGGCTGCAGGTTCCCACCTCAGTCGGCGTGCTCGTTACGTTTCAAATGCAGACAATCTGGTTATCACCCTCACCATCTCAGCCGCGCCAAAACTCAGGAGAAAAAAGAGTGAGCAAAAATTGCGAAGAATGTTGGAGCGTCACGGTCAGAAAAGGATCCCATCCAGGTTCTATTTTTGCGCAACAATAAGCTGGTCGGTTGCTACGCGCGGACGCGGTTGTCATGACTGAACGTCTCTGTTGTCTCTGTGAGGGATGCGGATGGTGTCACGGAACACAGCTGCTCCAGGGCTGGTCACGATTCTGACGAGCGCCCGACATTGTGAGAACGGAAAATGAAGAACGAAGCAGCATTTTGCCAACTGCTGTACAAAGCGGTATGATTATGTCACGCAGCAAAGTGCCCTGAAAAGCATCCAATGACATCCAGCTGCTTGTTGCAGATTCATGTACGAGAAGCCCCAAACCGAGGAGCTTCAGACCACCCTGCACAGGAACTTTCTCAACAAAGCAGTGTTTCTCCTCGTCCTTCTTTGTTTTCCCCTTGGGACACGCACCACCACATCGGACAATTCCAGCAGTAAAGAATCACTCGAACATTGCCCAGTGTGTCTGAAGAGGTTTGTGCAGCGCTATCTTATCTTGCCACGTTCAGTGCGCGCCCCCGTCCTCTCTCTCCACTCCTGTGGACGAGCGTGATTCACATCCCGTACTCGCTGGCATGACAACCGCTGTAAAATGCCTGACGAACGGGACACTGAGGTCGCGCGGGGAGTGGTCTGCACCGACTGAGTCCGGTACTGAGAGGAGACTTGCTCATCTCTCTGTGCTCAGACCAGCGTCTCCCGTCCCGAGGAGCAACACGCGATGATCGCACAGGTCTCACGGGTGGAGTTGCACTCGCGGCTTGACCACTGAGAAACTGCACTCAACAGAGGTACAAACGTTGCTCTCCTAACAGATTCACTGCTCTGATACGTGTCTCAAACTCCTTGGGATGAACACGCAACAAAACAAAGTATGAATCTGCGATCAGTTCACGTTCATCTGTCGCCCATAACTGAGATTTTCAATTTGCAAAAGGAACAAAGACGCTGGAATCGAGGCGCCGACGTTTCTGATGATTCACGCCTGAACATATCACCTATTGTGACACCTTCAGCAATTAAATTCAGATTCACTCCATTAGCCCGTTGTTCCTGATACAATACAATAAAATACAAATCAGGTTTGGTTTTCAGCATAACGTTTATGCTGCATCAGCTGTGCCAAATTGACACTGTGAAACTTGCAAACCCGGAGAGTTTCTTTTTTCATCAATCCCTCTTCAAACCTGACTGTTTCATACGACTTCTCTGCAGTTCAAGCCATGTTCACTGCAGACTGAGTTTCACTGCGGAAGACAGTTGACAGGGATCAGTGGCTTTGCATGCAAGACTGAGAAGATTAATTTTGACAGTGCAGACAGGGCTTCCGCATGTGAAACACAAAGAAAGGATCGCAGCTCCGTTTGGGAACCGTCTGTTTAATTAAATTTTTCAATGGAGCTGACATTCAGAGCAATTACAGCTGCTTACACTGCCAGGCGGGATCAGGGACAATGCGCAGCTTTTTCAATCCGATTTGAGACGTTGAGGAAAAGCGCGTCGAATTGAAGTCATTTTCTGATGTCGGGCTGCGTGACAGGTTTCCTGACTGACACGAGCAGAAATTGTGCATCAATGCATAAAGACGCGGCCTGTGTCGCAGAAAATGGAGAAACGCATTGTCTCTCCAAACCTGACAAACCCAGATGAGGAAAGTGACAAGAGGCGCAAACTTCCTGAAAATCTGAACCAACGCACAGGCCAACAGTTCTGTTCCCAATGGAGAACTGAGTCGCTAGATTTCAAAACTTTCAACAGTCTCTACATTCAGCAGACACAAGCTGTTGATGAGGACCACAAACTACAGCCTCTGGCAGATCAGAGACGCAAGACGCATCTGCAGCAGACAAATGAATGGTTCCGGCATCTGAACTGGTCAGCAGAGCACAGGGCAGACAGACACAAACTCTTCTCCCGAGCAATCAATTGGAATCCGGCGGACCCTGGATGCGACAGGTTCTTAACACGTCGCCCGAATGAGAATGGAATAAGATGGAAAGCCTGGAGAACGACCCGCCGACCCGAGTGTGAAATTTGGGTCAATCTGGCTTCTTGCTTGGCACTGTTCTGCGTCTTGGTAAAGATTTCTGCACGCATCTGAAAGCACTTGCCTGAAGAACAATGCAGTGCGCTTCCTGCTCGTTTAGGAGCTGCAGTTGCATCACGAGCTGCCGTTGTACAATCCACTTCAGTGCAGCACAAGAACAAAGACCCTGCAGAGCAGAAGGGTCAGCGCCGTCCGTCCATCAGGAGCGCAGCAGGCACTGCGTCTGTCCTTGGAATCTGCAGGAGTGGGTTCAGAAGTCGCTTTTAAGTAAATTACATGGGACTTGTTGGACATGTTGCTGCATGCAGCATCTGCCCGTTGTCCTTGAGAGCAGCTTATTTCTTCGGACTGAGATTTCCAGTGCAAATCAGCCAACCGTCTGCAGAAGGGGACGTGCGATTCTGAGCCATTGCTATGAAGCATACTTGATTTCTTCCGCCTAAACTGCACTTTTTACACGCGTCCTACCACAAACTTTGCCAATTTTGGGAATGAGGGGAAATTATTTCGCCGGAGGCCAGAAACCCGGGAGAAGTTTTGATTGGACTCTTCACCACGATCCATCATGTCTGCGGGCGGCGGCGGTGCGGATCTCGCTGCAGTTCGGGGCGCCCTCCGGTGGTGGATCCAGGGGATCCTGGGGCCCTGGACCCCGAACACTGCGTAGCACCTTCTCTCTGAGTTTTGCTCCGCATTCACTTTTGCGCTTTCTGCACGCTTTGCATTGTGAAGTTGAAGTTGCGTCCCCCTGACCTCCAAATTCTCCCTTCCCCAAATGCTCACCGAGGCCGAGGTCGCCCCTCTAGCTGGCCCAATCGTGGATCCACTGGAGGGGCCATGCTCAGAGCTGCGCACAGTCCTGAAGGAAACCATTGTTTACTGATTGCTTTCCTCAAGAATCCTCAATAATGATTAGATGATACAAACCTTTAGAGACACATTGAGCTTCTCTTAAAAACTCCTCTATTGCCGCCCTGTCAAGTCTTTGCTGCAACCGAAGCTCTTTCTGATGTCAATCAGTGCTGTGAGGAGCAGAACCGACGTGACAATTCTTGGTTCATCGGAGAGGAGTTCACGCTGTATTGTCATATCGTTGCCCATCATTCGCCAATCAGGCAAACAAATTGACGGGCTGGAAAAAGCCCTTGTGCCGTAATTTGACTGCGGGGCCACAACAAACACGGCGAGGCAGCCATTGTGGCCCTCCTCCTCCACACATGGTATTTTTTCGGTGCATGGATCTAATGATTTTGGATTAGGGGCGGGAAGGGAGGGTGCTTGTAGCGCAGAGATCTGTGGAGTGGGAAGCAGCTTTGGAGAGGGGATTCATGTGCATGGGGGACCCTCCTCCACCGACATGGCAACTGGATGACAGGACAAGTTCAGACTCCAATTGAGAGATTCAGTGTTTTCTGTCAAGTGTAGTTCGGAATTCTTTACCCTCTGAATACAGGTGAATAAAGCAGAAATGGTCGCTTCTCAAACCCAATGCACACTGTTTGTTTTCGTGTTTTCACTTTTGTGCACTGAAGATGAGAATTCCTGTGTTGATCTCAGGAAGGAGACAGACGCTTCAGCCTTGGAGTCAGAATAAATTATCCAGAACCATAAAGAAGGAAGTAATTTAGTGTAATGAAAGCAATTGCAGTGAAAGTTGTTAAAGAGGTGCTTTTAATTAAGGTTCCTTGCACACGCCTGATTTATCTCCCCGTTACGTTGGCCGCAAATAAGGCGCTCCGAATTTCATGCATAAAACCGGCGCACACTGGATGTAAAGGCCACTCTGACAAGTTGTTAGCTTGTGCACATACGAGTTCCACCCGTGAATGAGCTAGAACTCCAGCTGCACCAGGCTTGTGTCGTTTGTGGGTTTCCAAGGAAACTGCAGCTGTGAGAAGTTGGAAAAGGTTCTGTCTGCGTCTCCAGCGGAGAATCGTCCCAGTGCCGATGGTGACGTCTCCGTGCAATTGCTGTTGCCTGATCCAAGTCACAAGCGCAGAGGCATCGAACTTGAAAAGGCAAACCCGCCCAGAACAGTGTGGATAGGAACGCTGGGGTCCTGTCATTCCTATGCAGAGCGTTGAGGAGGAGCTTTCAGGTCGAGTGATATAACATGGCGTATTGGATGCGAGAGGGAAGAGAACATGACATATCGCTCGAGCTTCCTGTGCCAATTGTCATGTTTGAAGTGAAATATTGATCCAATTTTGGCAGTGCTTTCTGTGCTCACTTCGCCCCGTGTTCCGCGAGTAGAGTTTCATCCCTTCGGCTGGAGACTCTTTTGCGACGGGATTTCTTGCTTCGTGTTCCAAGACTCCATCCAACACACGTCATTTGATGTGGCGTGTGGGCGTTTTGTGATGCTGAGATGTTTTTCGCTTTGATGCAGAGAGGTGCTTCGCAAATATTGAAGTTCATTTTGAAATGGAGACCCGAGAGGAAGAACATCTTGCTTTATTTCTTTCGTAGCCAAGGACTATTATTTATTTCACGTCGTTGCAATCGCCCAAACAATGTTGTTTCTGAAGTAACATTTCATATCCCCGAACAAAAACATCCACACGTCTGTTCGGAGGTTCCGACCTCAAGATGGACTGTGTCGACGTCGGGATACATCACCGGCTGTCAGGAACACAAATTGGCTAATTCCGTCCCTGGCCCAACCGCAGCGAGTCTTCTAAGGAATACACGATTGTCTTGCTGCTGTAGTTCGTCTGTAGGAAATCCCGGGGGCTCCCAGCTCGGCCCAGACAAATAACGTAATCTCATGAACCCGTAAATGAAACTAAACGCTACATCCATGAATAATGAAGAACTGCAAATACGAGGTAAAAGTCTCCCCGAAGGAATGTCTTCTTTATTTGAGCGACAGCTTCCGAGTTCAGAAAGTGGACCACCGCCTCCCGGTCCTGTGGGGGGGGGGGGAGATTCGCGCTGTCGGGGACTCGCTTCACCTCCGAGTCAGGAAGTCACACGACTTGTAGGTTTCTCGCGTTTCCTCCTCCTTGTCAAGGCCTGATGTTATCGACCTTTGTTCTGCAATGTGCTGTTGACAGGGATGCAGGTTTCACCATGTTCCTTGCAGATTCTCTGTATCTGCTTCTGAGGCTGGGTTCAGAGTGAATACGCCACACGCTGAGTCCATGAACTGCTGATTCACCACCGGTGATGCACCCCGTGGTCAAGGACGCAACGCACTGGGACGCAACGCAAGACCCTCAAGACGTCCTCATGTGCACTCTCTCCACTGCTTCCCAGTTTGAGAAGACCCGTATCTCTGAAGGCGCTGCTCACCTCGACGTATTAGCGCAGTAAAGCCTGCTCCGTGTAAGGATATTAGCATCATCTCCAATAAACACGCCGGCCCAACGGCCTGGAAGCGACGCTTTTATGCGCTACTCTCAAGCCAGAGCTCTTCCCAGGTCCCCGGGTCTTTGCTGATCAGACCAATGCACGCGTTGCACGTTTCTGCTCACCCTGTTCGCAGCATTGCTCTTCCACGCTTTCTCTCGTTCACTTGCAAGTGAATGTGTTTCAGCACTTGCACCTGATCCCAGGTTCTTGTTTCGAGAGTTGCTCTCGTGCCCCCAGGTGGAATCTGGGTCAGACCCGTGTTCCTGTGATCTCCATTCAGCTTCATCTTTTGAGAAGTCAGGTCTGCGAGGTGGACCTGGTACACGCCCCAACAAGGCTCCTCCGCGTTGTTCAACTTCTGACCAAATTACCCCAGATACAATTCCTCCATTCCTGCGTTGGAGGCAGCTTTTCAGGTTTTCGCTGAAGGCCCAGGGCCAGGGGCGGATTCTTTGTCTGATTAAAGGGAGGGGAGGACTCCCTGGGGCCGAATTCGAATTGCCAAAATCAAAATGTTAAAACAATTACACCTGCGGCGCAAAACTAGGGGCTGAATTATTTTCTGGTTCGGAGTGCCAGGGCTCCTCCCACCCCAACCCTGAATCAGTCCCTGGACGCAGGGGGAGGAAGCGTGCTGAGAGACAGGGTCAGCGGTGGACAGCATCCGTCGTCGCCGTCTGCACCTGGACGCCAAGCCGCCCCCGGGCGCTGAAGCCTTTCAGCGCGCTCAGATCCTCAGACTTGGATCCCGAGCTCTGACGCGCAGCTGCCTCAAAGACGTTCGCGTTGCGCTGAGGTTCCCAGAGCAGCCAGGGGTTGAAATGCAAGATATGTTCCACTTGTTGAAGGTTTGGTCTGGAACGTGTGATCTGTTTACGTTTGCCTTTCTTCTTTGGCGAAGAACATGCTTCATCTCGCACAGAGAACTTCCAAGTCTCGGTTTGTGAACTTTGTAATGCTTGCCGAGGACCTTGCCTTGAACTTCCAATACTTTGCCAATTTTTGGCATCAGCATCTTCAATATTCTCCTTTCGAGCCTCCCGAAGGAACTTTGTGGATAAAAGTATTTTCCGACTTCCTAATGTCTCCGTCTTTGAAGCCTTAATAAGGAGTTTATCATCAAAGCAGAAATTCTAAGGGTCATTTGCTTTCTCCAGTGGAGAGGAGAAAATGTCTTTATACTAAAGCCAACAACATACTCCTTATTAGCGGAGAGTATGGAATGACAAAGACGTCGTCAGAGCTCTCAAAGGAAAGAGCTCTAATCTGGTAATGACTCCCCATCAACTCATAAGTCTTCTAGCAATCTTATATCTGTTGGTCTACTTGTTGTTGTTTTTCGTGAAACAGCGGGCACTGTTCGAGAAACGCCCTTCTGGCTGGCTGGAAACTGTTTGAAGTGTTTTGTCTTCAACCACAGTTTGTGCGAAGTTTCTGACACAAAAATCCTGGTGCACGAAACCAGAGCGGCCACACTCGAGTGGTCTTGTTCGGCCTTGACCAACCACTTCCGCTGTGGTTCTGGAGCGCAACGCACACAGGTGTGTGCCATGGCAGAGACTCACACTTCCTGACCACCATTTGAACCCATTTCACAAGGTGACCCATGTGCTGCAATTAGGCTCGGGGCGGCACGTGGGTTCTCCCTCCGCCCAGACGCAGCGTCGGCCTCGGCCCGAGAACCGACGGCGAAACGACGCTAATCAGAGGGAACCAGTCACATCAGCCGCTGCCGCCGCAGAGTCGAAAATGAAGAAACAAGGGGCGAATGTCCACCTGTAGACACCTTGGCAACGTTGACAATCAACACGCGAACACAGTCAGAACGTGCTGAACATTCGCGCTGAAGCACCCCGACACACACGCACGCAACGCACGCACCCCCCGATGCGCTCGTTTCTGTACGTATAGAGAAGAGCCCCCCACTATGGGGCACAAAATTTTTGGGCGGGAAGGCTTCTGATTGGTCTAGAATTCAAAATCCAGCCTTCTGATTGGTCTAGAGGCCTAGTGCCCCAT
>JAAUXT010103175.1_pt1 | contig 19327 bp, 19 predicted proteins | sample 7278171 | NCBI WGS metagenome assembly JAAUXT01 (sample SAMN14350112, study PRJNA611818) | marine sediment metagenome | isolation source: surface marine sediment (1.8m) | place: French Polynesia: Moorea | collected 2018-08 | reverse complement strand
CACCTTGCTGCGATCAGCCTTTGTGCTTGTCCGCCAAAGCATTGTTCCCTGTAGTCAAGAGCAGTTCGAGCGCTGAACATGACGGTAAAGACTTTTTGTATTCCCCTCGTATTGAACTCAAAAATACGATAACCTTTGTCCCTTTTCTCTGAGCCTGAGTTTTGTCTTTGCAGGAAGAAATTTTGGCCACCACCGAAGGAAAGTACGTGAAGGAAAAAGTGGACGCCGATCCTGTCATGTTGTTTTCAAAAACCACCTGCAATTTCTGCAAAATGGCCAAAAAGACATTGAACGAGTTGAACGTTAGTTACGAGGTTGAAGAAATTGATGGGAAGGACAACATGAATGAGATTCAGGAAGTGTTCGAGAAAGTCACCGGAGCCAGAACGGTAGGTCCATTCCAGACGCGGTTGCTGCATGAAAAGAATTTTTGAGATCAACGCGAATTTTCTTGTCACGTCGGTGGCAGTTGAAAAAATATCTGCCCTAGTACACGTGAATGCCATATCGGGTGGGACCTGAAATCATCATACAGTGCCCCTAGGTTTGAGTTCCAACCTGAGACCCTGGCCATGTTGGGATGGGACCTGAAGTGACCAGACACCTGTATCGAGTTTCAGGTCCCACCCAAGTGAGTACCTGGCCATTTCAGATTGAACCCAAAATGGCAAGGCACAATTGCAACTTCCAGAGGGTGAAATGGCTCCTGGTTTGGAGTGTCTGACCATTTCATCACCCACCCCCCGCCCGCCCGCCTTTGTCAGAATTTATGTGCGACACCAAGTGTTTGAAGTGTATGAGTCGAGGAGTGGTAAAGAATGATTCGTGTCACCTCTTTCTCCTGGACACCACTGTTTTGGTTGGGGTGGGCTGACAGTTGGTGCGCTGACCATGCTGGTACAAGCGTTGTTCATTGACCAGATGACAAGGACATTCTCACGATGACGTCAGGATGTCATCTTCCTGAACTTTGGAAATTGACGGGTTGATCTTTGTCAGTGTTTGGGAGGTTGTTGGACTGGCCTTGTGTGGACACTATTTCTGTGTGTCATCTGCTGGAAATATTTCAGTGATTTCCTCCGAGGAAGATTGTCGGTTTGGTGAAGAAAAATAATCATCAAAATTTCACTTCCAAAAGGCACATGCCGCCGCCCCCGCGCCCTGCTGGTTGAAACATGAGCAAAAAGTCCAGGCAGTTTGGCCGTCCCGCCATTGCTTGCACATTTTATCGCCTTTGGTGTTCCTGTGTACGAGTGCAGTGAAGCTCAGTGCAGTGAAGCTTGTTAAAGCGTGCATCCACATGTTGAATGTCGTCTTGTACACTACCACCGTCTAACCATGAAGTAGATGTTGAGTTCACGCAAAGAGAACCCCATGCAAATATACGAGGAGGCTCCAACTTCTGGGTGTCTTTTGCATGCTGTATCACCTTGCTCGATTTGACACGCCCGCACTCTCGAAAATGCGTTTAATAGCGACCAAAACAAAACAGACTTCAAGGTGATACAGCATGCAAAAGACACCCAGAAGTTGGAGCCTCCTCGTACGAGGAGACTTGCAATTCTAACGTTCGATTGCATGTTGTATCACCTTTGGTTTGTGTCCTTTCTGCCCGAAAATTGGTAAGAGTTAACACAGCTTTGTGTGCAATAATGCCAATGTAAGAGTGATACAACATGTTCACTCAAACGTTAGAATTGCAAGTCTCCTCGTACGACGGACCAACCTCACACCGGTTGGTTCCCAACCTATGATGCACCGCTGACATTGTTTTCTTGCCATTTCGCAGGTTCCTCGTGTATTTATTGGCGGGAAGTGTGTTGGTGGCGCTCGGGAGGTTATGACCTTGAACAACCAAGATCAGCTGGTGCCGATGATGAAGGAAGCTGGTGCGACTTTCAAAGCAAAATCAGCGTGAAGTATTCACTCACTGGACTGAATGTTTTCTCTGTTGTGATACGTACCGTGCTTCACACCGTCTGTGAAGGCCGAAATTTTTTTCCAGAAGAATATTGAAGTGCGAACGGTTCAAAGTTGGGAAAAGAATTTTCATTTCTGTGGTGCCAAATGAAAATTGTGTCGTCTGCTTTGTCAAATTGCATCAGCGCGAGAACGTGCTCAGTCCCGTCTCTTGGAGTGGGAAATTTTAACCTGATGTTTTAAAACGTTGCTGAACATTGAAAAAAAAGAAACATCCTTGTGCAGTCCGTGTGTGCGCACACGAATACTCCATCCCAGTTGCCATCCATGAAAGTTTTCTCATCGTGAAGACTGAGTGAAGGGGCAGATCCGGTTCCACGTTTTCAATTTGAGACCTGATGGTGGCAGCTGGCTCAAAACCCGTATCAGTGGGGCTTGCAGCGCTAAAGCCAATGTTTTGAAGCTCACGAGTTTCTTGACGCAGTGTTTGTTGTTCATTTTCTTCTCTTTTTTGGCTCGGACGTGAACGTGATACACACTTTCACGTACTCTTGTTCTCGCAAGTCGTGTGATGAAGAAACAACGTTGCCGGCGACCTATTGTTTGCAATGACACCTGCGCTCCTGCCTTTGTCCGAATCTATTCGGAATTGGGTGTGGAAATTGGCGTGACATTCTTTTGCCATTCGGACGTATGGATCTATTTCTACTCCTTGTTGGTAATAAATATTTGTGCTCTTCCAAGCACTTCATCACATGGGGAGTTATTTTTTTCTTGATGAAGCAATGACTGTGTGGCAGTGCAGCCTCAAGAAACGTGTAGAACTTAGTTCGCGACTTGCAACATCAGAATTGCAGTTCTGGTCCAGTGCTGACCAATTCTCGCTGAAGAAACAACCTGAGTTGAAAACGAGACATCTTTTCCAAGGTAAACATGTCCAGGAATGACAGAGTGCGTACACATATGTACAGGGAGATGTCAGGTCCTGAGTGTTTCACGAGATGCAGCTTCCGATTTCAGGGAGCAAAATGAACACTCGATTGTTGTTTATCTTGCACCCCTTTCAGCAGTAGAATCAAGACTGAGACCCGTTCTCGGCGGGAGGCTGCTTCTTTTCCAGCTCTCTTGCCATGGCTTCTTCCTGGTCCTTCCACCAAGTGTAGTTCCTGTGCATGTGGTCAACCAGCTCCGGAATGTCGATCAATGCTGCAAAGTGAGTGAAGCGCAATGAGTAAGTGCGTTATTCGATGGTTTGTGAACAAAAACGAATCGAAAGTCATTCTCGCTGAGTCTGGACCGCTGCACGAAATCGTTAAGGCTCATTTTGAGGTCGCTTTCCTCGCGGTTGTTCAGACACCCAGCAGATGGCAACCGCTGTAGATTCATTTCTCATTTTTGACGGTCGACGGTCTGATCTGTTGCAGAGCGCTGGGGAAGGTTTGCTGGGGTAAGGCACGAACCGTCCCACGAGTCGAACATGTCCTTGATGAAGAAGTCCGTGAAGCTCGTCTGCGACTTGGCGATGTTGCACGTGTTCCTGTCGAAAGCTGGCATCACCACCGGTAAGCCCAGGTCCTTCTCCTCTTCAGTCTGACAGTACAAGAAATACTTCACTGTTGTGCGGTCCGTGCTTGTACTTTATCGCATTGGGCTCAAAAATGAAAAGCGAACACGTTTTTTCGTTTCGCTTGTCGGAGGCAAATTCAAGCTGGCCCAACGCAAAGAATCACCGGTATGAGGGGCGCGAAATTTCAGTGCCGCGCAAACTGCTGTCGGAAGTCTCTCCCGATGTCAGGAATAGATGCGCGACAAAATCACACCGTGCGCTGGTGCTTGTCCCAAGTCAAAAGTCAATGCTCACAAGAAAATGTACCTGTGCAAAATACTCTTCCGATATCCGTTTGGCCCACTCGGTGCACAAAGAGAGGGGTCTGCAAGGATTGGCAACGTCAGCGCATTTGATCAACATTCGCTTGATGAAAACACGATTCTCTGGCGTTGACAAGTCTGCAGTCGAGGCACCCGTGTTCAGCTGAAAGAGAAAGTGCTGTTGGAGTGCGCCTGGCAAAACCGACAATCAGAGCTTTTCGAAAACAATAGCGAAAATATTCAGCAACTGAAGAACTAACGTTGGTTCCACTGTCCTCGTCCAGTTTGACCAAAGTGGAAGGTTTGATGCAACTGCTCACGAATTTGTTCAGGTGCTCAAAGTGTTTTGTCATTTCTGTTGCCAGCACCATGTCGATGATTTGTTGTCTCATCGTTCGAAAGTCCTCCCTGTATGAGTAAAACAAACGTCGAGTTTGCACAGGACATGGCATGGCGTGCGTCGTATTGCTTTTCTGTGACATCTTCAAAAGAACTGGATGCATTTAAGTTGAGGTCTGTCTGTGTATACAGCTCAATAATCCTTCTTGGTAAACATACCTGTCCAAATTCTTGAAGATGTTCGCTCGTTCGTCCTTTTGCGCAATTTTGAATGAAATTGCTGCGTGATGGCTCTCCAGAACAGCGCTGAAAAGCCAGTGAAGAGGGGACTTCAATCAAAAATACTCGCCCTTGTGACTGGAAACAAGCTACCATTTCAGCTACTTCTGTGAAAGGTGTACTCCTGTGCAGCTTTTGAGTCCGAATAACAGGGCGGCGGAGAAAAGAACTTTCAAAAATCAACAGACAGGAAGGCACCACAATGTCATCTTTGTTATCAGCTGGCATTAGCTTTGATTTCAATTGGCTCAATGTGAAGGACCAAAATCCAGCTCCGGCGCACTCTCCCATGCACCTATTGCCCAATTTTATCCTGAAGGTCCGAGCACACTGTTGCATTGTGCTGCTGTTGACATCTCTCTCCGTTTCAACGCAGTGCTGTGTTTGCAGGAAGAGAACGAATACCGCTGATATCGTCGTCACATGACACGTACACGTCATTGTAGAGCTGAGCCAGTTTGGAGCCAGAGTTGATGAGGAAGGCGTTCGTTTTGCCCGGGTGATCCACGTCGTGCACAACGGCCGCGATCAGGGTCGAGACGACGTCCATGTCGTCCAGCACAGCCTGAGCAATGATAGTGACACGAGTCCTGCAGGGGTTTCAAGTCCGTTTCTGCGCATTCATTGAGAAAGACTTTGTGCATTTCACGAAGTTGTACCTTTCCGAGTCTCCGGCAAGGACTCCACAAGTTCTTTTTTCCGTACCTTGAGTTTGTCCTTGTGCAGAAAGTAAGCCGACGCGTGAAGCACGTCTGCAGCATGTGTGGAGTTGTGATAGGTGTTGGTTGACCGGTAGCTTGCCTCAATTGCGCAGAACCAACTGGATACGGTTTGTTCGCTCACTCGAAGGAAGTCCATCACGCCAAAGCGTTGGAATGTCTTCAAGCCGAGGAACACCAATGGACTGAATGCGCAAAGGCAGTAAAAATTGGAGGAATGTAGAACCAGATGGGTGAAGTTTTCTGAGCTCGTGATCCTGGACGACGACCAAAGCCAAGTTGTCTGCCTGCTCGTGCAACGCATGAAAAGACTTGTCAAGTCACCAACAGGGTGGAGGTCTTTTGTCACCAAAGGAAAGAGACAGATGCAACAGACACTTGCACAACTTGTTGCGCAGTGATCTGATTTCGTGTTCTGCACTTTGATATTGTGTGGGAAACACAGTACCGTTTCTGCGTCACTTGCTCCAGTTTGATGACGTCGAACTCCCACGTCTGTTCGCAGTCAAGCGCGTTCCGAATCTCTGACGGCAATTGCGACAGGAGCGTGGAGGGTGTCGGCGGTGCGTTCGGTATCGCAGGCTGACCTGCAACACAGTTGCTTCCTTCCCCGTTGTTGGCCAACAAATCGTGTTCGGGTTGCAATGGGGGGGGGTGATTTTCATTTGAGCTCTTGATGTTCTTGTGAAAGTTCTGAAACTCAGCAGAATTTGAGCTTTGTGTTGGCCACAACACTCTCTTTTGTCAACGTCAACCATTCTTCTCAGCCTTCACGCTTCCACTGGAATTTGGTTCACATCAAGTCTCGTGGACAACAAACTGGAACACAAGTGCATGGTGTGCTGTCCAATTTCAGGTCAGGAATTGAAAGCTTTGTGTTGTGGTTACCAGATTTGCTGATGGCGTCTGTGGTGGAGAATCTTCTCTTCATGCCTCGCTGAAAGAGAATTGTGCGTTTTGACCATTACGAAACGAAAAGTGTTGTTCGATTTGAGACTCTGGTTTCGCAGACTCTTTACGCGAGCGCTGCAACACAGACCTTTGTTTGACGTCACTAAATTTGAACATCCTTCACGATATTTGGCGTTGCATTGAGATTATTGGGAACAACTTCGTCACTTTGTCCATGACAGCGGAAGTTTCTTCGTTTTTTGTTTGGATGACTCAGCAGAGATTCTGGTTGTACATTGTTAGTTTCGCTCACAAGCAGTTGTGATTTTCGCTGGCTAACACCGACCTCATGCAGACCTCAAATTTTTAACACAAGCCTCGTGCAGTTTCAGGATCTTTTGTAACGTGGTCTGTTCACTCGCGGACAGCTGACCCTTGTTCGTGAACAGTTCTGCACCTTCACCAAGCAATGGGAAAGGCGCGGACCTGAGTTCAAGTTCACGCGAAGTAGGTGTCTGTACGAGGGAAGTCCCAATGAAAGCGGCTTGTGTCCAGGTTTTACTGGCTGAACGTTGATCCTGTCAGACATGGCTTTGTCAGGGCATGAGGCACATATCAAGGATAGCTGATAATTATTTTTTTATTCCTCACAAACCAAATATGTTGAATATAGGCTTCAGAACTTTTGCTGTGATAGTCAGAGCAGCTAAAAAACCCACAATATCCTGATCTTATCATTATTTTGCACCATCAATGTATTCATTTTCTGTTAAATTCATGCATACTTATATCATTGACAGAGAAAAAAAATTGAGTAGAAGACAAAAAGGTAAAATTTTGAGTAAATCATAAGCCACACCCATTTTTTGTTTTGTCCAGATGAGAGGTTATTTTAGTAGGATCTGTTTCAACTTCACTTGCAGTAGTCTCTGTATAATTTTCAGTTGTCTGCATCACTCAGAAGCTACTTTTTCGGGACATAAGCCGCTTTCATTGGGACTTCCCTCGTACACATCGTTTGTGACGCCAAGGAAAGGAAGGGTACAATGCAGTTTGCTTTGTGTACAGGGCTGTGCAAATGAATTTTGTAACAAGTTGTGGAAGGCAGGAGGCGCGTGTGTGCCAAAAAATGAACAATTGTTTACCTGGTCTGCAACATGTACAGGACCCTTAAACACGAGATATGCATCATTTGAACATATATGTTGCAGGTTTGCGCAAGCGAGCGCGGAGGTTTCTGCGCACGCGGCTATTGCACCCAGCGGACAAAACTGTTTGCACAAATGGGGGCGTATGGCAGAGAGTTGGCTCAAAGAGAGAGAACAAGGCTCATTGCATCTGCCTACAGAAAGAGGACTCACTGTTGTCATGAGGCCGCCGACAAGATCGCTGGTCATCTGGTCATCTTGGACGGTGCTGATGAGGTGCGGATTGTACAGCTCAGAGCTTCGGAGGATTTCAAGGACCTGAGAATGCAAACCAATCCGAACTTTCACTCGAGGTCGGAGATCGAGTCTGGAATCTACTCAGAAATAGTAGGGATTCCAGAACTGACATTTTCCTGAACTCTGTCTCACTGTGTTTCCTCCGGAACGACTGCTGAACGAAGTTTCTCACCTTGTCCAGAGACTGGGCAACCGTCATGTTGCTGGACTCCTGCACGGTGTTGATGATGTTGATGACCTTGGTGATTGGCGCTTCGATCGTCATGGAGTGGATTCGAGCCGCGGAGTCTTTCCGTCGCGCTCCGTACGAGTGAGAGTAGCCTCCTGTGAAAGAGGGACCATTATTCCTGCGTCTCATGTTGCCCTCGAGGCTCACAGAGTTGTTCTCGGTCAGAAATACAATTTTCCGTTGGATTTTCTCTGTTCGTCAGAGCACCGTGATTCTGCTGACCATCAGAACTTGATATGGATCTCATGTCGAAGGAACCTTTTCGGAAGCCGCCCGTCCTTTCTGCGGAAGAAAGAACAAAGTTAAAGGCTGTGAAGAAGTTTCCGTGTCGTGGTCACACTGCTCCCGAGTACTGTGCTCAAACACGGTTCCACAGAAATTTACTGATTTTGTTTTCGCGGGGGTGGGAGGTATGGGGGTGGGTGGAAGCAACCAAGTTGAGTTGCTTTCGCAGATAAAAATGCACGACGATAACAATATCAGCGCGCTTCGCGGCTGAAATTCACTTGTCGGAATACACGTACCACCTGGCATCGTGGAATGGTCAAAGCTGTTGTATTTTTCAACACCAAATCCTTCCATAGTTGGGTTTCTTATGGCGACAACGTGACGAACTTTGCTGAAGAAAATATTACCAAGGCGGATTTTGATAATGATGACGGCACGATGTTGTTTCACTGGTAATTATTTTGGGGCACAAGCAAAAAATAATAACTCAAGAGAAGTGTCACCCTCAGACGTCTTTGTTTATGTTTGTCAACATTTTTTTGAGGCAGACAACAAGACGACAAGAAGACGTCAATTTTTTTCGTGCTCTTTGAGCGCATGCGTCTAAATCTCACCCTGTTTGGCCGACAACGGGAAGCATTCTGCAGTGATGAGGAACGTTTTCTCCGCTTTTCCGCTTGTAGTGGAATGTCCCTTCCCAGGCCTGGAACATGAGCCAGTCGGTCGATCAGAGCACAGTAGCTTGTTCCCCTTGCAAGGTTGAGAAACTCTCTGCAGGTTTCGGAATGCCACGACTCAGGTTGAGCATAAAATCTTGCTTACCTTGCCCTTTTTCAGAGCTGTCTTTGTTGCCTCCATTGTGTCTGCTTTGTTTCTTTCTGATTGAGGCAGATTGTGGATGTCTTGCCCCATAATTTCTTCACTTGTGTAACCAAACAAACGTTCGTACGCAGGATTGACATACTGCAAAAAAGGCTTTCGTTAACTTCATTGGCAACTTGGAAAGATCAGACCCGTGAAATGCAATGATGGTTCAATGAGCACGGTGTCTGTTCCGGATACAAGGGTGTGTTGAACTGAGATGAATCCACGGCTGACGACAAAAAGAGAAAACGCGTTCGGGACACACTTTGGGTGGGTGCGATCCGCCACTGGTTCGTTGCGTTCCGACACACGTGTCTGCAGTGCATGTTGCAGGGTGGTTTGTCAGAATTGAGTGTGTCTCTTCGGCAGAACAAAGAGACACGCAATTCTAACAATTCTGTAGTTTCATGCAATCATCCCATTGTTGTCGAAGTTTGTGAGACGGTTGAAACAGTTCGCATCTCTATACTTTGCTCCGCAGGGAAGAATGACGACATCTGTTGCTATGGTAACTGGCGCATCTTTTCTAATCACCCTTGGCGTCCGTCCATCTTTCACGAACGGTGGTGGAGGGGAATTTGGTAACAGCTTCTTCGAGGGTGGCAACAAGCTCCGCCACCAACCTCATGCCCCTCCTGTCGGTGATGTTGTGAGAGGAAGTAAAAAGGAACTTTGTCTCACTTTTGACTTCAAATTTTGTTTTCTGTCAAAAAATCGCGAAGAATTTTCAAAACGCCAAGGTTTGAACAGTTTCCTGTTTCTTCGTCTGCATGGCTGAGAGAGATCTTCAGTTCGGGGTGGTGTGGCTCGTGAAATACAAGACAAACAACTTGAGCAGACACGAGACGAGGTGCTCTCGAGAAGCTCCTGTATGTCGCGCAGCGCGCTGAGGAGAAATGTGTCCTTCTCACCTGTACTTCATGGGCTTCACTCGTGATTTCAACAGCGTCGCTGACATTTTCTGCAGCGGTGAGCAGGGCATTAGCAGCTTGCAGCTTGATTTGGCTTCGTAATTCACCGTGTTCGATGGCTATCAGCTCGTTGAGACACACACTCGTGTTGCTGTTCTCCATGAGGCGCTGCAACGAGAACCGTCCCGCTCTTTTCGTAATTATCCTCTCGCAAAACCCTGAAAGGCGTTCATTTCCGCCCCCCCCCCCTGTGTCAGTGACGTGTCCGTGGTGATTCCAGACGTGCATGAGAACCTTTCAGTACAGCAGCCGCAGCTCTTTGCCTTGAGTAGGCGCAGTACCGCTTGCCCTCAGGTGCAATTAATTTGTCCAGGAATAGCAACTCTCAGCGTTTAGGTCAAGTCCTGCAGTGAAAATCTCACAACATTGATTGTCGTGCAGTCTTGGCCCAGTTAAAATGCGCTTTGATTTCTGAAGTCAACTGTCGTTTTTTTTTGTCTTTGCCGGTTTTGAGTGTGTGTGTGTGTGTGTGTGTGTGTGTGTGTGTGTGTGTGTGTGTGTGTGTGTGTGTGTGTGGACACGCCGGTGGAGCTCCCTGCAGGAGCATTTCGGTAATTTTCTGGACTGTCAAGGTTGTTCTCCAGCCACACTCCAGTGGACGTCGAGATGGCTTTGCCGAACCACTCTGGTTTCATGAGGATGGGAAAATCTTTGGCAAAAAGGCAAGCATCAAACCAAAGAGAACTGAACGCCGTTGAATTTTAAAATTCTGCAATGTGCAGTCACGAACGTGTTCGGGTGTTTCTTCTCTGTTATCTTGGTGCAGATCATGCGACAAACACACGTGTGTGCAAATACGACTTACTCGGTTGAACCCAGCAGTGATTAATGGAAGGATCGAAGCTTCTTCCTTATCAGAACCACTGCAAACACAAAAACAATCCAGCAACTTGCTGAGCGAGCACATGACCCAAGAAAAAACGCCTGGGAAGAGGGACCTTATCAAGTGACAGTTGCGACTACAGGGTTCCACTTGAGACCTGTCCTTGAAAATGGGCAGACACGTGAAAACTTTTGAATCCCAGAAGAAATTTGCGCAAGGTTGGCATTGTGATTCTGCAGCCTGGTAGACCTTTCAGTTGTCTTGAAAGAAATTGTTTGAATGGCTGAAAGGAGAGGCTTTCAGTCACACACACACAAAAAACTAACAATTGGAAACCGATGTCCGCTTTTCACGTGGGAGCAATTCGAGGGTTGTTGTGAGGAATCCCGCAGGATATGCAGCACAAGCGAATTCCTTCGCATAGATTTCTGTGCCTTGCCAACTACTCGTACATCGTTTTCCAGCAGGAGGACACACTTTATTTAGATCGTTTTAGATTCCAGTCCATCAATCTGAGTGACGAACATTGGGACTGACTTGCTGAGAGGAACTGTGCAAGCCAGTCTCAAAGCTGCAGCAAAAACCAGACGTCAAATCAGTTTCTTCGTTTGCAAGCTACTGTAGTCCTTCACGGGCGAAACAATAGAGGCTTCGGCGTGTCACTGTTTTTTCAGTTAAAATAGAACAGGTGAAAGGAGATGCTTCCTAAAATCCTGGCGATCGCGACTGCGAAAATTGCAGTTCATGGCAGATCAAACAGTGTGACAAGGCACGACACGCGCAAGGACATACACGCTCGTATTGATGCAGCGATGTTGACACAATCAATGTCCTAAATGTCAAGTGGTTGTAAAAGTTTCGCCAATACTTACCACTTTTTTGTGACTGCAATTATTATGGTGTGTTCGTTTGATTTCGTGGCCCTTATAGACCTGCAAGGAAAATTGTAAAATGGTTTGAAAATTTGTTTGCCCCTTCAACTTGCGAAATGGCAAGCGTTTTGTGGCACGGCGACTCAAACTCTGATTATCACATTGTTCTGGATCTGTCCCTGTTAGACGATGGTTATTCCTCTTACTGAGACACCACAAGTGTGACGAGCGTCCAGAAATAATTGTGGATTAGTGCCACACCAAAACGGAAAAGTCGATTTTGCGTTACAGAACGCAGAGGATTGCCTGTCATGAGTCAAACTGCACCTGCAGAGAGCCTCGGCGTCGAAGAACTTGCTGTGCCTTTGGTCAATGATCACCACGTCGTGGTGCTTGTCCAAGTAGGCCTCGAGGGCCGTCTCGGCGTTGCGCACCAGGTTACACTTGTATCCTCCCTTGTCGGCTGCCCACCAGAATGCGTCGCTCTGTGCGTCTTCTTTCCCAAATACCATCAACACCTGGAACAGAGGACTGTGTGACGTCTGTGCGCAAAAAGAAATAAGAAAAGGAAACTGAGCCAAGCTACAACAACTGAAGCTCGTGAACTGAATCTCAATTTTTGATGTTGAAACCAGAAAAAGAGCAAGCACGGGTTGCCAAAGGTGCGAAGAGATTTTGTGTCACACAAGTTGATCGGGCATCACTTACTGACATTGTGTGTTGGTAAACCTTCATGGACCCAAAGTCGATTTCTGTGTTTGCACCCTGAAACGATAGTTTTACTCGCAGAATGATCATCTTCAGATTTCTAGACTGTAAAGAGCGTGCAGCGCTTCGTCAAACAAGAGATCGGAGACAAGAAATCGCGGTGGTGGCGCGTGACACTCGACATCATTCATGCTCACAAATGAATTGTAAATTCTGGCCTTCAACAGATCAAATGTGTTTCCCCGTCCTTTTCTGCGATAGAATGGTACACACGGGCGAGCTGGGGCAATTGTTGTGGAGAACGTCAAGGAACACATCTTTACAGCACAGTTAGAAACGAATGCGTTGTAGAACAACGTACTCAAACTCCAACCTTGTTCACTCTCCTGTAATCAAAAAGTTTGCACCATCAACGAGCAAGCAAACCACACGTGATCCTTGCGTGGTTCTGCCACGCACAAATGTGAACTGTTTTCTTTAGCGGTGTGGAACATTGGTGTGACTACGAATTCACACAGTCATATGTGATAGCACAGTGTTTCCTTTGCACACGTGTTTTTGTGTGGTTTCACACACCTCCCACACTCGTTGACTGTGAAAACTCTGACTTGATTCTTTTCACCTCAAGGTGCAAAGTCGGCTGAACAATTGAATAGCTGTTCGGCTCACATTGGTCAGTTTTGCGCCGAGTCTCATTGGCGTTTCTGCCTGCCAATACTGTACGTGACGTTTGGGGTTCTCTCTCGTGTTGCTTTTTCGGCCGATTCAGCCTAGAAATTCGCCAGTAAAAATTGATCGGGCCATTCTGGCGTCACAGAAAATACATTTGTCGAAACCACTCTTCAAAGTCAAACAAAAACGGTCTTCGTTTCATTGAGGTCGATTGCGAACTGTGATCAGCCTGTACTCTTCTCACGCTGTACGAAAAATGGTTCCTGTGAAGTAAGGCACGTCGCCAGGGCAACCTGCGTTCTCAACAGGAGATTCAGTACAAGCGATGTACAGAAGTCAGAATGGTTTGACACTTGTGGACTTTGGTTGCCATCTCCTGTGCCTTACAATTTCGCCTCGGATTCAATTATTCTCCTGTCGTTTGTTGATTACCACAAAGCCATCACACAATGACTGTTTGAGACCTTTGGTCGAGAAAGGAGTTATGTGATTGAACAGGAACCCTTTTTGTAAGGTGAGAACCCATTTCTACCACGATGCGAGCACATACGACTGGTTTTGTGATCGCAGAGTTGTATATTGAAACGTTTATGAGCTGAGCTCTTTGAGAGTGCCAATCAACAGCGAAACTGAATCTGTTGCGACAATTCCTACGAACTCTGCGAGAACGTGGCTTTGCCTTTCTCTTAATGGAACTCGCAACAGGCATGCATGCGAGCTTATCAGAAGCGCGCTTACTCACCATTGTCGGGTTATCTTGAGACCTGAGCAGCAACAGGTTCTTATGTTCTGTTATCAGCAGTCCCGAGAAATGTCATTGTTCGCGCCACGAACACAAAACGTTCTATTTTCTCCAAGAACGCTGCAGAAATCCTGCAATTTTTGTTGTTGATTGTCTCTATTTCTCTGATTACATGACCGCATTAACGTCAAAGCTGTGTGCCTTTTGCAGCTTGAGGCTTGTCTATCAATCTTCTCGGCACGTTTCCATCGATTCATTGATGTTTGGTGCAAGGATACATGAAACATTCGCAGCTCACGACTTGAGAACGACGAAGTAAGTTGAAAGTTGCTGTTGATCAATAACTCCTTCAATGTTGATTGCCAATCTGTGTGCCGGAGCACCTTTTGCTTGCGCATGCACACGAGAATCCAAACAGGACATGAATAAGATTCTGGTGTTGATATGCCAGTTTTATCGTTCTCAATCCAAAAGGCAAAGTTGTAAAAGCATGAATAGACATGTGTGTCAACACTCCACAAAACGTTCCTTTACGAAACCCGGTTGGCATGCAGGTCACTATGTGACGAAAATTCTCTTCAGTGCATGTAGAGCTTTGCAACAAAGAACTGTATGAATACGCAGGAACACGCGACTCGCAAACGCCAAGCACTCGGCATTTGTGTGCGACACACAATTTTTGATACATCTTGCAATATGTCGCAGTTTCTTCTTTTGTGACGCAGAGTTGTTTCTGTCACAACTTGATCAAACTGCAGTGTGTAAAATTGGTTCTGCCGAGTTACCGCGGGTCACGGTTGCCATTGTGTGCATGCAAGGCTGAGACAAAGTGAACAACAGATCTGTGTGGCCATCTCCTTGGCTCAGTTTTCAAAAGGCCACAAGGCGTCCGTCGAAGCTGCAGTGCGCAGTCTTTAAGAGACAGATGATCAGCGTTGGTGCTTTAAGAACACAAACTTGTCGTGTTCCAGAAATCGGAGGTCTTTCCTTTCAACTGCGTCAATTGCTGAGCTTCCACCGATGCGCCTGGCTGAAAACGCAACTGCTCTGAGAAATGGATCTATGTCTTTGAAGCTTTCCTTCCGAGGTCACACACAGGGTTGCGCAATTCCCATGCACCTTGTCGAGTACCTCCAGGGTACATTCCGAGTAGATATTCCTGTGTACTTCTGGACAGGTGGTGAATTTCGCACGCGTCATCAAAACCTCTCAAAACTTTTGTCAACAAAATTCAAGAAATTCTGGCACAGTTCTTGATACGAAAGCAAGACCACATCACACGGTGGAAAAAAAAACAGCCTGATTTCAGCTTCTGTTCACAGAAAAAAGGCAACATTGATTTTTCGGACATAACAGTCGAAAAGCATCAGTGCGTGTTTTGTTCTTCTTGTTGACCGTTCGCAAATGATACGAGGTGGACACGAGCTCTTGGGCAGTGGACTCTATCTTGAGTCGGCACATCTGCTGGGTGAAAACTTTTTGCACAAACGCCGACCGCAAGCATCGGCGCATATGCACTCGTACTTTCAGAAGAGATTGAGGAAGAACCCCCCACCCCCACCCCACCCCTGTGACCAAAATTGAGTGAGGATTGACATCCTTCACGTTTCTCTCAAGCATGCATGTTCTTGCCTCTGTTGCTTGGACTATGAAGAGGTGAAATCTGTTCTCAAAGTGTTGAGACCCACCCCCCTCCGCGCTCGAATGATGGAATGTCAGCAAAATCTGGCTTCTTGTCACGACAGAAATCAGAGTGTTGGCTGAATCTGGTTCAAACGTTTGCATCTGAAATCAGAACAAAAATATACGACCTCCTACCCGTGAAGAAACACTGCAAGGGTACGAGAGTTGGCGGTTCAGTACACGAGGACCACGTCGCCGGCTCGGCGCGTGTCTGCACTGCCCTGTGTTCTTGTTTTTAGTCTTTCACCAAGGGAACAAGAACGGAATCTGTTCTCTGGGTCCCTTGAGACAGATTTCATCCAGGAAAATACTCATCTTGAGCATTGTCTTCTTGCAGAACCAATCCCTTCAAAAACAACTTTTTTTGTTTCTTGGAAAAAAAAAACGTCCCCAAATATCTTTTTGGCAGACCACTGATTCCGGACAAAAAAGTTTGGCCACAATCAAGATTTATTTTTGTTTTTCTGTGCGACATGCGAATTCAAGATGCGTGGGCATTCTTCGATGCGCGCATCTGCATCACCAAGTGTCTCGCTCGCACACCAAGATGAATCGGTGAACCTCTCACTGAAATTATCAATTTCCCTGAAGATATCGTGAACATTGCAATTACGAATGGAATGGGTGTGATGTGAAGTAAATCTGTGACACAAAGAAACTGGACTACTCGCGTTGCAGACACGCCACACACTCGTACATGTATACGAGTGCTTGCGTGCAGCGATGATTTGACCGTCCAATACAATTGACCGTCTCTCAGAAAGCTTCTTCGAAACAAGGGATGCCAGAGGTTTCTGTGTTCCAGGCTGGCAAATGAAAGATTCAGACGCGCAAGATTTGGCAAAGAAAACCGAGTCGGTTGAAGTCTGGACTTCGTCACACCGGGTGTGACGAGATCCTACGAGAAAAGTTTTCTCGTGCCATGTTCCGTGCAGTGTTCCCGGCAGATTTTGTTGAACGGGCAAAGGTGGCGCACTGATTGCGGATGATTACTGGAGTGAACGCAGCAACTGTCGCAACGTAGATTTGCTCGTGAGCTGTTGCTACCTCACACGCAAACTCAGTTCTTTGCGAGGGAAAGGAAATGTCCAAGCTGAGACCGGGATGCTGCTGATCATGGTGGGTTCTGGTGTAGACACGGAGCTGAATGCCTTTTGAACGCTCACACAAGAAGTTTTGGGTTGTAATCCTCAGATCCTCAGACAAAGAGTTCAAAATGCACTTGTTACCTTGAGAGAAATTCTCTGTATTTCGTCTTTCCATTTTTGCAGACATGCTGATGTGAAACAAAGCGAGAATTTCGTAAATATCCCACAAACAGTTTGATGCTAGAAATCTGTTTGTGTAAAGCTGTCTTGCAGACCACGGGTGGATCTACGAGTACCTGTTGTTCTTTCCACAGTTGGTTCGTTTCAATCATCAAATCGTACACGGCTTGCGGATGCATTCAAACTGTGGCATCGCGCATGCATTTTCCCCAAGAATCCAAATTCCAAGAGAAGAAGCACACTCTCATTGTCCGCGGCTTTTTAAGTCCCTCACACAGGGTGTTGCTGCTACGTCACACAATTAATGGAAAGTTAGTTGCGGCAATTAGGAGTCCTCACGTACTCGAGGCATCTTGATCAACTGTCCTTTGCAACATTCGAGTGTTCAGTGAAATGGAAGAAATTGTGTTTGGTCTCATCAAGATTTTGTCGTTGAGAATGATGTGTTTGTGTCATGCTGAATGACGTTTGTGTTGATTCGATCCTGCACAGAGAGCGACACGTTCGACCACTCGACATGTGCGCTCGTCAAGTTCTGGAGGCTGAATAAAGTTTGATGGCACCATGGAGTGTTCCCATGAAGTTCAGTAAAAAAGCACATTTTCACCTTTCAACATATCTCTCTCACCGCAAACGAATCTTCATCCCACGATTGAGAATGCAAGCGGAATGAACTGCTGCATGCCAGGTGTGCCTTTTTCAAATGGCGCAGCTCTGAAGTGTTTTTGCCAAAAGCCAGATTGTGTTGGCTGTTTCGAACAACGAAATTCTGGGACTGACATGATGTCGACAGGTTCTGCTGCAAGAACCAAGTCAGAATCTTATGTGGAAATCGTGCAGACAATACAGGAAGGAGACAGCCAAAACTGGCTTTCTGTGTTGTGCAAAATAAGAAGACGGTGGTGTTAACAAAGTGCATGTTCCCTGAAGCAGCCAGAAGTGACGTCGTAGAATCTCTATATGCACAGCGTTTGTACTACAAGATTGACAACAAAAAGTCGTGACCGAAAACTGCTGCAGCACACTTACCTTCATGTTTGACAAGGACGTTTGGGTTTCAGCTTCTATGGAGACGGCAGGTTTGTGTTCTCCGTTTGGAGTCGTGCTGGCGCCCGCAACGACAGCGGTGGTGGTGGTGAACTTGTGTCCGTGTGTGTGTGTTACGGTACCGAGAGTTGACGGGCGCGGCGAGTTGGACTCTTCCGACTCACGACAGTACACGACTCCTGTCTGAGAAACGTGGATGCTGGGAGTACACCCCATGCTCCGCACCGTCTTCTCCCGTGAGGCTGCGTCTCAGTATTGGCGTCGTTCACGTGTCCGACACACTGAGGCTTTTTGGAAATCACTTCTGGAACAGTTGCTCAGCTGAGGCTTTTAGTCTGTCTACAAGCTTGGATGACTCGCAGCGAAGTTCTGCAGGAGCAACTTGTTCACGTTCACTGCCGAGGCTCATTCACATTCTCTGTGCTTTTCATTCCTTTCCCATCTTTCCAGCTGCTGCTCCGTTCCAGATCATGCAAAGCAGAACTTAGCTGCAGCACGAGAAAACCCCTCCGAGTTCACCTCATATGTGTGAACATGAATATTCTGCATTTCCTGCGATTTCCATGTGCAGATCCAAATCTCTATTCATGGAGACTAACACTGCAGCGTCGCTCGTCGTAAAGCTCCAATATATAGAGACAAATGCAGGAACCATTCGCATTACAGCTCCCATTCCATATTGTGTTGCAGCTAATTTCATAGCAATTTACAAGGAATGGGTTACAAGTCCATATCAAAGCTTCCTGCCGACAGCCAGGCCCTGCAAGCACAACTAAATTGCGCTGAGAAATACACAGGCCCTGTTCAATCAGTCTTCAATGTAAATGTCAGCATTTGGGCACTGCAGCAGCCTCACACGTTTGCAGACGGGGCTAATGTGGTGCATTAGGAGTCCTACCTGTTGGTCATAAGATCTTGCAACAGCGCACTCCCAGTGCTTTCTAAGCTGTTGTCAAGTAACCGTCCAGCTGCTTCAGTGGCGTGCTGGGTACTGTTAATATCGGAGCCGGGAGTGGAGCTCGCTATTGTCTTCGTGCTGGTCGCTCACATCACGTCGGCTTCACACTTGTTGCACAGACTGGTTCCTGATTGATCCAAAGTTTGCTCTAATCAGTGGCCTGTCGCCTGAGTTGACAAGGCTCAACTTGGTCTCTGCCACTTGTTTGAACTGGCGGAAAGAGTCGAAATCGCTGCACAGATGACGATATCAGGTGTGGGTCAACCCGACCAAGGCAAGGTCACTTGCGAAACGATCCAACTTGTCGGTGAAGTTCAAAGGTGGTTGTTTGCCCATGTCCATGTGATAATCTCGTTCTTGGTTCTCTCGATCACAAGCCATCAATCAGGTCAACATCAGAGTGATGATAACTTCAGGGTGCGGACACACTGAACCCCGATCTGGGTGGCGAGTCGCGCGACTGGATGGGTGAATCGCAGTCGCAGCAGTGCGGAGTCGGGTCGCTCGATCGCTGCAAGGCATTTTCAATGGATGGGACACACTCAGCTGCGACTCTCTGCTGCGACACACCATCCAGTCGCACCAACCGGACCCATTCCCATTGTGCGATGCAATTTCTGTGTTATCCACTCTGATTGGATGGTCACTAGTGAAGAATCAATGCAGTTGACGTGCAACATAAACTGGATGGAAGTGAATCTGATCACAACTGGATGTGGGAAAACAGAAACTGGATGGAAGTGAATCTGATCACAACTGTCAGTCCGAAAACTGAAACTGGAAGTTAGAGTATCTGATCT
>JAAUXT010098241.1_pt1 | contig 19333 bp, 12 predicted proteins | sample 7278171 | NCBI WGS metagenome assembly JAAUXT01 (sample SAMN14350112, study PRJNA611818) | marine sediment metagenome | isolation source: surface marine sediment (1.8m) | place: French Polynesia: Moorea | collected 2018-08 | reverse complement strand
GTCCTCGGCGGCCTGACGGGCGACGGCGTCTGTGCCGGTGGCCAGGACCACCCGGGCCTCTGGGTTCAGGGTAACGTCGCGCAGGATCGGTGTCGCCTCGCCGGGCGCCAGGCGGCGAAACAGCTCGTAGTCGGGGTCGATGCTCAATGCTTTCGGCGGCGCCTCGAGAAGCTCGCTGACCTCAGCCTTCGCGCCCTCCAGGCCGACCCGCAGGGTTCGGCTCCCGGCCTCGGTCTCGATCCGGACCGGCACCGCGAGGCGGTAGGGAGAGCCGTTCTGTGACAGGTTAAAGTTCAGCCGATGGCCGCCCGCCCCGTCGGTCACCGCGACCTCACTCAGCTGCAGCTCCGGTGCTCCCGGGCGGGCCAGCCATTGCTCGAAAAACCAGGCGAGCCCGCGGTCGGCCGCGTTCTCGAAGGCGATCTGAAGATCGGCCCAGCTGCCGCGGCGGAACTTCCGGGTCTGCCAGAAGCCCTTGACGCCTTCGGCGAAGACCTCCGGCGTCAGCTCCTGCTCGAGCATGTGGAACAAGAAAGCGGTCTTGTTGTAGCCGATGACCTGTTGGGCATCATGGGTCTTCGAGACGAAACTGGTGACCGGGCGGTCCTGTCCGGCCGGCAGGGCGGCGTAGTCGCGAAGCCAACCGAGGCGCATCTCGCGCGCCGCCGCCGGCCCACTCTCGGCGGTCAAAGCGTAGTCGGCCATGAAGGTGGTCAGGCCCTCGGCCCAGTTGCCGCCGGCATAGTCGACCTCGACCGCGTTGCCCCACCAGTTGTGCGCGATCTCATGGGCCAGGGAGCGGCCCTGCATGAAGGGCAGGTGCAGAATCCTTTCGGAGATGTAGGTGAGGCCCGGAAAGCCCAGGCCGACCGGCAGCGGCCCTGCGACGATGTGGAAGGCGTCGTAGGGATAGGCGCCGATGCGCTCTTCGAAGACGTCCAGATAGCGCGCGGTGCTTTCCAGGTAGCGGGGCGCCAGCGTCTCGGCCGCGGCCGGGAAATAGGTCCGCAGCAGGGTCTTTCCATGGCGCCGTTCCGTGACCTGGAAACGGCCGGCGAAGACCGCCGGCGCTGTGACGCCCGACTGGCCCGCGACGATCAAGCTGTGGCGGCCGTTTTCGCTTTTCTCCTCGACCAGGCGGCCGGTCGCGATCGCCCGGAAAGGCTCCGGTGTCGAGATCACCAGGCGGTAGTCTCTGCGCTCGTCCTCGGTCTCGGGCATCCAGCCCAGGCGTTCGGGTAGGAAGGCGCCGCGCGAATCCAGGAAGGCGCCGCCGCTGTCGTCGACTAAGGGCCCCCGATAGCGAACCAGAATCTCGCTGGCCTTGTCGTCGGCGAGGCGGACGATCAGCGGCCGCTCCTCCCCATCGAACTGCTCCGCTTCCCCGTCGACCGTCAGTTCCTCGATCTTCAGCGAGGGATAGAGGTACAGGGCCAGCTCGTTGCGGCCGGTGACGGTGATGCGGTCGCGGCCCTTCAGCAGTCCCCGCTCCGGATCGAGGTCAATCTGGACGTCGTGCCGGACCGTCGAATCAAGGTAATGCGAATCGGCCCAGGCAGGCGCGGCCAGCACCAGGGCGAGGGCGAATATCAGGCGAAGGATCATTCGAAAGCCGTAGGGAACCTGGCGACGATATCGATGGTCCGCTCGCCGCGCTGGACGCGCAGCGGCAGCCAGGTTCCGGGCGCTTGCCGCTGCACGATCTCGATCAGCTGGCCGTGACGCTCGAGCTCCTGGCCGGCTGCTTCGCGCACCAAGTCGCCGGCCTGTAGCTCAGCGGCGGCGGCAACGCTGCCTTTGGCAACGTCGCGGATCAGCACCCCTTCCTCGGCGGTCTCGATGATCACGCCCAGGCGCGGCCGCGGCCCCTGGCCGTCCTGGCGCTCGACGACGAAGACCGCATCGGCGAGGCCGGGATCCAGATCTTCGCACGCCGCTGCCGGTGTCATCGGTAGCAGGACCGCGACGTCCTCGACCCCTAGATCCGAGAGCTGGTGCGGAACGCCGAAGCGATTCTCCAGGTGGCCGCTTCCGATAATGCCGACCACTTTAGGCTTCGCCGAGCGCGCCCGCGCAGCCGCCAGAGCTTCGGCCATGGCGCGGTCCCAGGTCAGCTGTGCCTCGACGAAACGGTCGAAGGCCGGCAGGTCCATCACCTCTTCAAGCGTCAATGGATCGCCTTCGTCCCCGTGCTCGCCGTCCTTTGGCTTGGCCGGCAAGTGTTGTTGATAGACCTTGCCAAGGCTGAGACGGTAGGCCTGACCCGCAGGCCGCGGATCGCCAAGGCCCTCGCGTTCCTCCACCGGGACCGCGGCCCAGCCCTCCTGACCGACCCTGGAGACTAGGGTGCGCTCGACGTTGAGCGCTGCCATCGGCAACCGGTAGAGACGGGCGAAATCGAAGAGGGGTAGGTAGAGCTCGGGCTCCATGCCCCAGACCTCGGACCAACGAACCTCCTCGAGGAAGGTCTCGCCGCTCCAGCCGCCCGCGACCCAGGAGTCAAGTGCAGGCTGGACGCTGCGCGGAAAGGTCTCGAAACCGATCACCAGCTTGTCGGTCTTGGCGAGGAGCCCGGCCAGGACCGATAGCTGCCAGCGGTGATGGTCCGCCTGATCGTGGGACTCGCCCAACAGTATGATCTCCGCCTCCGCCGCGGCGGCAACGACGTCCCGGTGAGATAGCGGCCGGCCGTTTGCCGGATCCATCCAGGTGCCGGCAACCGGGCAGGCGCGTGGTGGCGGATCTCGTTGCTCCGCCGGCGAGGGCTGCGGCGCCACCGCGACGGCTCCCAGGAGGATGGCGGCCGTCAGGTATCCGAAAGGGCCCGTAAGGAGTTGGGTTGGTCTTGGCATCTCGATCGGCTCATTGTTGTCGAAGGGGTACGGCGCCTTCGCGCTCTGGGATCACACGTTGGGGCCTGTAACGTCGTGACGGGTCGCCTTCAGCGGTAGCTAGCTAGATCTCCGCCGGGTCGATGACTCCGTGTTTGATCCTGCGCCGGTTCCAGGTATAGGCGACCTGCACCCTGCCGTCCCGATCCAATATGACGGCGGGATAGGAAAACTCGCCGGGTTCGTCCTCCAACACCAGCACATCCTCCCAGTCCCGGCCGTCGCGCGAAACCGCGATGTTGAGCGGGCTGCGCGCGCGGGTGCTGCGGTTGTAGACCAGCAGCGCCCGGCCGTCGCGTAACATTACTGCGTCGATGCCGCTGTCGGGATTGGGCAGGTTCGTGGCCGCCATCCGGCTCCACGTCCGGCCATCGTCCTGCGACCAGCACTCGGTGACGACGCCCTGGCGCGAGCGGTTCAGGATCTGCAGCCGGCCGCCGCCGTGGTCCAGGATCGCCGGCTGGATCGCGGTGAACTCCTCGCGGGTGTTGAGAGGCCCGATCATGTCCCAGGTCGCACCGCGATCGCTGGAACGCTCGAGATGGACGCGCCAGCCGTCGTGCTCGCTGCTCGATGGGCTGAGCCAGCTGCCGTCAGCCAGCTCGACCGGCTTGTTCTTGATCGGCCCGAGTATTCCCTCGGGCAGGCGCTGAGGTTTCGACCAGGTCGCGCCGCAGTCCTCCGATGTCATGACTTCGCCCCACCAGCGGCTGGGGCTGCGGCCAACCTTGAAAAACAGCAGGAGCGGACCCTCGGCGGGCTGGAACAGGACGGGGTTCCAGCAAGGGTAGCGGCGCCACCGGGTAAAGGACCCCTCCTGAACGCCATTGGCGACCTCGATCGGCGTCGACCAGACGCCCGCCTGCTGTCGGGCGACCCAGATTCCGACGTCGCGGTGTTTCTCACGGGTCCCGGCGAACCACGCGGCCAGAAGGCCCTGATCGGTCGCGGCGAGACTTACCGCGTGGGCCGAGGGAAAGGGCGCGCGCTCGTAGATGAAGCCGGACTTCATCGGGCACCGATCGCGGCCGCCACCGGCGAAGGCAGCGGCGCCGCGCCCAGGCAGGCTTCGCCGTCGTGCAGGGCGATCACCGGATTGGCATAGTGGTTCGGGGTCAGGACGGCCTCGACGAGGCGGATCGGCAGCACCTCGGCGATCGCCTTGGCAACCGAGTCGCCCAGCCTGGGATCGACCTCCACTTCCGGTCCGCCGTCGACGTTGATCCTCGGCTGCCGCACCGCTGCCTCTAGCGGCAGACCGCCGTCGATCAGGAAGGAAGCGACCTGGAACACGGCCGGTAGGATTCGACGGCCGCCGGAACCGCCCAGGGCTAACCAGGGCCGGTCTTCACGGGTCGCGACCAAGGGGCACATATTGCACAGCGGCCGCTTGCCGGGCGCGATGGAGTTAGGGCGCCCCGGCCGCGGATCGAACCACATGATCCCGTTGTTGAGCAGCACCCCCGTGCCGGGCGACACGACCCTGGACCCGAAGGGCGAGAGCAGGGTGTTGGTCAGGGCGACCAGGTTGCCGTCGGCGTCGGCGACCGAGAGGTGGGTCGTGCAGCCCTGGCCGGCCCGGTCGCCGTCATGGCCGATCTCCGCGAGACGCCGTCGATAGGCCTCGGTCAGCGCCCGGGCATAGGCGGCGAAGGCCTTGGGCCCGGGCGCGCCCTCGGCGATCGGACCCAAGGCGTCCAGGGCGTCCGCGAAGCTCGGTCCGGCGGTCAGGCCCGGCGGCAGGTGGACTGTGGCATTGCCCCGGGGCACCGTCAGCGGCTCGACGACTCGGGCTTCGTAGCCGGCCAGGTCCTCGGCCGCGAGCGCGCCGCCCAAGGCGGCGACGTCGGACACCAACGCCTCGGCGATGGCGCCGCGGTAGAAGTCTTCGGGGCCGGCCTCCGCCAGGCGGCGCAGGGTCGCCGGCAGCCGGCCGAGATCGAGCTTCAGCTTGCCGATCTCGGTCGCGACCGGCGGCAGGCCGTCGGGCAGGTAGACGGCTGCGGCCGCTTGGTTCTCGCGCAAGGCGGCGGCGTCGCGGGCGACCAGCAGGGTCGTCCACCAGTCGACGACATGGCCCTGTTCGGCAAGCGCGATCGCGGGGGCCAACACCTCGGACCAGGACAGGCTGCCAAAGCGGCTCAGAGCGAGGCCGAGGCCGTCGACGCTGCCCGGCACGCCAATCGAGAGGGGGCCACGGACGTTGCGCTCGCCCTCCACGCCCGGCCAGCCGAAGAGGTCGTGGTCGGCCGCGGCCACGCTGCTCAGGGGATAGGCCGCCGGGTCCAGGCCTCCGGGCGAGACGGTGCCGAAATCGACCACCCGGACGGCCTGTGCGGCAGCGCTGTAAACGACCATGTAGCCGCAGCCGCCCAGACCGCTCATCCAGGGCTCGGTGACCGCCAAGGCGCAGGCCGTGGCCACGGCGGCGTCCACGGCGTTGCCGCCGGCTTCCAGGACCTCTGCGCCAACCTGGGCCGCTTGCCAGTTCTGCGCCGCAACCACGCCCCTGGGCGAGCGGGCGATGGGCTTGGAAACCTGCCAATTCTCAATCGGCATGGCGTTCTCCGGTCCTCCAAGACCCCTGCTTAACCGTTAATTATCCAAGGCTTACTAAAAGTCGAACGGTAAGACCAAGGCAAATCGGGACCCATGAACATGACCACGAATGGCGAAAACGTCGAGGCAACGAGCAACGGCAGCATGCTTGAGACAGAGCAGGTCACCGAAAAGCTCGATGTTGGGCGCTGCATGCTTTGGGCCCGCGAGCGCTGCAACAAGGGCCTGACCAATCAGATCGCCGAGATTTTCAGCCTGTCGCGTGGCCATGGCAAGCTGACACCGGAGGAGTACTACTACTTCGGCCTCTGTGACGACAGCCGCTTCTCGAGCGAGGAAAAGCGCCGCTTTATCGGCCGCAAGGGTACCGACAAGCTCTACGACAAGCATCTTTCGCCGTATTTCCACGGCATCGCCCACGACAAGCTGCTGGCATCTGGCGTCCTGGAGGGCTTCGGGATCGCCGTTCCGAAGACCGTCGCCGTCTTCCACGCGTTTCGGAGCTATGGCGACGTGCCGGTGTTCAGGACCGGTGAGGCCCTGGCCGCGCATCTGCGCCAGGACATGATCTTTCCCTTCTTTTCGAAACCCATCGGCGGCTTCGGCAGCCTCGGGACTACGTCGGTCGAAAGCCTCGACCGAGAGAGCGATCGCCTGACCTTCGGCGACGGTCGCGAGGTTCCGATGACAGACTACCTGCGTGAGCTCGAAGGCTTCGAAAGCGGTGCCGTGCTGCAGGAGGTCCTGCAGTCGCACCCTCAGATCGCCGAGGCGACGGGGGGTCTGGTCTCGACGATCCGCCTGATCGTGCTGGTGCACGACGACGGACCCGAGGTCTATCGGGCCATTTGGAAGGTCATTGCCGGCAAGAACATGGCCGACAACTTTTGGCGCCGCGGCAATCTCCTGGGCGCTGTCGATCCCGAAAATGGGCGGGTCTACCGCGTGATCCGCGGGGTGGGACCGGAGCAGGAAGAGATCGAAACCCACCCGGATACCGGCGCCCAGGTCAACGACATCGTCCTGCCCGACTGGCCGCGCCTCATCGAGACCGGCAAGCTGGCCGCTTCGATCTTTCCGGAGCTCCGAATCATCGCCTTGGACATTGCGATCTGTCCGCAGGGACCGGTCGTCGTCGAGGTCAACATCGGCGGCGCCTTGAACCTGCCGCAACTGGCCACCGGCACGGGAATGCTGGAGCCCAGGTTTGTCGATTTTCTAGAGGAAGTCGGCAGGCCGCGCGCGATCTACGGCTGCTGAGCCCGGCGCTCGGGCCCGCCAGGATCAACCTGGATCGCAGGTCTCAGGGGCGGCGGACCCAGGCCTGGCCGGCTGCGAGCACGGCTTCCAACAGGATGTCCAGGTCGGCAAGGCGGGTCCGGTGATTGGTCAGATTGGCCCGGATCGCAAGACGGCCTTTCAACCTCGTCGTAGAGGGCGCGGCGACCCCGCGCTCCTGGAGCTCGACCACGATCCCGGCGTTGAGATCGTCCAGGGCCTGCTCGGAAAGTTCCGGGGCCAGAAAGCGAAAGCAGACGATGTTCAGCGCCGCCGGCGCGAGCAGCTCGAGGCCGGGATGAGCCTCCACCTGCTCTGCGAGGTAGCGAGCCTGGGCGCAGTTTCGTGTCACCACTTCGCCGAGGCGGCGCAGGCCGTGCTCTTTCATCGTGAACCAGACCTTCAGCGCCCGGAATCCGCGCGAGAGCTCGATGCCGAGGTCGCAGAACCAGGGCTCGCCGCCTGCAAGGCCGCTTGCCGCAGAGGCGAGATAAGCTTGGCGGCCCGAGAATGCGGCGCGTTGGAGGGCGGCGTCTCGGATCAGGATGCACCCCGCGTCGTAGGGCACTTGCATCCACTTGTGAAAGTCGAAGGCGAGGGAATCAGCCTTCTCGATGCCAAGGACACGCCCTTTCAGCTCCGGTGAAAGCACTGCGAGGGCGCCGAAGGCGCCGTCGACGTGGAGCCAGAGGTCGTGCTCATGGCAGAGCCTCGCAATGCGAGCGAGATCGTCGACTGCGCCGCAGTTCACGGTTCCTGCGGTCGCGATCACGCAGAACGGTTGCCGGCCCTCCGCGACATCCTCTTGGATCGCCACGTACAGGGCTTCAATGTCCATGCAGTGGTGGGCGTCGGTCGGGATCCGGCGCAGGGCGGCGTTGCCGAGGCCGAGCAGTTCCATCGCCTTGGCGATGGAGCCGTGGGCTTCTGCCGAGGTGTAGGCGGTCAAACGGTCTGCGGTTGCCGCCACACCGTCACGGCGAAGGTCGCCGTCGGCCTTGTGGTCGCGGGCGACCGCCAGGCCGATCAGGCTGGCGAGAGAGGTCCCGCTGACCAGCAGGCCGCCAGCGGTTTCCGGGAAGCCAAAGATCTGCCGGCACCACTCGATCACCTGGCGCTCGACGTAGACCGGGATGTGGTCGCGACCACCCAGGTTGGCGTTCAGCGCCGCCGCCATAGTTTCCGCCAGAACGCCGCCCGGGGTGCCGGCGCCGTGGACCCAGCCGAAGAATCGAGGGTGGGTATTGCCGGTACCATAGGGCAGGACCCAGCGCAGCAGATCCTCCGCCGCCCGTCCGGGCCCTTGAGGTTCCAGCGGCAAAGCCTCGGCAATCGCCCGCTTGGCTTCCTCTGGCGGGGGTCGCCAGACCGGGCGCTCGGCGACTCCCTCCAGATGATCCATGGCGCGATCGAGCATATCATGGCAGAGCCGCCGGAAGGCCGGCCAGTCTTCGGGGTCGAGCGAGCCATCGGGCTCGGTCTGACCTTTCGGCACGGCCGGCCTTACGTTCTTCATGTTACCTTCCTGACGGACGCCATGCAGGGGCTCATGCCAGGCAGTGAACGACGCCGGGCTTAAGGAAGCCTTAGGAAGCTTCTGCCTTCTCCCGGCGCAACGCGTCCTGGTTCAGCGCCGCTGCGACTTTGACCCACGTCAAGGCAAGCGTTCGGCAACGCCTCTAGGCTAGTGCCGAGGCTTGGGCAGCACCCCTGCGTTGCCCTGGGGCCTTCGGTTTGCCGGGCATGGGATGCTAGGACGCCATGGATGAGGACCCCGCTTCGTCAACCTCCGAGAACCCTCTCCCGTCTTCATCGGTGAAGGCTCGGAGGCGACGCTCCGGCAAGAGCAGCAAGCGCAGGGTCTTGCCCAAGGCACTGGTCGGGGAGGGGGTACGCCCGGCCGGGCCCTTGCAGCCCTGTCCGGCAGCCGTTTCGCCGCGCGACGCTTCGGAGCCATCGCCTGGCTTCGAACCGCATGAGCACAAGTATGACAGCCTCGACCGCGCTCTCGCCGCCAACCTCGCGCGGCTGACCGCGGGCATCTCGCCTAGCGTCCTCTGGCTCGCCTACCTGGATTGGCTGATCCACATCGGCCTGTCGCCGAGCAAGGGGGCGCAGCTCGCCGAAAAGGCGGTGCGCAAGAGTCTTCGGCTGGCGCTGCACGCCCAGCATGCCGTCGCAGATCCAAAGGCGCCGCCTTGCATCGAACCCCTGCCGCAGGACAAACGCTTCAGCGGCGAAGCCTGGCGGCAGTGGCCCTACAACCTGCTCTACCAGAGCTTTCTGCTGACCCAGCAATGGTGGCACGTGGCGACCAGCGATCTGCGCGGAATGGACCGGCGCAATGAGCGGATCGTCAACTTCGTGAGTCGGCAGTTGCTCGACATGGTTTCGCCCTCGAACTTGCCCTGGCTCAACCCCGAGGTCCGGGAGACGACCTTGCGCGAGGGCGGCGCCAATCTGCTGCGCGGTGCTGAGAACTTCATCGAGGACTGGGAGCGTGCTGTCGCCGGCAAACGACCGGCCGGAGCCGAAAGCTACCAGGTTGGGCGCGACGTGGCGGTGACGCCCGGCAAGGTGGTCCTGCGCAACCGACTGATCGAACTTATCCAATACGCCCCGGCGACCGAGACCGTCCACGCTGAGCCGGTTCTAATCGTGCCGGCCTGGATCATGAAGTACTACATCCTCGATCTCTCGCCGCACAATTCTCTGGTCAAGTACCTGGTCGAGCGCGGCCACACGGTCTTCATGATCTCCTGGCTCAACCCGACCTCCGAGGACCGGGACCTCAGGCTCGACGACTATCGCCGTCTCGGTATCCTTGCGGCCTTGGACGCCATCGACGCCATCGTGCCGGAACGAAGGGTGCACGGCGTGGGCTATTGCCTGGGTGGCACATTGCTGGCGATGGCCGCGGCCGCTCTGGCCCGCAACAGCGACCCCCGCTTCGCCAGCCTCTCGCTCCTGGCCTCCCAGATCGACTTCCGCCACAGCGGCGAGCTCATGCTTTTCATCAATGACAGCCAGGTCGACTACCTGGAGAGCCTGATGTGGGACCAGGGCTACCTGGACACCCATCAGATGGCCGGCGCCTTCCAGCAGCTCCGCTCCAACGACCTGATCTGGTCGCGCCTGGTGCAGGACTACTTGCTCGGCAAGCGGCGCAGGATGTCGGACCTGATGGCCTGGAACACCGATCTCACCCGCATGCCCTATGCCATGCACTCGGAATACCTGCGTCGCTTCTTCCTGAACAACGACCTGGCCGGCGGCCGTTACGAGGTCGACGGGCGCCCGGTCGCGATCAGCGACATCCGCGCGCCGATCTTCGCTATCGGGACGACCAAGGACCACGTTGCGCCCTGGCGCTCGGCCTACAAGATCCAACTCCTGGCCGACACCGAGACCACTTTCCTGCTGACCACGGGCGGGCACAACGCCGGCGTGGTGAGCGAGCCGGAGCACCGCAACCGCTCGTACCAGGTCGCGACCAAGAGGGAGGCCGACTACTACGTCGATCCCGAAACCTGGCTTGCCCGGACCCCGCGCAAGGAGGGCAGCTGGTGGCCGGAATGGCAGGCCTGGCTGGCGGCGCGCTCCAGCGCGCAGGTTCCGGCCCCAGGACTGGGTGCTGCCGAGGCCGGCTATCCACCGCTGCAGGACGCGCCCGGCAGCTACGTGCTGCAGCCCTGAGGCCGCAGCGCTTGCCCAACTCAGGAGAATGACCTGATGACGTCATCCGGCGAATCCCAGGACCGTCTGGTGCGCGAGGCGGTCGGTGTCTTTCAGGACGCAGCCGCCCTGGAGGCGGCGATCGACAGCTTGCTGAGCCAGGGCTTCGATCGCGCCGAGATCAGTCTCTTAGCCGGCGAGCAGGCGGTCGAGAGCAAGCTCGGCGCGCACTACCGGCGGGTCCAGGACCTGGAGGACGATCCGGAGGCGCCGCGGCGTGCCTTCGTCTCGACCGAGGCCGTCGGCGATGCGCAGGGCGCCTTGATCGGCGGCCTGATCTACCTGGGCGGCGCGGTGACCGCCGGTGCCTTGGTCGCGACCGGCGGCTCGCTGATCGGCGCAGCGGTCGGAGCCGCCCTCGGCGGCGGTGCTGGCGGCCTGCTCGGTTCGGTGCTGGCCGGCATCTTCGGTGACCGGCACGCCCAGGGTTTGCAGGAACAACTGGATCACGGCGGCCTGCTGCTCTGGGTCCGGACCCGAGATCCGGGGCACGAGGAGAAAGCCCTGGGAGTCCTGGAGGATGCGGGCGCGACCGACGTGCACGTGCACGGCCTGATGGACGAGTCCTAGGACCATCTGGCAAGCCTCGGCAGGTCTGAGCGGGCAACCTATCTCAGTACCAGGACCGGCACCTCTTGGGTTTCGAGCAGTCCTTCCAGGTTCAGCTTGGAGGCCAGTGGCCCGCGCTGATCGATCATCAGCAGACCGGCGTCCAGCCGCTGCACCAGTTCGTGAATAGCATCGGCCCCTGCGCCGGTGAGGCCCTCGACCCGGCCGGAGAGCCCCGCCTCGCGTAGCCAAGTCTCGGTCTCAGTCTGCAGCGCGGTGGCGCGTTCCGGGGTCTCGGCCAGGACCCCGACGATCAAGGAACAGGCGAAGACACGTGCCAGTTCCGCGGCCAGAGGCAGCGCCCCTGCGCCGCCCTCGTAGAGCGTCACCAGAGGACATCCGGGCCGCTTGCCGCTACGTGAGACCAGCACCGAGCAGGAGGCGGCAAGCGCCGCACGCCGCGCCGTCCCGCCCAGCGGCGCGGTCCGGACCGCTGGCCGGCTTGTCCGGCCCAGGGCGACCAGGTCGAAGTTGCCGGCTTCTGCGACGACCGCTTCAGCGATGCTGCCTTGGGTCACCCGGAAGGACCATTTGACTTGCCAGCGCTCGGCCGTGTGCTCTAGGGCGGCGCGGGCTTGATCGGCCTGCACCTTGAAGGCGCGGCGCAGCATGGCGGGGTCCAGGGTGCCCGAGCTGCGGGCACCGACCAGTCGGGTCACCGGCAGCTCGGCCATGCGCAGCAGATCGCTGTCCTCGACGAAGAGGCCGACCAGCTCGGCGTTCAGTCCCCCGGCCAGCCGGGCCGCTGCTTCCAGCGCCGCCCGGCTCTGCTCCGAGACGTCCAGAGCGACCAGGATGCGACGCAGGACCAGCTCTGGTTCCCGAGCCGTCATCGCGCCTCCCCCTCGTTTTCGCCTTTGGCGAAGGCCCGCCGCTGCTCGGCGAGTTCGATCAGGCGGGCTTCGACGCGATGATTGAGGCTGTCTGCGGGAAAGCGACCGTCCGGGCCGCGCCGGCCCGCCGGCAATCCGGTCAGAATCTCGATGCCCTGGTCGATGGAGGTCACGGGATAGACGCCGAAACGACCGTCGCGCACTGCCTCGATCACGTCTGGGCGCAGCATCAGGTGCCTGACATTGGCAGCCGGGATCAGAACGCCCTGCTCGCCGGTCAGCCCGCGCTCCCGGCAAAGGTCGAAGAAGCCCTCGATCTTCTCGTTCACCCCGCCGATGGCCTGGACCTCGCCGTGCTGGTTGACCGAGCCCGTCACCGCGAAAGACTGCTTGATCGGGACCTCGGCAATTGCCGAAAGCAGAGCGTAGAGCTCGGCCGAGGAGGCGCTGTCGCCGTCGACGCCGCCGTAGGACTGCTCGAAGACCAGGCTGGCCGAGAGCGAGAGCGGCCGATCGCTGGCATAATGCGAGCTGAGAAAGCCGCGTAGGATCAACACGCCCTTGGAGTGAAGCGGCCCGCCTAGCTCGACCTCGCGCTCGATGTCGACCAGGTCGCCGCGGCCCAGGCGAACCCGCGCGGTGATCCGGCTCGGCCGGCCGAAGGCGAAGCCGCCAAGGCCGAGGACCGAGAGCCCGTTGATCTGCCCGACCTTGGCGCCACGGTCGTCGATCAGCACGGTGCCGCGGAGGATCTGTTCCTGCATGCGCTGCCGGATCCGGTCCTGGCGGTAAATCTGCTTGTCGATGGCCTTCTGCACGTCGGCGCGCTCGACCACCTTGCGGCCTTCGGCCTGCGCCCAGTGGTCGGCCTCGCGCAGGAGGTCGGCGACCGTGTCGGTCTTGGCTGAGAGGCGTTCCGCATCACCGGCCTGACGCGCCGCCTGTTCCAGGACCCGGCCGACGGCCTTGCGGCCGAACGGCCGTAAGGCGTTCTTCCGCACCAGGGTCGCGACCTGACGGGCATAGAGCTGGTCGTTGGACTCGCTGCGGTCGATCAGCTCGTCGAAGTCCGCCGAGACCTTGAAGAGATCGCCAAACTCGGAGTCGTAGAAGGACAGCAGGTAGTAGAGCTCACGGTCGCCGATCAGCACGATCTTCAGATCCAGCGGGATCGGCTCCGGCTCCAGGGAGGTTGTGCTCAGCAGGCCGATCATTTGGGCCATCGGCTCGGTCCGAATTTCCTTGGCGAAGAGCGCGCGCTTCAGGCCGTCCCAGGACAAGGGTCGGGTCAGGACCTTGCGGGCGTCGAGAATCAGGTAGCCGCCGTTTGCCTTGTGCAGGGCACCCGGTCGGATCATGTTGAAATCAGTGACCAGAGCGCCCAGTTCAGCGCGATGCTCGATGTAGCCGAGCAGCCGGTCGAAGGTCGGGTTGTCCTCGTAGACCACGGGCGCACGGCCTTTCCCCAGGTCGCCTTTTGCCCCTTCGCCCGCCACGTCGTTATGCACCACGAGGTTGACCTGATAGCGGCGCAGGGGATCGCTGCCAGAATCAGCATCCCGGGCCATCTGCGGGGCCGAGCCCTGTTTGGGCTGCTGTAGGAATATCTCGACCTTGCCGATCACATCGCTCTGGACCGCTCCGAGGTACTCCAGGATTCTGGGGAGATCCGCGTAGGAGTCGCGCAGGGCGCCGATCAGATGGCCGACTGCCAGCTCGGCGGTTTCCTGATTGAGAGCCCGCACCTTCTCGCGGGTCTCCTTGATCCAAAGCGGGGTCTGTTCCAGCGCGGCCTGCAGACGCTTCTGCAACTCCTCGATATCCGCTTCGATCTTCTCGCGTGTCTCCTTGGGGAAGTGCTCGAAGACCTCGGGCGGGACCAGCTTGCCCTCGCTGACCGGCGCGAAGGCGAAGCCGACCGGCGTGCGGACCAGGGTCAGACCCTTCTCCTTGGCGGCCGTTTCGACCTCGGCGACCGAAGCCTGTTGCCGCTCTTTCAGCTCCTCCTCTATCACCTGGCGACGGGTCCGGTATTCCTCGCTCTCGAAGGCGCTGATCAGGACGTCGTGCAAGTCGGTGATCAGTCGGGCCATGTCCTGCTTGAAGGCCATGCCGCGGCCAGGCGGCAGCTCGATCGCGTTCGGCGCATGGGCCTCGCGAAAGTTATTCACGTAGCACCAGTCAGCAGGGGCAGGTTGCTCGACGGCCTTGGCCTCCAGGAACCGACGGACAATGCCGTGCTTGTCCATTCCTTCCGGCCCCAGGGCGAAGATGTTGTAGCCTGGCTGCTCGATGTCCACGGCGAAGAGGATCGCCTCGACTGCGCGGGCCTGACCAATGACTTCGCCGAGGTCCTCAAGGTCTTCGGTGGTCTCGAAGCTCCAGCTCGAGGTGTCGCAGCGCCAGCAGAGCTGCTCCGCGGCCAGCGGTTCACCGCCTTTGATGTCCCCAGTCAAGTCTCCATCCTCTCGTGGTGAAAGAGGCCGGCTGACATGCTCACAGATTCCGCGGTGCCGGCAAAGGCTTCGATCGTCTTCCGGTCCTCCGATGGCTCCATTGACTTGAATCAAGGTGTCTGTGTTGTCTCGGGCTCACCATCGAAGCGCCCTTCAGGGTTTGTCGTACTCCGCTCGATGGCCGCGTGATCCATGGCTTCTTCAAACGATGCGCCAGGCCCGCAATTCGCCCTTGGCAGCGGCCTGCTGCTGACCGACCTCTATCAGCTGAACATGCTGCAGGCCTATCTCGAGGCCGGGATGACCGAGACCGCGGTCTTCGAGTTTTTCGTGCGCAAGCTGCCGCCAAGCCGCAACTTCATGATCGCGACGGGCCTGGAGACGGTTGTGAACTTCCTGGAAGGCGCCGCCTTCACGGCCGCGGAGCTCGATTGGCTGAGGGGCAGTGGCCGCTTCTCGGCGGCTTTCGTCGACCATCTGGAGGGCTTCCGCTTCACAGGGGCGCTTCACGCCCTGCGCGAGGGCACGGTCTGCTTCCCCGACGAGCCGCTGCTGCGGCTGACCGCGCCGTTGCCGGAAGCGCAGCTGCTGGAAACCCGGATCATCAATCTGCTGCATTTCCAGACCGTGATCGCCTCCAAGGCGGCGCGCATGGTCTTGGCGGCGCCGGGCAAGACCTTGGTCGACTTCGGCTTGCGCCGGGCCCACGGTGCCGAGGCGGGCCTGCTGGCGGCGCGTGCGAGCTATCTGGCCGGTTTCGCCGGCAGCGCGACGACCCCCGTGGCGCCGCTCTATGGCATCCCGGTCTATGGCACCATGGCGCATTCCTTCATCCAGGCCCACGACGACGAGGAGGCAGCCTTCGAGAGCTTTGCGCGGGCCCGGCCCGATGCCGTGGTGCTGCTGCTCGACACCTACGACACCCTGGCCGCGGCGCGCACCGTGATCCGGCTGGCGCCGCGGCTCGCCCAGCGGGGCATCAAGATTCGCGGTGTGCGGCTGGACAGCGGAGATCTCGCCGCGGAGGCGCGCGCGGTGCGGCAACTTTTCGACCGTGCCGGGCTGGAGAACATCCAGATCTTCGCAAGTGGTGGCCTCGACGAGACCGTCCTGGCGCGCTACGGCGCCGAAGCGGTGCCGATCGACGGCTACGGTATCGGCACCAGCTTGACCACGGCCTCGGACGCGCCGGCGCTGGACTGCGCTTACAAGCTGCAGGTCTACGCCGGGCAGCCGAAGCGCAAGGTATCGACCGGCAAGGCGACTTGGCCGGGCTGCAAGCAGGTCTACCGGCACTACAGTCACGACTCGGTCATGACCGGCGATGTCCTCACCTGTGAAGGCGACAGCCAGGGCGGCGAGCCCTTGATCGCGCCGGTCATGCTGGCCGGGCGCAGACTCGCCCCGCTGCCTGGCCTCGAGGAGGCCCGAGCCCACGTGGCGTCGGAGCTTCGCCGCTTGCCGCCCACGCTGAGGTCGCTGGACCCTGCGCCGGCCTATCCGGTCGAGGTCGCAGCGGCCCTGCGGCGCTTGGCCGAGGAGGCTGACCGGGCAAGACAGGAGGCCGGCGGCGCGTGACTGCAATTCTCGAGGTCCTAGTCGTCCTCCTCGCGGCGCGGGTCTTCGGACGGATCGCGGTCGCCTGTCATCAATCGTCCTCGATCGGCGAGATCCTGGCCGGCGTCGTCCTGGCCCTGGCGCTGGTCAGCCTGCCGATCGAGGTGCCCTGGCTCGCCGGGCTGAAGGGCAGCGAGGCGGTCGAGCTCATCGGCGAGGTCGGGATCTTCCTGCTTCTCCTGCTGACCGGTATCGAGATGGAGCCGAAGGAAATCGCCGAGCACTCTCGCGAGGCGGTGCTCGTGGCCTGCGGCGGCATGCTGCTACCTCTGACCCTGGGCTGTCTGCTCGGTTGGGCGGTCCTGCCGCCCTCCGACCTGAAGCAGGGGCAGGTCCTGATTCTCGGCATCGGCCTTTCGATCTCGGCGATCCCAGTGGCGGCCAAGGTCTTCATGGAGTTCGGCCTGCTGCATCAGGCGGTCGGCGAGATCGTCATCGCCGCTGCGGTGATCGACGATATCCTCGGACTGGTACTCCTGGCGGTCGCCAGCCATCTGATCATCCAGGGTGACCTGCCGAACCTGGCGGCCCTGCTCCTGCTGCTGGGCGCGGTGGGGGCCTTCTTCGGGGTCGCGATCGGTCTCGGCCTATACGTCTATGGGCCGCTCTGGCGCTGGCTGCACGCCCATCACGGCGACGCCATGAGCCTGAGCGCCCTGCTTCTCTTCGCTCTCGGGCTGGGCGCACTGGCCGAGCTGCTCGGTCTGCACTTCGTGCTCGGTCCTTTCGTTGCTGGGCTCTTTTTCGAGAAAGGACGGGTCGGTGTCGAACCCTATGAACAGGTCAAGTCCGTGGTCGGAATCGTCACCTCCGCAATCGCCGCCCCGGTTTTTTTTGCCTGGATCGGCCTGCAGCTCGACCTCGGCGCTTTCTCGACGGTGCCCGGGTTCCTCGCAGCCCTGGTCGCGCTGGCTTTTCTGGGAAAGTTGATCGGGGCCGGGCTCCCGGCCTATTGGTGCGGCCTCGGACAACGCCATGCGCTGGCCATCGGCATCGGCCTCAGTGGCCGCGGTGCCGTCGAGCTGGTGATCGCCAGCATCGCCCAGAAGTCCGGTCTCTTCCTGGCCGGCAACGGCGCGCATCCGATCGTCAGCAACCTTTTCTCCGCCTTGGTGATCACCGCCGTGGCGACAACCCTTGTTGTTCCAATCGGGCTTCGCTGCCTGCTAGGCTGGCGAAACCCACCTTGATAATGGCCTTTTACCCGCCTTGGCCGAGCCGCTAGGCTAAGGTCGAGGGTAGGGGTCCCGAGCCGCGACCGGAGCCCGGATATGTCTTCCGACCTCGAAGCGCCGGATCAAGCAGTGACAGAGCGAGACCTTAAGGCCTCGGTGGTGCTGGTGCTCGATCCGAAGGGCCGGATCGTGCTGATGAACGAGGCCTGTCAGATCTTGACCGGCCGGGATCAATCGGAGGTGCGCGGCCGCCCGATCTGGGACTGCCTGGTGCCGCCCGATGAAGCGTCGGCGATGAAGGACAGCATATCCGATCTGCTTCAGGGCCACGTCGGCGGGACGAAGGACTGCAGCCTGATCCACCGTAGCGGCGATCGGCGTCGGGTTTCCTGGTCGCATACGCTGTTGCGAGACGAGGCTGGGAAACCTCAGCTGCTGATTTGCACCGGGGCGGATCTCAGCCTTGAGAGCGCTGCCCGAGCCGATGCCGAGGAGCGCCAGGCGCGCTTGCGGGCGATCCTCGAAAGCGCGGTCGACGCGATCATCACCATCAACGACCAGGGCATGATCGAAAGCCTGAACCCGGCGACGGAGCAGCTCTTCGGCTATCCGGCCGCGGAGATGATCGGCCACAACGTTAGCCTCTTGATGCCCGAGCCGGACCGCAGCGCTCATGACGGCTATATCCGCCGCTACCTGGAAACCGGCGAGCGCCGAATCATCGGAACCGGCCGCGAGGTGCTGGCCCGCCGCCAGGACGGCAGCTGCTTTCCGGCCGACATCTCGGTCAGCGAGGTGGTCTTCGACGGCCGCCGGCTCTTCACCGGGATTATCCATGATAACTCGGCCCGCAGGGCGGCCGAAGAACAGCTTCACCACGCCCAAAAGATGGAGGCGGTGGGTCAGCTGACCGGCGGCATTGCGCACGATTTCAACAATCTGCTGACCGTTGTGATCGGCAACTTGGAGATGCTGGAGGCTCGAGTCGCAGACGACAAGTCGCGCTCTCTTGTCCGGCAAGCGGGGGAGGCGGCCGAGCTCGGCGCGGAGCTCATTGACCGCCTGCTGACCTTCGCCCGGCGTCGCTCACTTGAGCCGCAGAGACTGGATCTGAACGAACTGATTCTCGGTTTGGACGACATCCTGCGAAGGGCGCTGGGCGAGACGATCGACCTCAGCATCGTGCTTTCGCCCAAACTTTGGCAGCTCCGCAGCGATCCAGGTCAGCTTGAGAACGCGATCCTGAACCTCTGTCTAAATGCCCGCGACGCCCTGGGCGATGGCGGGCAGGTCACGATCGAGACCGCGAATGTCGAAATCGATGGCGCGGCCATGGCCGGCGATCCGGAGGTCAGTCCTGGCAGCTATGTCCGTCTGTCGGTCTCGGACGACGGACCGGGCATGGCCCCGGAAGTGCAGGCCCGTGCCTTCGAGCCCTTTTTCACCACCAAGGAACCCGGCGTCGGCTCGGGCCTCGGCCTCAGCATGGTCTACGGCTTCGCCCGGCAGTCTGGCGGCTTTGTCACGATCAAGAGCGAGACCGGCCAGGGCACCACGGTCAGCCTGTTCCTGCCCCGTTGGGAAGGGACTCTCGCCGACGCGGAGCCCGGCGGGTCCGAAGGCGAAGGTGCACGAGGGCACGGCGAGACCGTTCTGGTCGTCGAAGACGACGAGCGTGTGCGCCAGGTCACGGCACAACGCCTGAGGTCGCTCGGGTACCAGGTGCGCGAAGCGGGAAGCGGCCAAGCCGCCTTGAATGCCCTCGAAGAACACGATGGTATCGAATTGCTGTTTACGGATATCATCATGCCGGGTGGCATGAGCGGGCGCGAACTCGCTGTCGCGGTCCGAGAGATGCACCCGGACGTCAAGGTCCTCTACACCTCAGGCTATGCGGCGGAAGCGACGGCGCAGCGAGGCGCCTTGGGCCCTGGCGAGGCTCTGCTGGCAAAACCCTACCGGACCGCGGAGCTGGCGGTTCAGCTCCGACGGATCTTGGATGCGGACTGAAAGCCCCGCTCTCAGTTTGTGGCGACTTCGGGCGTGAAGACATAGCCCACGCCGCGCACCGTCTTGATCAGGGTCGGGTTCTTGGGGTCCGTCTCGATTTTCTTGCGCAGCCGCCCGACCTGGGTATCGATGCTGCGATCGAAGGGGCTCCAGTCGCGCCCGCGCAGCTT
>JAAUXT010056845.1_pt1 | contig 19334 bp, 22 predicted proteins | sample 7278171 | NCBI WGS metagenome assembly JAAUXT01 (sample SAMN14350112, study PRJNA611818) | marine sediment metagenome | isolation source: surface marine sediment (1.8m) | place: French Polynesia: Moorea | collected 2018-08 | reverse complement strand
ATGTAATAATTAAATATAAAAATATTTAGAATATAATTAATTGGCTGAGGCCAGCACCCCCTGGTGGGGGAGGAGTGTGGTGTGACACACCAGCTGTGAATTTGAACCACCGCGTGACAGGTGGCAGCACTGTTCATTCAATAAAGCAAGAGATTTGCGCCACCGAGCCAGTCTCACCCGAGATACCAACCAGTGTGTTTGTGATATCACTACAGACCAGCATCAGAAGCAATGTCCTGTCAAAACATCTGCTTGCCGAAGCATCTTCTGCATCAAAAGGCCGAGAATTTCGACAAAAGCCAACATTTGTGATTGCTGAAACCAAAACCTCCCCGTGATTTCAAGCTGCCAAAATCACGTGCGGCGGTTTTACGACGGGCAGACAAACAAGACCACGACAGAAACATTAACAAGAACAACTGAAGGTCGACCCAATCGCAGCACGAAAATGGAATTGAGATGGACACAGCAGCTCTTTGGCCCAAACGTGAACCTTCCCACGTAGTCCTTGCACGCCTCTCGTACGTCGTAAGGTTCATGTTTGGACAGAAGCCGGAATTTAGCCCCCACAGGTCACAAAATCGTGCAACACGTGAGCACAATTGACCAAGCAGCTTCCAGTTCCATCCAACCGGGAGCATCCCAAAACCGAGGAGCTTTTGAAGCTGCCTTTGTGTCACTCCAACTCTGCACTACGCCAGACCATTCGCGCGCGAGGACGCGAGGACAAGAGTCCAGAATCCAGATATTTTACCTCAACACTGGGCGATTTCGCTGCAACACTACCAACAACCTCAAGGTAAGGCATCAAACTTCACACAGATCGAACAGCATTTCAGCACAGGAAACACCAAAGGCGATGTCCAAGTTCAATGTATCTTTGATGTTTTTGTGAACTGAAAAAAAATAAATTCCAGTCTTGAGAAAAGAGCGAGACCGGAAGACCAGGAATTTGAGATGAAGCCCACCATCAGACCGTCAGTCGCTCGAGCCGAAGTTCGTGCCCACATGCATTCGTGCTTGTGGTTGCTCATTTTGTATTTCCAGTGACACGGACAGCACTGATTTGAGTTACAATTTGGTGGTGGTGGTGGTGGTGGTGGTGGTGGTGGTGGTGGTGGTGTAATCCAGAGATCTGGAAAGTCGGCAGGTCCGAAAAACTGACAAGTCCATGGTCGTGGTGGGGGGGGGGGGATATTACAGAAAGAAGACAGTTACAAAGGAAGTCGAAAGGTCCTGGAAATTTACAAAGTCCAAGTCAGGTGTGTGTGTGTGTGTGTGTGTGTGTGTGTGTGTGTGTGTGTGTGTGCGTGTGTGTGTGTAATCTGAAAAGTCCAAGCCAGGGGTGGTCGTAATGGTGGTGTTGTGATATGGAAAGTTAAAAATGTCGCAATAAACAAATAAAAGTCGACCAGTCAAGTCCACTCGAGCTGCAGGCAGTCACAGAGACCCTCAGAACATCAGGCAGTCTCTTCTGGAAATAAGCTCTTCGTCGCTTTGATCTTCCTTCCCCTGCAATGGGGTCCAGGCTTCTTTGTAGGAATTTTGTGTCTGAAAGCACGAAGGATCTCAAAGAATAATCTTCGCCAAATCGCCACATATCATTCCAGTTTCGCAACAACAAAGACAGACGGCCCCAAACGATCTCTCTCCGTCTCACAAGCTCCTTCTCTTCCAAGGTCATCGGCGCGAAAACAATATCCAGCCAAAAAGTTTAGCCGAACATTTTAGGTCCATTCAATTTTTCTTGCTGAAAAGACTTCGGACAGGACTGACCACATTGCCAAAAGCACATGTTACACAGCACAAGTAACGTCCCAGAGTAGCACTTCGCCCGTCTGCTGGAGGGGACGGGGGGAAGGGTCTGGTTTGGGGTCTGCTGGACCACTTGAAAGTCTTGTTGTTTTTGAGGTCAAAATTGTTTTGAATCTCGTGCAGAAAGCTCTGGAAGTGAAGCCAAAAATACAGCTTATTTCAATGCAGCTTCTGTTTCACCTCCCCTCATGTTTGGAAGGTTCACACAGGTCTGAGCAAGAAAGAAAAGTATTCTCACGTCTTTTTCCATTTCATCAGGTGTGTTCCTTTGACGAGAAGGCCATTTTCTACGAAACCAAACCCGACGAGACTCGAGACTAATGGAAGTAAACGGAAGCAACGTAGACAACACGACAGGAAACCTCCTCGCGGAAAAGAGAAAATCGGAATGGATCTGGCTGCACTTCACAACAATCCTTATCATCGCCTTTGTTTCCATCGCTGGAAACGCGCTCGTGGCCGCCGTCATCTCTCAGACTCGCTCCCTGCACACGACCACCTCCGTGTTCATCGTAACCCTCTCCATCAGCGATCTCTGCACCAGTCTCACCGTCATGCTGCCCTCCGCAGTCGCCCTCGTGACAACCACGCACCAGTCCCACCAGCCGCACTTGTGCAACTGTCTCGGATTCTGCTACATTCAATTTCGAATGGCGTCCATTATGGCCCTGGGGAGTATCAGCGTGGAGCGATGCACGGCCATACAAGTGCCTTTGAAATATGCTACATTGGTGACCAAACAAAGGACCACCATTATTGTGATTCTCATTTGGACCATTCCGTGCATCATGGCAATCTTGCCGTTCATCATCAACCTGAACTACACGTATTCGCATTCAAAGGCACTTTGCGTGCCCGTGTACACTGACAGCACAGCTTATGCAGTGCTTGTTTTGTGTGGTGGAGTTTGCATTCCAATGTTGATCACTCTTGCAATGTACATCTGCATCGCTAGAGTGGCAGTTGAACAGGCAAAAAAAGGTGTCGTGGTGTGTGATGAAAATCATTGTCAGTATGTGCCAAGTCGAAAGGGCGAGTTCAAGGCTGTGAAGACTCTGTGTGCTGTCACAGGTAACACCACTTTCATCACTTTTCTCTTTCATCTCTGCGATGTTCTCAGGCATTGTTTTCTGCGCCAACTCAGTGGTACAGGCCTCAAAGGCAAACAATAGGAATCGTTTTGTTTGCCTGCAAACACGCAAGCCTGAGTACCTGACACAGCAGCCTCACATCGAAAACTATTTTTCTGCTTGCAGGAGTTTTCTTCCTGTGCTGGCTGCCATACACGATCACCAATCTGTGGTCTCTCAGGACTGATCAGAACATCAACACTCACTGGGACATAACATGTGAAGTATTAACCTTCCTCAGTGCAGCACTCAACCCTTGTATGTACTCTTTACTCAACAGAACCTTCCGACAGGCTTTTACCAAGAGCTACAGGAAACTTCACTTACATTATCTTGGCTGCTGCTCAATGGACGGCGATAAAAATGTACAAACTAGCAAAGCTTCCAAAGTCCACAGCTTTGCAGGAAAACTAGTGACCAAAGAAAATAAAGAAATGTCAGTTGTGTCCGTGAGTAAATAAAAATGCTTCCAACCGATAAGTCGCCACTCGTGTAATTGGCATCTGTTTCCAACTCGCAAGAAGCGGATCAGTGTTTTGCTCGATCGGGACAGGGAAACCTTGTTCACAGAGTCGTTCTGCAATGTCTTCATTGAACAAGAACACTTGTGTAGACGCACGCTCAGGCTCCTGAACGTCATGTTTACTGTCACTACACCCTGGTACGAATAGAGTCTGTCTGGCAGAGAAGGCGAAGGACATACACACCCTCAATCTCAAACAGTCACCAATTTGAAAGCCACACACAAACCAATCAACAGACTCAGTTTGCAACACTCGACTGCTGTGTTCCGCTGTCAACGCACCCATTCACGCAAATTGATCCATGACAACATTTCGTGACGACAAACATCCACAAAAGGAAAAGCTGCACAATGAGACATTCTGTAAATCTCCGCCACAAGTTGCTTTTCTGTTGAGAGATGAAACTCCACCACAATTCATTAACCAGAGGACATTTTCACTCGTCGACAGAATGAGAACCACCAAGACTCGCTGCGATCATAATCTTTGGTCTGTCACGCATAATCTGATGGCAGACAGGTCAACATCGTAAACGGACGCACGGGCAGCTTCGTCGCCGATGTCAAGTCTGCTTTCTCAACAAATAAACCGAGAGCTTACCTGGTTGACCACTTCGAAGTAGATTCCACACGTGCTGTTTGGATACAGGCCGCACAGTTTCCACGCCGATGTTCCACCCATGCCGATCTCAGTGTCCGAAACACTCGGGCCTTTCATGTTGGTCGACACACAGGCTCCGATGCTGCCCTGCACCTTCAGTTCCCTCGACGTCTATGGCAAACAATTAAAAACAGACACGATTGCCAATTCCTGCACACTTTTTGCCACCAAATCTTTCGCGCAAAATTATGGTTCGAGCAACTAACACAGTAAAGTGCAGAAAGTGCTTCACCTTCACTTCGAGGTTTGCACCAAACGCCATCCTGAATTCGTTCTTAGCGTCCTTCGAGAAGACTCTCTGGAAAGTCTGCTTGAAGAGCGACGTGTTGAACGAGTCGCCCATCACCATGTGGCCACTGCAAACAATGACAAGCAAATCCTTGAAATCTGCAGCGAAGCGGACATGATGTGAAAATGTGTGTGGCGCCCAGAAGTCAGCGGACTGTGGTGGTGGTTTTGGTTGAGTGTTGTGAATACCCTGTGAAGTTGCAGACGTATTTCATCTCGTGCAGCCCAGTCTGGTCCAGAGCGCAGGAGTAGATGTCAATGCAGTGTCCATTGAGCGCAGCCCTGTTCGCCAGACCTTCGTAGTGCTGTATGCAAAAGGCGCAAGCGGATTCTGTTGACGTAAAATGGCTCAGTTTTTCTGTTTCTGCACTTTGAGAGCGCAAGATCCAATAAAACAAGTCTAAAACAGTACCGTAACCCTTTAGTTTCTGGCATTGCATACCTTGATGGCCTTCTTCATGTATTTGCAGTTGTCCTTCTCAATGTCGTGATGGGATCTGATCGGGTGCTTCAGTTCATCGTCAACCACCATGCCGGGCCCCTGGGTGCACGGTCCTCCGATGAACATCATCACTCGCGCGCCGGTGTTCGGGTATGTGCACTGAAGAGACAAAAATACAGGTCACGATGTGAACCACACAAGTCACGAACAGCAGGTTTCACGCTTGTGTGCCACTGCTCGGTGGGTCAAAAAGAAATTCAAAGTCACCACATTATTCACCCATGGCCGCGCGTACCTCGAGCAAACCAACAGCGATGGACAAAGCGACGCCCGTAGATCTGAGCGGGCGTTTTCCCTGCGCCACTGGCCATGGGTCTCTCTGCAGTTCCGACAGCAAATCTGTCATCGCCATGTCACATTTGTGCACTGGCTGCAGAAACCTACAAACAAGAAAAGCTCAATTGCCCGATTCGGAACTAAAACATCAATTGCGACACCTCATTTCTCAATGGCAAAAGATGTTCTCAGCCACGCTGCACACAGAAGGAGAAAGAGCACGCGAAAAGCGAATCATGACCAAGTGATTGTGAGCACCTGTTAGAAGGCAGCTGCTGCTGGTGCTGCGGACCCTGTGGTGCCTGCGGTCCTCTCGGCTGCGCAGGTCCTGCCCCGCCGCGACCGATTCCCAACATGTCCTGCAAACAAATGGAAACGTGATTTAGCGTAACATGAAACATTTCACTTGTCAAAATGCGTGAGAAATCTCACATGCCGTTCAACTGCCAGAATGTCGCACTTGTATCTGCTTGGCGGTGAGGTCTTTGGAGCCTTTGAATACGTAGCTTTTGGAGCAACCCTCGCACCCGAGCTCGTGCACTTGCACCATCTTTCCGAACGTGATGAGACCGATAAGCGCATTGGGCGGGAGTAAACTCAACGACATCTGTAAAGACTCCTGAAAAAAGAAAACAGCAGACGGTGTGTCAAAGGCACAACTGTACCCAACTCACATTCCACAGTTTCGTCTTCGAAAGCGGCCGTCCATTCAAAAACACCAATCACCTTCACTGCCTGAAGATCCTCTTCATCCATGCACGTATCCAGGAGAATGAGGTAGATCGGTGGATGACATTGAGCCCTCTGAAGTCAAGAGAACAATTCACACCAACTCAGGACGCCAAGAGCTCAAACAAATTCACAGCCAGACAAAAGGCCCTTTCTGTAGTTCAACAATTAATCAATTGAAGTGAATTAAATTTCGCACGAACCGTCAGTGTGTACTCGATAGTGGAGAATTGTGGGATCAGTTCAGCTGGTTGGTGTTGCTCAGTGATCGCCGCGTATTGCGGAGGAAACTGCAAAGATAGTGCACGACCAACAATGGTGTGGCATTCACATTTACAGCACCTCCCAGAGCAAAGTGGAATCTATCTGCAAATTGTTGGCGTGCATTGCAAACTCCTGTGCTCAAGAGTGTTTACAGCATTAACTGAAAAGCATCTCACCGCATTCCGTTGAAAACAGAAGTTGCACGACCAAATCTTCGCCCGATAGTCCACCTGGCTGCAAAGCATCAAAATCACGTCTTGCATTCGTCACCAAAATTTTACCATTTGACACGTCAACAAAAGCAAGGATAACACCATAAGTTTTCTTACCAGAATGGGTTCAAGACGGCCCTGCAGCTGGGCCTGGTACACAAGACGGGGTCGTATTGTATCGGAGGCAGATCTGGTCTTTCTTTCAGGGGCGTGTACAAACATCCCAGAGGGACCACCATGCGCGTCGCTTCCAATCGGCTCGATGGCCACACGTTCCAGCTGAATCTGACTCCATCACGGTCCTCGTTCTGCTGAATGAATTCCTGATACGTCGCCATCAGCAAGCTGAAAGGCAAAGAAAACTCAAAAACTTGGCTGGACGAGACCTCACCAAAAGTGTTCAAAACTGGATCTTTGTTCTGGTGCGTTTGGCGCGAGGTAATCAAAAATCTCAACTCCCCGTTGGCACCACAACTGAGTCCTTCCGCTGAAACCAAAATCAGCGGAACACGAATTGAATGTTCACTCTAGTCTACCCCACACCCACCAACACCAACTGTGTTGAAGTGGGTGTGACCAGTCTCCACGATTTTTTCACTGTCGCACAAGCGTACCTATGTAACTCTGGAGACCCCTGAATTTCAACAGTTCTCGGTGCCATATAGCTGGTGACAAAAGACAACGCTAAGCCTCAGATCTTATCTAACGAATATTTCCAGAAGATCCTGCTCATACAGAACCCTTTTATCGCTCAAACTGCCCTGTGACTGTCACTTGTTACGCCTGTTTCGTGAAATCAAATGAATGACAAACCTTTCTCAATGTTTTGCAGACACGAAAAAGTCACAACTGTACACGCTTGATCGTCCACGTAATCCAAAATTGAGTTGTTTTATCCAACAAACAGCTGTAAACTTCGCCACGTCGCACCCACAATGCACTTGCGCTGACGTCACGACTTATGGGGTGCACATATTTTGACAGGCGTAAACATGGTATACTTCGCAACCAAAAATATACTTCGGATGTTTCACTCTGTTGCGGGCACAGTCCAAGCATGACAGTTGAGGAAAGTTGGTGCTACTAAACCTCCTTTGAAAAATGTCCAGGACTGCCTTTACAATGAACGTTGTGTTCAAAAGCTAACACGGAAACTCAACCACAGACTGACGCGGTCACAAGACATGGCGCAGACCGAGCTGGATTCTGCACGAGACTTGCAGAGATCTTTGGAGCAAGTCACTGAAGATATGGGGAAGCTCTTCTCACAAACAAAGGGATTTGTTGAAGGTTCGACCTTTGGTATTTGTTTAAGCAGATCGGGCACAAATGTTCACCCAGGTCGAACATCGTGTGTTCTGTTGGAACAAATTCTTGGTTAACTCCAATAGAGCACTGTGCCCTGTAAAGTTGGTTTGACCTACATTCTGCAATTTGTGTTCACGAACTCAGAAGTCACTTCGCGCGTGTGCGAGACAAATGGATTTCAACATTTCAGAGTCCTTAGACGGTTTTGTCCAGTCAAAAGTATCCACATTATCACCAGCAATTGGCTACTACTACAAATGTTTTCAACGGTAAGCTCATGGCAAGCTTTTTTCACAACTCCAGATCTGACGACGCCCACGGTGAGTTTTACTGTTCTAACAAATTTCCTGGTTTCAGTGCCGGCGTAGTTAGCAGAGACGAGATGGAAAGGAAAGTTCGAAAACATTACAGGTGAAACAAACGATGAACATCAGCAAATGTGCTTTTGTGAAAATGCTCGCACTTCGATGTGTTACGCGGTTGCTGCGATGGCGTGAATTTTAACCCCCACCTTTCCCTTTCCCACGAAGCCACAGTTCATTTCAGTTGATTTCTTCCTTGTCAGGAACGAAGAAATAAGAGATTCGTTTGAGGAACTTCTCGATGTTGAAGTAAGTGTGGAATAAGTTTTTTTTTCTGTTTTTTTTTTTTAATTTCTTGTATGGAATGTACCAACCAAAGAAAATACCCAATTCTGACTCAGCCTGGCTTTGGTCGTTTCTTTCAGAGAGAATGGAATTCTTTTCTGAAAGAAGTGGACAGGAAGTCCGAACGAACAACAACGGAACAGTTGGGGAGGTTGGAGGAGGGCGATAGTCTCCCTGAGGATTTGTCGCTGCGTAGCATCGAAACAGATTCTGACATTTCGCTCAAGCAGCTTCTCGGCCAGAAATCCATTGTTTTGGTGCTGCTTCGTCACTTGTCTTGACTTCCGTGACGCGACCATGTCAAGTTGCTGCAAACTCATCAAGTGAGTACCGGTACTTGTCAGTCCGCGAAGAATGACAGCTGAGAAAGCTTGAATTTGTTTACTTCAAGCACCCAGTTGTGTAAGTTGCGGTGTCGGAAAAAAGAGGGGCACCCTCAGACTCATTGAACCTTTTCAGGACACAATCAACGGCCTAAACAGTACTGTGATTGTTGTGTCATTCGCGAGCAAGAAGAGGTCACTGGAATGGAAGACAACCACCAACTGCTCGTACGATATTCTACTGGATCCAGGCAGAAAGGTGTACAAGGCCGTTGGTTTGCATCCTTCGATTGCAAAGGTGTGCAGTTTTTTGGCTTGCAGTTCGGCATCCTAATTGATGACGAGATTTGTCGTGGGCATGTGGTTTGTGTCAGTTCATTTCTCGCAGGTGTGGCACACTGACATGCTCAATTACTACGGAGGCAAGAAGGCGGCTGGTGAAATCCTTCCACCCCCAGACAAAAGCGAAGATACAACACAGGTTGGGCTTTTGCTCTGCTTTTCAACAAAATCACGGCTGGAAGACACTTGGTTTTGCCGTGAACTATCTCGATCAAATATTTTTTTCTTCACAAGCTTTTCGACGGAAAAACGCTTGGAACACACCTCGTTTTTGCTGTGAACACCAAGAAAAGACGCACAAATCTTATGTTCGTGCAGATGGGCGGCAATCTCATCGTGGACAAACACGGAAAACTGATTCTAGTCTATCGAAGCAAAACTGGCGCAGACCGACCAGACATGTCCACATTGCTGGCCAAACTGAAGGTGCACCACTCACAATGTGAATGTCATTCCCGTTATTAATTTTCTGACGGAGACTGGTTGTCATCCGAGTCTCGACCGGACCTGAAAGCTGGTTATCCTTTTTTCCTTTTTCGTTTCAGAAGCTCACAGAATTGGAGCCTCCACAAATTCCGTGACGAAACCGACCCACTGCATGATGAATCTGATGGCGACATGACAGCAACCTGCTTTCGCAGACTGTTGTGTCTGATAATAATTCATTCTTGCAGTGGTTGTGTGTAGTAGTCTCAAACAAACGTGCAATACAACATGTGCGAGTTTGGAGGTTTTCTCCGTTGACCAGTGTTCTATTGCCGGCGACGTACAATGAACTGCACTGACACGTCTCTTTGTGTGAAGTCACGTGCCAATATTTTTCTTTCCCGTATTGCTGAAGAGTACTTATTTATTTTCCTTCTCGCGGGATGCAGCGATGTTCAATACAAATGGGAAAATTAAATGCGAAAAGCCGGCAAACGTCATTTACGAGACGATCTCAATTCCATCCCGAACGACTGATTTTTGTGTACGGTGGTCCCACTCTGTGAGGAAGAACCATACACGCGAAACAAAAAACTCGAAATCTTGCATGTTTTGACAGTCGTGCAGTGTTGTCAGTCCACGACAGCACGATACTATTGCGAGTACTAAAGTTCACACAATTCTGTTGAAACTGACTGTCGGTTGGTGTTTGATTAGAATGGCCAACAGTCACAGTGAAGAGTCGAATGACCAGGTGGCTGTTTCAACATATTTTATTCTTCAAACACCTTTCAGGCGATTGTGTCAAGGAAGAATATCACACGGAAAGTTTGGTAACACTTCTGTAGCAAACGGTGCCACAAACACAGGGTTCCCACTGCGGCTGACCAACAAAATTCCATGATTTTTCCATGATTTTTCCAGGTTTTCAAAGTTTTTTCCAGGTATTTTTTGCCTTTTTCATAGGCTTTGTGTACCCTTTTTCCAAAATAAATAAAGTAAAACAGAGTAATTTTTTACTGAGAAAAAAGAACCTTTGGCAAGAATTAAAATTTTTCAAAGGAATCTATAAATTGATGTTTTTACTTACAGTATAAAATTTAAAAAGTGACAATATATTTTAAAATTATTACTTGTTTTGGGAAGGCTTTGTTTTTAAAAATTATATAGAATGAAATTTTGATCCCTCCCTCTTTTATTGGTTGTGAATTGGAAAATAACTAGTTGACCAAATCTGATTAAAAAATTTGAGATTTTTTATCCTCAATACTCAGGCTTGAAATAAGTTCTTCATATCAGAACTACATTTTTGAAGTTCTAACAAAAATCAATAATTCCCAAACCTTTGTCCAAATAAACAAAGAAAAATCTGTGACCTCTTGCTTGAGCTGGATTTTTTTTCAGATACTATTTCTGTTGAGTCTTTTGGGCTTTTTCAGGGTGAAGTCAAAATTTTTTTCCAGGTTTTGTAATATTTTTCCAGGTTTTTGCCAGAAAACCTCTTGTTTTTCCAGGTCAGGCCCTGTTTTTCCAGGTTTTCCAGGTGCGGTGGGAACCCTGAAACAGTTCGCTTTTCGTTTCCTCCAAAAGCACCAAAGTTCCGCTTACCAAGCGTTTGCAATTTCCTCTGCCGGTATTTGGCGAAAAAAGACACAAAATCAGCGCAAACCAATGGGCACAAAATGTTCACCCCGGAAATTTGATCGTTGTTGGGACAACCTCAACCTGCGTGCAAAACCAAACTGTTTTTCAACACGAGGAACAAATCGATGCAACAGACGACACAGTCCGGTTTCCCAGCATGCACGTGAAGCTTTGTTTCTTCTGAACACGTTCAGTGTCCAGCTCCTTTTCCACAAATACGCGGAATGTCAAAGTTCATCAGCAGATTCTAAAACGGGCATCCGTTCGCCCAATGTCCTCTTCTGTCTGAAATCACAAAGCACCCCGTTTTCACGGACGTTTCGTACGCATTTCGCAGACACGCAAGCAATCAGGCAATGTTTGTCGTCATCCACGAGCAATCTCGTCTCACAGTTCTTTCACTGCGTCAGAAACTTACTGCATCGGAAGCAGCGACCGTATCCCCCGTAGTAGGAATGACCCTCGACGCTGCTATCGCTGTCGCTGCCTTCACTTTCCACTTCAGACGATACCTCGTCAGAGTCCTCGTCACCGTCACTGTCGCTGCTGTCACTCACGGGCACTATCACAGGTGCGGCTGCGCTTCGTGTTGCTGCAATCGAAGTGATTTTGAAAATTATATGACAAATCATCTATTTCCTGTGCTTTCTGAACAACAAATGATAACAAGTGTTTTCAGTTTTTCAGCCACAAAATCCATTTTGACTATTTGAAGACCATTTTCTGATTCACCAAGTCAATTCAACAAACAACCAGTGCCACAAATCTCAGCAGAAAAGCTGCCAGCAATGAGCAATCTCGGCAGCTCACAGAAACTGTCTCGCATTCTTTTTCTCAGCTTTTCTAACTTTTCTGCATATTTGCGCAGTTTTCAAAACCCAACATCAACCAAACGCATTGTGCTCAGTGGCAACAATCGTGAAGAGTGCCACAACGCACCTACGCCGGACGAGGTGGCAGCGTCGGCGGCGGTGTCTCGAGCCGCGGCGGTGGTCGCTCTCCAATCGCCGCCGCTTCTGCGTCCTCTCCCCCTCCCTCGTCGTCCACCCCGTCCTCTCCCAGACGAACCTGCCTCAGCCTCTTTTGCTGCCTTCTCAGCTTTTCTCTTTTCTGCATCGGCTGACAAAAGAAAATCACTGGTGTACAAAATTCTGCTCATTTTGTAGAAAACCTCCCTTGAGTGGGTGTGGTAAATGCAATTCAAACTGCGGGAAATGTGGGCAAACCTTTTCTTTCCTCCACAAGCTCCTTTCGCGTTGTCTTCATCTCATCACTGAGATTTTCAACCATTTTGTCAATGTAAGAATCAAGCACAATGGAGCGAACTTTCGACGTGATCGGTGCTCGACAGTTTGGACAAATCTTTTTTGACTCCATCCACTGTTCAATGCACATTTCACAAAAGGAATGTGAGCACTGGAGGGACGTTGCCTGCAAAAGGACAAGAAAATTATGGCGCGCACAGGCAAAAGGACAACCAGACAACACAAAAACAGAGTCTATTTGTTTCAGCCGCAGACCGAAAGTTGTGCTGTGTTCCTGCTGGACTCGTGAGAACTGTTCCCCTCCAGGTGAACTCTCGCATCTACTTCAAAATGTCCTGACTGAAAACTTAAAAAAACAAGAGAGTCACTCACATAAACAAAGAGTTCGTTGCATATGGAGCACTGCAATTCCATTTCCATAAGTTCAGCGAAATTATGAAGAATATCTTCTTTGACTTTCAGCATGTCTTCCTTCTGCTTCATGTTTTCGCATTTCACGTCATTCAATTGAGATTCCAATAGTTTCTGCTCCAACTTTTTCTGTTGTATGACCTTGTCCAGTTTTTCCTTTTCTTTGTGAAGCTTCGCAATAGCTTCTTGGTCTCTTTCACCTGCAAAACATTTCACTTGTCACGCTTCGTCGAAGAAGTGCAAACCTGACAATTTCACCAAAACCATTCACTCCAACCATGAAATTCAAAACGCAAATACATACTTGCTTTGTTCTCCTCTTTCAACTTTTCTTCGAGTTCGTTTCTTTCGTCTTTCAATTTTTCTTGATCTTCAACCAATCTTGCCACCAGAGCGTCTTCTTTATCTTTCAGTTCTTCTTCAAATTCTCGTCTCAGCTGCTTTTCCAAGTTTTTCTGCGCTTCTTCCATTTCAACCTGCAAGTACGTGTGGCATTCAACAAGTTTCCTTCGCTCGGCGTGTTTGATGTACTCAGATTGTCCGTCATGCTTCAGACAGGCACACTGTATTGAGGGAAATGCAGTCATATGGCCGTAACTGACACCGAATCATCAGCTGAAATCTCCAGCAAAATGTCTCATTCAAACTTGGCAGTTCGATCAGTTCTGTTGCCATGTTTTCAAGATCGGCCTCTTCAGAACAACCTCGCAAAAGAAGGCTGCACACAATGACCACAAAACAAGAATACCTACCTTCTGTTTCTCCATTTTTAGCTTCATGTCTGACTCCCTTTCCTTCAGTTTTTGCAACAAATTTTCTTCCACCTTTTCCTTCTGTGCCAAACGCGTTTGAAGTTCTGCTAATTTTCGTTCTTGTTCTCGAATTCTGTCCTGGTCACAGTAATTGCACGAGTTGGAATACAACGACAAGCAAAGTATAAATAATTGGAACGAGTCTGACAGTAAACGTGACGCAGTGTCAAGAGATGGAAGGTTCGTATGTTCTTGAGCGAATGTCGATAGCTTCGGTGCCTTTTCGATCGTTTTGGAAACAGTTGCTCACTTGCGCAATTTTTTCCTGTTCCGCAAGCTTCTGTTGAAGTATTTCTGAAGGGGGAGACTGGTGCTGTTGCGTTCCAGGGGTCATACGTTTCAACTGAGTCTTTTTCGTTGGATGGGTACGATGTATTTCTGGCGACGTAGGATTGCAATGTTTTCGTTTTCTTGGCGACGAGTCTGTTTCACAAACAAACTGTACTTGCCTACGGTGAGATCACACAACAATTCAGCAACACGAACAGTACAAGTCAATTGAACCAACCAAGATCGTCGCTCGGAAGGTGCTGTCCACCGCCGGAAACCGCTTTAACTCTAAGCGACAGGCAAAACTTCCACACAAACTCTGCAGACTCTTCGTCTGGCTTTCTCACACCAAGCTGGACAATATCTCCATCTTTCAGTGCAATTTGTTTCAGAGCTGTGATCCTTTTGTCATTGATAAAAATACCATTGAGACTCTGAAAGGGGAATGGAAAGTGATCAACAATTCACAAAGAGTCCCCATTTGTGTCGCAGCATTCAGAGCATAAACACTGGCCCGCACGTCGGCAAGTCTCACCTTGTTGTCGGTCACAGTCCAGACGCCATCATCCCCTTTCTGGAAGATTGCATGCTTCCTGGATATCATTTCTGACAAAAGGCAGATGCCCACATCAAGGGATCTGCCAATAACCACCTGGAATACACCAACTCTGTCAAACTGGGCTGATGTGTACCTCGATTATCGCCCACTTACACTCCAAAAACTATTTTCCTCACAAACCGCAGAAGCAATCTCAATCAAAACTTCTTTCACATACCTCTGTGACGTCTTCCAGTGGAATAATAAGGTGTTCAGTCGTTTTGTGAGGTTTTTCGCTGATTCTTTTCAAGCAACAAATCCTTTTCTTGTCCATCTTGAAGGCGGGTGTGCTAAACGTCACCTTTGCACAGTAACCAGCGACGCTCCGCGCACTTTGTGTATCACGTGACCCGAACTTCCTCTTTCCCCGCCATCTTTATTGTTGCCACACGTGTAGCAATAGGTATTGGTATTTTCATGAGTATTTCGCAATCCATGTGATAAAATAACCAAACGCCGAAAATTCGCGCAGTTCAGTGATTTTTCTTGTTATTGATTTGGAGATTGTCAGGTTTGTGACCAGTTTGTGTGGTGAAAATGATCTTGAAAATCCGAGCAGTTGTGTTTTCATGTCAGACCTATGGTGGGAACTGTAAGATTGAAAGTATGAATTGGAGTTGGAGATCTACATTTGATTCGTTTGGTTGCGAGATTGGTTTTGGTTGATGGTGTTTGCACCACCTTTGAATGACTTGTCAAGCTGAACAGTTGCGAGGTGAGCGGGTCATCAGTCCTCTGACATCACCTGAATGTGTGTGTCTCATGTTCCAGAATCATGCAGTTGTTCGTGCAAGGACAGCAGACGCACACCGTCGAGGTGACCAATGAAACTGTTTACGATGTCAAGGTGAGCACACTTCAATTCTGAACATCGTCCGTCGAACATTGCCAACGAAATTTCGCTGGACAAAAAGTTTGTTCCATCTTGGTGAACAGGTCCAGATTGCCGAGTCCGAGGGGATTCCGGTCGAGGACATGGCCATCTACAACCAGGGCGCCCCACTGAGCGACGACTTGCTGCTCAGCGGCAATATCGCCGAGCTGACGACCCTCACCGTCGAGGCCAGGATGCTTGGAGGTGAGCTGTTGGAAAATAGCACTGCACTCAATGTGCGTTTGCACAGTGATTTGCCGGCAGCTGTCCACGTCCTTTCACAGCAGCTCCACTGCTTTGTTTCGAAAGAACAAACCAACATGCACAGTGACTGTCTCTTTGCAAAAAGTCTTTTGAAAAGTAACCTCTCTCCACAAAGATACAAGCTAAGCTTGAGGGACGGGAATTCGTGCAGGAGCGTGCAGGAAACAGGATAGTCACGTGATTGTGCGAGCCGTTCAGCGCATCTTGCTTCACTTGCAGTGTTTTCAAATCTGTGGGTGCTTAATTGAGTCAAAAAATCGCGTCAACGACCATCCCTGTAGCAAGTTCAACAATAGAATGTGCGTCAACAATTTCTTTTTTGATCAGGCAAGGTGCACGGCTCCCTGGCTCGTGCTGGCAAGGTGAAGGGACAGACTCCGAAGGTTGAGAAACAGGAGAAGAAAAAGAAGAAGACCGGCCGTGCCAAGCGTCGCCTGCAGTACAACAGGCGCTTCGTCAACGTTGTCGCGACATTCGGCCGACGCCGTGGACCCAACGCAAACTCGTAAAGGCGTGTATGTACCAATCGTAAATAAACGTTGACAACAAGAATTTGGCCACTGTCATCTGTTTTGGCTGTGTGAAGTGGGCGCTACAAAAAGAAAATGTTGGCGTGAACAAGTCTCAACATCGAAATTTATTGACATCGTATGACATTTGAAAGGAAGAGGTCGGGACGAAAGGTCCTCTTCATTTGTCTTGAAGCCAAGATTATTGCTACAGAACCATTCCGAAAATCCCGAAACAAGTCTACTTCAAATGTTCGTCTGTCCGGCATGAGTTTTGAACATCGATATGTACATCACAGGTCACTTGTCAGGTGAGCTTCACTGAATTGTGTTGCTACCACTCAAAATACACGTGCGTGTTAACCTTGGGGTCTGGAGTTTTGAGACGGGTTTTCCTGTTCAAAAGTACAGAACGTGCAGAGCTCCGTGGCTTGCTTGTGGACTGCTGTGTGCGGTGGTGCACCGAAAGTGCTGGGCCAGCTTAATTAGTGTGCGTGCGGTGTCAAAATTCACTCTCCTCGCACTGGAGCTCGGTTTCACGAAACGAATTACCTCGGAGAGAATAAAACCTCGCCACACGGTTTAGTGGTAACACAGATCTACATCAAGGATGCTCTCAGAAATACTTGACAAAGAAAGTCTCTGGTATCTAGCTCTGGTCGGCTCAAGTGCAGCACCCAGTCTTTTGATCCCGCAGCAGTTCAGAGACGTACAGATCACCGTCGCTGTCTTGTCGGTCGAGTTGAATGGCGTCGTACTCTCGTTTGTGTCTCTTTATAACTTCCGCCGTCATTTCGATGAAAGCCTGAAGTGAAAGATGTTCGACCACCATTGCAGTCACAGAGATTGATCAAGGCATTCCACCGAAATGTTTCTCGTTCTGATCTGGCAAAAGTGAACTGGAGAAACAGGGTTTGTAGGGTGATCTACCTGTTGGACGTTGTGCGACTCTTTCGCACTGGTTTCGTAGAAAGGCATTCCGAACTCCTGAGCAAACTGGAAGTGGAAGAAAAGAAATCAGTCTTGGAAAATGGCCAGACCGTTCGATGCTCACTTGGTTCGTCGCGAGGAACCTGGACCTACCCGTTGGCCTCTGGTCTTGTCGACCTGTCTCTCATCTTTGTCGCTTTTGTTTGCAATGAGCATCAGGCAACAGTCGTCGTTGGCGTACTGAAAACATTGATTTTGAATTTTGCTGGAGATTCACTCGATTATGTTGCTGCTGGGGGGGGGGGGGTGGAGTTTGCGGATGTGTGTGGTGGTGAGATTGCTTGAAGTGTGGAGATGTTTACCTCTCTCAGATAATCCATCCATTTCTGCAGACCTTCGAAGGTTTTCTCGTTGCATATGTCGTAGACCAGAAAAATACCCTGAAGTAAACAGGTACTTACAAGATACTCTGACGCCACAGAGATCGTTGTGTTGGGCATGCCGGCAAGACTACGCAGAGGGAAAAGAAAGCGGAACCTGCTTCCTACCTGAGCGCGTCGATAGTACTGCTTTGTCAACGTTTCGTATCTTTCTTGACCTGCAGTGTCCCTGAAAAGAAAAGTGATTTCGTGTCTCGTGTTGGCTGGCATTAATTCACTGTGCAGGTGCGCGGTCATGCAACGGACCCTCCTCAGCTTGAGTTTGCAACTTTGTTGAACTCAGTGATCTGGGAGCCTTCCCAGCGTGAAAACGTCTGTGCAAATGGTTGCTTGGAAGAGACGACCAAAATTCTCCAGTGGTGTTACGTATGCTGAACGCCCACGAAATGTCTGAGAAATCGTGCAGATCAACATGAACGACACATTTCATTCGCTTGTGAGCAGCTTGAGGAATCGATTTGCTGTGTGAACATGTGGTTGGAAAGCCCCGAGTTCCAACTGAAGCGTGCATGTGGAAACACCGACATGCTGAGTGGTGAGTCTGCTGGAGAAGATGTCAGGGCCCAAGTGGGGTCCAGGGGACTCTCCCACCTGAAAGTAGTTTTCCTCCTTTTTTCGTGTCACAGACGCGTCCGAAAAAGCGAGTGTGCCGCGCACAGACAAGGTCAGAGGCAAGGCCTGCTGTTCCACCACCACCACCCGTGGGCTGGCCGACCTGTGTATTCCCTACACCACAGGAAAGTCCTGCCCAGGAGAGATGGGGAAGGGCCGACCTAATTTTCACAAGCAAGTCCTGGCTCTGGCTGCGTCGGACCCACCTCAGGGTCCCCTCCCTGGGGACCAACCTCATCGTCAGGCAGGTTTGCGCCTGTGTTCAAAGTTATGCTTTCTTAATTGTTACTTGTGTTCAGTTGTTGAAGTTAGGTCCGTCCCTCTAACCCTCAAAAAATTTCTTTCCCCTTGTCTGGGCCTTCGAGGTCACGGACCCGGGCCGAAACTGAAGTGTTCTGAAATACTTCACTCAGGTTTGAAACGTGAGTTGTCCAGTTGAGAGACGAATCGACCACGGTGTTTCGGAAGACTGTTGAATCCTCAACAGGGAAAGGAATCAGAAACGCAACTCACCATATTTGTATTCGAACTTTCTTGTCTTCAATCTGGACACTTTTCATCTTGAAATCGATGCCTGCAAAAGTGCCAAAAATGATGAAACTTTGCTTGTACGAAATAACAGATTTTGTCACAAGGGCATACTGGCAACACCCTCAACAAAGGCCTCTTCACATTTGGAACATTTGAAGAATCGCTGCATCTTTTCACAAGGTTCTCCGCTTTGCGAGACCTTTGGCGATGAAAAGGAACCTTGTGCAGAGTGAGAGCTCTTTCTACAACAATGAGGACTCATACCGTATAAATGCGTACGAGGCGTGTCCCAAAAAACGTTGGTCACTCCTGTGGTTTGCATGAGGTGGGAAATGGACAAACACGGTAACTCCACATATTTAAGGGCGAAAGTTGGGAAGCGTCTTGTGCACAGAACCACACGTTTTTCTCGACAGGTTTTGTGAATTGGAGAATCCCAAATCACCATGCCAACAAGCCCCATCCTGACCGTAACGGGTTGTCCACACAGGTTCCGTACGGTGTTCCGTCGCGATGTTCCGTCGCGGAACACAAACTTCGCGTCACGGCGTTTTGTGCGCTACGGAACATTTTGTGCCACACAGGTTCCGTGATGGAACATCGCGATAGAACACATTGTTCTCTGTATGATTTTTGTTCCGTTTTCACGTCGTGTTGTACCGGTTTCAGGATGCCACATCCTGTTTTGTACGTTTTTCTCAAATACAGGAAGTTCATTCATTTCACGT
>JAAUXT010044682.1_pt1 | contig 19336 bp, 19 predicted proteins | sample 7278171 | NCBI WGS metagenome assembly JAAUXT01 (sample SAMN14350112, study PRJNA611818) | marine sediment metagenome | isolation source: surface marine sediment (1.8m) | place: French Polynesia: Moorea | collected 2018-08 | reverse complement strand
GTCTGTCTGTCTGTCTGTCTCCGTCTGTGCGCACGTGCGAGGGACAGTACAAGCGAGTAGTTATCTGTGTGCAAATGCGTGTTGTGAACAGGTGTGTGTGTGTGTGTGTGTGTGTGTGTGTGTGTGTGTGTGTGTGTGTGTGTCGGGGGCGACTTTGGACTCGGCCAGCGTCTGGCCCTAAGAGGCGCAAAATTTTGAGAATTCGTGGTCTGGGTCCCAAGCCCTGGATCAGCAGCGGTGCCTGTGACGGCACGAGGTGAGTTTGGTGCAGCAATACACCGAGCAACCCCAACGGAGTCAGGGGAATAAAACTGCCGCAAGTGGCAGTTTTTCACAGAGTGCGTCACGCATTGCGTTCCCTGTGCACTGTGGGGAGTTTTTGCAGCATGGTCTGTGGCCGCAATACGTACACATAGTACGTAGCTTTCAGAAGCAACTCCCTCAATCTGGAAGAGTTCACAGTAAATTTTACATAAGCCTCAGGAATTTCTCCTTTTTTCTCCAAGTTTTAGAGTTTCAAAAGGGCTCATAAACCCAAGTTTGGTCTCAAAATACAGCCCGAATTTTGTCTTTTTTTCATATCTGTGGTCTCTTCCAGCACAGGGGAGCCAGACCTGTTTCAAAATATTTTTCCAGGCTTTTGCTCAAAACCCCCCTGTTTTTCCAGGTTTTCCAGGTTTGTTGTGATTTTTCCAGGTTTTCCAGGTCGAGTGGGAACCCTGCGCTCTTGCCTGGTCCTGGGGTGGGTCCAAAGGGCACACCCCAGTCCTGGGGTGGGTCCAGAGAGTGGACCCTGGGTCCTGGGGTGGGTTGCTTCTGCAAGCTACGTGTTACGTGAACGTTTTACGCCTGCGGAGCGTGATGCTGAAAGAGCCCACTAGGGGGCTGCACCGTGAGAGTCAACGCAGTGCACGACTTGGATCGTGACGCATTGGGAGACGCCTCCCACGTGAACCCGGCTCCACGTCCAACAGAGCTGAGCTGAGATCACTGCGGATTTTCTTAATGCGGAAGAAATGGAAATTCTCACGTTGTTACTCCTGGGGAGCTGTGCGGCGGATGCGGTGGTTTTCTTCCGTAATTGCCTCTTGTCCCCACAGTGGGGAAATTGTCTTGTTTACGACGGGGCCGTGGGGTTGTCAATCATGACGTCATGAAGTCACGGCAGGGTCAACCTCCTGTCTGCAGTGAGAAGGTCGAGTCAGACGTGTGTGTGTGTGTGTGTGTGTGTGTGTGTGCGTGTGTGTGTGTGTGTGTGTGTGTGTGTGTGGTCTTCCTGTTTCGTCCATTCACGCAAACTCAAACGATGCCATTCTTAGCGACCCTGATCGTTGACCGCGAACGTACATGTCCGTTGTAGATGCGTTGCTAAACCTGACTATTCTTTTCATCCAACGTAGCCGTGCGTCACCGCACACTCATCACGTGATCACAAGCCACCCTGTCACCGAAGTTGCCGTGCATTCTTTCGTGGCGCGTGCCCCCACGCACACACACTACGCGCTATGTCCGCTGCTAGCTAAACGTCTCTATTCTTCTCTTGACGCAGGTACGTGGCCATCTGCCACCCGATGCGCGCGCAGACCATGTCGTCGCTGTCGCGCGCCATCAAGGTCATTCTGCTCATCTGGACCATGTCTGCCATCTGCTCCATCCCGATGGTGCTGCAGTTCGGAGTCGTGTACGCGCAGGACGCCATTGGTGAGTATAGTGCGCATGCGCATGCGCAGGCGCAGGTGCAATCAGTACGTGCGCGCTGAGTCCAACGACTGCCCTTGCAACACGCGCAAAGTCTGAAGCCCACAGCTCTCCGTCAAACCCTGAGGCTGGACGTACGAGTGAACATGGGCGGGGAAGGACTACAATCCCACCCTCTGGGGCTGGTTCTCATCCCACGCACATGTTCCAATTGAAGAAACAAGAGAACAGTATATATAAAAAGGGAGCTTTACTCCAAGACTGCTTTGAAAATTGAAACTGGGTAATTGTGGTGCAGTGGACCAGACTATGCTGGGGCAGACGCTCACGCGTTCCCAAACATCACCGTTGTGTGTTCGCCGAACGTCATGCCCGCAAGAAACTTCCGGCATGGCTGGTGTTCAGCGCACACGAACAAGTTTGTGTGTTCAGGGATCTCACACATGCACCCAAACACTCAGGCAAACAGCAGCAAAACAGCAAGACAATTTCACACTTTTGGAACTTACAAGTCTTGTGGTTGGACCACCAACAAAATCAAAAAAAATATTGAACTGCAGATTGTCCAGAAACTGGTTCTTGAAACAGCTTCTGGAACACTCTGCAGTTCCAGAACCTCTACATTGTGACGTTGGCCTGGATATTGCATCGCTGCCCAATACCACAGGTGATGTGTCCCTTGAAACGCCATTTCTTCCCTGACAGAAGTCAGCCAGGCAATTTCTCAAATTGCTCAAGCGTTGATTGCCTGAAAATCGCCGTCAAAGGCAGCGTCGCAATCTCCAGGCCCGTCAGCTGCACAGACACGCGATGTGCGTCCCAGAGGCGGATCTGCGCATGCGTCGCCAAGTCAGGCCGAGGTGCCGCAATGCGCATGCCCCAACGAGGTCCAGTTGCGCGCGCACACACCCCTCCAAGAGCCACATGAAAGTGATCTACCCCTGATTCCTCCTCTCCTGCACACACTCTGGGTAGCCCTGATCTTCCTGGAGGCTGCAATGAAACCTGGAGCCACCCCTGCGGTTCGCCGCTAAATGCTGATGAAAAGATTTACACTCGATCTAGTCCTCTTGTAGCGTCAGGCTGATTCGCCACTTTCAGTGATTGGCTTCGCAATTTGCTCGAATATCTTGTGTTCTGGTGAATTGTGGTGGAACTGTATTCAGTGGATGTGACAAGACTCCGAGTTTCGCCTCCATGACGTCGCGACAGTGTCAAAAGTGGACGAGAACATTCAGTTCTTGTTCAAATAGAGCGTCGACGTGGTGTTTGCCTCTGTGTGTGTGTGTGTGTGTGTGTGTGTGTGTGTGTGTGTGTGTTTGTGTGTGTGTGTGTGTCCGTCTGTCTGTCTGTCTGTCTGTCTGTCCGTCTTTTTGACTGTTTGGGTGCCTGTTTTTCTCTCTGTCTCTCTCTTTCTGTCTGTCTCTGTTCTGTCTCTCTTCTCTGTTCTCTTCCCTCTACGAAATGTGCGTGTATGTTTCTATGTGTGCGTGTAACCCTCCTCCCTCTGTGTCTGCAGGTCTGGACATCCCTGACTCGCCGGTGTGTCGCATCTGTGTCTGTCTGTCTTCGTTGTCTCCTTCCCCTCTCCTTCGCGAAATGTGCGTGTGTGTTTCTATGTATGCGTGTAACCCTCCTCTCTGTGTCCGCAGGTCTGGACATCCCTGACTTGGCAGTGTGTCGCATCTCTGTCTGTCTGTCTTCCTTATCTCCGTCCCCTCTCCTTCACGAAATGTGCGTGTGTGTTTCTATGTATGCGTGTAACCCTCCTCTCTGTGTCCGCAGGTCTGGATATCCCTGACTCGGCTGTGTGTCGGATCGACGAGTCCCGTGCGCTCGAGCACGCCTTCGAGACGTCCACGTTCCTCTTCTTCTTCGCGCCGATGACGGTCATCACGGTGCTGTACGGGCTCATCGGCTGGGCCATCCGCAAGTGAGTGACCCGAGCACGAAGGTGGAATGAAATGGGGAGACACCCCAATTTTTAAACATGGGGTACCTCCTCATTTCAACTCACATGTGATACGAGTTGGCACAGGGCACTCAGAGCCTCAATGAGTATCTGACCATTTCAGGTGAGAATTTGAATGAGGAGGTACCAGGTAAGAGGGCCAAAGAGCCTGCTGCAAGACCTACCTGATATTGGGTAGAGGCTTGGGACCCTCACCCTGTCACACTCATTTTTGACATGGATACCTCCTCATTTCAACTCACATGTGATATCAGTTGGCACAGGGCACTTGGAGCCTCCTTGTGTTTCTGACCATTTCAGGTGAGAATTGAAATGAGTAAGCACCAAGCAAGAGGGCTAAGGAGCCTGCCACAAGACCTACCTGACCTTGGGCAGAGGCTTGGGACCCTCACCCCGTGCCCCCTGGGTGTCTGGCCATTTCATTACACCGGGACCGCCAAGTCCGAACTCACCCGATTAAAAATCTCGCCCTTCAGGTTGGGAGTGAATTTGTTGGTTTTGAGTCTGGTGCAAGAACAAATCTGGACACGGCCGTGAGCCTTCATTGCTGAACTGTCAAGGTTTAAATGCAGAGCAAGAATCTCAGAGTGACGTCCGGCACAGGTCAAGACTTCAACAAAGAAGGTCCACTGGACCTTGTTCAGACCTACAACCCTGATGTGAAGGTCGGTTTCACACTGCGCGCGTCACGCGTCGTGGAGAACGCCAGCGCATGCGCAGTGTGCCGCTGCGTCGCGTTCTCTCACGGCAGCGACGCGCGACAATCGCTCGCGCCCCTCCCACCCGAGACGCCGTTCTTCACTTCAAAGGGAACTTTTTGCGACGTTTTGCGGAAATGGAGACCGCTGCACCTCAAACCACCTGCAGATGGAGGGAAAACCGAGTTTTATGCACCAAGAGCCACAAGTCTGTCGTTCAAGAGCGTGTTCCCGTCATAAAATGCACAGCTGTTTTGCGCAAGGTCAGGCTCACACTGGAAGCGCCTTTTGCGTTGCATTCCGTGTGTTCTGTTAAATTGACGCGTTGCGGCTGGCCGAGTTGGCCAAAATGGCTGACTTCGCCCATTCGCCCACCGTCTCCAATCCAGGGGCGAATTCGCGCGATTCGTCGGCAGCTCGCCGCACACGTAAATAGAACGCGCCCACTGCGTCCCTGCACAAGAGAACGTGGGGCTACGTCGCAGAAGACGCAGCGTCACAGACGTCTGATGCGGCGAAAAAAATCAAGCACCGCAGGTGGACGTCAAGCCACTGTGAGCGTTCGATTTACCAATCCGTCCGTCCATTGCTATTCCAGAATGGCCCTTCCGTCTTGCAGAGCGGAATGATCAAGATCAATCCAGAATGGCTGGAAATTGCACAAATCCTGTTCTTTCTGCGCAATTCTGAAGCAACTCCAGATTTACGGAAGGATAAATCGAACGCTCCCATTGTTTGAAAAGTTATTGACGTGCACCAGATACGAAAGGCTTTTTCTCCCTGTGTGAACTCGGCTGAACAAGCAGCAGCAGTCGGTGCGTCGGAAGCGGGTGGCACGTGATACAACACACGTGACACGTTCATCACGAACCGGATGTACAGACCACGTGCTGCGGTGCCGCTCGGTGCGATATTCTTCTCCGCGGAGATGACAACTGGGTTTGGGCGGTGGCTCCACCGCTGACTTGTCTCCTTGTGTCGCTACAGGTCGACCCTGAGCCGGAAGGGGTCGGACTCGTCCACTCACAGCGCGACGACCGGGTCCGAGCTGCGCGCGCAGCAGCAGGCGAGAGCGAGGCGCGCCGTGCTCAAGATGCTCGGTCAGTCAGTACACAGGCGCGCACGCACACACACACACGCACGCGCAAACACCACACACACACACGCGCGCGCGCGCAAACACCACAAACACACACGCGCAAACACCACAAACACACACGCGCAAACACCACAAACGCACACGCGCTAACACCACACACATACGCACACATATATACACACACACAGCGAGGCACAGACACGCACACAAACACACACACACACACACACACACACACACACACACAGGTGGGCACAAAACAACTCGGTATGGAGTGGTGACTCCACAACTGAAGCACGTACCCCACGAACACACACACACACATACACACACGTGTACACGCACATGCACACGCCATACATGAACTCACGTTCAGACATGCACACTTCACACACACCCACAGCTCATGCACACACGCACACACAGGCACACCCACGCACGCGCGCAAACACACACACACACACACACACACACACACACACACACACATTCGCGCCACCAATCCTGTCGTGCTTTGCTGCATCGAGCTCGCTTATTTTGACAGGCCACAATTTCTTCGAATTACCCCAATAACCGAGAAACCCGAGGAAAAAAGCACGTTTCTGCAGACAAGAAAATCGTTCGATTCGCCCGAAAAACAAAATTATCCGAGCTCAAATTAGCGGGTGGGGTGGTGGTGGTGAGGGGGGGGGGGGGGGGGGGGGTTGGCATCACACACAGAATACACGGGATGTTTTTTTACAGCCACCGAAGCAAATGTGAGGACAAGTGAAAGGAAAGGTCATTTCCTGACCACATTCACCCGGGGGGTGCCCTTTTGTTCGTGGCCTCTGCTTCAGAATCAAAACGTCAGATACTGGACAAACATGTTTTTGCACTGGACTTGTAGCCCCCGGGAGCCGTACTTGAATAAATCCCCAGATTTAAGTTGTCTCCAGTGCGTCTGGCAGTTCTGTGGACAAGAGATCCCTGTGTTTGTTCTTGGCGGCTTGTTCCGGAGTTTGGCTTTTCCTATTGTTGTTTACGAGTCCAACAGGACAGTACAGTTCGGTTCATACCACATCCCAACCGCTTTGTATCTGTCTTTGCGGAGCTTCCCTGCAGCACTTGGAAATGGAAATTTTGTTTGCCTGTGGTTCAGATGGAACGCGAAGGACAAAGACAGAGTGCGTCATGCGCTGTCTCAACGCCAGGAGAACCGTGGCTGTTGTATCCAGTGTGAGCCAGGTGTTCCTGCTCTGCACCCGAGGGGCCCGAAGCCCAGAACAAACAAGTTGACCCGTCTCCTTTTCTGCGCTATGGACTCAACTTGCTGCCTTTTGGTTGACAAAAATGAGGCCTTTGAGCCCCCCACCCACCCACCCAACAAATGCTCAAATTCAGAAGCTCGGGGGTCCGATTTTCTCGAGACTGTCGTCCCTCCCCCTCCCCCACGTGACCCTGGCTCCGCTGGACGCGTCGCTGTGCGCAGACTCGGAAATCCGATACAGATCGAGTTCCGTCCCGGGGAATTGCGTTGCGCCGAATCGATCTCGCTTCTCACGAGACATAATCAATGTACTGAACTCGCTCCGCGCCGAATCCGATCGTGTTGTGAGCGTTCACTCGTCGGACGCTGCATATCTCTTACGTGTGTGTGTGTGTGTGTGTGTGTGTGTGTGCGTCTGGGACTTCTACGGGTCACACACACACACTCACACACATACACACACGTGGGTCCAAAGTGCTGATTTCCAAAGCGACTAAGTTGGAGTTTCCTACGTCCATGGACGCACCGTGCTTTGCGTCCATGAGGCAATGTTGACGTCATCTCTGACGTGACGTTGACGTCGTCCCTAACGTGACGTTGACGTCACCTCGACGCGATCACTGCGGATCCACGCAGCATTTCAACGTCGGATCAACGTCACAAAAATCTCTGGGACAAAATTTCTGCGTATCTCACGTTTGCGTTAAGGTCCCTTCAACCAAACCCTGGATCCGCGCCCAGATTTCATCTTTCATGCGAACCACGAACTCAATTAGATCCAAAGAAATTCCACCACGCGAGATCCGTTCACAACGGAAACACAATTATTTCAAAGCGCTTCGTGTCTTTGCAAGATTTTTCTGGTTGGAAATTGGATTCGCACAGAACGGAGCGGGGCGGTGGGGGATTTGCTGATCGATTTTCATTTCGCATGTCACAAGTCCGTCCGTGGCGGCCGGTGTGTTGGGAGTCACGGGTTTGTGCGTCTTGCGCATGCGCGCGGAATCACGGTCACATGACCATGAACAAGCAGTAGGGAGGTTTAGCACTGCCTGAACGTCTGTTGTGTGCGGTGCCCCTGCGTCACCCATCTGACAACAGGGGCATGCACGCAGGTGGAAGTCCGCGCAGACCTGCTAAACGTCCCAGTTTTTGGCGCTGCATGGACGCCTCTGTATTAGCGTCTCGCAACACGTTGTGCGTTGCTTCTTGACGCGTCCTTCGTCTCTGGATGAGACAACGCTCACAAACTTGATTTCGCGGCTGGACTTGTTGGTGACGCACCCTATGGCCCAAACCAGTGTGCGGTGAACCTGTGGACCTGGACGGCCAGTGGGAGAACCCAAGAAAGGGGCATCGGGGCCTGTGTCCTCCCGCCCAGGTCCACAGAGACTTGATTTCAAGGCTGCGCCGTGAACGTGTGATCTTGGCTGGCCAATGAGGGGCCGCAGAGGAGGCATCGGGGCCCCTCATCCCCCAAGCAGCTTGTCCTCCAGTTGAGAGCAGCGTTAGAAGCTCAAAATGCGGGACTGTCCACGACGTTTCCACTGCGCTGTGCCACAGCCTCAAGACATGTCAGCCAGATACAGACCTGCAGCGGGAATTTTGTGGAAATGTAACCTTCGTTTTTCTGTTCTTCCCACATCAAATTTTTTGATGCTGGATCAGGGGGATCATGTCCCAGTGAGAGAGCAGCTGTCAAATCCTCCTCCAGAGTGAACACGTGGAGAGCATTGCGTGCGCGTCAGACCTGCGCACTCCCGAGAAGATGAGCGATATTAGAGCTGACGCGCACGCAGGTCGGAACCGACCCGTCACAACGAGGCTCTAGAAGCGGTTTTCACATTGGTGACACGCGGTCGTTTTCTTGACGTTTTCTTGACGTCAGCGTCAAAATTTAGATCTAACATTGAACCCAATGGTGGAATTTTTGACGTCCGCCCAAAAAACGAGTGCGCGTCACTCAAAGTGAAAACCCCTTCTGTTGAAGGAAAGCCAGTGGCTGCCTGTTTTTCTTGGCACAGATATTCTCGAAAGCGCTAGTACAGATTTTTTCTTGGAACAGCTTCTGCATTCAAACATTTGCCCGAGTTGGTTTTGGAGATGCAGCTTGGGACGGTAACGTAACAGGTGTCACGTTGCGCAGTCTGACCTGGAAATGGCAAAAAATCCCCGCGTTGTGCGTTGTCGTGCTCTACGATCCAGGGGTCGATCCAAGCTCTGTTCCAGGGGTCCCAGTCTCCTTGTCGTGATCAGAACGCGCCTGGTTCAGAGTAAAACCAGGGACGCAGCGTCCATTTCCGTCATTCAAAGTCAAGGGCGGGTTCCAACTGCTTCAACTCGGAGTGGAAAAATGGTCCAACCAGAGGTTGGAATCAAGTGATGTTGGTGCCAAATGAACATTCCAGGTATATTTTAGTGTTGGACATGTGAAACTTTGTCAGTTTGGACCTTGGGATCGTGTCCCCCACCCTCCCCCCACCAAGTCCTTGGTGCGCTTCTGCAGGTGTGCGTGCTTGTCGCATTATTCTCCATGAGAACGGCTGAACCGGTCGGGGTCGGGTGTTTTTGCGACCCGGCAGGAGAGCGACATTTCTGGGCGGTAATGGAGCTCCCCCGGAGAGCGGCGGGCAGCGCTGCGCGGGCGGAGGAGCGTCTCTCACCGCGGGCCTGGCCGTGCCGCCGCCCGCGGGAACTAATGGACTGGGACGCGTGCGGGTCAGGCAGGGCGTGGACACCGAGGCAGCGATCAGGGTGCAGGAGCAGGGTGTGGGGGTTGAGGCTGAGATCATGGTGTGGGGAGCTGAGAAAGGAGCAGGGTGTGGAGGCTGAGACCTGCATCAGGGTGTTGGGGCTGAGACAAATATCAGGGTGGAAGGGCTCATACGAGAAGGGTTTGGGGGCTGGTGCCAAGATCAGGGAGTGGGAGTGAGACTGGCATCATATTACGTTTGCTGAAACAAGAGATCAGGGTGCAGGCTGAGACTGAGATCAGGGTATGAGAGCTGAGACTGTGGGTCAGTGTGCCGAGCCGAGATTGGCGTCAAAGTGCGTGGGCTGAGTCTGGATTGGTGCACAGGTCGCGACGCTCTCACCACACGGGCAACACGACCTTTTCTGTTCACGCCCAGTCGCGTCGCTGTGCCCGAAACACCCTTCAGCCGTCAGATGGACAGGCCCCACCTCGTCGCAACGACAGCGCCTGTTCACTTTGGCGAGGTTCAGCAAGAGTGAACTGAATGACATCAGTCCGATGGCTCTAACAAATCCTCCCCAGACCATATGGGCAATCTGTAGAAACCTCAAAACACACGGCACACACATATGCGGTCTTGCCTCAGCTTTGTTTTGAATGCCGTGTGCTCTATGGAGGCACAAGTGGCACAACCAATCACAGAGCAATGAACACAAAGCACATGGCAGTGAGTTGGGAGATTCCTGCTCAAATCACCAAGTCCCTCCCTGCATTGTCACTCAAAATTACGTCAGCCACGTTGACCCAACTGATTGCAGAATCGTGCTGAACCTCCACTTTCATAGGCACGCAGTGCGTGACGCATCCAGTGGACGTGGGCCCCTGAGAAAGTCACAGTCTCAGCTGTAACCAGTGCGCAACTTGATTGCACAGCACAGGAGTCACCGTAGTCACTGACGACAGACGCTCAGTGTTGGGGGGGGGGGCCTCAGTGCACCAAGTTCAGCACTCGTGTTGAGGGAGCTCAGGTTACTCAGATGATAGTTGTTTTTCTTGGGCTTCACACTGTGGCCTGATACACACAGGATGCGTTGCGTCCCCTGCCACGCCAACGCGCGTTGCGTCGTGGCCTGCCCACGCTATACTGAACGGACCCAACACGCACAATGACGCATTCAGTGTGAAGTGGACCTGAGACCCTGCGTGAGGCTGAGAGCTGTTCCATTTGCGCCCGAAATGACCCGGGAATTGCAATGGCAAAGAGACACAAGAGGAAAACACACGAGAAGGTTGATGGACTTCAGGTGCAACAGGGTCATACAGTTGACCACAGCAAATTTTTTTTTGCATTATGAAACTTTTGTTATGGTATTATTTGACTATTGTAGTCAGTTCAGACCATTGTCATCTGAACCCGTTTCACCAGACATTCGCGGAGAAGTTGGGATCAGCAAAGCCGGTCCGACAAATGATGAGACTCGAGGCTTCTCAGCCGTTTCGGGTGAGGAACCGTGCAAAACGGCCAGACACTCCTGTCTCAGAATACTTCAGAATACCTGTGTAGACAAGCTTTCACTTTGGGGAGTTTTAGCAAACACCCCGCAACCCTGGAAATGAAAACGCAAACGTAACCATAGCACGTTTTGACAGTCAAAAGTTACGTTTGCGTTTGCGTTTCCAGGTTTGCTTGCTAAAACTCCTCATTTTGGGGAGGGATCGCTCTTGATCCCGTGACCACGTTTTCCATTGCGTGCTTGTCTCGCCTTTCACCACCCGTCGCACGTCTTCAACACATTAGTTCTTGTTTCCACATCAGTCACCATGGTAACACTTGTCCGCGTGTCGTTGTCGCTTCAGTTGCCGTGGTGATCGCCTTCTTCATCTGCTGGGCCCCGTTCCACACGCAGCGTCTCATGGTGATCTACATCCCGGAGAAGCACTGGACGGACGCGATGAAGACGTCCTTCAGCATCCTCTTCTACATCTCCGGCATCCTCTACTACGTGTCGTCCGTCATCAACCCGATCCTCTACAACATCATGAGCCTCAAGTTCAGGCAGGCCTTCAAGAGCACCATCTGCCGGGCGTGTCGCAGGAGACGTTACCGGAAGCAACGTCAGCTCCAGACCTACAAGTTCTACTCGAAGCCACTGACAGACTCCAACACCTCGGCTTTGCTGAAGAACAATGGAGCCGTTGCGCATAGGAACAGCCCCATTTTCACGTTCAGGGGGATCCAGAGGAACCTGGCCCCACCCACGTTCTGCAGTAGACCCGTCGCCAGCACTTCCGGGAGTAACTCTCTGAGCGGAGGCTCGAACGCCCGGATGTTGCCCAACGGTGACGTCATGGTGACGTCATACAGGGACGTGCTCGGGGACCCGTTTGACCACATTGAGATGGAGTGTAAGTCGCTCTCCTACGGAGGAGGGAGAAACAGTGCCTCGAACCACAACTCGAGACCTTACCACAGCTACTGCTAGCCACCAATGTGGGATTCATGAACGCCGCCCACACCAGGGGGCACCTCTGACGTCATCTCCCTGGGGCCCGTGCCTCTCCCTTTGGTTCCGAGGATCCGAACCCTGGGACCTCTGAAACAATGGCCTGAGTTTGTCGCACTGAACGCAGACACAGCAAAACCATAGTGTGCCGAGGTTCCCGAGCAAAGCGTGCGTGACAGGAACTGCACAGGGTGGATCCAGGGGATCCTTCTGACCCAAGCCCCACCCCCTTTTCTTCTTCTCCCAGTTTCGCTGCATTTCACGCGCACAATTTCTCACTTTCTTGAGGCGTAGAACTTGAATTTTAATGTCGAGATCCCGGGACCCTAGATAAACAAAACCTGGATCCAACCCCAAATACGTGTCAGGCTCAGCTCACAAATAAACAGATGAATTGCCGTGACGTCACTCATCGACGCTGCGTTTGTGACGTGTTGCGATGGAATGTGAACGCGGGGACGCATTGCGCGCAGGTGGCCAGAGGTCAAGGTGCGACGAAGCCGCGGCTCCGGAGAGGAGGGACGCTTCTGTCGGAGAACACGAACGCAGAGTGAAAGGCCAAGTTCACAGTGGTCTTGCCATATGGTGCGCGCGTCTGCGCAAGTCATGGGTGGCTGTGTTGACAGTGCAGTTTCTCAGTGACGTAGAGACGCCGACACGCAGGGACGCCGTGGCCCAACGCGCATGCGCACGCAACTGACCGCGCCTGACTTGCGCATGCACCCAGGACAAACTGACAAGGGTTTCTTTCCCCACACTTGAACTGGACTGCAGACAGAATGCCACAAGGTATCTTCCATGTGCTCACATGTTGCTCGGTCGCCGAGGTCTGGAAACGTTTTCAATAGTGACCTGGACAGAGGACGTCATTGCTTGCCATAAACGTTTGGTTGTGAATTCCAAACCATTCTATCCGAATTCACTGCTATTTTTATCTTTGCTTGGAGAACAAAGAGTATGTCACAGTCGGTGCTTCCTGAACGTCCTTTTTGCTATTTTTGGTGCAAAAAAATTCTCGCGTGAAAAGACGAGATTTCTGGCCGTCCTGCAGCTTCTCTTGCCCCTTGAGACTCTTGCTCGTCTATGAAATCTCCCCAATACAACGACTGAACAGACAGGAGTGAATACAGGTCCTGCCTCTGAACCTTTCCCCACACCCACATTCTCTTGTTTTATGAAGTGCAGATTTGCCACACCCATCTTGCCATCGTACGAGGAGACCTGGTCGCTATGGACACGTTCAGCTCCCGTCCGCGCTGCGCGTGGAGACGGCGTGTTTCAAGGAACGGGTCCTGAAGGGGGGGGGGACAGGGACCCACCCGCACCCCACTGAACAAAACTCCCTTCAGAAATTTGAGCCGCAGATGACCTCCTCCAGGGTTGGGCTGGGCGTCTTGCTCCTGGGGTGTGTTTACAGTGCCTTTTGTGCCGTGGCTCGTGTCCCCGCCCTCAGTTGTGTCCCCCACACACTACCAGGGCCCTCTGTGGATCTAGTTCCCTCCTCGCCTGTTTCGGGCCTGCCTGCTCTTTCCAAACCCGCCACAGGAAAACAGTGAAGAAGCTTTCTCATTGGAAGGTGAGAAAGCAAGGTGAGACACAAGCGACGTGCCGCGTCTTGCCAGTCTGCGTTGGAAGCCACCTCGTTGTGATAGAGCGTTCAGGGTGCGAGGATAAGGGCATTGAGAATGAATAGGCCGTTTAGGCAGTGAGGTTCGTGGCCCGTGCCTAAACTCTGGGGAACGTGGCTGTCTCCAAGCCTGAACAATTCTGACTGGGAAGTTTGAGCAAAGCGCCCCTGCCAGCCACACGTGCACGTGAGTACGTGCGGTGTCACGTGACTGCCGTGTTCTGTGGAGCCTGGACACGGGCCACCGATGCCACTGCCAAACCTGCCGAATGTGATAGGTCGTCAACAGTGTTATTTGTTGAGTTATTTGCTGCAGGAAAGAGTTTTGAACTGTGAATTTATTTGCTGATTGTATCTCAGAATGTACAGAAATAAAATGTGTCAAAGGCTCACTTTTGTGTTTCGTGCTTGGTTGACGTTTCCTTGCGCAAAATGTGTTTGAGCCCTGAACCCAGTTGTCAACTTTGTAAAAATTGATACAAGATGGGGGGACAAACGCATTTTGCCTGACGGAGACACGTTTTGGGGAGGTTCCATTTTGTGTGAGTCCAGCGCTGGGGTCTCAGGTCATCGTGACGTCACAACACTTTTTCTCCGACGCGCACCACGCAATCCACACTGGTCACTGGGGATACAGTTCTGACCGTCGGTGAAGCGTAGGCTCTGGTATCTGTGGTGCTTGTGTGCGATGTCAACTTCAAACAGTTTCGTTTTGCGTGGTGCGTGCGTGTTTGTGTGTGTGTGTGTGTGTGTGAGTGTGTGCGTGTGAGTGAGTCTGTGGAAACGTGTGCGGGAACATTCATGTGTGCACGTGTGTATCCATGTGTGCATCCTCTGTGTGTGTGTGTGTGTGTGTGCGCGTGCGTGTTCAGGTGTGCGCGATGAGATAGCCCTCGAACGTGTTCTCGCTCTTGATGGAGAGATGCACGGGACCTGGCGCCATATCGTGCACAGTACAGAACACCTGCAACGAAAACTTGTGTTTTCACCAGGAAAACCACCTCTATGCAAATCAGACCCAACCATCCAGGGACTCAAGGCGTGCAAATCTGTCTCACGAGGGGCTGGGCGCGTGACTCACCTGGTCCCCCACGTGCAGATACTGGTACACGACGCACTCGGTCATTTTGCTACACAGCACTTCTGCCCCCTGGTGGTAGTCGTATGGGTCATGCGTCTGGTCGCTGCCTCGCTCCAGCCTCAGCTCCAGATTCTCGAACGCGTTGACCACGTCGAAGCGCAGGAAATAGGTTCCGTTTTGTTGCGCTGTGAACACACCTGCAACCACAACGTCTCCAAGGAGATTCCGTTGCTCGGGCAATGGACGCCCTGAGAACTGTCTCGTCCGCAACCCGTGTTCTTGCAACTTGTAGAGATTCGAGCAAAGTTTGAACGGTCAAAAAAAAGAAGCTCAGGTGTGGTGTGGGTATGATTTGGGGAATCTGGCTTTTCCACTATCCTGCTGTCTTGATCAACTCATCACATCCTTCACGAGCTACGCACCTTGCAGGATCACACCCTCCCAGCCCCACCCACCTGACCAGGGGTCGAACCCTCCCATGAGGTTGATGGTGACGATGTTGAACAGGACGGTGTCTCCTGGTTGCACGACGACGCTGTCGTGGAGCTGCAGCTCCGTGTTCCCGAGTCCAGAGTCGCCCAGTAAGGCGTGGAACCCGTCCCAGTTCCCTGCAAACACACGATGTGCGTGTGTGGCTGAGGTATGCGTGCAGCTGCGGAACGCGTTTTCCACACCGCAAAGTGAAACATCAAAAATGTTCTTTCTCACTGATTTCCTCTCATTTGTGAACATTGAGCTCTGCCATTTGTAAATTCCAAACAAGGAAAAACGGCACTTCTCTAGGATTTAAGCAGAGGGCGTTGCCAGGTAAATTGTTGCGAGAAATGTCAGTGACGATTGCAAGTGAGTACGAACCCCAATTCACGGGACCCGCCGTGGCGTCGTCCGTCGTGTCCCCGCTGTGGTCTGTCGTGTCGTCAGGGTCCTCCCTCAGCGCTTCAATCTCCCTCCTCAGCTCCTTCACAGCCTCATCCAGCGTCGTCCTCAGCGCGTTGACGTCACGTCGCGTCTCGTTCACGTCACGCTGCACGCCGCGTCGCGTCGCGTTCATCGCGTCCTCGACGTCTCGCGTGACGTTCCTCAGCGCGACGTGACACCAGAGGGAGACGTTGCGGATTCGTCCGTCGCTGTCCGCCAGCGCTGCGGTCAGGTTCGTGATTCGGTCTCCCTGCGCTCGGAGGACAGCAGCTTGGTCCGCGATTAGAACAGCCTGGTCCGCCACCACCTTCTTGAGATCTCGCAGCTCTTCCGTGAGGTTCTCCGTCGTCTTCGCTTGCTCCTCCAGCTGGACGCTGATCGGGGAGTCCGCCAGGATCTTGGTGATGTTGGTGAGATCGCTCTGCTGCTGGATGACCTGCTTCTGGTCCTGAATGATCTGTTCGAAATCCTGCAGCTTGACGAAGAAGCTGTGAGAGAAAACGTCTGCTCCGACGGGAAGCAAGAACGCGCCCAACAAAACGCACAGGACGGTCCACATTCTGTGACCTGCCTCTTCCAGCACTCACGGTCAGTGGCGTCTGGGCAGTGCGCGCATGCGTGCAGCTCCCGGGCCCCAGAGTCCTCAGCACAGGTCACCGGGACAACCTCATTCGTCTTTCATCTAACTTTTCCAGAGAGACTGCACGGGACAAAGTCACAACAAACAGTTCTGAATGCAAATATTCAGACAAGCACCACCAATCCACACACACACCTTGATCGGAATCAAGCAAACAACGCTTGATTGTTGACAGGTAGAATTTCCCCTGGGGCACAGGTACCTTGCAAAGCGATTGTGGATACGAGAGACGTGACGTTAAATGCAAGTGACAACAAACACACACACACACACACACACACACGTAGGGGAGGATCCAGGCAGACTCGCGCCCTCTGCCTCAGATTCCTTCCCGTCGCCCCCTCCAAATTTTGCTCAGCTCACCCCATTTCTTCTGGTATCAAGTTCAGCAGAGTTTTTTTTGTGTAATCATTCGTTTGAGGTTGATGAGTCCTGAGGTTTGCAGATTAATTGGTCATTGGTCAATCGTGGACCTGCCCTTGGGCCTGCCCCTGAACCTTCTGAACACATGCTGCTTGTGGGGCAGGGCTGTACTGTAACCCTTGGGCTCTCCCAACACCATTGGCTTCCACAGTCACCTCATGGCTGACTCTGACCTGGTGTTGCGGTTCACACTGGTTGTGTTCCGTTTCTGCACCACGGCGATGCTGCGTCTTCTCATTTTCGGTGTGACGATATGGGGGGACACCCCAAATTTTTGACACAATGCCTCCTCATTTCAACACACATTGATATCAGTTGACACTGCTACGTACTCAGAGAATCTGATTGCTCATCCGTGTCTGGCTATTTCAAGTCTGACCTGAAATAAGGAGGCACATACCTGGCTGTTTCATAGCCGGGCCACTTTACGACCAACTGAAATGGCCAGATACCTGTACCTGGCCACTACGTATATACGGCGAAACGGAAATGGCCAGACACCCGCGCCTCCCCATGTGGGGGGTCTGGCCATTCCGTTACACCGGGCCGCACTTTGCACGCGTAAATCTGGCTTCATCCGCCGGGGCCGTTTCATCGCAGCCGGGGCCCGAGCACCCGGTCCGTTTATGAGCTGCGAATGCGCTGCGGCGAGGCGCTTAATTGTCAGCGACAAATCACGTTGATCTCTGGGAATCGCGCCCGAGCCTCCGACACAGCTCACAAGGGGCGGGGAAACGTGGACAAAATAGGGAGATGATGCACGACCCTGACACGCATGTCGCGCCAATGTCAACGTCAAAAAGAGCGCACAAATTGATGCACAGTTTCCATGACACCAGCCAATCACCAAACACCATTCAACGTTGGTGTTGACGTGACGTTCAGCGAAACGTCGTTGCATAGTCCCCCTGTTGGTCAGTCAGGTAGGGATCTGCAGGTTCACCAGGCCCCGCCCCTCAACCAAAAACGCCCCCCCCCCTTCTGCACACACCCCCAGACGCAGCTTTGTGCACAGATACACGGTGGATCCGCCGTTGAACAAAGTTTGTTCACAGTGGATTCATCACACATTCACACGTTGACACGTTGACACGTTGACACGTTCACACGTTGACACATTCACACGTTGACACGTTCACACGTTCACACGTTGACACGTTCACACGTTGACACGTTCACACCCAATGCAACAGATGTGGGTCTTGTGTCACCAATGACGAGTTTTAGCAACCATTTATTTTCACTACGTCCGGTGCCCCAATTGGCAGATCAGTGGCACAGATAACAAATTGTCCCTTGTAACCAAATGGTATCTGTGTCACCAATCTGGCAATTGGGGCACGCTGGAAAAGGAGCGGACGTTTTTGTCAAACCTCACCATTGTTGACCCAGGACCACAGCGCACGTCGCCTCCAGTGTGAATGGAGCGCGCTTGGAAAAGTCGTGGATCTGAATGCGAACCGCGTATCACAGGGAACTGCCGTGACAATAAACCCCGGGTATCAGTCCCACGGCGCCCATAATGTTTACATGCGTCGATTTGTGCATCGCGAACGAGCCGCGACTCTGAAGCGTCAGAAATGCTCTGATTGGTCCCGTTCAGAGAGACACGTGACTGACCCGAGGCGCGTCTCATAGACGCACGCTTCAAACAAGAGTGTTTTCACCTCCACTGTTCGAGAGTCTCCACCCCCGCGTGAGACTGAGTGTGTGTGTGTGTGTGTGGGGGGGTGCCTGCGTGGAAGCCCAACTCTGACCTTGGTGTGTCCCACGCAGGCGAAGGTTGGTTGATCCTTTTGCTCGCCAGAGAACAACTTGGAGGAAGATGGGAAAAGAAAAACGACTTGGATTTTTTTCTTTTTAGTCGCGCGAAACGCGACTGTTGTTGTCAGTACGTGTCTTTCCGTGACGGTGTCACCCAGTGGGACCCCCATCCAGATGAAACTTCACTGAGACTCCAGAGCATGATGCTCAGTTTGCATTTGGCAGCTGAAGAGGCAACATCTCTCAGGACCAAGCACGAAGCATCATGTTTGAAGTTGTGACCCCCCTTTTGCGTGCATCTGAGGGTCAAACCATGACTGAGACCCCCCTATGGTCCGATCCTTGACCTACCAGTGAGACGCCGTGTAGTGAGGTCGGGTCTCAGGCGTCTGTCCCCACTGCGCACGCGCGAGACGCAACTTCCGGTCCCCGCGGTCCGTTCTGGAGGAGGACTCTGAGAGGTGTCCGCACCACACTCTGGATCAACTCGGGAATGACCAGCACCTCGTGTACTCTCCCCCTGTGTTTTCTGACGCCTCGTCTCCTCCCAGCGATGCAGGGACTCCACCAGATGCGTTTGGTGTGACGTCCGCGCACAGTTCCCAAAGAAAAACTCAAGTTCGACGCCACGCCATCCCGCACTGAGCAACTTTTCGTTTGTATTCCAGAAGAACGTCGTCGCCCTCGGAACCCATCAAACGTCAAACAGACTGATTTCCATTTTGTCCGCCCAAGTTTGTGCACAATCGCATTTTCGGAAGGAGAGATCGTGCCTGTATTGTGGCGGCCAGGCCGATGGAATAAAAAGCTGTGTCCGTCCCGTCCCGTGTACGTCCAGGGGACGGGACTCTGCGCGTGGCGGGGGGGCGCGCGGCCGGCCGCCGCGGGGCGGGGGGGGGGGGGGGGGGGGGGGGGGGGGGGGGGGGGCGGGGCCCGGTGACAGGGGGCGGGCGGGGGGAGCGCCGCGC
>JAAUXT010000262.1_pt1 | contig 19340 bp, 26 predicted proteins | sample 7278171 | NCBI WGS metagenome assembly JAAUXT01 (sample SAMN14350112, study PRJNA611818) | marine sediment metagenome | isolation source: surface marine sediment (1.8m) | place: French Polynesia: Moorea | collected 2018-08 | reverse complement strand
GCGAACAACCCCCTCCCCCCCCCCCCCACACTATACAAACTTTCTTATCTTTAAATCCACTGCCTTGTACACCGACCACAAACCCCACCCGGCCCCCCCCCCCCCCCCCCCCAAGACCCGTTTTCAAATTTTTTTTTAAATGATCAGTGATGTTCACTGACCATTTTTTTCAAAAGCGGGTCCAACCCCCCCCCAAGTCCTGCTTTACACATATGGACAGACACACATACAGACTGATGGTGATTACATTAAGCGTGTGGTACACGGCCCTCTGGGTGACCACACGCTTAAAAATGATACCATATGCAACTTGTAGAGTACCCCTAAGGGTGTCTGCACCCACTATGATTCCAGTCTGTGATCACTGGAACAGGGGTAAAACTGGGTTTTTTGTCTGCCCAAGACGGATGGACGCGGATACAGGGGCAAACCAATATCAGACCGCTACCGCGGCTGATAATCAAGCAAGTGATGAAATGTTCCGGTTCATAATACTGCGTTCTCACTTTTTAGCTGCCAACCGAAGTGCAACACAAAATTCAGAGACGGACCCAGAATTCATTCTAAGTTGCAAGGAGTCATGTAAGAGAGGTCAAAACAAACAAGTTCAGAAACCAATAGAACAAGAAAACACCGTGGCCGCTCCTGAAACGTGCAAAAGCAGGCACTGCATGACCAACCCCCAAGTTGTCTTCGCTCGGACCGAAAACACATCTCCACTTGGTGGGGAGTGAGTCAGAAGGACGCCTTGTTTCCTAGGGCAGGTCCTGGTCTCCCTCTGGAAACAAATGTCGGCTCAACAAGACAAATTTCTGGATGTGAACACAAGTGTCCTGATGCCTCCCGCTTCCCTCAGTGAGGTGCGGTGGCACCATGAACAACTTCTTCAAATCAAAACGCTTTTCAATCAAAAAGTTTTTGTGAACGTTCAAATTTATCGTCCCACCCACGAGACTTTCAAGTGGACCATCAGCCGCTCAAGCCGAAGCGCGCCTGTTTGAATTCGTCTGGTGCAAGTCCAAGTTTTGGATGGTTCTGTGGGGGTAACCCAGAAATTTGGACAGTCCACCAAAAATGACAAAGTCAAACATTTTTGGGTGGTGGTCCCAAGGGCCAGACAACGTGGAAAACCGGAAGGTCTACAAAGCAAATATTTTCAGGAGGAGGTGGTACCATGGGGATGGGGGGGGGAGAGAAATAACCCTGAAAATTTGAAGGTTCACCAAAAATGACAGTTCACACATAAATGGGTGGGGTACGGGGCAAAGCACAGAAACCTATCCACCAAAATGACAAAGCTCATAAAAAATTTAAACCCAGAAACCTGGCCAGTCAAAACTGGCTGCTGGTTCTGAGTGCAGATCACCCGAGATCATTTGCACTCGTGGAGACGGGCACGTGTTCAAAGTTCGGCTTTCTTGCTGTGAACAAACTATGTCTCCCCACTTTTGATTTTTCCGATGACTTCGTTCAACATTTGGTTGCACAGAGCAGCGTACGGGTTCATCTGTACAACCATGTGCTTCGCAAACTCGCTTCCAAGATTCGCCGCAGTTTTGAAGTCTTCCCTCGCCCCGTCGTCGTCACCTGAAAGTGAGCAACAAATTGCGGCACTGATGCGCATGGGAATTGATTCAATGTTTCACGAATCGTTTTTTTGCAGACGCTCACCTTCCAGTCTTCGGATGAGTCCTCTCTGAGTGTGCGCTTGGCACCCAGACCTTCCTCGACTATCACTCAGTTCAATAGCTTTGTCCAAATCGCTCAATGCTCCTGCAAAGGACAAAGTTTCAAATCTGGAGAATTTTTGTTTTGAGCAACTGTAGTGATATCACAAACACACTGGTTGGTATCTCAGGAGAGACTGTCCCCGAGGGCGGGAACCTCCGTATTTATTGAGTACAGTGGTGACATCTAGTGAGTGGTGGTTCTAAATTCTGGTGTGTCACACCACACTCCTCCCCCACCAGGGGGTGCTGGCCACTACAGACAATTTTAAATATTCTGAATATTTTTACAATAAATATATATTATGCATCTATTTCCTGTCTGATACATATATAAATATATTAGACAGGAAATGGATGCATAATAATAAAATTCTGCTATTTTGCTGGTAATTACCCAGCATTCCCCCCCCCCTGGGGTGATCACGTGACCCCTTAAGGTTTTCCTTTTGAAAAATGGTAGCGGCAGGAACATGCAATATCAGTTTTGAGGAGACAGAACTCTTGAGTTTCTTAAGACAAAACGTTATCCACAAAATCTGCAAAGAGTCAGAGAGACAAGGGCTCTAAGAGACACCCAAGAGTGATTCAAGCGGTCGTGGCATATTTCAATGTGGGCACCGCGCCACACCACATCTTTAACAGGCTTGTGTGGCAGCTCGCCCACACGATTTGAAGGTGAGTGGAACTCATGTCACTCCACAAACCATTTTTCTGTTCCTTTTCAGATGAAGGTCCAGGACGAGTTTCACGTCAGCGTTGAAGAGAAGTCGGTTGGCTCAACGCGGAGGAGCAGCGTCGTTTGTGTTTCAAGAAAAGCTTCACATAACGAGCCAACAGTACTGGAAACACGAGCGAACCTTGCGTGTCACCCTTCAGCCTCAGCGCTTGTGCTCTGTTGTTGTAGGCGGACGGCCTTGTTGGCCTCAGCTGAATAGCCTGATTGAAGAAATCCAGGGCGGAGATGATGTCTCCCCCCTCAGCAGCGTGCACCCCCTGCTTCTCGAGCCTCTTGCATTCCAGAACTTCTGGGGTCTGCTCCTCATCTGCAAGATAGACAACCCTTTGACACACTGGAAAATTGCAGTGCTTGTCAACGTGCTTTCGTTTGACCGATTTCTTGCCAATCTGGAAATGTGAAATCACACAGCATGGCCAAAGACGAACCGTCCACTGGTGCAGGACGAACATCTGGTTCGTCGCTGTACGGCAACTCCGGGTTGAACAGTCGATTCAACACAGCCTTGTCGTGGCTCGAAACGCACTTGTCGTTTGCACTGTCCTCGTTCATGCCTCTCTGTGAGTGGAATTTGGAGAACAAGAAACAAGTGTTGAAGTACCAGATTGAGAACAACGTCCAAGGTGACCCAAATTGTGAACTGAATTGGGTCAGTGCTCCAAAAAAATTTAAATCACTATAATTTTTCATTTTTCCGACAGATGGAGACTTGATTTGCCTGCGTGGAATCGCGTGCTCTTTGTTTGCACCGCACACGTCATGCTCTTGTTTCTGTGAATCACGCAGTTCCTGCTGTGGAAATCCAAGCAGCACGTGGTTCAGCCGCCCGCGCTCATTGGCTTCATTTTCCCGGGCACTTGCAGGGGCGACGTCTTCAATAAACTTGATCTGTTCAAGATTTGTTGAATGCAACAGTTTTCACAACAAATTTCAGCAAACTTTGCATTGCATATATACGAGAATATTTTATGGGAATGTGTCTGTTATTTTGGGCGTTTTCAGTGTTCTAAAACTGCCAAAATAAATGCAAAACGAAGTGGAAAGTTTGTGCGTTGTGAGGTGCGGCGCCCCTGTCGGGCTCGTCCCGCGTCACTCGCCGCTGATTGGACGACGAACTTTGCGTCATCTGTGGAATTTGAAGAGTTTGGGATTTTGTTAGTCACGCCTTTGTGATATTTCGGGAAGTTATTGGCAATCGTGTGATCACAGGTGAATTGTCTTCTGACGGGATAGGACGTTTGTGGAATTAGGACGTTGTAATTGAAGAAACAATGGCTGAAGCTCAACGTTTGATCACCGTTTCTCTGGGTAAAATCGCCCAGAGCAAAGGACAACGTGGTGGGGCTTCACTCTACAGAAACCTTTTGGTTTCGACCGTCTTGCACAAGGCTCGACATGTCTTCATGACTGAAAACTTCACAGCAATGATCCACGTGAGTATTCTGTCAGGTTTCGATACTTTTGGAATGTTTCGAGAGATGTGGGTTTGAGTTCTGAGGTGATTTGGTGGGTGTTCGAAACACAACGTCCGGGTCAAGATGTTTTCCGACAAACATGTTGAGGCGGGAGATGTTTAGACTGCTTGTCTGTCTGGACCAAACATGTTTAGATCTGGACTAGATCTACAACTGGTCTGGACACATTCCAGATCAGGAAACGATGTCGAAGTCAACATTTCCGCTGAAAGAAGAAACAAAACTGAACAATTTACTTTCTGCCGAAATGTCCCAGATATTTCATCATGCCGAGTCACCAGTGCAGACCTTTCTGTACTGACTGGTTGGTCTACGTGAGACTGCTGCGCGACTGTGTGTGGAGTTTCCTGTGAATCTTTAGACTGACATTTTTGACAATATTGTTTCAGGCAAGGAGAGCTCAGGCTGAGAAGTTGAAGGACAGTGAGGAAGAGACCACCGAAGAACCTTCCCGACCTCTCACGCCCGCTCCCAGCGTGATTGCAACAGCCAGTGCAAGTGACAACATGGAGACCGACAAATCGGACGATAAGGAAAACTCTCCTCCCAGAGACGCTGACCTGGAAACCACATTTGATGTCGTGGAAGATAATTCGGAGGTGAAGGACAAGTCATGCGCCAAGTGTACGAAGAGGAGGTTGTCTGACGTGCACACACAGAATGGCGCTTTGTGTGAGAGTTCGTCACCCAACAAGCGTGCGAGGCACGAGAATGACTCAGCGAGCAGTGACGCCAAGTCAACCGACGATGTGTCAACCTCAGCCAGACAGGATGAGGCAATGCAAACTGAACCCATCTCCAGTCTTGTCCACCGATTCAACTCTGGACTCTCAGGTCTTTTGGGAACGAAGCTGCCTTCGATACGCAATGAAAACAACAACAATTGCCAAACTGACTCCATTGTGCCCTTTTGTGGTACTCAGGTCACCTTTTCCGAGTCGCTGGGATCCCGGCCTGCCATTGCCTTGACGGTGTGAAATCGTTATTTTTGTCCAGGATTCCTGGAACTGGTTTTACAGCTGCCTTCCTGTCCGAAGCGGATTCACTGATGGAAGGAGAAGGAACTATTTATTTGGAGGACATTGAATGAAGTCAGCAGTGGCGCGTAATCGGCGATGCGTTTCGGCAACCACGCCAACACGGAATGCACTCACTCAATCGCTCAGCCACGCATGAACTGGGACAGCGGCGCGGCGAATGGCAGTGACGTGTCTGAAAGGAAGCGACCCGTTTAACATGTTGACAATGAATGGCATGTGGCATGCAGCGGGGAAGGCCGCGGGAGAGCACCGTAAACATGATGCGCGCGAGCATCGTCCTTCGGACAAAGGTTCAGGTGCCAAGTCGAACTGAACGGTCGCTTTCTCCAACCGTCTGCGGCAGTTCTTCAAATCAGGTCGCCCAGACAACAAAGGAGTTTGACTGACACATTACGAGTTCCGTGGCCAGTTTCACTGATAAACATTGGCCGACATTCGAGATCCGCGTTGGGAACTGTTGGTGCGAATCCGGGTTCATACCTGACCGGCATATCGTCGGAAGTGTGCGTGCTCTTCAAATTTACCTGATCCACGTGGAGCCAGATTTATGCGTTGATCGAGTTGAGATGGAGAGGTGATTCTATTTTGGGAAGAACAGTTCAACTTGCATGTTTGCCCGCCACGAGTACAAACATCATGCGATTCCGTTTGATCCAAGTTTCACAAGAATGAACTTCGGTCTCTCCCTGTTCGTGAAAATATCTCATTGTGGCTTCAAAATTGACCCCGGTCCCTCGATACGCAAAGGGAATCTCGCATGTGTCATCCAGGTTCTTTTTTGCGCGTGCATAATGCAAGTGCTGGGGTGATTGAATCATTTGTTCCAGGGATGAACAAAGGGGGGCTGAATCATCGCATCTTGTGGGGGAGTCAAACACGCAAGCATGTGGCATGGGTTTGGACATGTTGATCATGCGACTGGTGATTGGTGCAGCGATAGGATCGTGAGTAAGCGCGTTTCACTTCCGATCTCCTGTTGGCAAACTTGTCTTACCAACCGATCTCAGTTGAGGAATGTCGTTGACATCATTCCGACCGTTGTGGTTTCAGGAGGAGAATCAAAAGTATTACATATCTGATTTTTGAAAGCCTACATGTGCTTTACTTCAGAACATTCGCCTGTCGAATCGATCAGGTTGACATGTTGATGTGGAAAAGATGAGATGAAGAAATTAATAAAGTTTTGAAAAAGAAACTGACGCGCGTTTGTTTGCAAATGATCCACGCTGTTGAATGACTGCGACACACCCATCGGATCAATAGCTGACACACATTTAGAAACACCCGGCGTCATTTTGCTGTCTGGATGGCTGATCCAAAGGGAATTTTCCGTTGTCTTTCGCAACTTATGGTTGTGAAGGATGCAAAATTACGTCGAGGTTTAACTTCCTCTGTGCTAAATTTGAAACTGGTTCTAAATCGTGGGGACCGACGACGACTTCAATGCCGACACGAATCAGGAAGTCTTCGCGTGGGTGCCATTGCACGACCACAAAGTGAAAATGAATGTCATGATTTCTACTCGTACGAACGGGAAGAACAAGGATTCGATCAGGCAAAAATCGAAAGAAACACAATTTAGTGAAACGACAGTCAAATGTGCAATTTATTTCACTGACAATGGTGGCTGCTTGCCAACTGCCTGGATCCTGTTGATGCCAAAATTTTGTTCGTGCTTTCCTGGGTCAACAGGTGTGTTCTGCAAAACTTCACATGACCTCGCCAGTTTGTCACTCAAGACGAAGAGATTTGGGAGGTTGCCAAGACGTAAACGGAAACGTGTCAATTCGGGCAATTGTGACTGAGTTGTCTCATGATGGCTGATTTTGCCCAAAATTCCTGAGCGCTCTCAAGAATTTATATGACATTTCTACTGCGGTTTGCCACAATGAAACGGACGGCAATGGTTCAAAGTCCACTCTAGAAATTCACGTGACGCGTGCTTTGTGGTGTGTCATTGTTTTGTCATTGTTTGATCCGCTCAAAGGTTTTTTCACGACGTAGAAACACCCAAATTGACACAACACCGTGTGACTGATCAAGAACGGAGTGGGATGTCCCAGAGTAGGCTGGGTGAAGCTTGACGGAATTTTTCCACTTCCTGCTGCGGAGACGACCTCAGTTGATTGCCTGGTAGATCCGACTAAATCCCGTTGAGACGTCAGCTCCTTTCCACAGCATCAGTCGGGGCGCACAGGAGAATCCAAACCCGTACACACGAACAGGATGCCGCAACACCTGAACACACATTCTGGCTCCTTCTTGCACCTGAGTGAGGCCTTTCGAACTCTTCAAACGGACAAAGCTTTGAAACGGAGCCCAAGCAGAACGTGACTGTTTCACCTCTGCCCATCTGCCACACATTTGTATGTCGCACAATTTGCATGCAGGTGCTTCTTGAAATGATGCAGATTCTATGAATACCTGTTTGAATGGCCACGACAAATCACCGCAGTTTTGACACCACCTTCGGTCATGCAAAAGGGGCCGTTCAGATACAGCTCTGGTGGGCGTCGAGCGAGTGTGAAACCCACGTAAATTCGTGAGACAGCTTCATGTACCACAGCTGAACACGAGAACTAACAGCGTGATTAGGAAATCCATTTCAGGAAATGCGTAGGAAGTGATGGTCTCACGAATGGAGTTGAGCTCACGACTGGCAGTCTTTTTTGTGCACTGCTTTCACCAACAAGCACGCTGTTCAAGTGTTGGCGGGGGCTGGGGGTGGGAGGGGAGAAACAAGGAGTTCCTGAATTTGACCTTGATATCGATCACGCGTCTGGTGCAAAACGACGCCTGTTCCGATCATTTCAAGGTGCAAGTCAAAAGCACGAAGACCTCGTAGTTGTTTTTGTCCTTCATCGGAACTGCTTGTTGAAATGACACAATTCCGTTTGTCCTTCCCATTCATTTGCAATGGTCGAATCTCTGCAGCAGAAATATCTCTGAAGTGTTTTCTGTTCCCGCGAAGTTGAGCTCTTGTCAGAATTTTCTCCGGACAAAAGAAAAGCAACATTTTCCCAGATGCTTTCACGCAGTTCACCTGCACAGCCACTTTTCAATGGAACTTGTTGACAAGTTATAACTTGGAACAGAGGACCCCAATTCACGTGGTCACGAAGGCGGCGCCATCTACAGTTTCGTACACATCTGACACTTCCAACTTCATCCCGATTGCACACTGCAGACCTCAGTGACAAACTCCAGAACTTCGTCATTCGTTGCCAACAAAAAGTAACAGAACTTTCAACCCACGCGAATTCACGATTTCCCCCAAAGAAAAAATTTACGTGGAGATGCCGGGGATCGAACCCGGGGCCTTTCACATGCAAAGCGAACGCTCTACCGCTGAGCTACATCCCCAACAGGTCAATTCCTACTGCACAAATGTCCTTCTGAGTTCACTCACGAAGCTGCGCTGATCTTCATCAACGAACCAAACAGAAAATGCTGGATCACTGGATACTTCGCCAGAACCTGAAAAAGCAATTGTACACTGAGAAAGCTACCAATCAAAACTGAAAAAAAAAAGTTTTCTGCTTTTCATCACAACTTGGAAGTGAAGAACGACTGTATCACAAGACGTGCATACCTCTGCTTTGTACATTTTGATGAGGCCAGAATTGACTTTACTCCACAGTTTCACACCACTGATATTCCACAACTGGTTGGAGTGTTCAGCAAATGGGCCCGTTTTCACCTGAAATTTAGCACAGTTCAGAATTTCAGGTAACTGTCTCGTTTTGAGCCGGTGTTGCCCAAGACAGAAACGCTCATAAATTTCACCTTGTTTATGTGGTTTATGCACCCCAGGAACATGTAATCTTTGGCGAATGTGGAACTGATGTCTGGATCTGGGAAAGACTTGGGGAGAATTCGCTTGTGGTCTGAAACGACATCAAAGCAAACCTGTGATCTCCCAGGTTGCAAACACACGCAAGGTTGCAAATGCGAAAAGTTCCCCAGATGGTGGGAACAGAATTGCACCAAACACGAACCCAGCAGTTGTGAACTGCCCCAGATAAAAGGAATGAACTGGTAGTCGTCCAGGTTCCAGACCCCTTGGCTTCCTGCTGGCTCCATTCTGTATGTCAGTTGCAACTTCTGTACCAAGACCAAATACCTGCAACAGCTCTGCACATTAGAATTCGGCCACAAACTCATAAGGTTCGACACCGTCATCTTCACACTGTTCTCTTGTCCGGCCTTCACTTTGCCGAGGTTCGTACCGGTAGAATAACTTCAGCACAACAGCGACTGCATCAGCTTCGATGAAAACTCCAATTTTGTACAAACAGCACAAAAATGCAGCGAACATCATTTCATGACCTGCAACACAAACAAGAGATCAAAGACCAACGAGCCCGCGGCTCTTTACAGCAGACATTGTGCTTGCAACACGCATTGCTTCAGCAAAAAGTTCAATTTTTGGAAAAAGGGGACAGAATCTCACCCGTGCCATAATCGATCCTCGTGGCGTTTCCGAAACTCTCCAGCAGGTAGGCATTTACTTCGGGGACAGCTTTGTGAAATTTTTCGTCCAGGGCTGATTTGGTCATGTCTTCGGCATTCTGTCAGCAGCAAGCGAAAAAATGTAGCCAGGCACCGTACACACAACAAACAACACAAACAGAAACTTGCAGCCCGCAAAGACACATTTCCAAAGCAAGATGTTGGACCACTGGTGCGTCAAATTTTGGCGTGAAATACGAGAATCGCGTGGACTTACACTGGTAAGTTTCTCATGCCAAGTTTGAAAAGCCTTGTTTCCAAATCTCTGCGGTTGGTCGACAGGTGGAGTGTCGTCTATCCATTTGTCAAGTTGATCCAACAGCTCCACGAAGTTGGTCACTACCTTGCAACAAAGTGTGAATATTCCATACAACTACAACACGAACAAGAAGCTGTGCGTGCCCCAAACTCAACGGTCGCACTGACTGACGTCTGTGGCCTCTCCTGGGGGCGACTGGTTTGGATGTGTATGGTCTGGAGTTGGGAGTGGGATCAGGTGGGGGCAATGGGCGGGAGTGTGGTTGGATGTCAGAGGCTGGGAAAAGGTTCGAATTGGGGGGTTCGGGGTGGTGTGGGGGAAGGTCGGAATAAGGGGTGGGGTGGCGGCAAGTTGGGGAAGGGTGGGGAGGAAAATTAGAGGGTGGGGGGTCGGGGTCGGGGTCGGGGTCAGGATGCTTGGGGTGGAGGCGGCACTGATGCCCCTCCCCGAACAACTCGATCATGCGTCAGGCGTCAAATGCAATACCTTTGACACTGGGAAGTCATCAGTGATCTTTCTGTTCTTGACTGCATCGTTCATGGCCTGCAGAAACCCGAGGTAATCGCTGTACGCCTTCGAAAGAGAAGAAAGCATTTCTTTCAGAACCTCTCACCTTGGACAGGCTCAAAGGACCACAACATTCCTGGACAAGACTTACTTCTGACTTTTCCCATTTGTCCTGAATGTCGGAAGGAGTTTTCACTTCTTTCTGAGGAACAACGAACTCGTGTTGTTCCAGAATGAAAGCCTCACAACTTCCCTGATCTGAAATAAGTTCCAGAGAAGTTCCACGAGAAGCGGACCCAGCAGGCGGCGGAGGTTCATGCTGTGCCGCCGGTGCATGTACGAGGCTGATTTCACTTCTGGCGAGACCGAGATTTTGTTTTGTTTATATTCTTGAGCGCTTGACCGCCTTCTTGTCCAATGGGAAGTCTGCAAAGTGGTCTTTGATCCCCAGTCTTGCCAGAAGTGAAAGCAGCCTGGTGAAGGGTCTTCACACAGATGACGTTGCGTCAAAATTTTGATGCGACGTCAGGAATGGGATGGACTGTTTTCTTGGTGCTCTCCATTGGGCGTCATGTCAAATTTGACGTCCACCCGCGCGTCAAAATTTTTGACGCCAGCGTCAAAAAGCTGTCTTTCTGATAACCCTGTACGTCGTGCGCTCGAGCTTTTTGTGCAGACTCGCAATGCCCACAGGGTTGGAACCCACACTGAACAAGTTTGTGTTCAGAAAAATTCCACTGGAGTCCACAGAACACATGTCACTGATGGGAATGTGTCTGAGGGAATGAGAAGCAAGCGCAAAGCGAGAGATTCCAAACATGTAAGAGTGCAGACTTGAGAGCGATAATAGGGACCCCAACGTAGCATTGAAATTACACGCACCAACAGGAAGTCATACAGCGATATATTGCTTCAGATACTTTCCGAAAAAATCTATGTGCAATATGAATCACATCGTCTGTCACACATTCATAAATGAAACGAAATGTCACCTGGCTGTTCTGCCGCCATGTCTCCAGTCCGCCACAACCCCCGCTAAATTTCCGGAAAACCGTCACACTGGGAAAGAAAACTCAAAAATTTTTATTCACTCTTTATTTGTTGTTTGAATCACTGTGGCGGACCAACAGAGAACCAAAATGCACAGATTCATATCCCGTTACCTGCTTCCACTGGTATGTCGCAAATTCTTTGTTTCACTGTGTGTGTGTGTGTGTGTGTGTGTGTGTGTGTGTGTGTGTGTGTGTGTGCTGGAACAGCGAGAAAGTTTGCAAGGTGTTGTCACAGGAGCGCATTGATATGGCCTGCACCTGTACGAGTGACCAAGTACCCAGGCCACTGGCAAAACAATTGTTGTGACTGCAGGCATGGGAGTTTAACCCAGGACCTCCGGATTGTGAAGGCCACTGGGATATCACCTGGAGACCTACTGCACTCTTTCCCCTTCCCTGAGAAACTCATCCCAGATGAGCCCAGAGTCCTGTCTCATCCCACCTCGCAGGCTGTCCCACAGCCTTATTGGCCACTGTTCCACAGTGTCAAACCACCTGCAGCCCATCATCCAGGTCCATCAGAATATATGCCTGCAGCATGCATCAGAGCCAACACTTTTGACACCAATGTTGTCACTGAGAGTTGAACCCAGGACCTCCGGATTGTGAGTCCAGTGCGATACCGCTGCACCAAAGGGTCTGACGCGAAGGCCGCTGGGATATCACTGGTACACAATGACGGGTGCATGGAAGACACTCGTGAGGCCACACATGCAGGAATCAGGCCAAGCAATTTGCTGGACGCATGACGTTCTGGGGGGACTACTCACTCAAGTTTTCTCGTCAGCTCCACAAATGTCATGCCATTCTATCATTGACAATGTGTGTTTCGAGTACGAGGGTGGATTCCGTGATCGTAACTTTCCTGAAATTGGTATCACTGCTCAACTGGGGCTTCGGTTGTACGTACTCGTGAGACTCACATGTACTCGTACATCTCTGACTGCATCTTGTGCCTTGGGAGGCGTTTTTGAGTTGAGCCTCCCAAGTTCGGTAGATTTTCAGAGTGACTTTTGCCCGTGTGTCAGTGTGTGCCTTGGATCACAAAGGGATTGCAGAGTCACGTCCAACCGTCACCGTCGCTCTCCTCACACCGTCACGTTCCGCCTTCAGCACTTCCAGTTCGACCAGTCAGCATCAATGCAGGAAGAACGAAACTGCAAAAGAGCAAAAAGCTGGGATCCTGCAGATACCAGGCTTTTCAATCAGGAAAGGATGGTTGGAAAGACATGCACCCAGAGGGAGATCCCCCTTGATTTTTCGGAAGCTGATCCAGAGGTGGGTGATCTGGTCGTGGTCTCGTGTTGTCATGGTTGCGCGCGGGAATCCTCAACGAAACATGTGCTTGACGAAAAAACAATCTTGTATTGAGTTGTTTTTCACAGAGGCGCGTCCGCAGCAGCGAGCTTGTGTCACGCATTGTCTCTTGCTGGAGGCATTCCCTCCTGCCCAGTGCTGTCCCGTTGGAGGAGGGGGGCTGGTAGAATCTGCCACAGCAGGAGGCAGCTTGAGGTCGGTCTACCCCGCCCCCCCCCTCCAGAAGTCCAAGTTGAGGCAGGCTCTTCCACCGCAGCAAACCACCCACCCTCGACATGCAGGGTTTTCTTGAAGCAGGCTCTGCCCCGATCACCAAACGCCAACAATGCAGTTGTGATTGCTGCCTTGATTTTCTCAGCGAGCAACTCTCACCACCCAGGATTTTAGACAGTTCCTGGAGTGTTCACAACTGAGGTCAGCACCAAGTGTCTGTGAGTAGGAGTGACCACTGCGAATAACGCTCAGACCTGATCACCAAAATAAATTTAGGCTGTGATCATTCTGGCCCAGACGGGCACCTACCGAGTGATCTGAGTTTCGATCGGGGCGATTGAGCCGCCCCGGCATGTAAGGCACTGCTTTCGTGTTTGAAACTGTTGGGTGTGCCCGAAAAGTTTTGAAGTTGTTTGTCATCTTGAGGGCGTGAGAATCCAGTGCCCCTCATCATTGCACTGACGTGTTAAGTCGAGCGCGACAGAGAAAACTGAAAGTTTCTTCCACTACGGTGCAGAGCTGAAACTCTGTGCGACAAGCCAGCTGGAGTTCAGTATTGATTTGCAGAGTAGCAAGCTGCTTCATTTGAGGCAACTTCGCACATTATTTGTGGCGCGCACACGAACTTTTGTGGTTGGAAAGCGAATGACCCAGTTTCCTTTTGAGAACAGGATCAGTTGGCTTTCTTCGTGTTGATATTTGTGGAGAAAAAACAAGGATTTTGCAGGCACAGTGCGTTTTTGCTTTGACGAAAACTCATCTTGTGCACAAGCTGCAGTATTGGAGCAAAGAGCGTTCAGGTGAAGCAGTCAGCTCGATGCTTTGGAAAATCTCCAAAAGGTTGAAGCCTCGTACACACAGAAACACAAACAGTCGGACGGGTACGTTTGGCAAAGGGTGCACAGATATCTGCTTTGTAAGCGAGAAAGGTTACTTCTGTCATTGACGCAGTTTGACAAGTTGAAACTCTTTGTGTGTGGGATGTAAACGAAAATCAGTTTCATGTTCGTGCAGAATAACAAGTTTCTGCGACGAACTTCCTCGGTGAACGGGTTTGTCACAGTTTGATACTGTGTGTGTGTTTTAGTTGGTGCTTAGTGAAACGGAACAGATGTATTCACAACCTTGGTGGAGTGGGCTTTATTGTCAGGCTCCGCAGTTGTGTTTTGCAGTTCAGCAGCCGAAACGGACGTCTTCACACACGCACATTTGCTCATAGAAATCTGTACGAACTTCAGTGAAATCACAAACTGCGAACTGCGTTTAGTGGCAGCAGAGCAATAATCATGGGCTGCATCCCGATTCATCAGAAGTTCAAGATCGAAGAGGAGCTTGTCAATCCTGAGGATTACAACAATGATCCGGTGCTCATCTTGTCAGGACGAAGGCAGTCCGAGGCACCACCCCTTGTGCACTCAGTTTACCGCTTCAAATCTGTCACCAGTATGGATGCGCACAACAGAGAAACAGTCCGGCAGTTGTCTGACCCCAAAGCCCCCGACTCAGGTCCTGTGCATGTGGCTCCAAGACGGAGAATACCGCAGTTTACGAAGCAGCCCAGCACGGACAGTGCGCCTTCAGAACGGAAAGTGTCAATTTACAGAAGACAGTCAACGGTGGAAGCGACTTCGCCCCCAGGTTCCCCAGGTCTTCGCAGGAAACGCTCACATTTGGGAAGGCAGCATTCCAGTGCAGAGGTCAGTCGGGTGCGTGGTCCACCAACAGTTTGATCATCACAATCTTGGCTTTGTACCCCTTTTGGGAGTCGAGGTTGAGTGATTCGAGGATCATGTGTTGGAGTCGAAAAGGGATCACTCGAAAAAACATTGCGTTGTAGCTCAAGGTCTTCCTGATTAGATTTCACAGTTGACTCAAAGGAATTCACGATTCACACTGCAGACGAGACTTACACAAGTACCATTGGTGGAAGGGCACGTCTCGTTCGTAGGAGTGCATAGGAACACTGGTGTCTCAGATACCAGTAAAATGGTGCAGCGTTGTCGCTTTTGGTGAAACTTGGCATCTGTCCTTTTTGGTTCGAAAAATAGATCAAGAATGCGGACGCACGAGTAAATCTGACAACTGTAGTCTTTCATTGTCATTGCCCGCGTACTAATTGCATTATCCATGTTGGTGGATGCTGACATTCTCTGAATATGAACCGTCAGAGACTCTTTGAATACATGTACTGGGTGAGTGATGAGCTTCACAAACAGGATGGTTCTGGATCACATTGCAAAGTGGGATTTTATTACGGCTTCACTTTCCCGAACTTCAGTGGTTTTGTACGAAACTTGAGTCGCTGTTTTGTTTTGCAGGCGAGGCAGCAGGTAGAGAACGGGACATGGAAGGGCGGGAGCGTGCTGCAGCACGGCGTGAAGGCGCAGACGGTGCGCATCCCGGGGCGAATGTTCCACCTGCAGCAGTCGCTGCCGCGCCTCCCCATCCCCGCCCTGCAGCAAACCCTCGACAAGTACCTGCTCAGTGCCAGACCGCTGCTCACAGACGAAGAATTCACGCACGCTGAGAATGTAGGTTTTTTGCATAATCTGCGCACTCACACACCAGAGCGCGTCGATTTTCAACTCGCAGGCGATGTGTTCGTTGTGATGTTCTGTTGATTGTGTTTCAGCTTGCGTCGGAATTCGTGAAGTCTGGGGGAGAAGGTGAAAAGCTCCAGCATCTGCTGGAAAACAGGGCCAAAAACACCGTGAACTGGGTGAGAAGACGATCTGTTGTTTGTTTTCCAAAAAGAAACTTTGCAGTTCTCGGGATCCTGGAATCCTTTGCGGGGAAAACAAGGAAAACAAGGAAAAGTTTTTGGAGTAGGTTGTTTGAACAAGCGTTCTGTTGTCGTTATGCGGAGCTGGAGGACTGGTGGCTTGACACTGCATATCTAGAGTACAGACTCCCGTGTGCCATCCACGTGAACCCAGGAGTACAGCTGCTGAAGCAAAACGTGTCCAACGAGAAGGAACAACTCCAGTAAGACTCAAACAGAGACGGCGTATTTGTAAGTCCTTTGTGAGCAAGCTAAGTCACCCGCCTTTATCGTTACAGCTTGAGGATTGGTGGTTGAACACTGCTTACCTGGAATACAGACTTCCCTGTGCGGTTCATGTGAATCCTGGCATCCAATGCCCAAGTCAGAATGTGCATGATTTGAAAGGACAAATCGAGTAAGAATGAGTTTGATTCAGAGTGTGAATTTTCAGAGTGAAATCACCGGCTTCGATGTTTCGATGTCTCAGAATGCAGCTGTTGAGACCGAATAAACACGCGAAAACTGTTGGAAACGCTTGAGCCACTTTTTTTCTTGTAGATCTGTCACCGTTGACACCAGTTCTCTCTTTGCAGGTTGGCCGCCAAAGTTGTGTCTGGAATACTTGACTACAAGTCTATGATTGACGAGTGAGTGAATTCTTCCGATAAGAATTGGTGCCGTGATGTACTCGTACTGCACAAAGAACTTGGCAACTTATTTTGTTCTTGTTTCTTGCAGTCAGTCGCTGGAAGTGGAGCACATGGGAAATCAGCCACTGTGTATGAAGCAGTTCTACAGCATTCTGTCAGGGTGCCGAATTCCAGGCATCAAGAAAGATTCAATTGTGACATTCCCACCCAACCAGCCTGGTGCCCCGAACCATATCGTTGTGATTCACAACAATCAGGTTGGCTTGTCAGCTGCAACGCTGCCTCATCCCACTTTGAAACATCCGCGCTGAAAAGACGCTTGTGCGTGGAAGACGCAATTTTGAAGAAAAGCGATGTGTGCGACTCAGTGCGTCGCGAACAGATCAGAAAGCGAACACCTCGACACATTTCTGCTGTGTGAATCTCGCTCGGATTGTTTCTGCAAGCTGCGAGGAGCCAAGTTTTGCGTGACATTTTGTTGCCTATTTCAGTTCTTCTCGGTGCCTGTGTTCGCAAAGAACGGACGTCTCCTGTCCTCCAAACAGTTGCATCATCAGTTCCAGGCTTGCGTCGACGCTTCTCCCAAAAAGATTTTACCTGTTGGAATTCTGACGACCAGCAACAGGAATTCTTGGGGGAAAATCTTCAAATCTATGATGAAGGGTGTGTGTTAGGTGTTGGTTCGTGTTCTTCCTCGCTTTGTTCGGTCACAAGTGATTGAGATTCATTCGCTGGCGCCTCCAACCCCAGTCGTTGTTTTGCTTCTCAGATTCGCAGAACAAACAGAGCGCTGATGAAATTCAGAAAAGTATCTTCGTCTTGTGCTTGGACGAGAAGAACAACAACGAGGCTCTTGATCGGGACTCTGTGTTTGCGGGGCAGATGAATCACGGCTGGGGGTCCAAGTCCAACTCCGGAAACAGGTGGTTCGACAAAACTCTCCAGGTGAGAGATCATCTTCTCTGTGGCTGCATTTAGTCGTCACTTCCACTTTCCCTTTGTGACATTTCCATGGTGTTCTTGCTTGAGAATGGTTTTGTTTGGTTTGCCGTTCCAGTTTATCGTTGGGCGGGACGGGTCGCTGGGGTTGAACTATGAGCACTCTCCGGCAGAGGGACCTCCGATCATATCCATCATCGACCACTTCATGGATTTCCTGTGAGACACGTGTGAGAATTGACATAGGACAGTGGCAAACACAACCTGGGGGCCAGAAACCTCAAGCTTTGGGTGAACATTTCAGCAAGAGAGACGCCATCTTGGAGGAAAAGTCTTCTGAGTATGACCCGCCAACCAAATTGAAATTCAACATAACTGATGAAATACAAGAGAAAATCCACGAAGCGGCTGCAGAGTTTGACTCGTGAGTTCAAAATGCAATTTCTTTTGCGGAAGAGACCATCTAACGTTGTATCAACTTTTATGTGTGCCATTGCACACACACTGCTCCCTGTCTGTTGCAGGACGATCACTGATTTGGACATGACGAGATACACGTTCGACAGCTTTGGTAAAGAGTTCGTGAAAAGCCAGAAGCTCAGTCCAGACGCTTTCTTCCAAGTGAACCTGCAGTTGGCTTATCACAGGTTTTCCCCACTGAAACAAAATTTCTCGGCAAACATATTTCGCCTGACATCTTGTTCTGAACGTTTTTACTCAGGTGGACTTATGTCTTCAGGTTGTACGGAAAGTCAGGCGCGACGTATGAGAGTGGCTCCTTGAGGAGGTTCCAACACGGCCGCACAGACACCATCCGCTCGTGCAGCATCGAATCAGACGCTTTCTGCAAAGCGATGGACGACGGAAACATTCCTGATGACAAGAAGGCGCAGATGTTTCGAGACGCCATTTCTGCTCACAGGAAATATACGGCTGATGTGAGCACAACGCACCTGACAACAAAGGCGGCCTGTTGATTCACACTCGTCGAAAGCGCAGTGTTTGTTCTGGCGCTTTTCGCCCACCGCCCACCCCCCACACTTGTTGACATGACAACTTGTCTACATGTTTACGTTTGGGGGTCGGGGAGGTCACATGGCATTGAAAATTTCTGACATCTACACTTGCGCATGTTCTGCAGGTGATCATGGGCCAGGGTATCGACCGCCATCTGCTGGGGCTGAAGCTGATCGCGATCGAGCAGGGACTGGACGTACCCGACTTCTTGATGGATCCTGTCGTCACCTCCACCGCCTATTGGCAGCTTTCTACCAGTCAGGTTCGCTTAAACGTGCACAGCAACACACACACACGCGTTTGTGAAACTGTCATGTAGAGTTTTGGCAAACGCACAGGTCGAACTAAACCACCTTCTGAATTCCACTACTTGGCAAGAAAGGACTTTTTGTCGAAACTGTTTCTTGGAAGAACAGTTAAATTGTTTCGCAAACTGCCCAATTCAGGTTCGACTGCCCTGGAAACACCAGAAACCTGACTTCCGGCCTGTTATCACTGCAGGTGCCTTCCAAGTTCGACGCGGTGCTGAACTTCGCTCCCGTGGTGCCCGACGGCTATGGCGTCTGCTACAACCCGATGCCAAACCAGTTCAACTTCTGCGTCTCGGCCTGGAACAGCAGCCCCGAAACGAGCTCCAGGAAACTGGGCGGCAGCATCGAGCGTTCCATGCGCGATGTCCACGATCTGCTCATCAAGAGTCAGAAATCCAAACTCTGATTTTCTGTTGCTCAGCACCGTTGTTTTTGTTATTGACTGTGACTGTGACATTGCTTGCCTCTGAGAGAACTGGAATGGTTGTGTACGCGGTAAGAGCCATTGAAAGAGTTCCCGCTGGTTCCTGCCATTTTTCATGTCTTACCAATCCATCGCAGTCGGTTGTGAACTTTCCTTGCGTCCGGAAAAGAGAATGTATAAAAACGATGTGCTCCTCTATTGCGTGGGGAAGTATCCGTAGCACTCTGGTCGTGTCAAGAAGTTCTCGATATGCAAAGCAGCAGGCTTCAGTGGTCCGCCCTGTCCGGTAGGAATGTAAGGTTGCAGGGCCCTGAACTTCTGGTGCTATCCCCCATTGTCCCTTTCATGTTCTCTGGACGGCCCCAAGGTTTGCTAGCAGGCACGGAATAAAAAG
>JAAUXT010097110.1_pt1 | contig 19341 bp, 21 predicted proteins | sample 7278171 | NCBI WGS metagenome assembly JAAUXT01 (sample SAMN14350112, study PRJNA611818) | marine sediment metagenome | isolation source: surface marine sediment (1.8m) | place: French Polynesia: Moorea | collected 2018-08 | reverse complement strand
CCCCCCCCCCCCCTGCCCATGCCATCCCACCGCCCCCTCGCCCCAGGCCAGACCTGAGAACCCTCGTCCCCGGCCCTCCCAGCGAACCATCGACCCAGGCCCGTGCAGTGGACCCTCGACCCAGGCCCATGCAGTGGACCCTTGACCCTGGGACGCGCTCAGACCCTGGGCTGTGCAGTGAACCCTCGACCCAGGCCCGCGCAGTGAACCCTCAACCCAGGCCCACGCAGTGAACCCTTGACCCAGGCCTGCGCAGTGAACCCTCGACCCAGGCCCGCACAGTGAACCCTCGACCCAGGCCCCGCGCAGTGAACCCTCGACCCAGGCCCATGCAGTGGACCCTCGACCCAGGCCCGCGCAGTGGACCCTCGACCCAGGCCCACGCAGTGTACCCTCAACCCAGGCCCGTGTAGTGAACCCTTGACCCGGGCCCGCACAGTGGACCCTCGACTCAGGCCCGCACAGTGGACCCTCGACCCAGGCCCGTGCAGTGGACCCTCAACCCAAGGCCGACGCAGTGGACCTTCGACCCAGGCCTGCGCAGTGGACCCTCGACCCAGGCCCGCACAGTGGACCCTCGACCCAGGCCTGTGCAGTGAACCCTCGACCCTGGGACGCGCAGTGGACCCTCGACCCTGGGACGCGCTCGGACCCTGGGCCCGCGGAACTGACTGAAACCACTTCCACAAGGCAACACTCAGCACGACTAGAACTGGACTGTCAAATGCGAATTTGCCTGAATGCATCAAAATGCAAGACTTTGTTGGCCTGTTCCGTAACAGCGGTTGAGGCTTGAAGTTTGAACATTGTGGACCCGTGGTCCTCATGTGGACAGACCGTGTGTGGTGGGTTGCGACTCCCGCCCCTGGACTCGCAGAAGAACGCGTCATCAACTGACCGACAAACGGACGCGACACACCGAACGCGACACCATGATCGCAGATGGGTTCCAACCCCAAACATGCACTGGCACATGGTGCGGAATGTCGTAAAAGCGTGCGTGATGCGCTGGCGCAAGCGGTGTGACCGAGGGGTGAACGGACAACAAAGTTGCTGCACTGACGAGGCTGACGATTTATTGCCGAACCGGACAATATGTATGGTACATAAATAGTACGATAGTACATTAAATAACACACAGTAATGTAATGCAACCCTTCCTTCTTTCCTTTTTTCCACAGAAAATAGTTGGTAATAAATTACATTCACTACAGCTAGAAGGAAAATGACTAACACTGCTCTGGCGAGGAGCTCCCGCCGGAAACAACAGTGGAGAAAACGGGCGATAAAAGGGGCGGGGACCAGTGGGATTGAACGCAGGGAGACGACGGCACCCGGTTCGCGCGCCCCCCTCCTGCTGCTGTACAGCAAGAAAATAAATAAATAGCAACTCTTTCACGATTCTCTCCAATGTCAAAAGGTGTTCACCGTTTGCACACAAGTCATGTGTAACGCACAATAACTCTCGACAAGTTACACTCTGTACAGATCTGAGTCCCAACACAAGCATCAACAGCTGTAACCCCAACGTGTAACCTCAGCTGTACACATGGTAGCTACCTGAAAGCAACTCGCTTCGTCCAAGTTCGGGGAAAACACACGCATTTGAGTATCTGTGAAGTGAGTACTGAAAGGTCAACTGCTTTATTTGCCCGTTGTTACTATTGCTGACTAGAAAGGAAAACCACATGTATTTGGCATCAACTACGCAGCGCGGGGGCTGAAGCTTCTCTCTCTCCCTCTCGTCTTTGGGAGGAACACACGACACACACACACACCCGAGTCTTACACAGTAAATGCACAGTTCAGAGTCACGCACACTCGCGCTATGTACATTCAGATACAAGTTCTCCAACCTGGTAGCCATGGCAGCACAATTGCACGGTTGCTACGCAACGCTAAAAAATGTGAGATCAGAGCCTGTTTGCTGTTCGCGAGTACAGAGCGGCCGAGGCAGCCCTCTCCCTGTATAAATTCTCTGAAACTGCCCCAACGCAGAGGACCCACCACAGAGGACCCACCGCGCGCGGGTTCGAGAGGCTGCTCGTCCAATTCCTTCCAACACTGGGGGATTTTTGAGAACTGCGAACACGCTGGCAACGATTTGTTCGAACTCAATATGTACACTCGTTCAGTTCCTCAAAATAGACTCGAAACGCTATGTACAGAACAGTCTCATACACGGCACGCACCAAGTTGCATACGCGTTGAGTGTTGCGTCTGTTTTCTATTGCCAACATGTTCCACACAACAGTCACAATGTACGAGATAAAATCTGTATTCAATAAGCACCTCACATAACAGTCTGATTTTGCTCAGAGCGACGCGTTCACTCGATAGAAAAACCGGCGGCACGGGACGACACGACACGACAGCAGCGACGAGGCCTGAGCTCAACCAACGCACATCAGAGACCAACGCCATCTGGCGCCCAAGCTGTGAACCGGAACCGGAAGCTCGCGCTCACACCACGTGCGCCCCCTCCGGGAGATGACGCGCAGAGTCGCGCGCGCACCCGACCCAACAACGTGCGAGCCTCGTTTTGAAACCAGAGGGCGCTGGGCGTGTTCGTTTCGACTCGCCCCCGGTGTGCTCGGTGAGTGAATCGAACCCGCCCACAGCGCACGCGGTGTCAACGCGAACCGGCTCATTCTCCCACCTCACGACAACACCCCCCCCCGAATAAAACCTGTTACATCTGTATCAAAAACGAGTAAAATGTACAACATGCTGCAACAATGCTCAACAACGAAAACCAACACTTTGCACACCTGTACAAACGGAGACGAGAGGCAGTGAGAAAACGGGACCACGTCCGGACGCTTCTCTACAGTGGGACGCGACACGTGACGCATTCAGTGCATCGCTTTTCCCACGGCGTCTCGCCGCGCATGCGCATCGCGACCTGCGTCCCACACGAATTGCACTGACAACTGAAACTCGCTCCAAACGGTGACCTCAACAGCGTCAAATTCTGGTGACTTTCAACTGCTCCCGATTTTGACTTCAAGTCTACACAATTTTCAAGTACCACAGCCTGAGTCGGTCAGGTCGAACCCGGTTTGGTGGCAACCCCGGGAAGTTTGCTGCAACCAGAAAACCTTTTGCAAAGATTCGTGTTCGGTTCATGCGAACAGAACTGACCTGGAGATTCAATTTGCACTGACCGACCCAGACTCACACGACTCCACGCTCATGAGAACAGGCTCGATTCGCACAAAGGGCACACAACACTGACGAGAGAAATCCGACAAGTGTCACTTCTCTACACATTGCATTCTGGTTCTTGTGTGAGTGAATGCAGGACAGCACCAAGTGAGAAGAAATTCTTCCGAACACACACACACACACACGCACGCACACACACGCACACGGCCGCGCGCTCTCAGCCACAGAGCCGCGCCGCGCGCACCATCTCGTCATCCTCATGCTCCGCGCAGCAAAAATATCAGCAGATCAGAGTTGCGAACAAATAGTCTCATGAAATGCAAGCTGAAAAATCTGAAGTCCTTATGTACAACAACAACACCACGTGGTCAGTGAAATTCGCCGTTCCGCGCGACCCGCGGGAGATTTCTACGCGTCACACGTGAGATTTTTCTGTCATGATGACGTCACATCCTGTTGCCCTGACAACGTGTATCCAGTCACCGCCAGACAACGAGGACCATTCAGATAAAATTCGCCAATAAATAAAGGCTACGTTCCTCTCTAACTTACACTGCAGTAAAAAATAAATATCCTCTCAGCTTTACAAACCCTACAGTCACTGCAGGCAGCGATTCATATACATCTTAGATATTGTCTTGGTCCTTTTTCATTGCAGCGAATTTCCTATTCTGGCAACAAATTTTCAGTGAAGCGCGCAACTTTCCGTGGAGCAGAGCAGCGCTGACGTCTCTCCGAGTGCTGCTGCTCCAGCACCTTGTCCCAGAACCACCTCTGCGCGCCCACGCGCATGCGCCTTTATTGCGCACGTGGTTCAGCGCCTGGACGAGGGTCACCGTGAGCTGGTCAACAGCTCGATTCCTCAGAAGCATGAATTCCCCCCCCCCCCTGCGACCCTGGATCGACGCTCCAGGCGGCAGCAGCGAGGGAATCGGTACCGAGACCCGGCACCCGAGGGAGCTCAACGCCACGAGACGCAGCGTCCTTTAAACCGCGAACAAAATACGGATTTTCCAAACACGTGGAGCCACAATCACGTGACACTGACTGCATCCTTTGCATAGCGCACCGTCCACAACAAGTCACGTGGTCTCGCTGGTCACGTGGCGCGAAGCCGAAGTTGCATAACGAACGTCCCAGCACAACAACAACACGACGCTACAAACCAACAGAGCACCGAACAACTTGAGCAGATTCAAAAAGAGTAGAACACGTGACTTTCTACACACTGCCATCTACGGACGCCTCGAGGACACGACAACGAGTTCCCACGGTGTCGCACAAGTTTCTTTGTGCACGTCTTAATCAGCAACATTTCCCGTCAATTTGGCCTCTGTTTTCCTGGCAAGACACAGCACAGTTACCCTTCGTGAGACACACAGCACGCACACGACTGGCCGACGCCGGAGACGAGACAAGAACAACGAACACACAGACGACTCGGGAACTCGACAAACTGCACCCTGTACCCTGCGTGAGAATTGTGTGTTTTGACCTGAATCCACCGGCAGCCTGTAGCAACCGGCGATCCGAATAACCGGTGACATGGGTGAGCCGGCAGCCTGCAGCGCGACTGGCTGCGAGCGGCGCGCCGTTTGTGGTCCAGCACGACGACGCCGGCGACGCCGACGCCTGAAGACGACGCCCTCCTACGACGTTTGCTTCCTCCTGCCTCGCCCCGGTTTTCTGGCGCCGCCGCCTCTGCCGTTCGCAGCGACGACGGGCGTTGGCGGCGAGATGGCGTCCTGGTCGGACGCGGGCGGCGTCACGGCGCCGGCGCCGGCCTTGCCCGCCTTCTTGGCTGTCGTGGCTGCTGCCTGCAACGAAGGAAATACGCCCATTGGAAAACACCGAGGAACAAGAGAATCACCTCACTGATGTACTTTGCATTTTTGCAGAACAAGAATTTCACGTTGTGCGAGACAAATTATTCGTCAAGATACAGCTGATGAAGAAACAAAAAGAAACGAGTGCGAGACGTCAGTTCAGACAGGCCCGTCACGAAGAAACGGAAGCGGCACACGACACGTGCTTCCGGTTTGTCCAACAACGACCCAAGCCTGTCTGAAATTGACGAGAAACCAGTTCCCAAAGGGTTCTTACATGTGGTTGCTGTGGTGCTGCTGCGGACTGGCGTTGTTGCAGTGGCAACAGCAGTTGCTGCGTCCCGGCTGTTTCCGGTTGAGGAGCGTCCAACAACCCATCACCCACCTGCTGCTGCGGCTGTTGCTGCGGGTCTGCTGCTGCTGCTGTTGTTTTGGCCGTTTCTGATGTTTTGCGCATGCGCAAGCGCCCTGCCCGGATGTTCTCTGTGGACACGGCGCCGCTGTCTTTCTCTTTGCTGTTGGCTGCTGCAACAAGACAACGCCACTCATGGATTCAGCTGAGCTGTTCAGAAGTTTTTTCCCGCATCTCATTGGCACGAATTTCGGATGATATCGTTTGTGACACGTGGCGGGTGTGTGCGAGCGTCGTGCAACTGTGTGCTGTTTAAGTGTGAGAAGTGTTCTCAGGGTTCCCACTTTCCGGTAGTGACAAAATTTAAGGGTTTTTCCAGGGTTTTTCAAGGATCTGAACCAAAATTTAAGGATTTTTTTGAAGGTGGCCTCCACTTACATTTGGGTCAGTATTCACAATACAACCTCTTATTTGATAACTACACCACCCGAATGTGAAAGTCTTGAAGTCTTTCCATGGCTGTTTTTTGCCTTGTGCATGACTCCTCAAAGCTGGCTCCCCTATTGTAGATGAGGCAAAACTCCTGACACAGACTTTGCAAGATACTTTGTTGTGATCTGCTTCATCTGGTTATAGCCAGTCCTTGTATTCTGGTCTGGTCAGTCACTCTTTGTGAAACCTGATCATAGCCATGATATTTGCTTGTTTCGAGCTTCACTTGCAACTGAAAGATACTTCATCAAGTGCCACATAGACTGTGCACACCACAGAATATTTGACACAGTATACTGTACTAAGTTCCATAGAAAACAGGAAAAGAACTTTGTACAGTATAGAAATGGCTCTGGAGGCAAGGGGTGCCAATTCCTTTCAGCCTAATAACTTTTTTTCTTCATGAAGCTATGAGGCTGCCATAGCCTTGTGGCCAAAAATTTTACCTGACAGCTTGGCAAAGTTTTTCAAGGGTGCTTTCAACTTTTTAAGGATTTAGAGCAAAATTCCAGGGTTTTTCCAGGTATTCAAGGGTGCCTTCATTTTTTAAGGAATTTAAGGATTTTTAAGGGTGGTGGGAACCCTGTGTTCTTGTGTGCAGTTTGCGAGTTTTCATTATTCATGTTTGTGGGTATTCATGTGTATTTCGTATGTGCGTCGTTGTTCACGAGTGTGTGTGTGTGTGTGAGAGAGAGAGAGAGAGAGAGACAGACAGACAGAGACAGAGAGAGAGAGGGAGAGGCAGAGGGAGAGAGTGTGTGTGTGTGTGTGTGTGTGAGAGAGAGAGAGAGAAAGAGGGAGGGAGGGAGAGAGTGGAAGAGAGGGGGAGATAAAGAGAGGGAGAGAGACAGAGTGGAGATACAGAGGGAGAGAGACAGAGGGAGAGACAGAGAGACAGTTGCAGTCACATGTAACGCACACTCAACTCTTCACGCATGTCTCACACACACATATACACACACACACACACACACACACACACACACACACGATGAACACGTATTCATGTACGCACAAAGAAGTCCGCATGCACGTGTACGCACACGCACCTGTGTCCATGCAGGATCTGTAGAGATTCTTCGCAGCCACAACGGACACGTGGTCAGAATCCGAGATCTCCGCCTCCAGCAGATCTGAAACAAACACTGGTGGCTCCTCTCGGTCTCAGGGGACCCGGACCAGATTCTGAGGTGGATGCAAAGGAAGGTGAGGTTCAGGATCGGACCCTGGATCAGCAGGAGGGAACGACACCCAAACCTGCACACGGTGCTCGCAAAACTAGGTCCAACGGGGCCCATTCTGAAACCGGGTGGGCAAGGAGTCAAGCCCGCATACTGTATCCGTCACAGGCTGGCAAGAGGCCAGCTGTGCACGGAGGCTGTGCTCAGCGGCCCCACAGCCACAGGACCCAGCAACACAGACCCACAAGTCTCACAATACCCACAGGAGCGCTGGGCCACAGAATACTGTTGTGCGTGAGACAGACTGTCCACACCGTAGCACTGACTGCAACATTGGACGGACAAACCCAGCTGCACGCACTGTAGAGTCGGACGCTCAGCTGCTCAAGCACGCGAGCCACGTTGTTGATGGCGGCCATGTTCTGCGGGATCACGTGTTTCCGGTCCCACGCGCCGCACGCGAACGCGTAGAAGTCGGCGCAGGGGTCCGCGTCGCCGTCCATCGCCTCCAGGATCATCGCCGCTGCCGGACCAACGGACAAGGTCGTGTGTGTGTGTGTGTGTGTGTGTGTGTGTGTGTGTGTGCGTCTGTGTGTGTCTGTGTGTGTGCGTATGTGTGTGTGTGTGCGTCTGTGTGTGAGTGTGTGTGTGCGTGGTCGAAGTCAAGCACGCACACGTGGATCGATCTGATATGGAACTGTCAATGTGAGCAACCATGCACTTCTTTGTCATTAATGCTTTGTTTTTGTTGGCTTTAAGTCCTACGAGTTGGGTGCTTGATGCAAGAAATACTGGTCAGCTGTGCTGTTCGCGTGTGATAGACAGAGGATGAAAGCAGCTTCAAGAAAATCTCTGGATAGTCGGGAGGTCACGTTTTGCGTGAAAAAACAAGTTGTGTGTGCGAAAACAATACAGCCTCAGGGGTGGTTCGACAGGAACCAGGGCTTCAAAGCTGAAGTTAGAGTTGCCTGAAGGGTGTGGGGCAGCATCGTTTAACCAGATCCTGGATCCACTCTTGAATATGTTGGGGAATTAGAGGTTGGGGCAAAGAACCCTTGGCTCCCTGGGGTTGGTGCCTCCACGGTGGCCGCGAATTATTTTCTTTGGGGAACACCCCTCACTGACGTCGAACCCACCTGCCTCGACGCATTCCGGAGTGAGACAGACGTGACGCGTCCCTCCAGGTCCGCCCGGAGGACCTGCAGTGAGGAACAGGAATGAAGGATAACCCCCACCGTAGCTGAGCCCGCCGTGACCTGACCTGACCCACTCGCCCCTACCCGCCCAACACCCTGCCCCACCTGAACTGATCTGCCACACCCTCTCCCAGTTCAGCCCAATCCAGTGCACGGCGTCTCGCGCGGCCAGTACATTTCCACCCAGATCTCGGTCTTCAAACAGCAGTACTCACCCCCCGGAAACGCTGGCTGCGGGTTGAGTCCATCCCGAGGCCCGGGCAGCGCGGGGGTGGAGGGCGGCACAGCTCCTGGCACTCCAGTCCCACCAGCCGCCCCCGGTCTCAGCAGGGGCACAGTGGGTAGCACAGTAGCACCCTGATCCCACACCACACACCTAAGGTCCTCAGTGCAGGCCCAGGAGCTGGGCAGGAAGACTCCACCATCATTGTAAAACAATCTTCTCACCGAGTTCTCCAGGCGGGTCAGAGGGTAGGCTGCCAGGGGTCCCACGTCACTGACTGGGTAGAAGCCATACCCCTGCACTCCTAAATTTCTGTTGGGCACAGAGGGGATCCAGGCCATGCTCTTCACCCAAGGTACTTGGCCCAGGAAGGGCTTATAGCCAAACACATCATGCAGGAACTGAGTATTGTGGAGGAATCTAAAGCTGTTGATATTTTGCCAGGGTTCTCTTTTCCTGGAGTTCCCCAGTACACTCAGCACTCCTCTCTCAGGAGTAATGTTGGGGAGGCCAGGGGGAAACCTGAAGCTATTGGAATGAAAATGAGGCTTTGGAGCGAGAAGAGTCCCTGACACGGGCACTCTCAATGGCAGATATGGGGGTTGGGTCAGGGTCATTTGAAATCCGATCACGATGTCACTGGAACTGCCTGGGTAGAGTCTGGAGGTCAACATGGAGCTGTCGGAGGCAAACACGGCGTTGTCTCTGGAGGGAAAGAATCCCGGAGAAACCCCCCGTGCCTGAGGAGGTGGCGATTGACTCCAGGGGATTTCTCCCTGAGATGAAGGTGCAGTATCTGGAACAACCCGAAAGTATCTGGTCAATCCAGGGGCCTGACCAGTGGCCAGCCCAGGGGGAGACCAGGGGGCCTGTCCAGAAGTCACCCTACGGGTAAGTGTGCGGGCAATGTCAGGGGCTTCTCCTGCTGATGTGATGTGAGCCGCTCTTCTTTTCATTTGGGGTAAAACTTCATCATGGCTTTTCCAGATTGGTTGGAAAAAGTACAGATGACGTTTGAATCTGGACAGCAGGAACGGCCAGGAAGAAAAGTCCTCCATGTACATCTGTGGGTTTCGAGGTTCTGACATCATTTTGGCCATTCTTTTGTCCTGACTTTTGTGGAGAGTCTGATCAGTCTCCCCATTCAACAGGTACCAATTGCTGAACAGGTTGCTGACAATTTTCTTCTTTGAATTCTGTGACACAGTGCTGTCTCTCCTTCTCAGCTCTGGTTTGTCTCTTGGCTTTGCAAGGCTGCATTGCATCCCAGACTGGTGGTCTCTCCAGGGGCTCTCGATGAGAGGGGATTGGAGCTGCGGGTCAAATTGAGAGAAAGGCCAATGTTCCACAATGTCGGATGATGTGTTGAATCCCAAGCACAGTGTGCTTCCAAAGTAGCTGTGGGTCCTGAGAAGCTGGTGGCGTCTGTTGTTATTGATCAAACCTGCGTTCTTCATTGGCTGTTTGGCCCTTGTTCTCAGAAAATGTCTTGGTTGTTTGGAGATCATAAAAGGTCTTGAGAACCAGTTGAAAAATCTTATTTGTTCAGGTTCATGTGTCACTGAGTCACTGTGTTTTACTTTAACAATGAAATCGAAATTTTTAAGTTTTTTTCCAAGAAAAAAATTATCCTCCACACCAGAAGTGACCACCACGTTGTTGTGCGGTGTTTGTCTCAACTGAATGTTGTTTTTCTCATGCACAGCTGCAGTTGCTATGTTGGAGATGTGTTGTTCTCTCCACAGCAACCACCTGAACAACGGCCCTCTGGTGGCACCGGAAATTACGTGTCTTCCACCCAAAGTTGGGTTTGTACCACCGGAAGTCGTCTTCACAACACCGGAAGTCATGGCTGTACCCGATGGGCCCGGATACCAGGAACTGGGTCTCGCCTCATCAACAAAAAAGTCACCAGAATTCCTTCGCTGATGACTCTGTACGGCTGTGGGAGACGAGTCCCCGTTGAGATGCCCCTGAGTCGAGGCAGAGAGCCGACAGCCGTTGTCCTGGCAACCAGCCCCGCTGACATCACGTGGTCGCGGCGGGACCCCTCCAGTTCGGAGGTACAGGAATCCAAACTCCGAGGCGGTGGAGTCTCCTGGGGACTGAGGCAGCGCTCCGTAGAAATAGTCCTCACCCACTCCCGGGCGCACCAGAGTTCCAAGGTCACTTCCGCCAGACGGGACTTCCGGTGATTTTTCCGTTGCGAATCTTCCCTCTCCCTCCTCCTGGGGGATTCGCACCGAAGGCAACACAAGATTGAAGGGATAATTATTGAAGTTGAAGTCCAGTCCAACTGTTGCTCTCGGTCCGCTCAAAAGGAGGACCAGGACCCAGAGGCACAGAGCCATCGTCTCACGTTTTACTCCGGGCCAACTCACTTCCGGTTTTCCAGGGTTCTTTCCATCGTTGGACGGGCGGCGAACGTTCGTCCTCAGGTCTGCGGAAAATCTGTCCAAAGCCAGAGCAAACGTTGTGTGTGTGTGTGTGTGTGTGTGTGTGTATTCTAGCTCACCCAGGCACTTTTGTTGCAGTTTGTAGGTCATTTTGTGACCCTGACCCCATTGCGCCAAGATCGTGCAGTCCCAAATGTTGCTCTGGCAGTGAGACCTTGGCTGAGATCGAGGGTGGGATACACATCCCAGTCTATGTCTGCACGAGCTTCCGGTGGGGGAGAGGCAAACTCTGTCGGGACCTCGTCCACAAGAGCTTCCCCTGGAGTAGGACCCCAACCTTACCCTGGATCGGCCACAAAAGCTCAGTTCGTCCAAATCCTGGATTCGCTGGAATTTTAGGTCGGCGCCCTTTCCCTGATCCAGGTTGCGCAAGGACCCACCCAGGAAGCACTGCTGATCCTGGATCCTCTGCAGGTTGGCTGGAGCCAAGTATCTCCATGACTGCGCGAGTACAGCGCCGGACAGGCTTCGTGCGTCTTGAAAATTCTCACAAGAACACAGAGAAACGCAAAACTCACCTTATTCCTGTCTGCCACCGCGTTTCACGAAAGAAAGTGCTGACATACGCGGCCGTCGACCTTTCTCTTCGGTTTGATTGTTCGCACGTCAATGCTAAATCACGTTTACATTCACATGGTCTCGTGTTCTGCACTACGTTTTGAATGTCACTTCGTTGTCTTGACGTCTTCAACAACACGTCAAGTGACAGGTCGCCCCGCAACGTAGCGTCACAGCGTCACGACGACGCATCGTTTCGCCTCGGGGTCGTGTACGAGTTCCGTCTGTCCTCGGTTCTTCTTGCGTGGGACAACAACACCCAACTTTTCTCTACGGACCCTACTCCGTGACTGACCCGGAGATTCGCTGCGCATGGGCCGCATCACGTCACGTCGCGTCGCGTCGCGTCGCGAGTTGTTTCTTCACGTGGCGTCGCAACGTCGCATGCCATCGCACGACATTTTGGTAGTCGGGGCGGATCCAAATTTTTATCTTGACACGGAGCAGGGCGAGGTTGGAGTGGGCGGGACTGAGCGGGAGGGGCAAAACATTGATCATTTCTCGGAAAACGGAAGGCTTTTGTCCTGTGACCTGAAGCTTGCCCAGTCTCAGTCTCTCTCTCTCTCTCTCTCTCTCTCTCTCTCTCTCTCTCTCTCCCTCTCTCTCTCTCCCTCTCTCACCCTCTCTCTCTCTCTCTCTCTGTCTCTCTATCTCTCCCCCTACCCTCTCCTCCCCGCCCCTCCCCAGCTCCCCCCCCCCGCATTCTCGACGTCGCTATCTGAGCACGCGTCACCGGGTCCCGCGCTGTTTCCCGTCGTTTGAAGACTCTGTGCACGTCGCTTCCAGGGGCGGATCCGGGACTGAGATGGGAAGATGACCCAGGGATCCACTGGATCCACCACGAGGTCGCTCTCGGTCAGCCCCTCCCTGGCTCCGCTGTGACTCGATTGTGAACTGCTCAAGAGGCGTCCTTCACAAAGAGACTCCAGCGCAACGCATGATGCTACAGTGTGTGTGCAACAAAGGTTGCAACAAAGCAATGTCAACTCACTCTGAAAGGCTTCGCGACATACACGCTTTGGCGCTGGGATAGAGTGGAAAATCCTGTCCTTGCACGGGACAACTCTGGGAAAGAATGGGACTTTCAGGACACAGAGAACAACGCTCCGTTTCTTTGAGCGCGTTACGAGCACAGTAGTGGCGTCGATCCAAGATCCAGGGTCAGGATGGGGGGCTGGATCAGGGAGGGTGGAACCAGGGTCAGGATTGGGGGGGAAGGGGGCAGAACCAGACCGGCCCAATTTCCTTTTCGAAAAAAAAACACAATCAGCACAAACAAAAACAATGCGCCTGCTGACATGCAGCAGAAAAATTGAGTGATATATTTTTTTCAAATGGGGGGGGGGCTTGTACACGAACCTGATCCGTAAATCGCGTTTGTGCAGAGATCTATTGGAAGAGTCGACCGACCGGTGTAGCTTCCAAGCCTTTATTAAAATCAAAACGCGCTGTAAGAATTCATGTGAACGTCGCAGACGCCACGTCACGATGGCAACACGCATGCGCAACGAGGAGGCGACGTCCGGACGCTGCACCGGACGCTCAGTCGTCGTCATCGGAGCTGTCGTCCTGGTTACCGGTGCTGCTTCTCCACACGGGCGGCTGTTGTTGCCATGACGGCTGTTGTTGCCATGGGGGTTGTTGTTGCCAGGGCGGGTAGTACCCGGAGTTGCGGTTCCCGTTGCCATAGTAACCTGGGGGAGACCACCAGGGGTTGCCCTGGAAACCGGTGTCTTCGTCCTCATCGCTATCGTCGTCAGCATCTGCGTTGCCTCCTGCCATTCGAGAAAGATCCAAAGAATCTCAGGTCCTTTTCTCGGCCGAATCCAGGGGTCTTGTGACCCGGGTCCTCTCACCCACAGGTCGTTTCTGGTGCACGCACACACGGACACACAACGAAGGGCCCACACGCAGTCACACAGTCACGCACACGCACACTCCCTCACACAAGCCCGCGCACAACCACACGTGCACACACGCACGCACACCCCCCGCTCAATAGAGAGGTTCGGCAAACAGAAACGTACGTGTTTTCGTGCACGTAGACGTAGCTTTTCTACATCTACGTGCATTTTTACGTGATGCCTGCAAAGCAGTTTCAGCAAAGGATGTTCCGCAGGACACAGACGTAATGTACCGCACGTCTCTTGCCCGATGCTACGGCGCCGAATTTGACTGGTTTCACCATGAGTGCTTGTCCGTTTCGGTAGTCAGGAGCGAAAAATGGCAGCGTCAACAACTCGTAAGTTTTTCTGTCTTTTTTGTCTCAGTGTGCCTCTGTACAATTTTATTTGGCAAAATTAATCTGGCAGTTTTGTTTTTGAATGAGTAGGGCACATTTTGGCTGCAAAAACTGGGTATTTATCTGAGAAGTTTCTGAGATTCGGAGGTTGATCGATGTCGAAGAAAAATTTCATAGATCTATGTTGAAGGCATCACAAAAATTGTGTTGGTATTTCGATGTGTTGAAGTTATCCAAGTGCAAACATGCATTGCAGGCATCACAACAGTTGTCCTTTTGTTCATGCCAAATTGTGTTGAGATCCGTGCAGGTTTGGCAGGGAAAAAATGTGATACAATGCTGATTTCACAAGACTCGTAACCTTCGTCATCGACACAAATGTTGGGGGGGAGTCGATATGAACTGTTGTTGGAGAACGGTGACTAGTTGATTAGAAACAACATGTGTATGGGGTTATTCATACCAAAAATGGTTCAGTTCTGTGAATGTTTTCCAACAGAAATGATGCATACAATCGCAATTTCACGAGAGTCGTAACTGTCGTTAATGGCCCAAAGGTGTGTGGGGGGGGGAGTCGACAGGAATGGTTGCAGGAGAAGGGTCGAACGTTGATTTGAAGGAACAAGTTGCAGGCACTATTCATACCAAAAATGGTTCAGTTCTGTGAACTGTGTCCACCAAAACCGGGGTGTACAATGTCAATTTCAAAGTCTGTGTTGTCATGAAAGAAATGTTGCAGGCATCACAACTACATTGCTTATTCTGCAGGTGTGAACGCAGTGCTGTAGGCATCACTCCTGGCTCATCCCCGTATGCAGTTGTATTGAAAAATGTGAGTGTCAAAGAGTAAATGGATGAAACTTGCATGTTCCGTAAGGGTGTGTGTTTGAGGGGGGGAGTGCACAAAGTTCAACTGTAATGTACTGTCCACATTCTCTTTGTTCTTTTTAACTGATTCTGTGTGACTTGCGCTTGCAGTGGTTCCAGCGTGCTACATGTGGCGTGCGATGTGACGCATACCAGTAACGAGTGTGCGACGTGCTACGTGACAAGACAGTGTTGGTTTCTGCGTTGGTGACTCGGGACGTGCTCTCCGTGTGTCCATCAGTAAGTAATTATGATGCATAAATGTCTCTTTCAGGTTGACATAAATGTTTTGCAGGCCTCACATGAAGTGTTTGCAAGAGTGAATACATGGTAGCAGTGTTGCAGGCATCACATTTCAAGTGAAAATGCGCAATGTCCTTTAAGTTCGACATTTGTATGATTTCATTTCTTTTTTGTTAGTGTTCAGTTGTTGCTTTCACAGGTATGTTTCCATATCATGCCATCCATCCGCTGCCAGTTGACAAAGAGGTGCACGACAACGAAGATCTGAAGCAACACAACGTCCACTTGGGCCCTTGCTGTGATGCATTGGAGCATTGCGAGGACGTCATACTTCACGTTGCTCTGCATGGGACACAAGGCAAGCCCAGTGTGCAAGATGAACATGACTTGCATGAGAACTTGTCAACTGCAATCCGGCGGAAGCGGGGGGTGTTCAAGAAGTGGGATCAGAGATGAGCGGTTTTCAATAAGTCATGGTATGCAACTGCAGCAGCGGTTGCGACAGGCTTGAAACGTGGTGATGTTGTCAATGATCCAGTGGTACTCGACCTCATTTCACATCAGTGTTTGTCTCATATCACCCTGTATGGCAGAACTACAACTTGGAGTACAATGATGGGGAATGCCGACTTTGTGCCAGTGCGTCTTGCTCGGATGAGTAATGGGGTTTTGTATCCGGTACAAAACAATCCGTTTCCAGCAGTGATGCCTGCAAAAGGGTCCGTGAATGCTCCTTGCTGCACTGTCACCAGCACCTCCGAAGTGTGTCATGCTGATGCTAAGAGAGTGATCGAAGAGTGCAATTCTACTGATGTAGTGCGTGGTATTCTACTGCAAGTGGTTGACTCAGCTGTGCGTGAAGTTGAGGGACGTCAACAAGAGTGTGCGGTGAGTGATGTTTTGGAACGCGAACAAGTTTCGGATGGGCGTGTACTTCGTAGTGCCGTGAAGCCAGTGACTGTGACTGCGACGGTTCACAGAAGTGAATCAGAAGTGACGCCTGCAAAGGAGGACTGCGAGGCCACTGACACAGTGATGCCTGCAAAGTCCGGGGTTTCTTTGATGAGCGAATTGTTTGATGCGTTTCAGGAAGCATTTCCTGACACACAGAGTGATGCGACTTTAACACAGTTACGTTCAGCCCCAGACGCAACTGCAACTGTGTCGGAGAAGCCAAGACGTGTGTGTAGGAAGCGTGTTGTTTCCAAGATAGTTTCTGCGTCAGAAGATGATGTGCCTCTGTCGAAGCTGCGTTCTGTGTTGCAACGGTCACGTCATGCTGATCGCGAGAGTGTTGTTTGTAAGACAGTTTCTGTGTCTGATGAAGATGACAATGATGTGCCGCTGGCAAAGCTGCGTTCTGTGTCAGAACGGCCGCAGCGTGCGTGCCGCAAGTGTCTTGTTGCAAAGGTTGTGTCTTCTTCTGACGAAGATGTGCCGCTGGCGAAGCTGCGTTCTGTGTCTCAACCTGATGTTATCGACGAGGAATTTATGTCTGATGATGACATACCGTTGTCGCGCATGGTGAAGGAGAAGCGCAAAGTGAAGCGCACTGTGAGGCGCAGCTTCAATTGTCAACTCTGTTCTGCGCATTTTCGTACACACCAGACAATTAAGGGTCATCTTGTCAAGAAACACAAACGTCTTCCATGCCGCACAACCTTTTGCACCCAGCATTTCTTGACTGTGTCCAACCGCAATGCGCATGAGGCTGTGCATACAGTGAAGCGTTTTGTGTGTTCTGTGTGCAAACAAATTTTCAAACACAAGTCTGTGCGTGACCATCATGCTGTATCTCATGTGCAAACAGAAGGTTTTCAGTGTGATCAGTGTGAGAAGAAATATCACAGAGCACAAGATCTCAAGCAACATGTCAAGCAGCACCACCGGGCCAAGAATGCTGCCAAGTTTCACTGTCCTGATTGTTCTCTTGCTTTTGCAACTGCACGTCAACTTGGGTACCACAGGAAAATTCATCTACCAAAGTCCATTTTGTGCCCGCACTGCACAGCTAGACATTGTCAACAGCGAAAACGTCATATCATGGCAGAGCACTCTACCCAGGAGTGATGCCTGCAAAGTGATTCCTGTTCGCGTTGCAAGCAAAAGTTGCAACACTGCCTGTTTCAGTCGCGTTTATTTCTTGTCATAGATTGTGAAGCACTTGAACATTTTTGTACATGCTGGAATTGTTAATGTAGCGAGCATGTTTTTTTTCCATGTATTGTGGTACTCTGGAATATTTTTGGTACATGCTGTGATGCAGTGAGCGAGCATATGTCAGCTCCAAGTATTGTGTGATGCCTGCAACTACTTGCAACACTTGCGGAATGGGATTTTTTGTGTACTTGTACTTGTGATGCCTGCAAAAACTTGATACATGTTCATGTTCTGTATTGTTGTCCTTCAGCTGAAATATTTGTACTTTTGTACAGAGATGAGCAATGACAACGACGATGTATTTTTCAGGCCTTCCTACCTTGAGGATAACGATTTGTTTCCGTACAACACTGAACACTTTGCGCAATGCGATCCTGCTGTCCAGTTACAATGGTGTTTGGACTTGCAGTCTGAAATCCAAGATCAAATTGAAGCTCTGAAGAAGCATGCTTTCAATGCGAAACAAAAACACGAAAACTGAATGACCTGTATGAGATGTTTTATGTTCATGTCGGTGCTGCATCCAGAATCAAAGATGCTATTCGCAATGCGGCAACCAAGTTCAATGGTATGCATTGAGTGTGATGCCTGCAATAAAGCTCTCTTCTCATTCATCTCAGTGGCTAAACTTGTTGTGAATCAACAACATGCGTTCAACGAGGAAAGTGAGGATGACTCTCTGACAGCAGACGACTACGCGATGATGAGCGTCATGTGCGATGGCCTATTGAAAGACGACGAATTACTCTGTTTGTTTGCACTTGACACCTTGTGCACAGCAGAATGTGATTCAGAGCACAAAAGATACAGTCGCTTCAACCCTGAACTTTTTGGGCCTGCAGAGTTTTGGAAGTATTTCTGCTTTGAGAAGAAAGATGTAACACGTCTCGTGTCAGCTCTGGCCATTCCTGAAATAATGTTCAGTGAATCCAGGGTGACATGGAGTGGACTGAAAGGGCTTTGCATTCTGCTGTGGCGCTTGGCTTATCTGAACCGTCTTTGTGATCTGGTGCCAATGTTTGGTCGGTCCAAAAGTGAGCTCAGCGAAATAGTGAATGAAATGCTCTTCTTCCTGTGTCAATTACACAAAGACAAGTTGTCCACACTGCAACGAAACTGGGTAGACCTCACTTCACTTTGTCAGGCTATTCATGCCAAGGGTGCAGCACTTGCTCATGTGTTCGGATTCATTGATGGAACAACTGTTTGCATATGCAGACCATCGACAGGACAAGAAGAGGCATTTTCTGGCCACAAACGGTTTTACGCGCTCAAGTTTCAACACGTTATGTTACCAAATGGTATCATAGCCCATTCTATCGGTCCTTTTGCTGGCAGGCGGAATGATGCTGCTATGTACCGTGACAGTGGCCTTGATGCTGAGCTGCAAACAATGCAACTGCATGGCCACCAATTAGCTCTATTTGGAGATGGAGGGTATGCAAATTGGCCTTGGCTGCACACCCCATTTCGTGGTCAGTTGACACAAGAGCAGCAAGCATTCAATGAGATGATGAGTTCAGTGCACATTTCAGGTGAGTGGGGTTTTGCAAAAGTGAAAACCCTATTTGCGTTCACAAACTTTTACTGTAACCAGAAGTTGTTCCTGCAGCCTTTGGGCAACTACTTCAGCATTGCAACCTTGCTGGCGAACTGCCACATGTGTTTGTACGGTTCCGAAATTTCTCGCTACTTTGGTGTGACGCCTCCAACACTGGAAGAGTACTTGGGTTGAGAAGTTAACTTTCTTTATTCACACAAGTCAAAGCCTTTGCAGGCATCACTTCTTTCAGACTCCATGTCAACATGAAACAACAAATGACAATGAATGAACTTCCTCTGAAAACTGTGAATAGATCAATAAAACATGTGCTCTACCACTGAGATGGCAGAATGTTTCGCACCAACTGGCCCCCCTGAACGTATATTGCACCTGAGCCCAAGTCATCATCCGGAATCGCTTCGTTACGTGCCTGTTGTAGCCGTAGTCTATCTTCTTGCAGTTTGAGTTGATGCTCTTCAATGTCGAGGCATCTCATTTCGCGCAAATGCTCAAGCTGAGCACGTTTCTACATGGCCTTAGTGAATTCTGCGAAGCGCTGTGACGCTGTCAAGCGAGATGCTGAAAAGCAAAATCATTTTGTTCACTGTTGAGAAATATTTCTATTGCTATACACTTGTTATATGCACACTGTGATGCCTGCAAAACCACAGGTGAAAGAGAAGCATCTCACTCAGTCGGATTTGCAAGTGCACTTGCTGGGGGGGGGGAGGCTGGACAAATGTGATGTAACAGTCAGGATCTGGGAGAAAGTCTTCATCTTCGACAAATTCTTCCCCTGTGAGGGAAATCGTTGCTACGTTTTTCACATATGTG
>JAAUXT010057189.1_pt1:10000-19341 | contig 19341 bp, 40 predicted proteins | sample 7278171 | NCBI WGS metagenome assembly JAAUXT01 (sample SAMN14350112, study PRJNA611818) | marine sediment metagenome | isolation source: surface marine sediment (1.8m) | place: French Polynesia: Moorea | collected 2018-08 | reverse complement strand
ATAATAGGGTCGCACGTGCACACAGGGCGATAATAGGGTCGCACGTGCACACAGGGCGATAATAGGGTCGCACGTGCACACAGGGCGATAATAGGGTCGCACGTGCACACGGGGTGATAACACACAGTCACGTGTACACATGCATGACAAGTCCGCATCGAGTTGGCAGTTGGTGCAAGGATGACAATTCTTTCGGCGCGCTGAGTCCAATCAGGAAAATACACAACTGTTCTTGCACAACTAACTCGGAAACAGGCACATTTGTGCACTGCGCAGTGGCAACCGGAAGTGAACAACCGAACCGGAAGTGACCATCAGAAGTGAACGCACCTCGAAGCCGGTGGCGAGCGTGGACAGCTCCTCCATCATAATCTTGAGGCAGGCGATGAACTTGAGCTGCTGCGCCATGATGTCGCCCTGGAAACGGACACACAACGTCACATCACCACAGACGCAGATACACAACATGACGTCACCCTGGCAACGAAGAAAGGGCCTCTGCGCAGGCCAAAGTCAAAAGCTGTGTGTGTTGGTGTTACTTCGCGAAGGTGTTTCCGTCTTGCTTCGTTCCAAGTTTATTCTTTGTTCAGAAATTTTTGTGATTCAGTACAAAAAAATTTGTGAAGCACAAATTGCTCTGGCGCACTGACCATGATGAGCTCTGGTTTCTTCTTCTCGTCGCCGTCCAGACTCGCGCCCTTCAGCTTGTCGCTGCGCTCCACCTCGCTGTCCGACTTGGTGTTGGCGTCGTCATCGTCGGCGGCGGCGCCTCCGTTCAGCGTCGCTCCGTCCGCGTCGTCGTCGTCGCCCCAGTCCAGCTTCAACTCGTCCTCCCCGAACTTCGTCACCTGTGCAATGCTTCTGCTTTCAGTTCTGTTCTCAGTTTCATGTTTTTATGTTCAGTCAGATATGTTTCGCTTTTAGCTTCCACTTTCTGTTCCAGTTTCACTTTTGCAAACGTTTTTTCATCAACCTTTTCTGCGTCAAAACGGTGAGGCTGAACTTGTGGTACTCACAGGCGCGCCCCAGTCCATGGCGTCTGCCGTCTGTGTGATGGTGGAGCCGACCGGCTGCGACCAGTCGACGGCGCCGCCGCCGCCGCCGCCGGAGCGGGCGAGGTTGGCGGAGTTGAGCCCTGACTCGTCGATGGTGCCGGTGTGGATGAGGGACTTGGGGCCCATGCTGTCGCTGCTGCGACTCTTCGTGATGTCGCTGTCCAGGTCGATCACCTGAGCAACGAGACATGGGTGGAGTGCAAGAAAGTGACACAGACACGAAGTCATGTTGAGTGGTTCTCGTGTTTTCTCGGTGTCTTGTCCGAGTGGATGCAGCGTTGCAGTACCTCCCTCACAGTTGTGTGGTATGTGTGTGTATGTGGTGTGTGCGTGTGAGTGTGGATGCTGCGAATGTGACTGTAACCATGTTTCTTCGCACGCACACCTCCCTCACACACACGCACACTGCTGTACCTCTGGCAGCTTCTGCAGCACCTCCAGCGCCAGCATCGGGCAGCCGCTCTTGAAGTGGGCGTTGGCGGTGCTGAAGTAGAGCCGTCGCTCCACCGGCGTGATGCGGTCCACGTACGTCACGTTCTTCTCCCCCGACGCCACCTGGCGACGCAGCGTTAAACAAGTGAGACACGTGACAAGAAGGTTTCGTGTCGAGGTGATGTGGCCTCGTTTCACTGCGACACCGCACGCAGGACCACCACCCTCACAGCACCGCCCTTCTGTCTCCCCACCCGTTCCGACGCCCCCCCCCTTCCCAATATCCCTCTCCCTCTCCTGTCCCACCCCGCCTCCCCTCCCTCCACTTCCTCCTCCCCCACCCTGGAGCCTCACCTTGGCGCCGTGGCTGAAGCCGGACAGCAGCACCGTCTGACTCGAGTCGGCCGCCGTCGTCGCGAGCTGCTGCCGCACGAGCAGCGGGTGCGTGCGCAGGTAGTTGTAGAAGTTGAAGACGCTCGGGTTGGAGGAGTACGAGTCCATGTCCTCCCCGCCGGCCCCGCCCTCCTTGCTGTCCAGCTTTCGTCCAGACCCAAGACCTGTGATTGACAGGCGGAAGGAGTGAAGAACTGAAGGAATGATGGCGATGGACTGACAAAACAAGTGAATGAATGAACGCCCGCCTCCAACCCTGATCACTTTTGGCTCAGTTTTCATACATACATGCCATACTGTGTGCATGTCTTACGCAAGCGCGCGCACACACACACGCAAACACACGCAAACACACACACACACACACACACACACACACACACACACGTACCTGTCTCCAGCAGCGTCCCCAGCGCGGACGCCTGGTCGTTGAGCAGCCAGTAGGCCATGCTGCGGATGAACGGGTCTGGGTGCACGTTGGACGGGTCGTAGGCGTCTCCCTCCTGGTCGAGCCCGAGACACTCCTCGTGCAGCAGGCGCTTCAGGTTGCCCGGCATCACGTCGTCAAGCTCGCTCTCGTACAGACGGGAGATGACCATGGCGAGCTGCAGGTCGTCCAGCTTGTTCAGACACACCTGTAGGGACGGACAGCTTGGTCAAGTTGATATTCGGGGAGGAGGCCAGGAGCGCCAAACAACTTGGATGCATCGTGCGCCGCCTTTCTGTGCAAGTCAATGCTCGCGATGCAGTGTCCAAGAAACACGGTGACGTTAGTCAATGCTTGTTGCGTACAGCGCATCGCGTATGAACTCCACGTGAATGTGCACTTCCGGAAATGAATTTTGCAATTCCAGTCCCTGCGTGTGCGCACGCACCTCAATAGCGTCCCTGACGGCGCCGGCGAGCAGGAAGAACGCCGCCGCGTGGTCGAAGCGCTGGCGTCCCATGAGCGCGAAGGCGTTCTTGAGCGCGGCGCGGCGCCACCGGTCCTCCGAGAAGTTGTTCCGGAAGAACGTCGCCATCTTGGTATCGTTCACTGACCTGAGGAAGAGAGGCGACAGAACTGTCACTCGACACCTCCAACTTCCGCCCACTCCTCGATTCCACCCACGCGTAGCTAAACAACTGCCCCCCACCACCACACTAACCCTCACTTTCCCCCCACCACGCCCTCTTCCATACGTACCTGAACAGCCCCCAGATCATGTTCTTCTTCTTCATGGCGAGGTAGAAGAGCGCAGCGTCGAGCGGGTCCTTCCGCTGCGTGAACGCCGCCTTCGCCAACTGAAGACAGATTCAGTTTTATCAGTGCGTGTGTGCGTGCGCATGTAAGCGTTGTGTGTATTTGTGTGAAGGTTTGTGCGACTGTTCGGGCGGCGGCACGTATGTGGCTGTGTGTGTGTGTGTGTGTGTGTGTGTGTGTGTGTGTGCTTGTGTGTGTGTGTGTGTGTGTGTGTGTGTGTGTGTGTGTGTGATGCAACGCTGCTGCAATGCCCTTTCGCCGCCAATTCAACAATTCAACGCCAAGCGTAAATGACGCCACGGACAGTGTGATGCCATCTGCAGCCACAAGTCATCAAAGAGATTCTCTCATGTGCGACGTCACACATTTGAGTGCGTGTGTGACCCGTGTGTACGCGGCGTGACGCGTACCTTCTCCATGCAGCGTCGCAGCGAGTTGATGTTGCGCACCCACCAGCCGACGCCGAACTGCCGCAGCTCGAGCCACGTCGGCTCGCCCTTCTGCACACTCGGGATCAGGTTCAGCAACTCCTAGGGAGAGAGAATGGGAGGTGTCAGCACACACGCACACGTACACACACACACACACACACACACACACACACACCACGCAACTCCCTCCGACACTGGTACAGGCACACATGCACCTCCCCCCCCCCTCCGTCCTCACCACCTCTGATTCTTTTTCACGCACACACGTACCCCCTCCCCCACACACGCCCCTTTCCCACGCACCTGCCCATCCCTCACCTCTTGCGACTCCACTCCTGCACGCACGCACACACCCTACACACGCACACGCCTCACCTCCTCGGACTCGGAGTGGAACGCCCATATGATGACGGAGGGGTCGAGGCCTCGCTTCTGTAGCTGCGCGCGCTGCACGAACGTGAGCGTGTTGAGCAGGTAGACGTGGTGCCGCGCCGCCAGCATGTAGCGCAGCCCGCAGTCGTCCATCCCCTCCGTCGACACCTCCGTCTGACCCGCCTCCCGCGCCAACACTGAAAACGAGGCCGATCACGTGAGGTCACGTGCACGCTAAAACAAGGGTCACGTGATGTGTCACGTGATGACAGTCATCAACATTCAAAATGAGGCAGATCATGTGGTGGGCAAAAAGGAAGGCTCGTGGAAGCAAGGTTCACGTGGAGCAGCACTGCAGTTCTCTGATTCACCAGACAATAGACCTACATCCTGCACAATATTTTGTCAGTTGGATCAAAAGCGTGCCACGCTTCTTCTCTGGGAACTGGGATGATGTCTTTCTGCAGGGGCGCGTCCCAAACTCCTCACCTTTCTTCACAGCCATGTCGGCCGCCTGGTTCTCAGCGAAGTCCACCTTGGTGTTGGCGACGGTGTCCGCCAGGGCGAGCAGGTACATCTGGTCGAGCGAGGACAGGCCGGGCAGCTGCGTGTGCGTCAGGTGGCGCGCGAGCAGCCGCGACTGCGCAGGCCCGAAGTAGTTCGGGTTCTGCTGCGCGTAGCCCACGGACGACCTGCGCGAGGAGAAAGTAGCTGTGGTTTTTGCTTTGGAGGGCGAATCATGCTTCCTGTTTCAGCTCCAATACACACGAATGCTTGCACGCACCTGTCACTACGTACACACCGCACCACGCACACACACGCACACACACACACACACACCCCTCCTATCACTACGTGCACACACACGCACACACACACGCACACACACCTGCGCCTGTTGTCCCGGTTGCGCGGGGAGCTGGAGAACACCTCGTCGTCAGCGAACGGGTCCTCGAGCTCGTCCTCGTCCGCCTCGGCCGTGAAGAGCCCGCTGTAGTCCTGCTCCGCCGTCCCCATCTGCAGCACAAACACGTCACGTGTGAACAGGACGGAGAAGGCCCGCGCATGCGCACAAAAACACAACCACAAACATGTCCTGTACACGCACGCAAAGACACACGCACGTACTTGAGGTCCTCATAGGCGTGACAATTGTTTTAGCAGATGCTTCAAACACAACGGGAGTGGCCCAATCATCCAAACGCGTACACACACACACACACACACACACACACACACACACACACACGCACGCACCTGAGACTTGGAGCCAGCCTGCTCAGACTTGGACCCGGCTGCGGCTGGAGAGTCGTCGTCCGCAGCGAACAGCGCGTACATCGGGAGGGGCGGGATGGACGAGATCTCGATGTAGTCCAGGTTCGTGTCCTCCGGGATCGTGCTGGCATCTGGCGGCACCGCCGGACCCGCCACCGACAGCGCCCTCTGGGGACGAGCGAAGAAAAGAGGGATGTAGCTCAGTCAGTGGAGCGTCGCGCTGCAGAGAGGGCGACCCGTGTTCGATTCCTGTTCCCGGTAGATTTTGCTCGCGAATCATTGCTTTGGTCAGAAGAATCCCGTTTCGTTGTTGGTTTTGTTCGCTGGTGGAAATAGGGTGAAAGGATGTCAACTCGCAAAGAATGGCCTGACTCGCTTCATGTGCCTTGCCAATTAACTTGTCAACTTAACCATCGTACTCATACTTTTCAGATGCAAAGGAAATCCAATTTCTTACGTTGGTAACAGCGAATGACTGATGTTCGTTAACAGAACGAAAACTACTCTTGTCTAACAAACCAATGGATCGGGCGAAACACGCAAAGGCTCAATCAAGTTTGACATTTTTCAGTGTCCTCGCTTACAACCGTATCCACAAGGTGTACGTTTTTTTGCACGACAAAATCTTCCTGGTCAATCAACATTTCTCCCAATAAAACACCCTGTCACCAAGCAATTGAAACCACAGGTGCTCCCATTTTGACACCAATCTCGGGTGTGTGTTGTGCTCACCATTTCCACGGCGCATAACAAATCACCTGCCACCATTGCTGTACACGTTGACACGTTGGACACAACGAGACATCACACGCCCCTTCACGTGCGTAGCAAGCACTTAGATGCCCTTTTCACGCTGGGTGCGTCATGCGTTGCGCATCTGTACACATGGGCAGACCCAGGGTCGGGTACTGGGGGCCCCTGACCCCCAGAATAATCACTCTCAATTTTGCGTCCTTGCAAGAAGGATTCACAACACAAGTGAAACAGCTAAATTTTTGCATGTTACATTTTTCAAACTTCGAAATCGCACAAGGCGCTTTTCCCTGACCCGATCCTGGACCCCCTGTGCGCGTGTGCAGAGTGAAGACGCTCTTTACTCTGTAGACGAACGGTCTGTGCGGCGGCGGGCCGCGCATCTCGATCCCGTCGTGCGTCACATGGTGGTGATGTTGGTGCTGCCGGAGCCACGTGGTTCCGCCGCTTTTCTGCGGAGCATGCGCACCAGCCTCGTTTTTATAGCTGGACGTGGCCACATCCTAGTCTTCACAACCAGACGCTGTCACTCGCTTACCAGCAAACATTGACGACTTTCTTGTTACAATCTTGTAAAAATCGCCCAACAATAGAATTGACTGAACCCTGCACGAAAGGTCGCACAACGCTTTGTATGGACGAAAGTTCTGACGAAGACTCGCTCCCTAAGATTTGCGCGCTCTGGTGGGCAACGCTGACAACCCGAGCAAAGGGCACACTGAACTTCGTCACGCCCCAACCCCGTCACTACCTGCCACCCGCACCCCTGACCCTGACCATGACCCCCCGTTCCCTGACTCACCGGGTGAGAGAAGTGGCGCCCGTGGCCGCTCTGGTGCTCGTCGCTGCTCACCAGCGCCATCTGCGTCGGGTCCTGACCGGAGATGCAGCGCACGAGGTGCGACAGGATCGCCTAGCAACAGAACAAACAGCGTGCACACCACGTGAGTACTGTCTGAAACCGGCTTCTCAACGTGCGCACTACGTGAAAGACTTGACCGGAAACTGCAATCAACATGTCAAACGGTCCAAACGCAAAACATGCTCTGTTAATGACCTTTCCGCCTCAACGGCACGTGCACCCGTATCTTTGACTGCGTTTCACAAAGATATGAAGTATCAACCTTGACGCGTCGGATTTTTCCGAAGTTGAGCAGTTCGATGAGCTGCTTCGGGTGGTACTGCGGCAGGACGGGGTTGGCGAGGCGCGACGCCTCGAACAGCCCGCAGTCCTGGATGATCTGGATGCTCGACACGTTGTCCGTCTTCGCGAGGTCGCCCTTCGCGCCACCTGCGAGAGAAGGAATGGGCACGTTCGATTGCGTCAATGAATCTGGGTGTGTTCGATTCACGCGTTGAAACGGCTAGCAATACCTTCACAGCGGAAACTTTGCGTGCACATTGCATCAAACGCGGGCCTCCTTCACACCGAGACACGTGACCAACTCACCGGCGCTGGCGCCCCCTAGTCGCCCCTTGGAGTCGTTTTTGCGCATGTTCTCGTTGAGCATCGAGATGGAGGAGAAGGAGCCGGTCAGTTTGATGCTCGACGTCGACATCGACACCTGCAACAGAGCGACGTGATGTAGCGACGCAATGTTGTGACACCACGATACCATAGTGACGCAGCGTGGTCATGGCAACGGCACTGAAAATACTGGACGTGACAAACGTGGACGCATCTGCCTTTCCCCCTCTCTGTCTGACTTTGTCCTGTGAGCATTCACCCTTTTCACCCCTCACCCTCAACCCCCCGGCCAAAACTATCCCCTCCCTCTGTCTGACCTTGAGTCCCTTGGGCACGCCCAGGTTGAGGGACGCGGTCGAGACGGAGTGCAGACTCTGGTCCGTCAGCGTCCGCGTGTCGGGTGCGTCCGACGCCGCGATGTCGATTCCTGCGAGAGACACAGAGGAAGTAGTCCCTCATCAACAAGGGCGAAACGGGACACCAGAGATGGTGGAACCAACGAGAAGCATTGGAACTCTGTTTGTGTCTTTCCATACACGTTCCTGAGTGTTTGGTGACAGGTTCAAACAGCTGCGGTAAAATTCAAACCTGTCCATCTGGATGTTGCAGTGTTTGTGAGTACACGTGCACTTACCCTCGCCGGCGCCTCGCCACTGTGAGTACACGTGCACCTCGTTGTCCATGCCAACGACGAGGATTCCGTCGCGGACCCACGACAGGTGCATCGGGAGTGGCGGGAGCCCGTCCGCCGTCGTCAGGTCGATGCTCCGCACCTGCAACCAGGGGGCGTCACCGTCAGTGTCCGTTTTACATGATGCCAGAACGAGGCTGGATATGCGTCGACTTGCTCTTCCGTGTGTGTGTGTGTGTGTGTGTGTGTGTGTGTGTGTGTGTGTGTGTGTGTGTGTGTGTCACCGTGCGCGTGTCTGCATGGGAGTGTGCGTCTGCGCACCTTCCTTTCCTCGATGTAAGTGCGTGAAGGTGCGTGTGAGTTTGTGCGTGTGTTTGTGAAGTGTGCGTGTACCTTCATCCAGCGAATCTCCTCGACGAAGTTCTGCACCGTCATGGACTTGCTCTTCTGCAGGATCCCGCGCGCAATGCGCCCCTTGTCCCCCGCCGTCTTGTCGTCCCGCTTCGTCGCCTGCGCCAACTCGCTCGACACGGCCGTGTACAGGAGAACCTGGGGACATAGCAGCAAAACGGTCAGCTGTTCAGCACAAAGACTCGTAAAACAAACAAGCTGGAACGCTGTTCACCAACGCGGTGAGAGTGAGTGGAGAAGAGCAGAGCAGAGTGGAGAGGAGTGGAAATGAGTGTGGGTGAGGGGTGCGCGCTGGTGTGAGACACACGGCTGTGTGTGTGCTTGCGTGAGTGTGTGAGAGTGCGTGTGTGTGCGTGCGTGGTCAGGGTGTGTGTGTGTGTGTGTGTGTGTGTGTGTGTGTGTGTGTGCAGGCGTGGACGCCTCCCCCACTCACCTTGGCGCCGACTCCCACGGTGAGGATGTGCGACCCATCCTCCGTGGACACCCAGTCCATCTGCACGAGGTGCTTCTGCTTGAGCACGTCCACGTGCGTGTCGCGCATGCTCATCGAGCGCCGGATGCTGCTGATGGTCGACGGGCTCGGGACAGTCACCGTCGACCGGACGATCGCCGGCGTCGACTGCGTTGGACACAGCTGAAACAACACGGAATTCATCTCAATCATCGCCCAAGAGCATGAGGGTACTGATCCACGTGGGGTGGGGGTGGGGGCTCCCAACAGTGGGGGCTATTTCAAATGGAAAATGTGGTGACATGCGCAAAGTTGGGAGGATCTATGCTGGGGGTGAGGGGAGGTTGGGCCACAGATTCCTCAGGCCGGATCCCAGGGTCCTGGGCTGGATCTCCAGACCTGAACCCCAGGGGCCTCAGATCTGGA
>JAAUXT010057189.1_pt1:0-7500 | contig 19341 bp, 40 predicted proteins | sample 7278171 | NCBI WGS metagenome assembly JAAUXT01 (sample SAMN14350112, study PRJNA611818) | marine sediment metagenome | isolation source: surface marine sediment (1.8m) | place: French Polynesia: Moorea | collected 2018-08 | reverse complement strand
CTCACGCTTTGTCGTTTTACCGGGTGTCTCGGAGACAAGATGTGGCCAAACTGAAAAGTCACGTCAATGCGTGTGTCCGTGTGTGTGTTTGCGGGGGACCTGCCACACCTGGGAGGTTCTGCACTTCCAGAATCGCACGCAGCCGTCCGAACACGCCGTCGTGATGACGTACGGCGCGAAGCATGCCGGGTAGATGGAGCTGCTGCTCGGGTGCCCCGCCGACACCGTCACGTGACTGATCTCGACACCAGAGGGCACCTCCAGCACCTGCGTGCACACCTGCGCAAGGAAAATAGTCCGGTTGGGATCACAGTGCCTGGGCCAGAAAGGGCGTGTGTCCTGCTTTCTGCTTGTCAACGTTCGGCGTCCTGTTCGCTCAAAACATCCGTTTTCTTCGGACCTCAACACCTTCGAAAGTCTCAACATGTGACGTCACAATGAGTGCTTGGCGTCACAGTTCAGTACTCACCTTGCTGCTGGAGGCGCTGAATCTGGGCGAGCTGAACTCGGGACGCGGGGTGTTGGGCGGGGTGGCGGGACGCCGCCCTCCCGCCTGGGCGGGCCCGGAGCCGCCCCCTGGGGGCGTGGACCCGAACATCTCCGTCGTGCTGTCCTCTGATGGGTAGATGTGCGTATCCGGAGAGTACCGAACCTCGCCCTCGTTCGAGTCTGAAAGGTAAACAAACGCACGTGGAGGAGGACGCACGAGTTGTGTGCTGAACACCACGCATGCGCGAAGCCACGGACCAACGGGGCGGACGAACCAACAAACAAGTGTGAACTTATTCACTGATAAACAAACGAGAACTCGAACAGCAACTCGACAACAACTGAATCCTGACCTTGCTTCCGTCCTTTTGACTTTGGTGGCAGCCGAACTCGTTTACTTTCTGCCAAAAATACACGCGGGTTTTGTTGGCCAAGAAGCTGTTTTTCGGCCCCGTACCAAGAGACACAACGCAATCCGTTGATTGATCCACTCACACTCGTCAGGGTCAGCTCACTCTTCCACATTCAGACGCAGCTGTTGCATCGAGACAACATGACACCACATGTCGTGTGACGACAGCCCTAAATAATCCTGTGTTGTGTGCGTGCGCGTGCTGCACGCATACCTTGTGACGACAGCACGATCCTCCACATGTGCAGCACGGAGACGCCCGACGGCAGCCGCTCCACCACGACGAGGTAGAAGAGCTCGGTGAAGGCGGCGGCGCCCGTCAGGTTCACCATCGGCTCCGACGCGCTGCCGCCACTTCCGGTGCCAGCGCTTCCGGTGCCAGACTCCCTGAGGCTGCTTCCGGCTGCGCGCGCAGACGTGGAGGAGGAGCGCGTGCGCTGTGACGTCACGAGCTGCTCCTGGAACACGTGGATCATCTGCAGGTGCTGCCAGTCCTGCAATGAGAGGTGAAGTCACAAATTAGGACGCTGCGCTCAAAACACTGTTCCAGGGAGCAAGATACATTTTGGCATTCACGGAAGAACATGTGCACGAAAAACAAACGTGATTGTTCTGGCGAACATGTTTGGCCCTAATCAACTATGAACACGGTTTCTAATGTTAGCATCAGTCGGCACTCAAGGAGCTTGAATAGAGTTTTGGACTGTGGCCCTCAAAGTGTGTGTGTGTGTGTGTGTGTGTGTGTGTGTGTGTGTGTGTGTGGGTGTGTGGGTGGGGTGTGTGTGGGTGTGGGGTGTGAGTGTGTGTGTGTGTGGTGTGTGTGTGTGTGTGCAGCTGTGCGTGCGACTCGCCTGTTTGGCGTCCACGATGGCGTCGAGCTCAATGATGCATCCAGGCCGCGCCGTCGACTGCAGCGACACGATGTTGAACGTGTCGCGCCCACCAGGGGGCGTGGACGGCGTGTTCATCACGTAGCCCGACGACGTGCTGCTGTTGCTGCGCGACATCACGTCCCCCTGGAACAACATCTGCGCAGCGTTACGCCCGTAGCTCCGCGCATGGTGACTTATTTCCTGACCCGTTTCATCATATTGCGTGCAACATGTCTCCCCTTGCATGAAATGTGCTTGAAGCAAAGCATGAATCTGCCGAAAATTGGATTCCACACTGTGTAGCGTGAACTTAGTCTGAACGCCCCTCCAGACGCACACGCCTCCACACACACGCTGGCGTAAACTTTGTTCAAACGCACACGCCCACACCCTTCCACACGCACGCACACACACGCACTCTCACTTCGGATCTCTTCTTAGTGCCCAGCTCCAGCAGCAGCGTCCTCGCGTCGATCACGGCTTGGTACAGCTTCAGACTCGTGCCGTCCGACGCCACGAACAGCGCGCTCGGCGAGTTACTGAACGACCCCAGCGTCGAGCTGGGCAGCAGCGTCGGGATCCACGCCACGTTCGAGAACGCCGACGACTCGGGCGAGTTGATCCGCGCCAACTCCGAGATTCCGCCGGATTTAGACAACGGGCCAATAGGCTCCACCTTCCACAGGATCAGTTCGCTGCAGAAGCCCCCGGGTCCAGGGTCCACACTTTTGTTGTCCAGAACTCTCCGAGAGGCGGCGCTCACGTTGTTGTCCTGGTGACTAGAGTCAGTGTGGTTGCTATGGACTTGTTGGTGGTTGCTATCTATCTTTGGAACGTTGTGGTGGGACGTGGTCAGCATGAGCGGAAGCACCGGGTGGCACGCGGCCGAGTTTGTCCGGAAACGGTGCCCGCACACGCGTGACGCATGCGCAATGCTCAAGACGGTCGAGAACTTGGATCCTTCGGCGAAGGAGATCTGCCATTGGTTGAGGGAGCCGTTGGCGTGCTTGGACAGCATGATGGCGTTGGGTGTGAGCTGACTGTCGCTCTGTCCCGGGGAGTTCTTGCCCGTCGCGTTGGCGGACGTGAAGCCGCTCGTCGTACTCGCTTTGTCGCCCACAGCAGCGTCGAACGTTTTGCTTTCTGACTCCTGAGCAGAAAGAAACAAGATGTTCAGACTCACAGCCATTTCTCAACCTCAACCCCTCAATCCAAGACACGGGCGATGATGGGGAGATGCAGAACAAATCCTCTCTGGTGAAGGAGCGGACCTACAATTACTCAAGGGAGAAAGAACCAAAACCAAGAGAGCCGTGATCCCCCAGCACCGTATCCAGCGACGCCGTACAACCAGACACCCCACTCTGAGCACCCCGTCCCTCTCCCGGCACCACATCCGCAGATGTGCCTCGCCAGACGGCGTCTAGTGGCCGTAGACTCCTCTGCAGCTCTGCAGCCCCCCCCCCCCCTGGTTACCCCGACAGCACCGTCTGGAAAACCCTCTTCCCTGGGTGTCGCGTCTCTCCCCCGTGCCCAGTCACCAGCCCCGAGTTGCTAATTTTTGAGCACAGTGTCCCCCCCCCCCCGAAAACTTCATCCCCTCCCCGGCTGCCGCCGCTGCGTCCCTGACCTTGAGCGCCGCCTTGGCGTCGGTAGCGCCGCCGCCGTGGTTGGCGTAGAGCACGAGGTTGGTGGACATGGTCATGGCGTCTCCTACGGGAAAGGAGCCGGGGATGCGCGAGCTGAAGCTGATCTGCGCCTGACGGAAGGAGCCGGGCTGCGCCTCGTCCAGCCAGTCCACCAACCTACAGTCAATCAATCACTTGATCAAATCGTCCACTTTGAAGCCCAATCAATCAGTTCAATCATTACACAAGAAATCACAGATCAACCAGCCACATGCTCTCCACATTGAAAGGTCTGAGTTCGCTTTGGATCTGAGTCAACCAGTTGATAGTCAGCTGATGAGATGCTTGGTCAACCAGACCGGAAAATCATCCTTTTGGTTGATCAGGCAAAACTTACGTTGGTACAAGGTCAACGGCACAAGTCATGCAATCATGCGATTCTGAAACCTCCAAGAACGAACTTCCTGTCCGGGTTGTTCACCACGTGACGTCACGTGTCGCACTCACCAGACGAGGAAGCTGCCGTCCACAGGGTGAATGGAGAAGAGCATGTCGGAGCTCTGGTGCCAGTCCCGCAGCAACTGGTCGATTCGCCGCGTCAAGCCTTCCCCGGGCGGACCCTGGAAACACAGAGGACCACACATTTTACAACGCTTCTAAGGACCTTGAACACCAGAGAGCACAGGTGGAAAAACTTCCAGATGACTTTGTACAACCAAACGTGAACAGTGGTCACCAAGTCCACGTGGGACACTGGACAAACAAGCCCTGCAGGACCCGGAACAACCAGCTGTGAACACGTGATCACGAGTCCCAAAAGGATCCCGGTAAACCAGTGGTGCACACATGATTAAGGCCCCGGAGAACCTGGGATAACTGGTGGTAAACAGGTGATTATCAGCCCCCGGAGGATTCGGGAGAGCCAGAGCAGAACACGTGACACGTCGATGTGGAGTGAGATTGGCCGGCGGTCAGTGCCGTCAACAAAACGTGTCTTGACGCTGACTCCGACGTTGGGACAAGGAGTTCGAACATTTGACCTAATTTGTGAGCTTGACCCAAACCCTGGACTTGACTTGAGCCCTGACCTTGACCCCAGCTCTGACCTTGGCTGTTTCCGGGATGACCGTGGAGGCGTGTGAGCCGGTCGTTGCCCCGGAGACGGCCGACACCTCGCTCTCGGTGCTCACGTGACTCTGCGACTTCTTGAGGACGCCGCGTCGTCCGCCGCTGCCGCGCGTCCCTGACGACGACGTGCCTGCAAAAGTGACGTCATCAAATTAACAGACGTGAAACGCACACAATTGACACCCGTCTCCGTCTCACTTTTGTCCCCTTCCTTCCACCTTACTTCTCTCCTCTCACCTCTTGGTTGCTTTTCTCCCTCCTTCCTCTCAAACTCTTTTGCGCCGAATTATCCCCATCCCCGCATCCCAAACCCCAGTTCCTTCACCCACACTCCCTCAGCCCTCAAAACTCCACTCTGCCCTCGTGTTGTGTCCCTTCAACCACTCCTTCATTTTGATCCTTCCCACCCGCTCCCTTGTTTCCCTTTCACCCCTCCCCGTGACTCCTCCCCTTCCCTCTCTCGCCACCCACTCACTCTTGGTGGTCTCGGCCGGGTCGGACGTTTCCGAGGCGGCGTCGGGCACCGACCCGCTGCCGACGTCGTCCTCAGCGTCCATCTCGTCGCTGGCGCCATCTTCCGACGCCGCCGCCACGCGCTGCCGCGTCAACTCTGAAACACAACCGAGTCACGCTGTCAAACGTTTCTTTCACAAAAAGGAAGTTTCAGCACTCCATGTCCGTGGTTTCTACTTTCTTGAAGAGGAGCAAATCTTGACAATCGCTGCACGGGCATTGTTGAGTGAATCCGGCGGGAATGTTAGAGTGAATCGTTGTTCTCGCTGGTTGCCTCCTTCCAAGTAACTTCAGTATGTCCTTATGTTCTGTGACTACGTACCGAGTAGGATGCGCTCGGCCTGCTGTGAGAAGTGCAGCTCCTTGTTGTCGAGCCAGTGCACGACGAAGTTGAGTTCGTGCGCGCCGTCAGCGCTGCTCATCGCGGGCAGCAGCGGGATGTCTGAAACCAACAGAAACCTCGTGTCTGATGGACGCTCACAAACCCACGTGCGCGTCACGTGGTTACGTCAAACGACGTTGGCGCCATAGAGAGAGAGAGAGAGAGAGAGAGAGAGAGAGAGAGAGAGAGAGAGGGAGGGAGGGAGAGAGAGTCAGCGGCAACCTCATGATCCACAACCAGATTCGCCCGCTGGAGGTGAGTGCGGGTGAGTGAGTTGGTCCCCTAATCCGCCTCCGCACGCACACGACACACACACACGCACGCACGCACACACACACACACACACACACCTGTGTCCGGGTTGATACTGGCCGCCAGGTGGAAGTGGAATCCGGGCGCGACGCTGTTGGGGTGGACGCCGAACTTGTGGAAGTCGTGCTCGCTCTGTGTGGACGGGAGCGGCGCGATGCCCTGCAGCGGCTGCCCCGGGGCGCCCGTCACCCGCCGCCGCTTACTCAGCGTGTTCCTGCAGAATACGTGCGCTCCGTCAACAGCTGGTTCAAGTGGGGTGCAAGAGTGTGTGGCGTGCGGCGATGGGCGTTGCGTCGATCTCACATTTGAAGATGAAACACAGGAGGACTTGCTCGACAAAGGAACGCAAGAAGCACTTGGAGAAGGAAGAGTTCGCTGTTTGGTGTGGTTGTGGGAACGTGCATTCCCAACTGTTGACGCCTACGCTCCTAGCTCTTTCTTTGTCCTCACCGCCACACCCCAACCGAAAAGCACCACCCGTCACCAAACCATCACTGCTGTCCGCATTCAATAATTCGACCCTTCCTACCCCATCCCAACCTGACGTGCCTCTCCCCCCGCACCTCTTCCACCGCACCATGCGTTGTCCCTCTTTCGCCCCGCCCCACCTCACCACTCATTTGTTCCAACCTGCACTACCCCACTCCACCCCTCTTCCACTACTGCCCCCACCCCACCCCACCTCCTCCCATCCCAACTGGCCGTACGGTGCTGACAGCCGGGTGTACCCCACCCCCTCCCCGTCCCACCCCTCCCAACACCACTCCACCTTCCCCTGCAGCCCCCTCCCCACCCAGCCTCACCTGATGTGACTGAGGCGCATCATCATCCTGTTCTTCTGCCTCTGTGTGTGGAACAGCGGCACGGTGCTCGAGCTGGGGTCCAGCTGCTGCAGGTCGACGAGTCCGTCCTCGGGGAGAATCGTCTCGCACCACACGCGGCAGATGTTGTCCCTGCAGCTCGTGATCAGCATGTTCGCCACAGACCCTCTGAAAACACAGCAAACACGCAAGTTCAGTTGGGCGTTCAGCAAGGTGAAGTCAGTGTGCGGGGAAACTCAATGCTGTTTGCGGGGAATACAAAATGACACAAACAAGATCTGAGCATTTCTGGAAGGGAGGATCAGGTAGACAAATGGAGACCTCATGGCTTTAGTCTCCAGTGCAAAAAGCGCTATGAACCAGAATCCCGACCTCAAGTCTTTTTTCGGTCTCCCCAACCACAAAGAACAGGAACAAATAGGATCCACAAGCAAAGGCAACCCAGCCAGTGGAATTGTGAACCTGTAAGAACTGGTTGGTTTTCCAATACAAATGAGTGGTCAGTGCATCTGGGTCACAACAGTACTCGGCGTGGAAGGGTCTCCAACCATCGTCAACCAAGGCACGATCACAAGACTTTCCTCTGGACCCGCCCCTGCGCACACCTGCAGTCGTCAGTACATTTACATTTCCCGATTGCTTTTCCCACTTGTCGACATCAAAGTTGCAGCGCAGCGACGACATTCGCCATTTACCAGCAATTTGTTTGATTCATTCCTGCGCACTGGGCGCTGCGCAGAGACGCTCGTCTCCAGGTGCGTCGTACACAGCTGCACGTTTGGAGTTGACAGAATCACAAGGGACGTTTCGTGTATTGGGTCCCTGTTTGTTTGTGTTACATCAGGGTGCAGACCTGCTTGACCCTGGATGTGCTACGTAGGTGCAAATGGAACAAGAATGCTACGCATAAAAAGCGTGTGGTCGCTATAAACGTTCAGTTGGT
>JAAUXT010132448.1_pt1 | contig 19348 bp, 19 predicted proteins | sample 7278171 | NCBI WGS metagenome assembly JAAUXT01 (sample SAMN14350112, study PRJNA611818) | marine sediment metagenome | isolation source: surface marine sediment (1.8m) | place: French Polynesia: Moorea | collected 2018-08 | reverse complement strand
TTGCAGTCAATAGTCCAGACAAGAATACTTGGAACATTACCAAGTTTCAAAGCACTGCATTTTGATCAAATTCCTTCCTGGCACCTAATCCTTGATCAAAAACAAATCTACAGACCAAATATGAACACAATTGAGTACCATTTTCATAGAGAAAGTGCTGTAGACATACTTTTGAAAGAGGCTGCCTATAGTGTTCGCACTCGACCGGTACCTGGCGGCACAAATCACTAAAAAGGGATTTTTTTTTTGGGGGGGGGAGAATTCACTCTTGGAGGGGGGAAGATTCTTCGGGGAATTTCTTCTCGTTGCCATCCTCAACCTATTTCATCAACGCAAAAATGCAACTTCAGGTGCTGAACACATTTATCTGCATCCCAGATGAAATTCGTTTGCAAGAATGCTGTCTGGCCGTGTAGAAGTCACAGCCATCTTCTCAAACATGCCCAAACCCAAGCCACGGTTCAAAGCAAAATCTCATTCAACCAGTCGGGTTGAGACAAGACAGGTCGATTCCTCCAGCTGCAGACTGTGCACATTGATTTGTTTTTGTTGGATGCGCGTGTCACAGCAGAAGAGGAAAATCATCGTCAGATAAAAGCCTGAGTCAGAAGTGCCAGCAATCGTCAGCTGCAAAGTTGGCACGCTGCTTTGATGTCAACTCTCTGCAAGATCCCCAAGAATATCCCTGCCACATGTGCACACACCGTCACACCCACTCCACGTAGACCACCTTGGCGCTTTTTGCTCAAAATGCGACCCGAAACTGAAGCATGAGTCGGGAAAGCGGACCCGACCTGTATTTACCCAGCTTCGAGGGATGGAAAATTGATTCATTTCCTCATTGACTCAAACGTGTCGAGATGGATTTTTTCTGCCGCCCATTCATCGACAAATCGACAGAATGGAAGAGCGACAAACTATGTGATCAATGATGAAACACATTCATTTCAGTACACGACAGCCTGACAGGGTTTAGAAACTTTTGTTGCAGGCATCTGAGTCCCTGTGCGTGCAAATCCCAGTGACAAAAGAGTTTGGCATTAGATTCTCCTGGGCAGCCCATATCGCGCACTGTGCAGCAGAAGCCTCGACTCTTCCATGAACACGCCTCCACGCTCTCTCCTTGTTGCTCGCAGGTTCTGCGGGAGGTGGCGCGCGGGCTCGGCCCGGACTGGCGCTTCGTCTTCCGCTACCTCATGGCCGGCCACCCCAAGGACGTGATCGACATCGAGATGGAGAAGCTCGAGAGAGTGAAGCCCTTCATGCAGGTGAGGCCGGCGCGACATGAGGTTCAAATCGCGTTTTGAGGTTGAAGCAGAGAAAGATGCAAGTCTCAGATGGAGTTGCTGCCAGATCTGTCTTTGACGAAATTGCGTTGTGTTTCAGTCGTACAAAGCGCTGCTCACGTGGAAAGAGTACAAGGGGGAGGAGTTCGATATCCGACAGCTCATCAAAGCGCTGCAGGACAACCTCAAGACGGACCTGGCCTTCATGGCCTCCGAGATCATGGAGAGTGAGTATCTGTTGCCCACTCTCAAGAACACTAGAGTATGCACCGGAGGAGGCTGCCGGGATCTTGGTCAATGAGAAAGAGCTGTTATGTTGGCATCCTGACAATGTCCTTTGGTCGGGAGGAGGAGCTTTTGCAGCGGGAATGGTGAACCAGTGCAGGAGGTGCCCAGAAAAGGGTGTCCAAAGACAGAAAATCAAAACCCCAGCACTGGTCTTGCTATGATGGCGCCTCATGCATGATGTGGTTGCGAAGAACCCCCGTGGAAAACCTATCGGAGTTTAGTTTTGCCATGATTGACACAGTTCAGTGTTATGCGAGCACAAGTGAGTAGAACCTGAGGCTGGAACCAAGCCGGAATGCAACTGACAACACAAGCCCAAATTTGGGTCTCACACTCTGCACTGCGGAGAGAGAGAGAGACTGTCCACGTACATCGGTCAAGTGACCAGAATGACGCAGTGTGTGCCTGTTGGAGGGGGCGGTGGTCTACAAAGCGTGATTGAAATGTCACTTGAGATTTTTGCCGAGAACAGTGAACCTGTAAACACTCCACAAATGTCCACGTTCTGGCCTCTTGCTTGGATCCATCCATCATTTTGTCCGAAGCACAACGAGGAAATTCTCCTGTAATTTCTTTGTTTTCTGGGCCAACATTCAGTCGTTCATTGGTCAGAGGTTCACCCCAGCTGAGTTGTCCCGAACGTTTTTGCCACCCCGAACAACGACGGAACGAAGCAGCTCCTGAGTGGAGTTAAGTCTTTTTCTGGCGGAAACACGTTTCCGTGATTACAACGTGATGTGGGATCTGTTGTGCAACTTGCTGTGGTGATAAATGACTCGAGAATTTTCTTTCGCCGCCACCACTGCACAGCTACCTGTAACTCAAGTGCAAGTGTTGAGATATTTGCCGGAGGTACAACCTGTGAGTATTCTCTGTCTCCCACTCCATCTCTTCAGCGTGAGCCAGCCTTCTGCCAATGTAAATAACCAATCGGTAGTTCCTGTCTATTTACAAAACATGCTCAACTTAAACACGGCCTGAACAAAAAGATAAAGTTTTTGATCGCCACATGGCCTGGTGTACTCAGGCTTGAGAGGCCCGCAGGGCTGCGCTTCCCAGATGGTGAACTAAGATCGTTTGAACAGCTTTGCAGTGCAGATCAGTGCAGCTTTCGACTGAATTGTGGTCGCGTGAAAGCCGACAATGTTCAGTGGAGACCTCAACTGTGATCATTATTTGAGCTGTGGTGACACAAATTTTCCACAGAAAGAAATCGTGGACTTTTTGAAAGAAAGAATCCCTTTGTCCGCTTCTGAGAGTGCTGTTGAGGGCACCACAACACCCGTGGGCACAGCCCGAAATTATTTCCGTGACTTCGGCCAATCGGAAGTGAGAATCAGAGATTGTTGTCCTCCAGAGATCCGATGCTCATGGCCCAACAATGTTGACATTTTTAGGTGAAGGAGAAACCTTGCTGACACTGCACAACGTGGGGAAGGGGATCGCCTCGGGCGCGGAGGAGCAGGAGGCGGCGCAGGGCGGCGGCGCCGACAGCGCGGGCGCGGACGGCGCCTCCGGGGACGTGGGGCCCGGCGCCGAGGGGACGACGGCCACGACGTCTCCTGAGCGAAAACGGCTCTCGATGAACGACGGCGAGGCAGTGGAAGGTGGGGGATGGGTTCGAGTCCAAAACATGACCAGAAGCAAGACCTGAGAGAAACCGTCACTGGCACACAACAAGCCTCTCACTGGACAACTGCTTTCCTTGAGTATCCAGTGCTTCGAATGCCATCTCTCTCAGGCACCAAAAATTCAGAATTGACAGCTCTCACGACTCCTCTGTCCTCCACACAGGTCCAATCGGAGACACAAAGCTGCTGCAGGTGGCGCGCAAACTGGGGCGCGACTGGCCGGGCGTGGCGAAGCGGCTTGAGCTGCCGGAGGAGGAGGTCGCCGAGCTGCAGGAGATCACCGACGAGACGATGGCCGCATTCCGCATGCTGTGGTCAGTACTCGCGCTCACATAGACGTGCGCGCACGTGCGACGCCCAGGTTTTGAGTGCAATCGCTTTTCGGACCACGGTCCCATTTAGCCTTGCGCTGCTTTTCATTCTCTCTGATGAACTCAGATCACACTTTGAGGGGTTCTGCGCAACCAACCAAGTCTCATCTGCGTGGTACGCTGATCGTTCGCTGTCTGTTGCAGGTCGTGGCGGGATGCGAACGCGCACACGAAGCGGGAGTCGGACCTGGCGGCCGACCTTGTGACGGTGCTGCGGCGCTCCGGCAGGACCGACCTCGCCCAGATCTTCAACCGCGAGTCCGCTGCCTAGCAACCGGTCTGGCATCACGTGACCACACGGCAACTGGTGCGACGTCAGATGCGGCGACAAGCCCGGCGGCGTCTCGGCTGGAAAACAACCGGCAACAAGCGCCCGACGAAGGACGCTTCACATTCATACATCGCAATTCCATGTGAAATATTTGTGCGGACTTCACAAGTTCGTAATTTTAGAGAGTGTGACGAGTGCGAGAGAAAGCAAACATGTGCGTGTGTTCGGCAAGATGCTTATAGATCGTCTTGAGTTTTGTGTTGAAACGATGTAGAAAATACGGCCAGCCGTGGTTCCGCACAAAAAGGCCTTTTGGTTTATTGCTTCTGCAGTTTTGTAGCATTCACACAATTTTTACGAAATCCAACCATCTTTAAAGTCTTCGAACATTTTCGTGCACAGCAACAGCACCTTTTTTGACTGAAATGCTCAGAATTTTTATCGCAACAGGATTGTGCTCTTGCAATGCCTTTGGTTGCCTGCGTATCGAGCGGATCCAGGATTGAGGGCTCAAACTCAGAGGGGCGTCCTCCAATCCACAACAGTTTGACGTGTCAAAAAGGGAGTTGGAATGTTGTGCCTGAGGCACCAGGAATTTTTGGGGTGGGGCTGGTTCCGCCAGAGTGCATCGTCTTGTCCTTCGTGACGTCAGACCGGATGTCCTTTGACGTTCTGATGACTTCGTGCGCAAATAGCTGTTTAGAATTACACGCCAACACTGCAGTGCCTTATCCGCCTCCAGACTCACTCGGCAGCGCACCTCGGTGCTCAGTGGTCCGTGTCAATCCAGAAATCGTGCTCTTGCAATTTCTGTCTTTGGGTAAATCCAAACAAAAGTGACGTTCTTTGAACACACAAAAACACACACGTACTGTCCTTACGATGACGCTGCTCACAGACTCGGCTACATTGTCACCTTTTTCTGTGTGCGAGTTTTTCCAAACGCTCTTTTGTCTTACTTCAGAAGCTGTACGTTCAGGTTCTACGTCGATCTCTCGGCGTGTATTTTTGAACGAGATACCATGACGTAGCACCTGTTGTTGGAGACAATTTGATTTCTAGACTGTGCAAGCTGCTGTTGTTCGCCAAACACAAAATGGACGAAAGCATGTCGCCTGCTTTCAGAGAATTTTTTTGCAGTGTTGCAAACCCTGTGTCCTGTTAGAATTTAGAAAAAAAGGATGTTGCATAATATTCGCAGATTCTACGCCTCAGAGGTGTTCTCGAAACAACTGAAACCGTGTGAGAGGCAAACGCTTGTGTCCCAAAGCTGTCAAATAGAGTCGTTTTGTAGCTGTGCTTAAAATCGTTTCCAGATTTGCTTTTGTGGTCGTTCAAAACACAATCCATGGGAGTGTGTGACAGGTCACTTCAGATGTATGTGTTGGAATCTCCTTGTTGAAGAAAATGCTTTTTCAAGCATTGAGAAAGACTCTCTGATGTACATGTTTTTGTTTTGCAATTTGTACAAATTGAAGAGAGCGCACAATTTGTTGTGTCTATGATTCACACAAACAAAATTGGTTCTTGGCTGTGAACTGTTCCTCTCCATGAGCTGATCCTCTTTGAACGAGGTTCTCTGTTGCCAATTGTACTTGTTTTGGCCAATCTCTTGGAAATATGTGGCGTGGGTTTCTTGTACGTTTGTTCCCTTCATGAAATCCAAGAAAAGAACCGAGCACTTTTGGGCTGGAGTTGTGGCTTTTTGCCCGAGTCGTGTCAGGTGCGAACAAAAATTTTTGCACGAAGGCTGTGGTGCAAATTTGTGAAGAGATTTTGAGACAGGGAGGGGACGGTCGCTCGTCAGGTGGGCCGCGCCCAGATGGCCTCTTGTGAAGCCGTGTTCTTGCTTCCCGAAGCGAACCTGCGCTGTCAGATCCTGACTAGACCTGTTCTGGGCAAAAGGTCTCCGTTCTTTGCCCTGCTTTGAGCGGGTGGATGGAACAGCATTTTCTTAGTTTCAGGCTTTAGGCTTCTGACTTGCCCGGTGGAATGAAAATGACGAGACACGGGCCACTCAGAGCCTGATGAGTTCCTGTCAATGTTGGAACCTGAAATGCCCAGACACTTTCTGTCTCAACAACCTGAAAAATCCAGGCACCCCTTGAAGATACAACTCAGACCTTTGATGAGTACTTGGCAAATTCATGTTCAGTCTCTCCTAGTTTCTTGGTGTCTGGCGATTTCATCACATGGGGTGAGATTCCCACTTGATTGGTAACCGTAGTCACCCACCTAAACAGCGCTTTCTTTGTCTTTTACGTGTACCTTGAATTGGAATGTCGAAGAAGGCGGACATTTCGAACGCGGATGTACAGGGAAAAAAGGACCTTTTCATTGAAAAGTCAGGGGGGAGTGCGCAGGGCCGTGCACCACACGTCTGCGGTTCTTTGCTTTGAAGCCTCGTGTGTTTGTGAGGCTTATTCGTCCACAACGCCTCCTCAAACTTGCACATTACCCCGTAGTGACCAAACAATAATTTCTTCACAGTGGCACCTCTGAAGACCATACTCGTACCAAAGTTCTGCACGGTCAAAACCCTTTCTGCCAGAGTTCATCCCTGGTCATCACATCACCCCATGGTGACCACACGCACTCTTTGGAGATTCTTTTGCGCCTGTTCTTGTTCAAGATCATTTTGCACCGATACGTGCACATTCCAACAGCAGAAAATGAAGAGACCGTTTTGTCGCGGTGGTGCACTTCTTTCCTCGGAACGGGTGCAGAAGCTTCGTCTTGTGTTGATGCCTGTGAAAGCGAAAAGACTTTTCCTCGACTTGCAGTATTTTGATCCCCATATCCGAAACCAACCAAACAATTTTGCCTCAATGAAAGCACCTCGACAAGTTCCCGATGAACTGTTTTGATATCCTTTTCCTTTGTGAACGCATCTCTTGACGGGGCGTTTCCCTTTTCAGACGTGCTGAACACTCCTGCGCCTGCTAGAGTAGGAGTACATGTAATTTTGCAGTTTCAGACGCTGAGGCAGAATAAATGTGTCAAATAGAAAGTGGTGCTACTTATTTCTTGGTGTCCACCGGTTCAGTTGTGTCTGCAGAATTTGCAGCACGAAGTGTTTTTCATCGAACGAGTTTCTCCGATGCAGCACAAGGTGAATCTGCGGAAATGACTGTGAGAGACAAGGCCCTGCTTTCGCGCATGTCAGGCTCGAATTTATTGAGGTGGGATAGTTCGTGCGGTCAAGGTGAGGGCTACATATTGGTCAGCTCGGGTTGGAAGAGCTTTAACCCAAGACTGCCAAGGGAAACAAGCGTTCTGCAGAAAGAGGAATCCGGCCTGAATCCTTTTCTGTTTCCGCCTTCAGACGAAACGTACGATTGACAAATAAAATTTTATTTTTTCAGAAATCAATGTCCGGAAATTGTTTTCAATTTTTCTCAGTAGCATTAAAGAATTCTAGGACTCAACGTGACCAGTTGTCAGACCGCGCGCAAGCATTTCGCTTACGACAGTAATCATGCACACAATCATGCACACTGCAGTCCTGGAATTCTTTCATACAACATCGTATGTTTCTATTTTTCTGTGCAGTTGTCTTGGGTAAAAATTTCTGAAGTCAATGTGACTTTTCTGAAGTGAAGTGACATCTATTCTGAAATGAGAAGCAATTGAAAGCACATGCTTTTGAACACTCACTGACTGACTATTCAACTGCAGGCAAAGAATAAAATGTAGTTTTGAAGCTCGAAGTTTCAAGCTGCAACAACAAGCGAAGAAGCCGACTCGTCTGTGCAGAACGACTCAACTTTGGACATTTTTTGTGTTCTCCAGTCCTGAACGTGAACAAGAATTGAACTTGGCGAGATCCTTTCGAGCACAATTACAGACGTCCAAAAAGTGAAACAGCTACGAGTATGAGAAGGTTTGTTCATCCGAGACAGGGCAAAAAAGAAGCAAAGGTCTATCTTCTCAGGACAAGACAACACAGAATCGCCAAACAGGAACGATACATGTTTTGGACGGCAAAGAACTCGCTGTTTCACAACATTTTTGAGTGAAATCCCACATGAAACTTTGATTGTGTAAGGGTTTTGGACTGCGAAAGATTGCCTCATCAAAACCTGAAATTGCAATTTTTTGATATTTGTAATGGTACCAAGATCTTCCGCAAAATCTCACTTCAAACAGAGTTATCGCTTGTGTCCTTGGACTTCCTCTCGTGCACACTGCTCTGAGTAACGCTGCTGTGCAGGCTTTCATCTGGAACACAGCTCTTGCAAAATATCCCCCCAAATTCCCTCATCATCAGTCCAAGTTCACTCCGAAAGCGAGCTCCGGTGATCAGGTACAGATAAAAGTTAATACCGTAGTTTAGATACATCATACAATGGGCTATCATGTTGTACAGATAAAATCTCGCGCCTCGAACCTCAGGATGGTCTGTCGTGTACATAACAGTTTCTCCAAAATTGAAGAAAGTTATTGGAAAGGTAACAATTAAGAAAACAAATGAAACTACAACCAGTGAGATGGTCATACTTGTGGTCTGAACATTAGCTGTTTGCTGGCCGAGGTCACCTCTGTTACATGAAAGTTTGAAAATAATGCCAAAATTGGCAAAGAGTATTATGAAGAAAGGGACATAAGATAACATAACTGACACAGCCATCAATACATCTTGATTAAAAACAATCTTATCTTCCTTCACAAAACAGTGATAGTGGTCCTTGTGTGGTCTAATCTCTGGAACTAAAATAGAAGGGATATTCATACCAAAGGCAAGTAATGCCAAGATGAGTGATACTATCAGGATTGTTTTTTTCTTCAAATAAAGTTTTGATTTCAGTGGAAAAAACACAGCAATAAATCTTTCAACTGACATGAATGTGATAAGCCAACAAGATAACAGAAGTAAAGCATTTTGAATAGTTTCTGCTGATTTGCACCCAGCAGAAGATAAGTCAGTGATATGAATGCCATGAGTTTTCTCCAAATAAAAGAGAAAATCACCATACCAAAGATTTAATGTGTCACAAACTGCAATGACAGCAATTTGAGTACAAATAACTGAATCTCTCATGGATCTTCTCATCATCATTAAGAAACAAAGAACATTACCAACAGTACCTACTGCAATGAGGACAGGAGAAAAGTACTTCACCAAATCATCAGCTACATCAAAATAATATCCAGCATTATTTGTAATTTCTTTGCATCTGAAACAAAATACTGTTCTGTTTGGAACAGTGTTTAACTTTTCAATATTATCTAACAAGTCATAATTCTTCATATAACTTCTTATTCTCTTCAAAATAATGATCTTATCGACTTCTGATTCTCTGGTAGATTCAAATAAACCCCAGACATAATCTATATCAATTGTCAAGTCATAATCGTCGACGTTGTCGTCCAAGTAGCAATGTTCGTAGAAGTAGAAAATGGTACACAAGGACAAGTCGAATTTGTTTTTATCCGTGTCATTTCCCTCGTTTTGAGCTTTAGATGATGTCAAAAATAATAGAATCACCAAGGCACAAAATCCGTGGTCCCACATGCTGGCAGCCTGCAATGACACACAAATGTCACACAACGCCCGGCTTTTTCACGTGGAGCAGAGGCCTGCAGCCGGGTTTCTGGTGCGGACCATCAAAGTCAAAAGTTATCAAACACGAGCACTGACCGCGGTTGATGGACAGCAACACAGATATCACCCCTTCGAGTTTTGTTCAGGTATGTGTTTTATATTCAAACTTGATCTGCAAGGACTGACCCAAAACAAAGAGTTTCTGGCTGCACCATGTCGATCAAAGTGGACTCCGCGCAGAAGAAGGGAACTTGGCAACGGAAGGCTCAAGACCTCAAACAATTACCCAAAACTTCATGAAATTGAACATCAAACTCAAGGATCTTGTCCTCGTTTCGTCTGATGAGACTCACCTTACTGCTGCAGCAAGCACTGCCAGTCTTGTCTGCTGCCCAAATTTTTCAATCGCTTCTCGTCTTCAAAACTTCTGACAAATGATCCGATGGACTTCACTGCAGTGGCACTTCGTCTGAAGCTCCAGCGCTGATATGAGTCCCGCAAAAGAAGTTTCCCTTGTGTCGAAATGCTGTCGGTCCTTTTTCGCCAGAAGCTGCAAGTCAGTGTCTGTTTCGTTACGTCGAATCAGCCCTCCTCAGGCATAAATCGAATCTGTTGAACAGGAGAGAAGTTTCCATTCCTGTAGAATCTGCGAGTGAATTCAGACAAGGCGAACTCAGCAACAACTTACTGAAGCTTCCCCTGCAGAGTCAAAATGTCCAATCAGAAAAGGCGGAGGCAGAGAAACAGCCAACACCCTGTCGTTCAGTTCACTTTCTGCAGGAAAGAGGTGTGTGCGTGTGTGTCTGTTTGTCTGTCTGTTTCTATCTCTGTCTGTGTGACTTACTACACAGCTTGTCTGCTGATTATGGAAAGCAGAACATTGCACTTCCGCCGACCCACAAAAAGCTTCTGCCTCTTTTGGACTGAGCACACAAGGATGAGCATAGAAAGACACGAATTCCAACTTGGGGAGTCCACAATGCTTTGAAAAAATCAGAAGTCATTTTGTTCCTGCCCGGGTTTTCCTTAAATATTTCACACTTTTGCTAAAGGCTCAATCCCACTCCTCTTGTTTCAGTTCTCTTGCGGACAAGAACCCATCGACTGTCGGAAGTGTCAAAAATCAAAACTTTGTGGTTGTGCCCCACCAAATTGGAATCGTTCAAATCATTGAAATCCCCACCCAACAGTTCAAAGTGAAAAGTTTTGAAGTTTGATAATTTTAGTTGTCAAGCAGAACTTTCTTGCACCTGACGCTTGCAATTTGTTCTCGTGCATAGAGGTGACTACTGAAAGACTTCAACGACCATTGAAGAACACACATAAATTTGAATTCCTTCTGAGAAGGACATTCAAGTCAGATCTTGGAACACCTCGCGTGCTTCCAAAGCTCAGCGTTATGGAAGCAACGCGCTGCGAGTATTTGGAACAAGGTCCCACGTTAATCCCCGTTAGCTTGTTTTTGTCAATTGCGACTTGGAACCTCAGTAAAATCTGCGAGAGAACCCCGGAAAATTGCAAGTTTGCAAGTGCACGCCGCGTCAAATCGCACGTACTGGCTTGAACTGGACTCCAACTTCAACAGTGGGAACATAAAAAAAGTTTTGGCGTCAGTATCTGAGTGACACAAAGGCTTTGTTTCGCAACTGTGCTCGCAGTATCGGTGTATCAGATCCTCACGTCCACGTTGGTGCGGTGAACTCAATTGTTCGGTGCAAGTCAAAAGCACATGTTTGTGCAAAACACAAATACCAAGAAAGTACAGTTGGACTGTAATTCAGTGTGTTCACTTGTTGCGAGTTTTTGTCTGTTGTAGGAAGAGACACAACCATGCAGACTCGAACCGTCCACCAGAAGAGAATCGAGTTCCCAGTCTCGCTGGTCGGGACCAGCGCCTTCCGGTATTCACCCAAAAGATTTGTTCTCAAGCACACGGATCCCCGACTTGAGCAACAAAAGGACTGTAGCCTTTGAAGGCAGTGAGCTTTTCGGCGTCAAGCAGCTCGATTTTCGCAGAGCGGGCTTGTTGCCTGATTGAGGTCGATTCAGAAGTAAAACTTGGGGATCCAGTGAAAACGATCAAAGAGCGCAGTGTGATCACCAGACGACAGCCAAGGTTTGAATTGCTCAACTCGATAGCCAGGAGAATCGTTAAGACAAACACAGACGTCAGTCCTGTCGGTGCGGCACTCGCACCAGAACTGGCTCCACACAAATGATCAACCGTGGCTTTTAATGAGGGCACAGGAACAAACATCAGTCCCTCCAGTGTTCAGGTGTCAGGCGAACCTGAGGTCAGGGTGCCTCATTGATCAAATCCAGTCCTGAACCCAAGCCTGCATCCACCGGAAACGAGGTCGATTGTGTCTTGTCTGTTCGATGGACGCGCTGGTGGGGCCGCCAAGAAGTGCTTCAAAAACAAGTAACATTCAGTCTGCGTCCGTCCGCAATTTTTCACCCCCGCTTTTCTGACCGCACCCCACCCTGAACCCCCGTCCCCACTCCCAACCCCAAAACCTTCTACTCCACCCTTGAACACATATAGAATTGCAGTCTGCAACAGAAGGGCCACAAACAACCCTCAGTGTGGCATTCGCGTTGGCATGGGAACAACTTCTTGTCAAACCAAAAGGAAAAGTCTGGATGATTTTCTTTTCACCAGTCAAACTTGTCAATGTGAGAACAAGCAGAAGGTCTGGGACTGTTGCAAGTTGAGTCAAAGAGCAACGTGACAGGGATCCTCAGGTCAATTTTGCACCGAACAACACCGAAACAAAACAGAACAAGACGTCGGATCGATGCAAATTGCGGTTCGGCGATGTGGACGTTCTGTTTGTTTGTTTTCAAAGAAAATTCTTCATTCACAATTCTCGTGCGCACAAGCCCGCACATTCACCCACAAAAATGCTTTGTCTGCAATGATTGATTGTTGAAATTATTGCTATATTTTGAAATATTTTGGTACACAAAATATAACATTCAAAGGCCAGAATTGTTGATTGATATTCTTTGTTGGTTAATTATTTGTTCATGTTATTTTCAAGTACAATTGCACAATTCTTTTTCTGTTTTTTCATTTTTTTCAAGACTCTTTAAAATTTATTTATGAATTGTTTCATCCTGTTCTGTTGTACATTGTTGACAAACTGACGTTCTGGAATGCACTGAAACAGATTTGCTTGAGATTTTGTGTCTGTCCCTTACTTCGCGGCTCTAATGGTCGATGAGGTCAATTGCTTTTGCGATGGCGTTGTTGTGCAATCTGAATCAAGTGTCGTTGTTCATAAGGCAAGAGTCGTTGGCCTTGAAGAAATAGAACGTCATCTGCGAGTTCTCGACGTCGCCAGCCCGAGGACGGCTTCTTGTCTTTGTTGCCCTTCTACTGGATGGAAGCGGTGACTGGACGAAGAGATGGGTCTCTGTCTTCACAGCCTCTGTTTTACCTTTGGTGTGTTGCGTTTGAATTTACACAACACCCTCATCTCTCTGCGTCTCATTTCTGGTCGTCCTGTCTCTGACATATTAGTCTGTCAACCAGCATGTCATTTTGAGGGAACAAACAATTTCAAGCCACACATCACCGTGAGCCCACGTCAGTACAGCCGTCATGCACTCAGGCTCCCGTCAATAAGCACTGCTTGTCTGACAACCCTCCTCTGAAGAATTTGTCGCCAAAAATATGGTTGCTTTCTTCAAATCATGTTACTCCAACATGTCATTTTAAAGTGTGTTGTCTTTTGGAGTTTTGTCGCTGAAGTCTGATCCACACGATTGCATTTGTTTGCAACTTGGGACTTTATCCCGAGGTTTTGCAAGTGTCCTCCGTTCTTTGTCATCTGTTTGCATGTTGGGCTGGATGTTCTGTTGTGGGTCATTCCACACTTTTACGCAAACTTGCACAGTCATCTTGTGTGCGTTTCGTTGGGTGGTACCAAGGGATAGGTGGCAGCAACAACCTTGGACACAACCATGGCCACAACGGAAACAGACCAAAACTGGGAATCCTTTGGTTGATCCCCACCACGTGGCATTGGAAAATCTTTGAAAATTCGAATTAAGTTTGCTTCTTTTCCTCTGAGACAGCGCGCATGGCTCATCACAAAAAAGACGTGCAACAAGTGTGTACCAACACCACATCACAATTGGTCCCAGCCACCAGACAAATGTTCCAGTTCAACGTCACCATAAGAAAGCTGGTCTTTGGTTGGGGTTGACCCCTGCAGGTGAGACTCTGTGCCCGCAACATCAATTCAGAACTGTAACTCTTGATCCACGAAAAATAGCAAAACGAGAAAAAAAGACGGGGAACACACACGAAGAGGCTTGGCCACAAGGATGTTTTTTGTCTGCGAAAGAGGTGTTTTGGATTGCTTCTCGCAAATGACACACGGCGCGTCGGTTTTTGGTGGGAATGTGAAGATTTGCAGACTGCGAAACTGGAACAGGAAAGGTGTGTTGTGCCTGTTGGGTCCAGGACCCAGGTCCAGATCACATCTCCTCTTTTCACCACCAATTGGTCAGACGGGAGAGGCAAATAAAAGACCAGAGACCTTGCCATTCGCTGACTGCAGCTTGTTTGCAGCGACTGACACGTAGAACAGGCAAGTGGATCGGGTTGTTGGGTTGGCTTTTTTCTGCATTAGCTGGTTTTGTGCTTTCGCGCCCTTCACCCCTAATCCACACTGGGTGTGCCACAAGACACACGGCTTCAATGACATTCCACATGTGAATTGGGTTGAAACCCATTTGCGATCATGCTCATGATGACACACGGAGCTGTCTGTTTGAACATAACTACTCACTGCCCATTTACTTTCACTTGTGCATGTATGATACCCATTTTTGGTGCACTGTGACCTTGGTGGATGCGCTTGGTGTGGATTGGGGGTCAGGGAGGCGAAAAAACTCACGAGGCCTTTTGGCTGGATGACTCGCTTTTGCTTTTTCAAATGTTGGCAGTGTCTCCCTCCCCATCCCTGATTTGGAGTTCTCTGCAATTTGTGGGCCCTGTGAGTTGATTGCCAAATTTGTACGTGTGTGTATGTGTGTGTGTTTCTCTCACTGTCATTGTCTCCCATCTAAACCCTGAGATTGGTACCTCTTTTGGTTGTCTGAACTCTTTGGCTGTTCAGGCCACACATCTGGACAGCCCGAAGAAAGATATGGGCGTCAAAAGCAATGTTCCCCTGAAAACAGTCATGTTTTGACAACAGGGCCATGAGTGCATATTGCTGCGGAGTCTGCTGGTTCGTTCGGTCTGGAACCACAAACAGTAATGTGTAAGCATAAAACACAACAATGCAAAGTTGTTTTTGGCTTTTGAACTTCATGGAAACGATAGTGACCGGGCTAGCAATTTCGCGTGCCATGGTTGGAATTTAAATCATTTTTCACAAGGAGTGTTTCTGCAGCAATCACTCAAGTAGATCCAGCATGTGCAGCTTCCTGAAACAGACGGTACAGACGCGCATTGGGGATTGTCGATCCGAAAGGTGTCCAGATGACATCCAAGATACACAATAAATCCTACTTCAATCCAAAACTTTTATTCTACCATCTGAAGTGTGCCATGCATATTTCACGCTGCAACCACCTTGTCTCAATGAAAGTCCAGAAATTGACAGCTACAGCTCGATAAAAAGAAAACAACGTTGACACCTGTTTTGGAAGTAGAGTGAGTCCGACGGTTTGGCACATAGATCTGAATAGTTCTTTTGGCAACAAAACACACGCAAGTACGTCAAAATACCGAGTTTAATCAATTCTGGGAAGTTTGGCAGCGTGACATGCCAGAATTCTGACTCCTGCATGGCAAGGCCGTCCGATCAGCCACGAACTCCTTGGCAACTCAAAATTTCGCCCCGCACTCTGTTGTCTGAATGAACCCCACAACTCACAAGTCGTCTCTTATTTCCAAAGCTGTAATCTTGGCAAAAAACTATCACAGTTTTCGCAACACCTCCCACAATTTCCAGTTCTGTTCTTTTGTTTGCAACTTGCGTTTTCTTACCCTGAGTTAAACTGAATTTTCCGAAGTCTTCTTCAGAGTGGCTGACCGCGTGCTGACTTGTGTCCCAGTGCTGCTGTCCAGCGCGTCGTCTGACCCGTAGCACAAACGGCAAGAAACAAAGCGCAAAAACTCTTTGAACATCAACGCAAGCTCACTCCGGAATCTGGGACCTGTTGAAATGTACAGATAAAAGTTGATTCCGTAGTTTGAGTACATCATGCAGTGAGCCAACATATTGTACAAGTAAAATCTGGCCCCTCTGACTTCTGGATGGTCTCCTGTGTACATTACAGTTTCTCCAAAATTAAAAAAGGTGATAGGGAAAGTAACTACAATGAAAGCAAAGGAGACTACAACCAAAGAAACAGTCATACTTGTTGTCTGGACATTTGCTGTTTGTTGTCCCAAATCACCTCTGCTGCAGGTTATTTTAGTTATAATTCCAATATTTGCCAATAAAATAATACAGAATGGGATATAAGACAGAAAGACAGGTATGTATTTCAGTACATTTTGATTGAAGACAATTCTGTCATCTTTTACATAACAGTGCTGATGGTCTTTGTGATCTCTAATTTCTGCAGAAAAGTAGGAAGGAAAACTTAATATGAATGAAACAATAGCCAAGATGATTGAAGCAATGATGATACTTTTTCTTTTCAAATACAGTTTAGACTTCAGAGGGAAATACACTGCAATAAAACGTTCTATGGACATAAATGTGATCAACCAACATGGCATGATAAGAAGCCAGTTTTGAATAGTCTCACCAATTTGACAGCTTGCTGTGGACAGGTCTGTGAGGCGAGTTTCAAAGGTTTTTTCCAAATAAAAGAAGAAAATGCCATACCACAAACTAAGAGTATCAGTTATTGCAATTATTGCAATCTGAGTGCAAATTACGGATTCTCTCATTGACTTCCTCGACATCATTAAGAAACTAAGGACATTACCAATTGTCCCTACTGTCAGAAGAACAGGAGAAAAGTATTTAACCAGATCATCAGCAACATCATAATAGTACAATGCATCATCTGTGATATCTTTGCATTTCAAACAAAACACTGCTCTGTTCGGAACAGAATTTAATTCATTTAAATTCTCCAGTAAATCATAATTACTCATGTAGGATCTCAGTTTCTTAAAAATTCTAATTTTATCAACCTGTGTTTTGCTGGTCGGTTCAAATAAACCCCATACATAATCTTCGTCGATGGTTAAGTCGTAGTCATCCGTTTGTTCCCCCAAGAAACACTGTTCGTAGAACGTGAAATAAGTGCACAGCTCAAGATCGTACTTGTCAGTGTTGTTGGTCTGAGTAGCTGCGCTTTCTCCTTTGAGATCCTGAGCCTTTGTTGCGACGACCGAGATCAGAAACACAATTGTGGCACGCAGCGGAATTCCTGCCATTCAGGTGTTTCTTTCTTATCCTATCGTACACTCCAGTCCTTTGCTTCACCTTGGAATCTTGTTATTTTCTGAATGGTAAAAGTGCTTTCCGTGAACTCTGTGAAAGGAAAAACCAAGCAGACTGCACAAATATCAGGAATGTTCAATGTTGGAGACTCCTTCACCAAAAGTCTCAAGCGACAAACCGAAGACGACCTGCAGAAACGAAGGAAATTTAAAGCAGGTTAATTGCTAACACATTCACGAAACGAATTTTATCAAATTTTAGGCTGTTCGTTGAGTCTCATCACAAAACAAAACATCACGAATTCGACGAGGTACCTGATGTTCTTGGTCAAAAACTGTTTTCTCCGTTGCACAGCATGCAGAATCACTGCACAGGATCTGCAGAGCCGTTCAGAATTTCTGCAAACAAAAGCAGAGCAGCAGGGTCTCAAAGCTTGTTTGCTCACACTCTGCAGACGACTGCGTGCATTCTGAGGTTCAGAACAAGCAGTGCCAATGACAGGTTTGCATTGGATGGCTCCTCCCTCAGATGTCTCCGCCTGCATGCCCTCATGCATAATGGGGAAAACTTGTACAAAAGATCCGAAGGCTTCAACGGACGACGTACAAAAAGATCAGTGAATTTTTGGGAGAGCATCCAAGTCCTGAAGCAAAGCTGGAGAAACTCACTCAGTGTTGTGCACAGGCTGCGTGCAAGAGAGCGATGGAGAGAGACAGAGACAGAGACAGAGACGGAGACAGAGACAGAGACAGAGAACCTAATGTGTGTCCGTCCACCGTGATCTTGTTCCTGGTTCCTGGTGTGCCTCAGGGGGTCGCGCGCTGCGCGTTGTACGACGCTATTTTCTGTTTACATGCCATGCTGGACTGTGCGTCGTACGACACACCTCCATTGGGTCTTGTACAAAAACAGTGTCTGATGAGGCAAATTACACGCCAATGGCTTTTGGAGCCATTCAGCGTGTAGAATATTAGTCAGTGCGCGACCAGCCTCAATTCACCAGTCTCAGCAAAGAGCCCTGTGTTCTAGTTGCTTCTTGAAACTTGGTTCTTGGATCAATACATCAAAGCCTGTTTGTGTGGAAGACCTCATTAGTGCAGTGATGTTTGCTGACAGGCCAAACCACACGCCTCCAAAATAAGCCGTGAGGAATTTTGGAAAATTCGGTCAGCACCGAGGACAGAGCTCGTCAAAGTCTGTCTCCACGTGCGGTTGCCTTCTGAAGAGAAGGCTGAAGCTTTTCCCACTTCACGGCTCTTTTCTGCATGAACACCATCACCCTGTTGTTATTTGCTGCACGCGAGACATTTTAGCTGTTTTCCAAACCAGAAACCATCAGTGTCAAGCACCAGACTGCATTTGGTTGAAGTTCTGCTTCAGTCGAAAGAAGTCAGAATGCAAACAAAGTGGTTTCATTGCCCTGTCATGAAGCTTCTTGCATCCAAATTGTGACCACGGTTCACACACTGGGTGCGCCTCTTCCTCTGACAAGGACTTTCTTCTTTCAACTTGTCAGCGGAAGGGGGTCCACCCGTCCGGTTGCACATGTATACGAGGCATTAACGTGGGAGCTTTCTCACAATCTTACATCCTTCCGGTACCTTCGTGCTTTTCTGATCAGACAAAAGTTGTTCAGCTTTTCTCATCGAAGCAGAAAACAACCGCCCATAATCCTTCAGCAAAAACAAACTTCTGCTGCATGAAGTTACTCTGTGTGTGTGTGTGTGTGTGTTTGTGTGTGTGTGTGTGTGTCCAACTGACTGACTGACTAACTGACTGCGTGACTGACTTTTACTGGTTTCTTCTACACACATGCACACAAAAAATTCATCGATCCTGACCAATGACCGGCGACAATCGTGAGAAGATGAATTCTCAGTCCGTACTCCACATCAGCGGACACCGAGGTTTACGGAACCTGGTTGAAGACCTGAGAATGACGCGTGCAAGAGTCGATTGACAGGGGAAAAAAGTTTCCAAGTCTTTGAGATGTAGTTTCATCAAAATCAAAAGTAGAACCCTGTCTTATTTACAATCAATCTTGAAAGGCTGTCTGCAAAACACTGAGAATTTCATCACACGAAAAGCGCCTTGATCAATCTCTCATTGCGCGAAGTCTTGTTGGTGAGAAGTTTCCACAAAATAATTTCCCTGAGTGGCATCTGACACCACCAGCAGCGTGTCTGTCTTTCGGAGCTTTGTTCGTGAGACTTCAAAGTCACTCGAACACGCTGAGGCTCGTGACACACGGTCAGATGCAATGGTCACTGGACGGCACAAACCCCAAACTGACAACAGACACACTAGACGGCATGTCACATCAAGTTGCAACATTGAATTCAACTATTTGAATATTGCAAGTTTGTCACCATGCAGTCAACTGAACTCAAAATTTGCCTGTACAGTGCTTAAAAATATAGACTTTTACTGTATGTGCTGTACAGTGAACTGAACAATAAAAAATTCACTGTACACTCAACTGAACTCAAAAATATTACTGTACAATCAACAAAACTCAAGTATGTCCCC
>JAAUXT010072672.1_pt1 | contig 19348 bp, 17 predicted proteins | sample 7278171 | NCBI WGS metagenome assembly JAAUXT01 (sample SAMN14350112, study PRJNA611818) | marine sediment metagenome | isolation source: surface marine sediment (1.8m) | place: French Polynesia: Moorea | collected 2018-08 | reverse complement strand
TGGCCAGTAAACAAGTCAACATAATTGAGAGTTAATATATGGCATCTCCTTTCAGTCTGTTAAATCCAACTGTAAAACTACTGCACTCCAAGTTTGTTGTCTGAATCAACACGAGGAGTATTGCTGTAGTAAACTGTTCATTGCCTGCTTCGTGAGTGTAAATTTTGGGTTGAAGCAGGTTGAAACACTCGGATAACTCAGCCGAATGGATTCTCCATGTTGGGCGTGGTCTTCATGGTGAGAGGTGTGAGTGACGGTGTGGCGTCTCCCGGAGTCCACGTGTGTTTTTTGCTGCCATGTGGACGTCAGGACGTCAAGCTGACCAGCCCTGACAAAGAATTCAAAAGCTCAACTGGAAGTTTTGCTTGCTTGGAGTCAGAATGTTTTCTTTGACGTCCCAGTTCTGGATCGAACCGCAGAACCCACTGGTTGGGCTTTCAGCGAAGCTCATTGGATCAGGTCATTATCGCTGTTTTGACTGAGCTGCGCAGGTCACTTGCAGACAAAATTGTATCGAATTTCCACCGATCGAGCAGGGCTCGAGGCGAACCAGACACTTCTGAAGTTCGTGCAATTAGAAAATACCACTACTATCTGAGGAGTGAAGAGAATGTGAACACAACCTCTGCCTTTCGCGTTTCCAAATCCAGGGTCTTGTTCAATGTCTGGAACAAAACAAGGAGATGACTTGCTTGAAAAGTGCGCTTTCCTTTGGACTTTTGAATGAATTGAGCAGGAAACAATCAAACCACAGCTGCATTGCAGTTTCATGCAGTTCCAGTCTGGCTTCAGACTTCTCTCATACATGTGCAGTCAGTCAAACACTTGGTGAATATTCGGGGAATGTTGCTAATTGAAAATCCACGCTGTTGCGAATCGACCCAAGACGCCTCGAAAATCTGGTGGAAATGTGCGGCATCAGCCCCTTGTGCAGATGTTGCCGTAAACACTGGTATCTGGAATTATCGTTCCGAGGAGATGTACAGTTTGGGTCATCTGGATGCAAGCTTACAGACATTTTTGTTGCGTGTGAGGGGTGTTGGTGGGTCAATTCAAACCTATTTGTTCAACAAAACAAGATGGAGTTCTGAATTGCAGCAAATGTGAAGCTTGTCATGTTATGAGGCGATTTGGTCACTGAAAACTTGCTAATTCCCAAGCCATGAATCACAGATGTCACTTGGCACTGCAAAAAAGACATTTCTGCATGAATGTGCACCACATCTTGGAATCTGTGAGAAAATGGATAAAAAGGGGTAAATCGAGCGGGGTGAACTTGGCTGCGGGTTGATGTGATCCAGATGGCCGTGTTGCTGCGGAGCTGCTGACAAATTGCCCTGATAGACGGGCCGAGGGAGGCGGCAGGGGCGGATGTGGGGCAGCAAGGATGTTGTATGGGAAGGGCAACGAGCACAGAAGACAGTAATCGCTTGTGTGTGTGTGTGTGTGTGTGTGTGTGTGTGTGTGCGTGTGTGTGCGTGTGTGCGTGTGTGTGCGCGTGCGAAGTTCGGCTGCGCATTGGATGATGTCGCCGGGACCTGTTGAAGGGGAGCCCCTCGTACAGAAGTTCTCTTTGCATGCCATTTTTTTCAACACATTCGAATTGTGTTTTGTTCGTTGGTGCAAGCACTCCATTTTCACCAGAGAACAATGCTGATGTGTGACACAAAATCTGCGACAGTCAAACAAAAAGTGCAATAATAAAACTGGGACACATGAAATTGCTGTCAAAACACAATTCGTCGAATGGTTTGGGTCTCTGGAAAAATCAGAGCATTTCATGCGTCAAGTCCCATTGAATTGCAACCGACAGCTGAGTTGGCTACAAAAATGATACTCTGGGTGAATAAAAAACAAAAGAGTCGATCCACTCGGCTGTTCTGTCTACATCAAAGCTATTCAGAAGCCCAGGCGTCTCAGGAACTGTTATATTGTTTCTGCCGTTTTCGTATTTTTGTGTTTGTGTTCCGGTGTTTGTTCTCAACACAAGTGAAGTCTAAATTATACCTCCCGATCTATTTGTTCGCTAAATTCATCTTGTAGCAACTTTGCGCAGTTCAGTGATGACAGCTGTGTGAATAGCGTTACTTCTGTTCACCATCTTGGGTTCAGCCAGAGAGATAACTAGAAATTAATATTTTATTTATGTCTACGGGTCATAAGCAGGAAGGACGTCGGAAATTATGTGGAGATCAAGTTTATGGAGTCTTTCACCCACACAGTTCCTCGTTGGTGTCCAAAACCACAGCTCACACCACACACGCACACACACATGCACGCACACACTTTTTCATTTGACTCGATTTTCTCAATTCACTCAAGAGCGTGGGTGGGTGATTTCCTGCACACAACGAAGCCAAGCATTCAACGCTCTTCCCTTCCTCTTCTTCTCCATTCCAAGCGGCCACAACAATGAGAAGCTTCAATTTTGACGCGGGGGCATCTTTCAGCATGTTGCTCACAATAGCCTCGATGCTAATCTCTTATCACAACAATGTTTTTGTCGGATTAGCGGGGACGTGTGAATTAAGTCGAGCCGCGGAACTGAGCCGAGAAGCATGAAACGAGTTGCAGGTCGCATTTCACGTGCAGCTGTGAGATTCGCTGAGGCTGAATACCCGACGCAGGTGTTCAGTCACTCAGTACTCGCTTTGTACTTGATTTTTGTTGTGTGGGGTTTTATGCGTCATCAATTTGATTAAAATTTGCACTTGGTGATTTGTGTCGGTGTGGTCTTTCTTTGCCGACAATTCCTGTCAGAATAGAACTTCGGCTCAAAGCGAGGAATTTGGAGCAAAATGAACTTTGCAATTTGACACGGGATTCTGGAACAATGTTGCACGATGTGCTTGTGGTTGAAAATTCGTCACTCACTGCTGCAACATGGCATTGTTCTGGCAAAAGCATTGTTATCTCTGAAACGCGCGAAGTATTTCCAGGCCATTTGTCTTCACGATCACATCGTGTTTGTGTTTTGACAAAGTATCAAAAAGACGAAGAGTGAAGAACGCCTCCGTTCTGTCAATTTAAAAACAGCACCGGACTCAAGCATTCGGCGATTTCGTTTTTGCCGTTTGGGTCCGTGCTTCAGTCATGATCGTTCAGTTGGACCTTGCACAAAATCACCCAGTTCAGGAATTTGGACAGTTGAGCTGCATGAGTTATGATTGCAATTGGGAGGGGAGGGTGGATCACCTGGAAAAAGATTCCAAAAATGAGAAAGATACATTTTCGGTGTTTGACATCGTCTGCGCTTTGCAGCGAAAGGTTCAGACGAGTTCAGTTTTGTGTTTTTGATTTGATTTGAACCATCTTTTCATTCGCAAGGGTTCCACAATGCCGATCCGATGTGCGCGTTTGGTCCTCGCCCGAGTCCTCATCCGTGATGCAGGTGGCTGTTTCACAAAAAATTCTTCGAAGTGTCTGTCAGTGAAGGTTGACAAAAAGTCAAGGACAACGGTGTTGACACCAGTGCCACATTGACAGCACCCAAACAGAGCCGAGATTTATGAGATCCACTTTTGACCTTCCGCGAAGGGACAGACTCGTAAACTGCGGTCCAGCGAGGAAGTGCCGTGACAGAAACAAACCATGATTCTGTCAAACGCAGTCCTCAGGCGTTGAGTGTGACAAGGACCAAGCTACAAAAGTAGCAGATCTGATTTCTTTGTTTCATGTTGGAACATGCCCAGAGAAAAAAAGTCATTTGCTGTAGTTTGCCGCAGCAATCACACACACAAACGCAAGCACACACACAACACACACACACAACACACACACAACACACACAACACACACACACACACACACACACACACACACACACACACACACACACACTGTTGAAACTTGCTATGAGAAAGTCGATGCGGCTTGACAAGCCAAAGAATACCCAAAACTTTAATTTATGACGCTTGCTTTTTGCGATGCTTGGGGTCATCATCATTTGTTTTCAGACTTTATCAACAATTTGTCCCCTTTGTCAGTGTTCAAAACGGCAATGTAGATGACACTGTGGAGAAAAGAAGCCACCCTGGTTGTTAGAGTCCTCCCTCCAAGGAGAGCGGGCGATAAATCTTGCACAACAATCCGCAGAGCCTCTCCCCACCCTCTCCAGCCTCTCGACGAGTCAAGTGCCACTTCATCCGACGCGCAACAAACGCGCATCAAGTGCACCGAGTCGCAGCGTGTGGCCAAAACAGATCATTAGGCCGACAGCCTTTGTTCTTCTCTCGTTGTCTGCTGAACTGACTTGATCCAAACGGAAATATACCTCCTGGTTCACGGGTGATTCCAGCTTTTGGGCGGCAGAGAGCGTGCTGCAGCAAGATTTACATGTCGATTTTGGTTCGAGCTGGTCCACATGCTCGCAAGTTTCGGCCTTTCGATTTTCGAGGACTTGTCCGTTTGGTCAAAGATTTTGTTGTTTGGATCACTGAAGATTATTCCACAGCTGATGTGTGTGGTTTGCATTTGCCGTGTTCTTTACTTTAGCTGTGTGCGGTCCGCCCAATTAGCTGGAAGCCCAGGAGGCTGCTTATTAGTACACAACTCTCACATTTGGTAGCGATTTGCCAGAGCCTCTGGTTTCACACATGTGCCATGTCACACACGCCCCTCTCTGTGTGCAGCTGGGGATCAATTTGCTGAGATTTCTGAAGGACTAACGAGATAAACCGTCTGAGCTTTGATATTGCGGTCTCCATTAAAATTTTCACTGTGTCCTGTACAGACGACTGTGCCATGGATTTTCGGAGGACGGTTCTGCTGTGTGCGTTTGAAGATGGGGACTGGACATGAGAAATTGAAACCATGCTCAAGAATGGGTCTCTTTCGGTTTCCAATGTTCATTGTTCTGTGTCCTTCAAGAAAAGACAAAGCAACAAAACAAAAAATCATACATGTCTGTTTGCGGTCATAGCCTGTCTTTGATGAGCCCTGAATTTCAGTGGGTGGAAGCTGACAAAGTGCTCACCATGACAGTGTTGTGTTGTGAATGCGTTTGCGCTTCAACCAGATCCAATCGTCATGTTCCGGTGTCTTCTTTGGAACTGTACCAACAAATGAAACCAGATCCACGGGCGTCAAAAGGCAAAACGGATGCGATTAAATGGATTGGACAATTCCGGATGAACATAATACGGATCTGTGTAATTCCATCAAAGCCAGTGTTGAAATGCCACGGACTTTAGAAGTTAGATCATTGCAAACGAAAACAGTGACATAACGGTGGATTAAGTGACGAGGTAAATAGGGAATTAAATTGAGTGAACATCAAAGCAGGCTTGTTCACTGGAAAATGGAACTGAAGTACAGACCCCAGGGTGGCCGGAGGGAGGGCGCAGGGAGGGGTCCAGTACTGAGAGGGTTCGCGGGAGGAACAGAACTAGGAGGAGGCTCCATGTGCACTTTGGTCTGAGTGTTGGAGTGCGACTTCAGAAACATTGGAAGAAAATCGTTTGAAATTCTCTTTTCTTTGGCCAATCGGAATCGGGTCACAGAACTTTTACGTACGAGTGCAGAAGAGTACAAAAGTCGAGAAAAACAAATCGACGATTGATGCCACTTGGAAAACGTTGTTGTGGGAATTCACCACACAACGGAGACATACGAGTGCATATCTGGAGGGAAAGGTACACTCATCTCCAGAAACCGAGCTGGGTAGCGCAGGGTAGGGTGCGGCTCTCGTGGATTGGGTGTGGTTTATTCAGCTGGATTGGGTCGCAGATGAAAGTGACCCGCACACATGAAGAGTCAAAGCTGGTCCAGGACCCCCTCCCAACCTCTGTGAAATGCAGCAAATCTGGACTTGGCGTGGCTTTGTAGCAGGACCTCGCCCAGCAACACGCAAACAGCAAATGCGCCCAGAACAAAGTACCACAACAGCAGAATTTCAGGCACACCACCGGTGTGAAAATTTTTGTTCATGAATTTCTTCTTTGATGACAGTATTTCAAGGGTTTAGCTCGTGATGACAAAGTTTTCATGTTTAGTTCCCTGTGGACTGAACAAACCCCACAGAGATTTTCTGGATCACTCCATGTCAAACCTCTCTGTGTCATTTGCGTGTGTGTTGTCTTGACATGACTGAACCCTGAGAAATCCAACAATGTGGGTCACTGTGGCGTGGTGCTTCTTTCCCACTTCGTGTCTCAACTTCAAATGGTGAGCGCAGACGTCTTGCTCTCTCAAAGAGACACGCTTTTTCTCGAATCATAAAATTAAATTTGCTTGGGAGATACACTGGTTTCAGCAGCTGTGGCCTTCGGGTGATAGACAATGTCGAAATTCCCTTTATCAAATTAGGCCAGGAAAACAAGCTGAATAGCGAGTGGCAATTATCAGATGCTTGTTGTGATTTCTGATGGAAGTTCTCTGATTTTGCTTTGGGTGGAGTGCACGGGAGCAGCTGATCCAGGCAGCCGGGAGAGGTGGGACTCAAAAACAATGGGACTACTTTGTGGAGACGGAGAATCTCCCGCTCAGTCACAAATCCATGTGCAACTCCACTCAGATTTGCACGTGAAACCCACACTGGACGAAGCTGTGGTCACCAGGATGACGCACAAGCAACACAACGGATCAAGAGACGAAACGCACAGTGTGCTTGCGGCCGTCGGGGGCGACGAGGAAAGACGGTGGACTAAAGTACTCCAACAGTGCTAGGTTTTTCGTTGTACCAAGTAGATCTTTTCACAGTAACCAGTTTATCATTGCTTTTCTACGACTGCCGTAGGACGGTTCTCTGGGAGGGAGATGGAGAGATAGAGATTGCAGACGAGATTGTTCAATAGCCCTGGGCCCTCCACGGGATGAAGACGAGATGCAATCCGGATGACCACAGACAGCGCCAGGGGCCACTGGGCTCAACGCTGGATCCAGGATTTTCCAAACCTTCACCTCAGTTTGGCCCCACTCATTGAAAAGGGTTTGAAGTTGCACAAAAAAAGCGGTTTCAAAAAGTTGATTGTACAGGGTATTCTGCACAAAGAAATGAACCAGAATGACTCCTGCGTGCATTTTTTGTTCCTGGCCATTTCAAACCTACGAGGCAAGAAATTTAAGTGACCGATCATCTCTGATATCTTTTGATCAGCTGTGAATTTTTCATTGTACTTTTTTTTATTGTTCACATAAGTTCTTGATCTTCACTGACCCTCACTGTGACATCTCAGGGAAGACTGGAGTTTCCTCAGTGACTCAGAAAAGAAGTACTGTTCCCCTCTGAATGGCTATTTTTACAGTTGCTGTATTTGGAATGATTTGACATGTATTTCTGGTTGTAAGGCTCAGAATAGGAAGCATTAGAAGGGGATAATATTGCCACAGATCCCCATCAAGAAAGAGAAGGATAATGACAGAATAACCTTTGATTTTGACAACTCACATTCAGGAAATTATCAGCCACCCTGTTCAATTTGCTGATTTTGATGGTCTTTATCTATTGACTTTTGCATAAGTTAGGGTGTTGTTGTCTTATGTGTTTCTTCCTCTGTTTGTATATTTTCACTGCACATAGTTTTGGTTGTGAGAAAAGAAACAATCTTTGCAAAACGCCCAAGAATCGGTGACATAAATTCCCTGCCTCGTACGTCGCACACGCACACACCCATGTACCAGGTAGAGCGACATCACAAACAGAAATATCTTCAAACAACATGAATCCATGTAGACAAGCGAAGGAAGCTCTTGGTCTTCAAGGTGCACCGCCAGGCTCAGTTGAGCATAAAATCACACACGCGCTGAGGGACAGACAATGCAGATCCCGCACAGATAAAACTCACGCCCCTTGTTTGCAGACCGCCTCAGTCCAAGGTTCCTGTTGACACACCGCCAAGCTGCTCGCTCCTGGGTTCACAGGGACAAATCGTCAGAAAGCTTCTTTGAGGCGATAAGACCGACTTGCTTGTGCAGTTGGTTGATCTAGCATGATGACATTGTTCTAACTTGCAGAAAATTAATGGGCACCAGATGATTTGATTGATTTTCACCCAGGACCTTGAGGGTGGCTGAGAATGGGTTTTGTGAAACATTGTTCTTTTGTCATTGTTGCATGTTTTTCTGTTTCCAGCAGAAGTGAGTGTTTGGTGCATCGTCAATGAAAAGTCAAGGCAGGGGAAAATGTGAAGGCAACTGCTTCAACGCTCGTTGGCAAAAAAATCTATGATCCAGTCGGCACTCTGAGCCAACCGTTTAGCAACAAAACAAGTGGCTTCTCCTCCCTGCCTCAGAGACAGAAGTCAAAACAGACTCGAGGTCCGACGCACATGGACCTCCAAATGATTGACCTATTTTGCCACCTGAGAGGTCAATGGTCAAGGTCACAGCTCACAGCTCAGCCCCACGCAACCCAAGTCAATGTTCGAAAGGGAAAAAGAGAAAAGAGGGTTGTGGAGATTTTTGTTATTCACCGAAATTGCACACATCTTGGTGGTTTGCGTCTGCGTTGGCCAGCCAACAGCCAGAAGCTTATGTCATGACACACCAAGTTTTCGCATCAGCACCAAAACTATAAATCCCAGAGAACAGATGTGGGTAGTTGTGTACGTGTGAGTAGGCAGGGAAGTGAGAGAGATGTAGACTGGCGGGGTCGGGGTCATCCACGCACCTGGGCCCTACCTGTCAGGTAACACCGGATCAAGGGACTCAGATGCTCTGGCGGATCCAGAGCTCCAGGTGCACGTTGAAAAATCTGTGGAACATGTGCAAATTGGCCAAATCAATAGGTTAAGTTTTTGAATGTTTTATTGCTTTCGTCAGGCGGACTGGACAAGAGTCACATTCACTGCTGTGTCGCACAGCTCAGTTCGACGCCAGACGAAAAAGAATTCTTGCCACCAATATGGTGGCTGGTGGTCTTCTATACCTGAGTCCGTGAGACCACAGCTTTGTGGATGATCAGGTGTTCCTTCAAGAATGACCCATGAGGACCAAATCGGAGTCGAACCAAGACTTCTTTCTTATTTGTTCTCGCACTAACACACAGCCTCGTCGAGTTCCTTCTATCTCAGCACCTGCGCGCAGTGGAACTGCGCCGAGGCGAAAGTCCCCCACCCCGGCGCACCTGACACCAACAGAGCTGTGTTGTGGGGAGGGTGCATTTCACCCAGATGCGCGGGACACGTGAAACGATTCTCGCAAAACAATACGAAAAATTTGCGTGTACAGATGAGGTTAGTTCTTTTGAGAAAGAGTAAGGTAACAGAAAGAAAAGATTTCAACAAATGACAAAGTTCTCAGGTTGAGAAGAGGAGTACGCGAATTTCACTGGACCAAAACATTTTGCCGTCTCAAAAAAATTTCAATGAAAAAAATGGAGGATCTCCCAAAATCTTGTCATTGAAATCTGCCTCACTACCTCAGACTTCAAACGATACACAAACGTGCTCCCGTTCTCGCCCCACCTCTGCAGCTGCACAGATAGAAAGAGATACTCGACACCCGTGCAGATGCGTCGGACGCTTTTTCTTCTTTCGCAACGAGGGTCGCAGTATAAACAGAGAAATGATCGCACTATCCCAGTCGGAGTGTTTCCAACAGGAAATACTGCCTCAACAAGCACCACACACGACGTAAACAATCAACACTAAGATCTCGAGACTTCAATTGGATATTTGTGGGGCAGATGACACAAAATATCTGAAGGGGAAATTGTCGCAGTGCTGGAATGTTCAGCCTGTCCTCCAAAACACAACAAGAAACACAAAGACTCTCACGAAATTGAAAAATGAACCTTTGCCGTGATTCACCGTGGGTAGAAAACGGAATAAATATTCAAATATTCAAAGTCATGCAAGTCAACACTTGTTCCTTGGCTCCACTGAAGTGAAGTTGAGCTGGAAAGTGTCCTTCCTGGAGTTCACCTTTGGGCGAGGTGTGTCTTTATTCGTCTGTTTCTGAAGCCAGAACCTGACGCGGAGTTCTCGTTTGATCCAACACAAAGGGAACTCAAAGCAGCCATGAAAGTATGGAAGTGTACTTATTGACTGCAGATTTCAAGCTCAAGTCCAACTGCCCCCATTGTTAGAAGTATAAGTGCCTACTTCTCCAGCACTTCTCTCGCTTCTGCTGCCAGTAGCAAACTTGGACCAAAAAAGTTTTGCCTCAGCCCTCCCAGCACCCTCAGGGAAACCCGATACAATCAGAAGATAAGCCGAGCATTTGATATCGAGGTGAATTTTCCAAACATTCAGTAATGAATCTCGTTGCTATGTTTACCTCCTGCAAAATTTACTTCATGAAAGAATTTTTTGTGTTTCACAACATGAAGTGCAGTTGGGGAGTTTGATAAAAATTTACTCGAGGCGAGAATGGTTATCTGTCTGCGTTGAGAGGGATGTGTGTGGGGTAATGTACAAAGGTCACTCTGGTCCAGGGTGGAGCTGAGCAGAGATCCAGGGTTGGACTCAACGGGACCCACCCTTGGGGCGTGGGTCGCTTGCCTCTTGGAAATGATTGCGCCAAGTCTAGATGGGCACGAATGCTCCAAGTTGAGCTGCAATGTTGCCCCTCTCGATACGCAGAGATCAACTTCCTGGTCAACTTCCTGGTACCTTCGCGTTTGGCTTGCCATGCCAACGAACGGGGCAGGAACTTGCAGTTCCCATGCTCCTGGGTGACAAAGGCTCTGTCGATAATTACGACGAAAACCCGTTGTGTTGTGACGATCACGTAAACCAACAACAACATTCACAGAACGTCAGGGCCTTCCTTCGTTTCTCTCTGCACCTTGGGAATTGAACGTGGACCACTGCAAGAAGACCTGAGCGCTCCGCCCCTGCGCAGCTGACTGAGGAACCTGACCACGCGCACACCTGAGTGCGACTCGGCTCAAGTGGTGCTTGACTGGTGCATGTTGCGCTTTGTGGGAGGTGTGTTCGCGAGGAGGCGAGAACTTGCCGTGCGCCACGGGGACCAGTTTTCCAGCAACAACTCAAGATTTCGAAAATTAGGTATTGTGGTGAAACTGTCCCCGATATATCACGATCCATGGGCATGGATTCTCCCTCTCCCTTTGTTTCTGGAAGGGATGCACACCAATGAATGCGTGCGATTGAGACGTTGGAAAAGAAGTCTTCATCGTGGGTGTGAAGGAACAGATGGTTCGTGTCCAGCGCAGCCGCTGAAATCAAAGCGGCTTCACAGCTCTATGATTCCGGGGATGGAGAGGACAAGATGCGGATCCAAGGAAACTTCGGTCAGCGCCTCCGAAACCAATCAGACCACTTTTGATCTGCAACCCAGCTTATACACGTTTCGGAACTCACACTTGCACTGCACACACACCACTTGCGTGTTGTTTCGCAGCACTTCTTCTTTTCACGACAAGGATCACGATTTTGCCTTTGTTGAGCGCAGCTCCACTGTTATTGCCAGATTTTTTAACCACTTCAAAAAAGCTGGACGTCAATTAAGTTCAGTGCTCATTCCAGAACGGAAAAGAAAACACGAAAAGGGGATCAGAGGAACGCAGAGGAAACGCAGGACATCCTGAAGAGTCCACCATATGATTCAACTGCTGCTCCCAGCGCGCTCTCTCCCGCCGCGCCCCCCGCGGCTCAGCCGGACTGGATGCGGGGCGGTGCGGGATCTGGCTTTAATGCGGATCTGCTGTATGATGGAAACCATCTGGTATTGCGGGGCAGCGGGCGGCCCACCAACACACACTGACACTGTGATAAATGCGTGTCATTCATTCACAGAAATTTCGCTGACGTGACTTCTGTCATTGGACAAATGCCAAAACTCAAAATTTGCATGACACTTTTCAACACCCAAGAAGACAAGCGGAGACTATTTTTTGGCAGTTCCTTGTCCCGTTGCCCATGAAATGTTTCTGGAGACAGACGACAGACAAATATGAAGAAGCTGCTCAAAAACGTTTGGGTTGATTGTTTCTCAGAGTGCGGGGTCTGCGACAGATGGTTGTCGTTTCCTCCCGCACTGGGATGCGGCACTGGGGGAAACAGTTTCCTGGAACCCACCTCACAACCCACCCCACCACCCCAGCCTGGAACACTGACAGGTGGAATCCAGCCCAGGAAACCAGGAACAGGGCTGAAGCGTGGTGTGTAGATGTGGATCCTCGTGGAAACCTTGTTTCAGGGAGAAAGCTGAAATATTTCTTTCATGGCGTCTTGACGAGAGGTCCAAAATCCCAGGCTCCTTCAGTCCTCTGGCATCACCAGCAAATTGCTTCCGAGCACTGAATCCCGATTCAAACGCGTCATCCTCTTCTCACAAGTTTGCCCACAGTTCTGGTCTGAGTCTCACAGACACTGCAGATCGTTCCTCTGCTCCGGTCCTGCGCTTGAATGAGTGAGCTACAGGCGGATTATTGAGACAGATGGGGCGCGTTTACCCGCTATATACCTTGCATTCTGATCTGTTTTTACTTTGATAAATGTCAATGTGCTGTGAATTCGACTCAACATGTCTACTCACCATCCGCCAACCAGACCCTGAACAGAAGTGCTTTCGTTTTGCTTCCTACCGGTCTTGACCTGGTGCAAAGCCAAGATGGAGATCGGATTTGGATTCTTCTTCTGTTGTATGTTCCATTGTTCTTGCGATTTGGGTCAAAACGAGCGTTGTGCCCCAGAAGAGAAAATTTCTCTGTCTGTCTGTCTGTCTGTCTGTCTGTCTGTCTGTCTGTCTGTCTGTCTGTCTTTGTGGCAATGAGAACGCGCAGATCTGCTACTCACAATCCCTTGGTGCTTGAGAAACGAAGTTCTTGTTGTTTATTCTGTCCGGATTGAGTTGGACCCCAAGGGAACTTCAGAACAATAGTCTTTGGCGGACTGAATTTGAATCCACCCGAGCGCCATGGATCTCCTCGAGGTCAAGCCATTGGTGTGTTTGGAAGCACTCCGTCTGAACAAATGTGGTCCATGCGCAATTTTTTTATTTGCTTGTGTTGTTCTATACATTTCGTTCAAGCGTGTGCATGTACTGTGTCAGACGACGGAATTTCGAGCCCTGTCGTCACTGAGTAACTTCAGAAGCTTTTTACTGCGCCCTTATCACACACGGCAAATTAATAGTGATGTGTGAAGATAAGTATCATCCGATGTAGATCAGAGGGTCAAGCCGCGAGCACGGGCATAACGGATGTGGATCCACCGTGGCGTACACTTCAATTTCTCTTGCGTTGGTCCTTCAGATATTCCGAGTTTCTTTGAACAAGCCTGAAACTGGGAGGTCAACTTTGGTTGTTGGCTCAAGATGGTACAACTCGAGCAAAAATTTGAGCGACGCGAGAATGTTCGACTCTTTCAGACACGGCACCACCTCACACCACCTCACCTTCAACGGACCGGCTGCCTCCGCCCCTGGAGCCCCTGGGTGGGTGATGATTGAGAGGTGGATGTGCATGGCCTCATTCATTAACTCACTATCACTCCGGAGATAGGTGCGCGTGCCAATGACCTGTCAACAATTTTATGTGCACAAAAATACTGCAACTCTAAAAAATAGATACTGAGTGCGATGTTTTTGACAACAATGAAAACACTGCATTCCAAAACACAACGCAGGGATTGCATATGTACTGGACTGCAGGGGACCATCGGCTGCATTTGGTTGTCCCAGAAGAAGTTCAAATCATTTGATTGTATTTTGAGCAACAAACACAAACTTGAAAAAATAAAAAAAAAATCGTCCCCACCAAATACTCAGCATCTGGAAAATTCTGAGTTGCTTTTGTGGTGGCCATGGGAGGACCACCCCGGCTCTTTGATGTGACCCGTGCGCTCCATCAATCACTGCCCCCACCAATCAACGTCAGCCGTTCCTATCTTAATTAGAGCGAGTAATGAGTAGTAATGAGTAATTATGGTGGGTGGTGCGGTGCAGCTACTCATGCAGTCCAGTCTTGTAGCCGGAGTGAGTTTGCATCAGGAGTGTGTGTGTGCGTGTGTGTGCGTAGGTGCGTGTGCATTGGCGCGACACTGATATAACTGAGAGGAACATCTTGACAGCATAACTCGCACACCACTGGATGACAAAAACACGGGCAACATCCAAAGATTTCGCACAGATACCAACTTTCCTTCGCAGTACACTGAGACCCTGGTTTTGGGTCTGATTATTCCTGCGGCCGGCAGTGGGGATGTTGGGCGTGATTAGGCCAGACAGATTGCCCTTATCTCGCATCTGGTTAGGCTGACAACATGAAACCTGAACCAGAGCTTCGGAGGTTGAAGAATCAAACAGATTCCCAAGGTTCCGAACGACGGTTATCTGGGCGCAAGAACGAAATTCCTCAAAATGTCCAGCAAGTTTGGAAATCAGCACCCAGTTATTGAACATGCCACCTGGTGATATAGTGTCTGGTCAGGTGGGTGAAGCGACGCAGTCCTGGAGAGATTTTCAAGCTCGCATCCCACAACACCACGAGGATGCTTGACAGGTTTTGACCGATCACTGTGCACTTGGATGAATTGACGAGACAAAAGTCTCGGTGATCCTTTTCGGGTTTTTGCCTCCCATGTGTGTTTCATTTCTCCACCCGCCTGGTGACATTTGGCCCATTTCGCCGGATTTCTATGACCTCCGCTTCGAGTGCGCTCAGTGACGAGTCCGTCACCAGGGTCGCTCAGATTGTTATGACAGACGCGACAACCGCATCCTCCATGTTGTCATCTTCATCCTGAACTCAGTTCACGCTTCTGCGAAACACAACCCACATTCATATTTTCTTCGAACAACTGATGCTGTAAAATATTTCCAAGTCATTTGTCGTCACTTTTTCCATGCCTTGGAGTGGAGCTGTCGGACCCCCCCCCCAACAACCCTCCCAACCTTAATGGCCCCCTTATCAAGCCCTGGACACCCCCTGCTCAGCAACGGAAACGCTTTGTCTTCTTTCTTCACTTCGCCTGAGATTTCACGGCCAGCCCTGTCTTTTGCATTGACCTCGGTTTTATCCTCAGTTTCAGTCAGCAGAGATGTGACATACACGTCGAAACATCGAAAAGATCAGGCTTTGACCACAATGATATTCCTTTCAGAAGGAAATTTCAGCAAAGCCAGGATGGAATGTGGGTCTGCTCATCACCAGAAATCATTTCGATTGAAATGTTATTTTAGCTTGTCCAAGATATGAATCAGCTTTGGGGTGGTACTATCACATTCTGCTTGCAGGTCATTAGGGGTTAGTCATTGTTAGATACTATTTCCTGGGCCTCAGTATGTCAGAGGCAGTGTTGGGTTCTTAATAACAGGCAGATAACGCATCTGGACAGGTGTAGCTTTCAGAGCGGTCTGTTTGTGTAACGCTCTGAGATCAAGGCTGAAGATTTTTAATGCGGAGGTTCTGATTCTGTGGTGGAAGATGAGCGAAAACAGACAAGACGAGGAGAAAATGAATTGCTGACATACTTCGGAACAAGAACGGAAGGGAGTTAGTTCTCGCAATGATGCAAAAATGGACACGAATTGAAAGATAACAGGGGTTGTTGCGTTCACGTTGTTCAGGTAAGAACCCAAAAGCAGTCAAACAGGGCGGAACTTTTTTTTTCTTGTTCCAGTGCGATGTCGAGAATGTGTTTGTTCCACTGTATTTTGCTGCGAAAAACAAAAAGATCACTCTCAATTGTCTTTCGGAGTTTTTCTTTTGAAAGTCGCCTGTCGACATTTTCTTCTGCCCTCTAGCAGAACGCCAGATCCTCATCTCGACTGTCCTTTGACTGGATACTGAGCATTGTATCGCTTGTACTGGAGTGTGTACACAAGTGGCTGCGAACACACAATAGATGTTATCATCTCCCTAGATAGCTGCCTGCGACAATATTATCATAGGTACCCAGCTTGTGAGGTATGCGGGGAACCAGCAATAGATTCGTGACACCGGGGTTGCAGAGCTGTGTCGGGTGAAAATAATAGCCCCGGATTCTGCGGGGTGTAGATTCTCTGGCTGCCAGGCAAGAAATCGTCTGGAACGATTCAAGTCAGAAAGTTTTCAGTTGGTTCAACTCTCGTCCCACTGTCACCCGAGGGACTTCGTTCGCCCCAACACCGCTTCGCCAGTGCCACAGTCGATCCTCCAGGGTTCACCCACACTCGAGGATGTGCGAAGCAGCAGCATCCGTTGTGGAAGTTCCTGCCTAAAAATCTTTTTTTTTTTTTTACAAAGTCCGTCCTTTTTTCGTTTTGATAGACATTCCAGTGCTTGGTCAGCCACAAGACAGCTTTGGAAAAGCAGTTGCGCAGTCGAAGACAGATCAAAGAGATCGATCGAATCAGCAAAAAAATTGGAAAGAATTTTCAGCTTTTGCTTTGATCCAAATCTTTAGGAATCACTCTGGTCTGGTTTGCTGCAGATTGCTTTTGGTGCCTTCGGTGGCAGTCCGCGGGGACCTTGTGTGCAGGGATTGCACCGGCGGGGGGGGGGGCCTCCAGGGCTGCGCCACTGAACCCGGGTCTCGGGGTAATTGGTGGCGCAACCCGCCCAACTCTGCTGCACCGTGTTCAAAGAGCTGTGTGACGCGGGACCAGGGCCCTGGCGCACCCTCTCAAAAAGTTTCGGAGTGAGTCCGCTTTCTCGTCATAGAACAGGGATCTGGATAGGTCCTGGGTATCTTGACTCCCTGAAATGTAATTGCTCTTGATTGGTTGGTTGGTACTTTCGTGATTTATTTTCCGCGATGAAAAATTGTCAACAGAACAGACACACACTAGTTTACAAATCAAATTTGTCAAAGACGAAAAGTTTGATCCGCACTGGTTTTCTGTCATGCTGTGAAGAACTGTGGTCGTTGGTCACAGTGCAGATTTCTTCTCTTGCCAAGGAAGTGTTTGAGTGGAGGCGTCAAATCAGCAGAGACAACGTTTCAGAGTGTGGCTGGCTTCCCACCCCAGGCTCCGATTCGGGGTAAACCAGCCAGAAACCGTTCCTTATCGTCAAAGTGCATGTGGCCCCGAGTTCGCGAGATGTGTCGACTTGAGTCCACAAAGTGAGCAACTCCACCGTGCGAGGCAGGTCACCACAACTTGCGTGTCGGAAAATAATTAACTTATTGATCGATTTGTAACTTCATTAGTTCGCAATGATGGTCGCACAAGGCAAACGACGTTTTCAGGCCACCGCACACCGGTGGAATCTGTCAAATCGTCAATCTGATGAGGCTTGTACAACCTCGTACAGACCCTGGTTGAAACCTTGGTGACATGAAAAAACTGGGGATGCGAACCAACCGGGGTTGGAGCTTTCAAAAAGAATTGCTGCATCAAGAAATTTGCGTGCAGGAAATTACTGACATGATGCCCAATGGCAACACTGGCGCAATGAAAAACTGTTTTCAAACAGAAAATTTTGTGGACCCAAGTTGATCTTCTTAGAGTGATATGCCCCAGCCTCAAAACACTTTCGACGCGCTTTGTGTGAAAGCGGTTTTGACCACAGGAGGAACAGAATAAAAAAAAGGTTTGCGGAACGCTCCTGAAGACAATCAGACGGTCACGAAGCTGTCGACGCTGAGCAGTGAGTGGCCTCTGGTGGCGAATTGCCAAAACTGTTTGGAAAACAACGTGAAGAGCTAACTAGCTGCCACCTCCAGGTTTTGTTCGTGAGCATTGTGTGTGAACGTTGTGTGTTAAGTGGGAAATTGACATCTGCTGGAAAAAGTTGCGCGGGAAAATGAAACATTTCGAAACGCCCAAGAATTGAGAGTATAACTTGGCAATTTTTTTTCCAATTTCTCGAAGATGCAGCGAAGAAGAATTCCAAATTTAGGTCGCGGGAAGGTGTCAAACCCAAACAGGTCTGGGGACCCAAACCTTGAAAACGGAACTGCAAAATGGATTTGTTTCTGCCAGCAAAGCAACAGGGGAAAGAAAGAAAGGAAATTTTGAACAGTTTCCTTTGTGTTGTTTGAGATTGAAATTTACTCCCCTCCCCCGCCAACGGTTTGGCCCCCCTGACCTGAATCCTGGGGCGTATTCGATTGGACCGCAAATTTCAGGTCAAGTTTGCACCCACCTGAAACTGACTGAACCGTCAAAAGTGAGTTTCTACTATTTGCAGTGAAAATTTCTGGTCTGTTTCATATAGAATGATTCAGTGTTTCATATGGAATGATTCGATTGGTTGCACACCAACCCACACCAACCGCAAATTTGCGGTGAGTTTCGGGTCAATCGAACAGGCCCGTAGATCCGTTGGAGTTCTCGAATGAAAAATAGTCAGTAGGATGACGAAACAGCAGATCGAATCCATCTGTTGGGGTGTATTCGATTGTACTGCAAACAACCGCAAATTTGCGGTTGGTGTGGGTTGGTGTGCAAGCAATGGAACAGATCCATCTGAAATAGACTGCCAATTTCCACTGCAAACAGTGGAGGCTCACTTTTGATGGTTCAGTCAGTTTCGGGTGGGTGCAAACTCAACCCGAAATTTGCAGTGCAATCGAATACGCCCTTGGAAACCAGGGAGTGATGGTAGTGAGGCATTTGACAGTTCCCAATGGGGTTGGAGTAACTTGGACACTCTCTGATGAATCTTTGTTATGATTTGAAACAAATGATCACTGATCAAAGTGGGTCGAGTTTGGGTCCAAAGCAACGATACCGGCGGGTCCGAACAACCAGAGATTGAGTCACGATCCCGACACTCGCGATGGGAATCAGACTGCGCACTAGTGAGGATCAACCGCCGCTCCTCAAAAGCTCTGTGTGTGTCGGTGTGTGTGTGTGTACATGTGTGTGTGTGTGTGTGTGTGTGTGTGTGTGTGTGTGTGTGTCGGGGGAGGGGGTGGCAGTCCGCTTCGTGCACACGTCTCGAGCGATCCAGGATTAGAATGGAGACACTTTTTGGACACTTTTGTGGGACCCCAGAAAATGCTCACTCAGTGTGCCCTGAGTGAGCTCTGTGCACTCAGTGTGCACTGAGTGCACACTGAGTGCACAATCTATAAATAGTACACACCCTGCTCTGCCTGTGGCTGTGCAGCAACTGATGCTGCAGCTACCCTGCATCCACACAAACTGCTCCCTGCAGCCAATCGTGAACATGCAAGCAGCTGTGAGGAAACAAACTGACAGGCTCCTGCACCCCTGTCGCTTGATATACTTCCAGTATATAAATAGGGGCCACGTGTGGCTGAGGCTTTCTCTGGTGGACTCAGGTGGCTGACGGGCTGCCTCTCCCTGACGCAGCCCCGCCCATATTTCTCTCCAAAAATCACAGATGCAAAAGTTCTTCATTCAAATGTTTGAAATTTGTCATTGAAATGTTTGAAATTTGTCAGAAATCACGCAGCCCAGCCCAGCCCAGCCCAGCCCAGCCCAGCCCAGCCCAGCCCAGCCCAGCCCAGCCCAGCCCAGCCCAGCCCAGCCCAGCCCAGCCCAG
>JAAUXT010063904.1_pt1 | contig 19351 bp, 14 predicted proteins | sample 7278171 | NCBI WGS metagenome assembly JAAUXT01 (sample SAMN14350112, study PRJNA611818) | marine sediment metagenome | isolation source: surface marine sediment (1.8m) | place: French Polynesia: Moorea | collected 2018-08 | reverse complement strand
GTGCAATTCTTTTGGTTGATATGTGGATATTGTTGCAAAACAATATGTAAAAGTTCCATTTGGTTAAATTTGTTCCATTTGGGTGTGTGCTAAATGAGTTCCCAAGTTGTGAATATTGAGTGAAAAAGGGTAAGAATTTTGACAAAAAAAGTGAGCCAAATCAGAGAAAGCCAAATCAGAGCAAGCCATATCAGAACAAGCCAAATCAGAGCAAGCCAAATCAGAGCAACTGAAATTTCCTCAAATCACCGGGAGCTCCATGGAGCTATTTTTCTGAATCGACGCTGACAATTTGGTCCGTCTCAAAGCTGACACAGCGTCTACGTTCTCCAAGAAAATTTTCATGAACAACGCTGCAAATGGCACAAAACGCCAAACTGGAAAGTCTTCAACAACATGTGAAAAGTTCCTGTTTGTGGAAACACAGAGGAGTAGTGTTGACTCTGATCAGCGTTGTGCTCACTCTGATAGACATCATCAGTGATTACATACTTCTCTTTAACTATGAGGAGAATGGATAAACGTTTTGGTTTTATCTGACTGCGGCCTTCGTTTTCTTGCCTTTCGCCGCTGGGTTGATCATTTCGCCTGCAGTGTACATCATTTGTGGCAAGGAGAACGACAGCTGCATCACAAGGTGGTCCCTCATCTGGAGAGTCCTGAAAACAACAGAGGTGGCGCTGGAGTCAGCACCACAACTGCTGCTTCAGGTCTACATCATGGCACAACCAGGGCAAGATACAGCCGTGTCAGGTGCAGGCAATTTTTGTACTTTTTATTCTATTTGCCTGTCAGGATAATGCAAATAAAATCACGGCCGAGCTGATTAAGGAGTTGTTCTTCTGTGTTGTGCTCAAGTTCTGCAGGAAACAAGACTCTTTCTTCTTCACACAGTTCCCAGTTCTGAGTTATTTCTCAGCACAAGCACTTCCCCCAGAAAGTGGGGGTTTGTGAAAAATTTCACCTTCTTGCTTCAGGCACAACAGAAAACACCTCGCCAACAGGCCAACCAGACACGAACAAAATCACCTGTACGCAAGTGTTGCAGAAATTCGTCTTTTTCAGGACAGAAGCAATTGGTCCAAAAGAGCACACATTTGTAATGCTACTAAACTCACACTTGCTCTGAAGATTTGTTTCCAAAAATTGGTTTCAGATGTTTTGGCAAGAAACAATTTTTTTGCAGAAAAAGACAGGCAGATTTTTTTTCAAGGAACAAATGACTCCTTTCATCTTTGCAGTGATAAAGCAAATATTTTCCATCACAACATCTCTATTGTCCTTGAGTTGGGGATTTGTCACCTGGAAGAAATTCATCCTGGAGCTGAACACCAAAGCCAAACAGTTGAGTGTGAAGAACATGGCAGTGGACATGATCTGGAATGTTCTGGCCATCAGTTCCAGAGTTCTGGTTCTGGCTCTGTTTGCTGGGCATGAGCCCATCTGGTTTTGTGGTCTAGTTGCAACTCAGATTTTCACAATTACAATCATGGCATGCTGTCTTACAAAAAAAACTGCTCAAAACACAGAGGTGTTGATCATCAAATGTTGTTGCTGTTCAACCACGTTTGATGAAGCAGCGTTTTGTTGCTGGCGCACCCTGGCCGTCTTGGCATCATGCTTCATGGTGTTCCACTGGTTCCCTGCAGTTCAAAACATTCATTTCTTTCTTTACCTAATGTATTGGTTGTGCATGTTTGTTGAGAATATATTTTTGGCTTCCTTGTGGTTCCACTGGAGCACAGGGCTTGGCTTGTGGTACCATGAAGCAGCCATAGCATACATCATAGAGCCTATGCATTGTCATTCATTGTCCACTTAATTCACTGCTGTGTTGTTGATAATTTGAAAGCAGAAGATGTGTTTCCATGCATGGATAACAGGGTGAATCCAGATGGGCCTCATGATGAGTATTTGCCAAAAGCTTCTGTTGATGGCTCTTCTCCTGCGTAAATTTGGCTCTTTGCGCTTGGCAATAAATTTTGTATACTTTTGTTTCTTCATGTTGGTGCTTGTGTGCATTCCTGCCTGGCCTTACTTCCTCAATTATGTTGCTGTTGAATGAGCCATTGACAGTTCTGAGATGATACTGTATTCCAGCCGTTTGTGATTTACTTTTAGTTCCCTCAAATATCCCCATTACCTCACAAAGGGCGACAAAATCCATAATGCAACTTTCGTGCAACTTCTCTTGAGGAAATAATTTTCTTAATTCCATCACGCTGAACTTGATTCTCATGCAGCATCTAGTTGAGTTGGAGCTCAAATTGTCAGTGCCTACTGGGTGAATTTCCAAGAAGAATGTAGCAGATAATGGCGGACCATTCGGTCACAAAAGCACACCTACTCATTGTTGGTGTGCAGTTTTTGTTCCAGTTCACACAGAGATATATCAGACAGCAGCCTCAGAGAAGAGCTGGGCAGTCCTTGACACAGGGTTAGACTCGGGATTCTGATGAATCCAGACCCAGTCTGCTGCAAGAAAGATAGAACTGGGTCCTGGGGGAGGAAAAGGCGCACGGTTCAGAAGGCCAACGCTCCCGCGGCTCCCTGGTTCCCCTGGTTCCGCCCCCGCTCTGTCCCAGCCGTAGATTCTGGCTGCAGCTCCTTCAGGGACGATTATCCGTGTTGAGCAGCTCCCAACGCAACCCAAGTGCTCCCCTGAGGTGTAAGTGAAGAGCTCATGACACGATGCTCGTGTCGATGCCGAACTGCACTTGACACCACTGTCCACGCAGATCTCACTTGTGATTCGTGCAAGGAAAAAAACATTGTGCAACGACAGAGTCTACGTCCAGTGTGAATCTCAATGATTCATTCAATGAACAACGTGATATTTCACCTGAAACCTTCGCAATCTTGGCTCTTCAAGAGTCTCACAAAGCTCTGTGAAAAAGATGTGGCTGGCGGGGAGGGGGGTACAGAGACAATATGCAGGTCCGGTGCACCTGATAGTCCCAAAACGGTAAGAGAACAATGGAGTGCGGTGTTACGGAGACAGGAGCCTCGCCCTGCACCAGGGAAGTGACGCCATCACCGCAGAGCGAGACTCGAGCCTCTTCCACCTGCAAATTGCCTCAACTGCGGGAACCAGATCTCACTTCACAAGGCAGGGCTTCCGCGTACAGGAAGAGCTGGCTGCACCAGCATTAAAGACGGGAAGTGGGGCAGTGCTTAGATGCTGCATCAGGCCGTGGCTGGGCAGATATTATATAGAGTGGAAAAGGCCAAATATTCTGCTGTTGATGCCTTCATAATCTCGGAAATTCGTTAACATTTGAGTCATCCCACACTCAATAAGGCAACATCTGTCACTGAATTCTTGCCTTGCGCTGTTCGAGCGAGTCGAACAATGGGTGTTTGAAAAAGGGGTAAGGGTGGGCGTGGCAGACATCACGGAGTTCCCAGAGAAAGTCTGAAGGAAAATTGCAGCCCACCTCCCAAGACCAACGCCTGTATTCTGTGGGAAAGCAACAGCAGTCAGGAAATTCGGTTTGCGGCTTTCACGGATATTACAATTTCCCCACAAGCGCAGCTGCAAAGCCGTAAAACGAGGCATGAACCGGGAAAATTGAGGTCTGGTCATCGCATAAAACACTTCTCAATCTTCATACAAGGAGGGACTGCTTCACGCTGTACTCGCGACAAGATGGCTTTGTGCAGCGTTCATGAGGGAAGACAATGGAAGCGTTGTGTTGTGTTCCAACACTCCAAAGTGACGTAGTGCCCATTAAGCTCCACACGGACAGTGAAGCGGCACCTACACGGCGCCTTCAGTGTGAACCAGGCCTCACAGGCCTATAACAGAGCCACTCAGCCGGAATGAATGGAGAGTTGATAAAGCTCTCCCTGGCTGTAAGCACAGCTCGGCGGATCTCTACATCAACAGTCCGGAGAGCCCCCAGACACAACACGTCCGCTGTAGGGCTCTTCAGTGGAGAATGGAAGAGTTTGAACAGTAGAAGTGGATTGAGGTTGTTTTTGTAAGACAGAAATCGCTTCAGTTTCCCAAGGTTTGTGCTGTAATTGTATGAAGAAGGTTGCAGACAGTCGAATCTGAGGTTCCTCCCCAAACGAGACAAGCACAGGGACGCACACGCACGCACACACACGCACACAGAAACACACACACACACAAACACAGAGAGAGAGAGAGAGAGAGAGAGAGAGAGAGAGAGAGAGAGAGAGTGTGTGTGTGTGTGTGTCCTTTCTCTTGGGTTTCGTGTCCCCAATTGTGGGTTTGAGAGAAAACACGACCAAAAGAAGCTGCAACACAAAAACTCTGGAAGAGAACCCGTTGCTCCTTCTGTTTTGTCCCCCATATCGTCTGAATCTTCGCAGCTGCAGGATGGAGATGCGTGACTGGACTGCAGAACCGCGACCAATCTCCATCTGTTCGAGGCCGTTTCACAGGTTTGGCGCCGTGCGTTCGCAGAAATCAAACCGACCACGCTGCATCGTCACACGTAACGCTTGTTGGGCGAAGCACCATGTGATAGTGCAGTGTATGGCAGCTGGACTGAAATGTCCCCTCCCCTCCCCCCAGACCCCTCTCCCCCATGCTGGAGGCAGGACCCTGCCTGCCAGAGGCAGGACCCCCCCTGTGGACAGCATGACTGGTGGAAGACAAAGAGGACAAAGAAGAATTGATGAACAATGAAGAATTGACAACATTACCGACACCGCAAGAGACTTCGCACTGCAGTTGCCTTGAGCACTGCTTCATGTTTTGCTGGCAGAGAGACAGCATTGCTTGGGACACTCAGTGTACATGAAGCGCCCAAGGCGACCCGCGGTACCCCGCGCCCATTGGCGCATGGACGCACCGCCCCGCAACGCGTGGCGCGTCCAGTGAGAACCGTGCGGATCCGAACCAGGGTTGAGATATCAGTGAAAACGCCAGCGGTAAAACCAGCAATCTCTGACTCTGCGGCTCTGTTTGCTCAGCCGACCCAAATGCAGAATGGCTACAGGTCCAGTAAGAGTTCACACACGCTACAAAAATGGCTCCTGTGAAATCATACAATGATTTTTCGAGACCTTTTTGCAGTGTGTGAACTCACCTCTACCACAATGAGGTCATGTACAAGAGGCCTCATGATCGCAGCGTGGTAGAAGTAAGAGAGATCTTGACGGTGAAGCTCCGTCCTCGCGGTGTGGTGTGGGGCATTGCGCCAAAGCTAGACTGTGAAATCGTCACCTGCAGCACTGTTCTCGAGAAAGGTTCGCGGATTTGACATGACTCTGTGCAGTGGCTGAACGTGCGACCCGCACATTGCAACAAAGATTCTGTTGTGTGTTCACACTCGTACCTGCAACCAGAATGTTTTGTTTCTAAAATAGCTTTAAGTTGTGAACCTACACATTGACTGTTTGACTTGTCAACCATCGGAGTGCAACAAGGACAAAGACACGCACACATGTGCAATCTGACAAGAGTTCATGTTCCACACAACACAGATTGCTTTTCCCGCATGTAGATCTCAGGCTCTGACAACAGAAACGTCAGAAGCAGAAGCTGAGGCGTATTCGCAAACAGACGCGCTGACAACATGCAAGTGCATCGCAAGTGCACTTGGTACATGTGTTTTTGGCACCCACGATTTTGATTTGGAGCATTTCGTGTCTGCAGCCTTGCATTAGGCGTGGTCTTTGCCGTGACGTGGTCTCAACCTTTTTCCTTCATGACTTTCGGCTCTTGTTTCCTTCCAGTTTTGTACCTGCACTTGGCAGTGTCGTTCTAGCAACATGTGTTCTCTGACGGGGTTGAACAGGAACCTGGTATTTAACACCTGTTTTCACGCTGTGTGGAATCTGACCATCACGCGTGATGCACCCCACAAGCTTCACTGAATCCCACCTCTGGTCTGGCTTTCTCCTACTCTTGAAGTACGAGTCTCAAATGTGCTGCCTGCTTCTCAATTCATTCACTTTCACCAGGACAATAGATATGGGAGATGATATTTGAACACGAGTGATGTGCGCAGCTGACATAAAGAGGGACTGACACCTCGTCAGAGATTTGACGTGCAGACGTGACACAGGCCGGTGGATCCACGCATGCGCTGGGGAGTTCCTTCGGCTGAGCCAATCAGATCACGTCCTCAAGTTGACCAGAGACGCCATTCACGACGCGTCCACTGCAGACTGGCGGCTGCCATGACGACCACTCCTGGCGACAGCGATAAAAAGGGCAACGCGATGCAAAAACATTTCGCTAGCTGAGGAGCTCAACCAACAATGCAGCCGTTGCAAAATGCGCCAATTGATGTTTTCCGTCCTTGAGCGACACACAGAAAAATACAATTTCATGCGTAAAGGGGAATGCAAAAAGTGTTGCACTCATCAAACATTCACAATTTGCATTATTGGCAGATCCAGAAGGCCGGACCCTTCCCACGCTGACACCCCCCGTCCAACAAATCAATGGCCCCACTCTTTTGAAGTTGAAATGGGGTCCCACCCCTGACGTATCACCCCCCCCCTGGCCAGACCCTGGATCCTGGACTCCGCCCCTGCAACAGGCAGAGACAGTCGGCGCACGCGCCGCACCGTGAGATGCGCATCGATAGCTATTGACCTGCGATGCCCGCGCCACGAACACACGACGAGGTCGCTATGGAGCCGTGAAACAACAAACCCATTAACTCAGCCGCAGATCTATAATTCAAGGCGATACTGAGGCAAAAAACAAGAAACTGTTGTCTGTTTCACAGTGGGTGCGTCAAGGCATCAAAGCATTACGTCATTGTGTGGGTTTTGGACTCAGTGCGCTTCGGGGGTTGGTGCCTGAGATAAATCAAGGAATATTTGACCCAACAGATTGTGATGTACTCTGTTCTCGTCCGGGTCCTTTGCATTCAGTGTGCATAGAATTCAAGCAAAAGCCAAGGACAGCTTCGTGCAAAAGTGTTGTGTTTGGCGTTGGGGACTTGCTCAGTGAGTGAGAGTCAATGTTGGTCACGAAAATTTGATTGGTTGTTTGCCTAACCTGCCCAATTCGCCTGTTGACACAGAGACGCAATGCCCAGTGGGAACCAGACCTGAAACCGCAAAGAGCCACCGACGCTGGTGTCTACACCTCCACGAGACCTTGGAGGTTTCGTTTTTACCTACCACTCTCCCCTTTTCTCTCCTTCTCCACCTTCCTCACCATTTTGCCCGTTTCACCTCTCCCCTCTTTTCGCTCTCTAACTTCCTGTAGCTCCCTGTATACCCTCGCTCTTCCATGGTGCCTGGAACACCAAGGCTTGCCCCGCCTGCTGACTGTTTTCTTCTGGCCTGTCATTGCCACATGGCCGTGCCACGGAGGCATTCATCTGGAGCGCCCACCCACCGGAGTCCAACACGAGCGGCTAACGACGTAATGGCTGCCTTCACAGAGGTTCTGTCGACAGTTATGTTGAGGCGCCCTGTCTTTATCGCCTTCGTGTCTGAGGGCTACATCACACTGGGTGCGTCAGGCGCTGCAAACGTGGGTGGGTTCTTTGTGCAAATAACCGTGTGCGAATGAATGCGTCGTGCAGTGGGTCCAGTGCCCCTTTACTCGCACATGCAGGGACACAAGGCAGGACGCATCCACACACTGTGTACAACCCAGGCCTCTCTGCTCATTTTTCTTCTTGCAATTCTTGAACAGTATCCACAGAGGATCTCGGATGCTGCGGTATTCTGAGAGAAATGTTCCACTCGTCGTCCAACAAGATTTCCGACAACGCGATCACAGCTGTGTTGTCCGATTCTCCGATGCAACCAAAGACCATGTTGGCATGTCGGGGTGGAACACACGAGCAAACACAGCATAAAACATTTCTTCCGCAAGACCCAGTGACTTGGGGGGAGTCAGTTTATTTCGCCGTGGCTGCAAATTCCCTGACGTGGAAAATCTTGGTTGCACACAGCGATGACCAGCTGCAGCTGCTAAACCGGTTGTCCCACGCCAAATTTCGAAAATTGAGTGGATCTAAACGGGCTTTGTCTCCCGAGGACCACACAAAGCGAACACTGTGTGCAATGTTGTTTATGTCGGCCGTTCTGTTTGCCCTCGGGGGGTGATGGAGAGTTTGTGATCCTACAGCTGTCCTGAATATTTCATCCAGGCGAGTTTGTTTCCAAGACGTGGCAGGGCGGAAATGGACGTGGGGTGGGCAGTGCGCACTTGGCTCCAACAAGATGGAGAAAATTGTCCAATGCCCAAAAGCAACGTCAAATCCAACGGTGCGTGCGAAACCTTGTCGACTGACTTCAAAACCAAAAGAATCCAGGCCCTGACATCGTCACCTTGCCGCTCGTGCCGGTACGTATGTTTCTACGGCTTGAGCTGAGGTCCCAGGGTGTTAAGTACAGGGAGATCAGATGTTGAGCCAGAAGAGAACAGCTTCCCGCCTGTTCCCTGTGGGACTCTTCACGCGTTGCCTCGCTGAAGACAACGTGTTCGCCAAGGACGCTCCATTGAATTTTCAGCCCAGCGCTAATCAAGGGACGCAGCTCCTGAGCCAGCCTGAACCCAGGATATGGTCAGGGGCTGAACCTTTCGGGGCCAAACTCAGCTTTTGAAAGACGCAAAAAGTGACATTTCCTCGTGTGTTCCAGTGCCAAATTTCAAGAGTCAAAGATATTCCGAGGAGGGGACACCAAGCAGCGGCTGTTTGATACATTGCGTCCCTGCACAATTCAACACACGCTGCACCTGCACACTAGACTTTGGCCCATTCCACCACAACTGATGCCGCACGCACTGCGGCCCCTGGATGGTGCTCAGATCTCGCTTTGGGTGTTGGGCTCAACCAGATCCGATGTCCCTGCCTGGCAGCCACGCTGTCGTACCGCACGCCACGGACGCATCGCGTCTCTCGTGACCTCCGTCGCTGCCAAAATCCCACTCGACTCCACAGGCCCTGCTCACGGCGCGTGCGTCAGAAACAGAGCCTCAATATGTGGGAAAAGGGAGGTGCGACGTCACCTCACCGTTGATGTGTTTCAGGGAGGCAAACACACGTCGCGCACTGCGACTCACGTCGCATGCGTCAGTGCTGGGAAACGTTGCATGCTTCCTGACACTGGCTCGTGGAGCCCACACAGTGAGGCATGACGATGGTTTGTCATTCTGTTTATTGCACCTGGGTGCGTCGTGTACGCATACCAACACCACGCCACGTGCAACAAGCGTGCCCAAGGTGCAACGCGTGACGCATCCAGGGTGAATATCGCGTTGGACCGCAATCCACCCGAGATTCCTGCACACCACACATTGATTTGTCGAGTAGCACAACAAGGCTGCATCACTCGATGCGTCTGAGCAGGAAACACAAGTCCCACTTCTGAGCGGAAACGGATGCGACGAACAGAAGGGCGCCTCCACTGGGAAACACGTCTGATGAAAGGGGCGCCGCGCTTTGTTCTACGTCACACAGGCGCAGCTCGCATTCGATACCTCTGTGTGTGGGCGCCTCTGAAATCTGAAATGTTTCGCGTGCAGCTTTGTTCACGCCCTATTCTCCCGTTGGAAACACCGGAGTAAAGAGTGATACATGTGTGATTCGCCTTGTGTTCATACGCCACAGGAATCAATGGAGGTTTTTGCGGTGCGCACAGTGTGACGATGCCACGTACAGCTGATGCGACTTCAGTGGGATCGGGATGCGTTGGTTGAGCTGAGGATTTCGTGGGGCCCACGGCACGCATCACAACAAGGATCCTGGATGTGGCCCCATCTTGGTTCCTCCATTGACCACTGACTTTTGCAGGCGGCAGCGTGGCGTACACGCACAATTCAAAGTCATGCTCGTCACGTGGCCTCAACGTGACATTTCTTTTGCCAACAACAACAGCATATGCAGAAATGTCAAAAACATGACGGGCAAACGGCACGGGCGGAAGTTGGGTCCGCTGTGGCTTCCGGTACCCCTGCTGCAGAACAGCCAGACATCCGAGGTGGCCAATACGAAATTTCTATGCGGAAGAGGCAACATCCACTTTCAAAACATGTCGGTCGCGGCTCAACAACTGATCGCCGGATGAAAGAAGATCTTTCTCTGTCAAAACTCCCTGCTCCACGCGTGGTTGGGTGTTGACTGCACGCAACAAAGGGAACTGCAAACCGTCCAAAGAGCGCCCGTCTGGAGAACCAAACTCCCCAGCCAGTCATTAGAACTCAGCTGGTAAAGATCCAGGGATTCAACCTCCCCTTTTCATACTGACGGAAAATCCAGAAACTCACCTGTGTAACTTGCCTGATGAAGATTTTCGTCAATCACTCAAAATCCTTGATCCTGTCTGGGACAATCAGGTTCTGGGTTATCAAACAACAATGGACGCTGAAAGTTTCAAGTTTGATCTCGAGCAGTAATCCACACGCCCATGCACATGTACCACGCACATGTATTGAGGTCCACCGAGAAGCAAGATCCACAACAAGTTGGATTCACACAGGATACCTCAAGTGCTGCGTCCCTGAGACGAGGCTGCAGATGCAGGCTCACTGAATGTTCTTCCCATTGACCTGTACAGAGACCTTCAAATTCATCTGACTTTCAGCAGCAGAACTTTAGGTTCCCGAACGTTGGGTGGAACCAGCACCTTTTCATACAAAGACGCAAAACGCTTGACAAATCCATTGTGTCATCGCCGTGGCCCATGCTTCCGAACTTCATGTTGCTTTTTGCACTGTTGTCAATTTCCCTTTGAGTTCCGTTGTGTGACACAAGTCAAGAGCAGCAGACGCCCCAGATGGAGTCTGAGTCACAGGCGACGAGCAGCAGCCTGTGAGACGGGAAGCCTCAAGAAAAGCTCGTTTACTGCTTCAGCTGCTGTTTAAACACTGTCAAAACACAGGTGCCTGACACCAGGTCAGCTTCTCACAGGTTTGCTGTTTGCTGGTCTGATGGCGTCAGTCGCGACCTTGTGCAAGTCAAAATCCTCGTCACATTTGTATCGCGGCGACAGCTGTGACGCGACGCAAAACGTGATGCAAAACTTGTTTCAAGCAAGTCAAAAATACTCACCAGCAGCCCTTTGGTCAGATGTCAACGCAGCAATTGGGTGTGATTGGTTTTGACGTCTGGTCCAATCCAATTCACAACTCAAGCACTGGTATCCTGGTTGTGTGACCTGCACCACAGAAGGTGGAATCATTGGTTCAGATGACACAAGAGGTCTCCTTGTCGTACCCAAATCAGGCGCTCCGTTGACCTGACCAAACCCGACTCTTTCCTATGCGTTGTTCCACACGCAACACGCAACACAAGCCACGCAAACGACACTCACAGCGGAACCAGCGCCACCAGCTTCACAAAGCCAGCTTCGCCTCCGGCCGTGTCCAACAGTGCGCCCGCTCGCTAGCTGCCGAAGTTCGTATTGACTCGCGTATTTTTTCTTCCATTTGAAATGACAAAAAGCCACGCCAGGCTATTTGTACCTGACAACCAGGCGTGCAGTCCCCAGCACGACACGACGGATACAGTAGCGACAGCTTCCCTCAGTTCTGCGTGTTGGGAGGAGAACCAGCAAAGCTGCAGAATCAGAATCAGAATAAGAAGCGGGAACAGTCCCCCTCATGGGTCAGCTAAAATCGCAGAGAACGGGGTTTTGGTTTCAGGAACAGGAGTCTGCTTTGGGCGCACAAAACAAAAGAGGAGGAAATTTCTCCACCCATCTCGTCTGCAGCAAAATCAGGGAGAAGCTGTTTGGTTCCTGACTTCGAAACCCTGAACCTCTTTCCTGTTTCCTGGCCTGTCACACAGGGGGGTCATTTTTCTTTTGATGTTCTGGGGGCCAGGACCTTCAGTTGTCCCTGCTTGGATTGGACGCGAAGCTTTTCACACGCCAAGTTCTTCGACAACGTCCCGCGAAGACAGACCACTGACAACCCTCTGCCATTTTTCGGGTGCAAAATGTTCTCCTTGCCTGCAATATATTCAATTGTTGAAGTTGGACGGGGTCGCCCCAGGGTTCAGGTCCAAGAAGCAAATCCCACGTCCGCCACTTCAATTTCCATTTCCGTGCGCCTATAGAAACCGAACTGAAGCTGTTGAACCTTTGATTGAAGAATAGGATTTCCACGTGTATTGTGTTTCCATGCTGTTTGATTTGAACTTGTGATGCTGTTGACAATAAACTGTTGGAATCTGTGCACATACGGGACAAAATAGGAACTCCATTGATTTTCGTTGTTGATTCTATTTCTTGGCGCCCGTTTCATTGGGGATGGTCCACGTATTTGTGCCCTGCTCCAGGCGCTGCTTCTCAATCTCTGACGCACTGGTTGCCTTTTGGGTGGATCAGTTCGGTATTTACCATCAGAGCTGTATGGTCCCACCAAAAAAGCGATTGTGCAGTCAGTCGGATAAGCCGCCATTTGGCTCCAACAACAAGTCGTGAGTCAATACAATTTCGACATTGACGGTGGGGAATTTTTCTGCGAAAATATTGTCGGAGTGTCGTTGCAAACACCCAGAGAAACTAAAAACACGTAGATTTGGCGCCAGGAAACTGGAGTCCGCCACAGGCTTCAAAATGACAAGGATATGCAATGCAATGGCGGGCTCCAGGGTTGCGCTCCCGCCGGAAAAATGATAAAACACAGCCCCGGCTGGAGGCTGACAAAAGACCAGGACCACGCAAGTGCCTTATGGGAGGTACCTCAGAGGTACCTTGTGAAGTGCCTCCTGAATCGCATGAAATGGGAGTGTGTCAAAAAGGTTGATGACCCCCATGGCACACGTTTTGTCAGGAACGACCCCAGCCACACGACGGACTCCAACCCCCACGACCAATCCTTGGTCCGTCTCAGACCACACCTGCAGGTAATTAATGCACCTGAGTCACGACGTTGACTGCAAAACTGCTCACTCAGCGAATTCAGTTTCGTCTCATGCGGGCTGGGATGCGGACGGCGGATGAGGTTATGGATTCGGACAGGGTCGGGGGGGGTGGTCATAGGTCCCATGAAGATGTTCCGTTGTGTTCTCACCAGGCCCCGACGTGTGTCTTCATTTGTCCGGTTTAAGGAGGAGCCGCTCGCGCACGAGAAACAGGATTCCGTGGCCCAGGCCCCCGGAACCAAAAGCTGGTGCCATTAGGGGTTTTCACATTAGTGACGCGCGGTTGGGCAGCGTCAGAATTTTTGATGCGCTCGTCAAAATTCAACATGACGCCCAATGGAGAGCGTCAAATTATCGGTCCAGACTGATCACAGACTTTTTGATGCACGCGTCAAAATTTTGTCGCCGCATCACCAATGTGAAAACCCCTATTCACCCGCTTGCTCTTGCCCCCCCCCCCCTTGAGTCAAATCACTCAAAACCTGCACGCATTCGCAGAAAAGTTAGAGCTTGCATGGGAACAATGGGGGTGAAAAAGAAACCAATCAAAAAGGCTCAAATGCTAACGAGCTCAGAGCTGCCGTCTGAAAGAATCCTTGACATTTCAATCTTTTTGCAAATGATGAGGATTTTCGTGTCACAGCGCGCGGCTCTATTGAATCCTCACAAATTGAAGTTGCAGAATCAGCTTTAGGAACTTTGTGGGAATATGTTCGTCGTCACTTGATTAGTTCTTTGTGCCTTTTCTTTCTTTGTTGAAGCAGAAAAAATGAACAAAAATAGCATGCACGCGAATGCTCAAAACCAACCCCTGCTGTCGTGGTACACACGTTTGGACTCATTTTCGAGACGCCCTTCCCGCTGCTTCTAAGAACTGGTCCAGGGTAGCTTGCTCCCTCCCCCCACCTGACCACTGACGATTCCCTTCTGTTTTCTATATCGTCCGACATCAGACACAGAGAGAAGAAACGCTTGGATCCGCCTTGACCCAAGTGAAGCAAACCAGCTCCTTCACTTTTGTCAATTTCGTGAAAATTGTAGGCAAAATTCTGCAAAATATTTTGTGTCACGACCTTTTATTGGACAACAATCACACTGTGTTCAACGTTCACAATTTACAACAACAGTCATATGAACACCATTCACCCCTCCGGAGTCACACTGCAGAGAGAGCTGCACGCCAGGCCCGTCCAGTGCACAACACAAACAAAACAACACCAACGTCATTTCTTTTTTGCAAAATCTCAGCTGTGTACATTATGAATAATTTCACAATGACCATTTACAATGACAAACCTTCAATACTGCTGTGAATTGCTTCTAACAAATCTCTCTCTACGCTTGCAACTGTACACACATAAAAATACATAGTTTTTTTACACTTTGTACAAGAACAAAAGCCTGTGCAAGAGATGCATGAATTTGGTGCATGCTGGAGTCGTTTGTCGCTCAATCAAAAGGAAATGAAATCAGAAAAAAAATGTTCAGGACCAGAATGTATGGGGGAAATAGTTTTCCGCGTGTTGTTTCGTTTTCTTCATTTTTCTGCAAAAAAAAAACACAACTCAACCATTTTCACTTTCTTGACAAGGTCAAAATACGAGGAACATCGTTCCATCTCCATTCACTCTCCTGACAACACTCTCGCCCTGAATGCACATTTTCTGCACTTTGCAGGCTTTTTTCTCGTATGTACAGTATTCACAGCTCACAGACCACTCGGTGCTACCAGGGTCCCTCAGGCTTCGTTCTCTTCCTGCAACGTTGAGCCCGTCCGCCCTGCACGCCTGCATCAACTCAGCGACACAGCTCATCACCTGGTGCAGAAACACGACGCACACCACGTCCAGAACCAGGGCAGCTGGGGGACAGGCGCCCTGTGGCATGCCCGCTCAATGGCGCAAAATTCCACGCCCTCTTGTTTTCAACACTTTGGTTATCTTTGAATTCAATGCCCTAAGGACAAGAAACCCCGGTTCAGGCTTATCCTGAAACTGTTGTGACATGGCTCAGGTCGAATGAAAAGAACAAAGCCTGGGAAGAACCCCTGACACTTGTGGCGAAAATTGAAATTTCTAGGCCTACCTGTGTTCGCACGTTCGCATCCATGCACGTGGCATATATACAAGAAAATACGAGTACATGCCTTGTCTTGTCATTGTTCACAAGTGCTCCTGTGCGTGGGAGGTTCTCTTGGCATTCTGATCTGTACACACTTCACACAAATGATACACCGTCGCAGCATCGCAAGTCAACAACACTGTAAGTACAAATCTCGAGCAAACCAATGGCACATGTTCAATGAAAATTCAGCTGGCAGTCAAATAAACTTGAGTGCTTCTTCACACCAAAAACCAGAATCGTTCTGACAAAATGAGATTGTCTGATCATCGTCTTGTCCCACCAACCTTCGAACTTGGTTTCTTCTTCGGGATTTTTTTGTCTTGGTGGAATCAAATTCGCACAAGTTGCACTGGCTAATTTCACTCGCACATGAGGAGGGGGCGGGGCCCAGGCTCCTGTTTTTCTCGTTTTGCTGCAGTCACCTCAATTGGAATCGTGTTGTGTAGACTATCGATGTTCCATTTCCCACCACGCCCGTTGACATTTTGCGTCAACCAAACAAGTTTTGTTGTTTCTTCCGTTGTGCGCTGCTTCGGCAATTCACAAGGCCAAAAGAACAATTGAAGAAACTTGTCAGAAAGATCTTTCACGAAAAGACGTTCGCGTCCCCCAGACGAATGAGTGTTTCTACCGGCAGGTTTTTGGCTGGGCTCGTTTCTCACTGGACGTGACGACGCAGCGTCGAGCGTCGAAGAACAAAGCATGTTTGATCTGCCTATTGTTCGTGAACATCGTGCAAGTGTGTGTGTGTGTGTGTGTTGTGTGTGTGAATGTGTGTGTGTTGTGTGTGTGTGTTGTGTGTGTATGTGTGTTGTGTGTGTATGTGTGTGTTGTGTGTGTATGTGTGTGTTGTGTGTGTATGTGTGTGTTGTGTGTGTGTTGTGTGTGTATGTGTGTGTTGTGTGTGTGTTGTGTGTGTGTGCGTGTGTGTATGTGTGTGTTGTGTGTGTATGTGTGTGTGCGTCTGTGTGTGCGAGCTTGCAGACAAACGCAGTACGAGCTGGGGGGCACTAGAGACAGGACACTACGGAAAGACTACGTAGTGGCTTCAGGCTTCGTGAGAAACACCAGTATATTTTCGCTACACATAGACCCGCTTGGTTCACACTGGACGCGCCATGCCAGCCCGTTCCAGGCACTTCAAGCCGAACAGTAGATGCCACGCGCTACGCATCCAGTGTGAATCAAACTTTTGTGTTATCAACCCGCATTTTGCTGCTTCTCAACAAGTGCACAAAATATACAGAAGCTAATCACACAAAGTTATAATTTCTTGCATTCACACAAAAAACATATGCCCCCTACAAAACGGGAACCTTCTTTCTCGAAAGTCTTTTGCTTGGGGAGCAGTCCTGTTTTTTTCCTTGAGGAAAGTTGATGAAAGTACTCAGCCACAATTGCACAGTGAGACAAAAAAATAAGTTTTCAAGGTCAAACTTTTTGAAGTTGGAGTTGTCCCCAAGGAGAGAGCTTGTCGATGTTGAGAGAGGGGAGGGTTCCCCGAACTTGCTTTGGAGCTATTTGGTGCCAAAGGGAAATTTTCCGAACACGCGTTTCAAAGCCACAAGTTGATTTTGGAGGGAGCAGGGGAGAGGGGCCCAGGCCCCAACGCAAGGTCAGCTTGGTTGCCCCAGCACCACTCGGGAGCTGTTCTCTTGCTCTGTCCAGTGAAATGAACGACCTGAACCCACTGAAGAAGATAGAAGCAGTGGGCGTTCTCACTCACACACATGAAATAACATCACTGGATACGCATTTTTATACAAAGCTCTTGTCCTCGTTGCCTCACGACTGCGTCGTGAAGACCTCGTCCTTTCTTGCTCTAATGCACACAGGTCAATCCAATCCAACATCTCTCTCCAAACCCAAACTTCTTTGCTGCCAACTTGAACGACGATCAACGTTGTCCTTTCAGATTGTCGTTCCCCGTTTCGCCACACAGTCTACCTTTGTCTCCCAAATCAGATGGACCGGCACCTTGGCCTTTCCCTTCACGCTGCAGCTGCAGCAGCTGTTGTGTGATGGGACGGCGACTGTCTGCACGGTGGCGACGAGCCGCTCGTTACACGGCCGTCGTCGCGTTGGTCGCGTGGCCGTCCGGGACGGGGGAGGCCGACCCGTTCGCCTGCTGTTCGTGCCGCCTGTGGTGGAGAGAAGGGAATGCAGATAGAGCGCGTGCATACGTACGCACGTGCACGAAGGCTCATTGACACACATGCACAAATGCAGAAGTTGGCACGCGCACGCATGCTTCCATACATTTATGGACACGCACACGCACGCCCAGGCAAGAATAGCGTCCCACAAGGCGCACCATTGCCGTGCCCGCACACGTCATGAATGCTCGCTTCCTCCCTCCACACGCACGCCAAAACGCACACACACGCACACACACACACGTACCTGCAGAACTCCTCGTAGTGCTCGACGTCGTCGATGCTCTCCGGTAGGGGGTGGTGGCGCGTCTCGGGCAGCGGCAGCGCCAGGAAGCCGCCCACGATGCTCAGGATCCCGAACACCATCAGCGGCAGCTTCTTACCTGCAACACCCGCCGCCCAGCAACCATCACATGGGTTCAAAACGGGCGTGTTGTGTGCTCTTCACATTGAGTAGGTCAAGCACAGTCTCACGTGACTGACGTCAGCACAGCAAGACCAGATGTTTGATCCGTGGAAAACTCACAACACACAGGACAAACGTGTGGTCTTCCCTGCTTGCTGGCCAATCATGATTGTAGGAAGAAGCACGCATTGTTTTTTTTGGGAGAAACCACCAAATCCTTCATCTCGCTGTCATTCATCTTGCGTCACCCACGGACATGAAGATTTGCTTCACCTCATCATTGACAGCAACCAAAAGCGCTGAAACCACGTGACTGGACTTCCTTCCTCTGGTTCGTGAAGCTCTCACCGGTTGCCTTTGCAATCTCAACAGCTGACGCCCCTTTTGACGTCAGCCAACACGTTGATACCCGATATGAACTTTCAACGTGAGTACTCTCTGCTGACACCACCCTGACGTAACTGCGGTACTCACTGATGGGACCGATGTCGAGTTTGCTCAGGTAGAGGATGTACGGGTAGAGGATCCCTCCGAAGCGGCCCGACGTCGACGCCAGCCCCGAACCCGTGTTTCTTCAAACCGGAAGTAAAGGCTCAAAACCGGAAGTTCAAGATGTGTTGAAACAGGTTCCCCAAACACACTTCCAGCTGGTTTGACGAATCGTATGGTGCGGTCCTGATTCACTTGTGGCGCATCGAATGGAGGACAATCCGTTCACAGCCACAGCCACACCCACAGGATTCAGAGGTCCCAGAAAATTTGCTTTATTCTCCTCTGAAACATGCGCAGTTGATTTGTTGGTCGTCTTTTTTTTTTCATTTTCCAAAGTTGCAGTTGACCACCCACCCACCCACCCACACACACACACACACACACACACACACACACACACACACACACACGGATCGCCCCACCAGACGAGGCCCTGGATCCGCCCCTGACCATTGGGGACAACACAGACCCAACCAATTAATTAGCGCCGCAAATCGTATTTGGCTTCAATAATGGAGGCTGCGGGAGCCACTTGAGTGAACGTCCTCCTAAGTGGATCATCACGGGCGGGACGAACGACCTCTGGTCACCAGAATAGCCACCAGGCTCGGCCGTTCAAAAATTCATGAAATGGCCTCCCAGCATGTCCGCGCTGAAGACAGGGTCCAAGGCTCCGCGTCACTGCTTTTCTTCAAAAGGGACTTGACCGGGTGGGTCATATGGCTGTAGACCCAGCAGGGTCGGTGGGATCTGGGTCTTAAAGCATTGCTGGAGAAGCCAGTCTTGAACCTGAAGGATTTTTTGACACTGTGCTTGTCATAATCATCCCATCCAGATTATACATTGATTTTTACCTTTTTGAGTTCACTTCAGGAGCTCAGGCGCAGTGACAAAGGGACAAGGGCTAGCACCCCCTGACATCCAGAAAAAAAACGTGCTTTTTGCTCCACAGCCAAAACAATTTCTTCTATCTGCAAGCCAAAATTGCTGCACAGGTATCCACCCCTCCCTCACTCCCTCACTCCTTCCTCGGTACAGTGTCTGAGGTATCGCTCCGTCTTGGGTGCGCCAACCCCCACCCCCACTAGATTTCCCAGTCAACCCCGCCAGGTGCAGGAAGATCCACTCCCCCTCACCGGTCCTTCGTCTCTACCTGAGGTACCCCCTCTCCCTCGTGCGTACACCACTTCTCCCCGGGTACGGTACCTGAGGTACCCCCAATTGTACGCGGTAAGAGCCATCAAAGAGTTCCCGCTGGTTCCTGCCATTTTTCGTGTCTTACCGATCCATCGCAGTCGGTTGTGAACTTTCCTTGCGTCCGGAAATGAGAACGTATAAAAACGATGTGCGCC
>JAAUXT010064927.1_pt1 | contig 19354 bp, 24 predicted proteins | sample 7278171 | NCBI WGS metagenome assembly JAAUXT01 (sample SAMN14350112, study PRJNA611818) | marine sediment metagenome | isolation source: surface marine sediment (1.8m) | place: French Polynesia: Moorea | collected 2018-08 | reverse complement strand
TATGGCGTAATTACGTGAGTTGTACACATAGCTACATGAGCGTATGGCATAATTACGTGAGTTGTACAGGTAGCTACGTCAGCGTATGGCGTAGTTACATGAGTTGTACACCTAGCTATGTGAGCATATGGCATAATTACGTGAGATGTACACGTTGCTACATGAGTGTGTGGCATAATTAGGTGAGTTGTGCAGGTAGCTACATGAGCATATGGCGTAATTACGCGAGTTGTACATGTAGCTACATCAGCGTATGGCGTAGTTACGTGAGCTGTACATGTGGCTACGTCAGCGTGTGGCGTAGTTACATAAGATGTACATGTGGCTACATGAGCGTGTGGCATAGTTACGTGAGATGTACATGTGGCTACGTGAGCATGTGGCGTAGTTACGTGAGATGTACATGTGGCTACGTCAGCGTGTGGCGTAGTTACGTGAGCTGTACATGTGGCTACGTCAGAGTAAGGCGTAGTCATGTGAGCTGTACACGTATCCACATAAACGTGTGGCGTAGTTACGTGAGCTGTGGACGTAGATACGTGAGCTACGTCACGAGATCATTCCGAGGGGAGTTCACTTTGTTGGTATTGTAGTTGCACGGAACTTCTTGTCCATTTGGTCTGAGATTGTGCTTGGTCTGTCTGAAAAGCTTCTCTTCTGACGCCTGTGTGGTGAATGTTTGTGTCTCTGTACGTGTGTCGAGATCCTACAGAGATGATTGATGTATCAAGGACGGTTCCCTTTGTTGTGTTGATGGTCGTAGTTCAGGAACTTTTTGTGCTGAGTCTTTTGAGAGCCTCGCGATTCGTGTTGCGATCTTTGTGTGTGTGCGCCATTTTATCTGCCTTGAGATCCTCTTTCTGACAGTGATTGATAGGAGCAAGTGCACACACACACAGCGGAATTTTTGTGCCCTTTGCCCGGCGGGAATGCCCGCTCTCATGAAGTCACGTGATTTCTCGCGTTCTCACGCGACGCTGCGTCTGAGTCACGTGATGAGGTCGTGTAAACATGGCGTCCTCATATGACTCGTTCACTCACGAGATGTGTCAGAGATAGGTGTCCCTAATGACAGGGTTCAGAGGGGCGGATGTAGGTCCACTGAGGGAGGAGGACCCTCAGGGGGAGGGTCCTGGTGCGGGTGGACCTCGGGAGGGGGCAGCACAGCCCCAGCCCCCAGCCAATCAGGGGCGGATCCAGGGTTTATGGGTGCTGGGGCCTTGAACCTGAGTCGTGTGCCCTCCCGGTCGATCAGGCGACAGGGGCGGGGGTCCAGGAGTAAGGTCCTGTCCAGGGTTGGACCTCTCTCTCTGAGTCCGCCCCACCCTCTCACTGCATCTCTCCCATTGAGTGCTCTCTGTCTTTCTCCCTCCCTCTGTCTCTGTCTCTCCCCATCTCTCTCTCTCTCTTTCTCTGACTCACTCTTTCTGTCCTTCTCTCTCTCCTTCTCTTATATCTCTATGTCCCTCTCTCTCCCTGCCCCTGTCTCTCTCTCCTCTCTGCCCCTCTCTCCCTCTCCCCCACCATCCCTCTCCTCTCCATCCCTCACTCTCTCTGGATACAACCCACCCCTCCCCCTTTCTCTCTCCCTCCCTCTCTCTCCCCCCTCTCCCTCCCCCCTCTCTCCCTCTCTCTCTCTCCCTCTCTCTCTCTCTCTCCCTCTCTTGCCCCTCTCTCCCTTCCCCCCTTTCTCTCTCTCTCTCTCTCTACTTTTCTCATATCTATCTGTCCCTCTCTGTCCCTCTCTCTCTCTCTCTCTCTCTCTCCCTCCCCCTCTCTCTCTGGATCCGCTCCTCGCTCTCTCTCCTTGTCATGTGCTCGAGGCACAAATATCCCCGCAACGTTTATCACTGTCAACCACTCGCCATCTGTGTTGGTTCAATGTCCTATTCAAAGGGTACCCTCCCGCCCGGTTCACACTCGATGCGTCACGCGTTGTGAACGTCACAGCGTCGCTGAGGACGCAAAAGTGCGACGCAGGCAGCGTGACGCACCCTGTGTGATGCATCCAGTGTGATGCACCCAGTGTGACAGACTCACTGTGATGCCTCCGGTGTGGTGCACCCAGTGTGATGCACTCAGGGTGACGCACCCAGTCTGATGCACCCAGTGTGATGCACCCTGTGTGATGCACCCTGTGTGATGCATGCTGTGTGATGCATGCTGTGTGATGCACCCAGTGTGACGCACTCAGTGTGAATGTTCATTTTTCGTCCAAGATTTGCACATTGTTGGTCATTCACAAAAATATGTGTAAAAATTTGAGAGGTATTATATTTCACACCTTGTTGCTCTGCTGGTGTTGGGACAAAACCCACTGTCAACTGGGCCTGCTTGTCCAGAACACTCAGGATTCTTCACTCTCTTTGTCCCACATAAATGTCCTCAAACCAAACCAACCTGTCCTGGGATGGAGAACCAAACTAGTGCTGAGTCCTTCTTCTCATTCTTTTGTTCTCTTTGATGATTTTAGATGAACACACACAGTGCATGTTGAGGGATGTATGAAGACAAGCTTAAAATTTGGGTTTTCCTATTTTGTCAACATTTGAGGGACACTGTCTGAACAGAGAAAGCTGCTCTGAACACATGTTCATGCATGTATTCCATCAGTGGTCTCACATCTCAACAACTGAGGTGTATAACAATTTGGTGAACACCAGTTTGAGTATGGCACTCTGTACAAACTCACAGGAATTTTTTGGTCTTGGCCAAAACAGAAAAAACTATTTTGGCAACATGCCAGTTTATTTTATCCTTTGCTGATGTATCCAAATCATCTTTTGATTTTGCACTTGTCCTGTAGTTGTTGACATGTTCAATTTGCTGAACAAAACTTTCATGTGGTGACTTCAGGTTTCAGTTTCAGTTTCTTCTGAAACAGCTGAAAAAGCAAGCTCTGAATTGCTCAAGAAATATCATGTAAATGATAAAATTGGTTGAGTGATACAAGTCATACAGCACAAGTGTTGCCCAGGCTGCCAGAGCAAGAAGTCTTCTTGTTTGACCCTCAGAAATATCTGCCACATTATAAATAGATTCAGAAAGGGTAGAAAAAAGAAAAGTTACAGCAACAACGAAAAGCATCAAAGTGACTCTGGCTTCTTTGACATGAGATGCTTTTGCTGAGTCATTTGTCATAGATTTCATCTTCTGTTGGTGTCTAAAGAGATAAATAGCAGTAAGGATGGTAAAAATAAAAACAAGGATTGCAGTAGTTGCAAAAATTACAACATAAATCTTATAATAGATTGCTCTCACTATGTTTTCTTCTCCATACACATACCAACAATATGTATCATTATAAACAGCTGACCATATTGTACATTCTGCAATAGCAAGAAGCATTATGCTGCCAACACAAAATTTACTTATTTTTAGCATTGGCCATTGTCTCACACTCAGTGGAAATGCTATGGAGAGAAACCTTTCAATAGTTGCTGAAAGAATCAGTAATGAGCTGGCTGAGGTGACAGGGTAGGTGAAAGCTGCGCTGAGCCTGCAAATTATATTACCCCAATACCTGTTCTGTGGAATTTTTAACACCTCTTGCAAAGGATAAGAATAAACAAAAGCTGTTGTGATTGTAATCAAATCAATAACTGCAATGCAGACCAGATGAATTCCCACTGATGTCTGATACATCTTAATTCTAACCAAAATTATGATGCACAGCATGTTGAGCAAAACCCCAATAGGAAAAATAACAGCACAAGTGTATCCGTAAATTGTTTTCACAAGATGGGACACTGTTGAATCTGTCTCACCTGATTCATAATCACTGTTTAAGGCAGTGACTGTTTCATTGTTTTCCAAACTCTGAGACACAAAATTTGCCATTTTTATCAAAGTGTTGAACAATGCTGAATATGTGGCAGCAGGTGGTGTTTCTTGTGTTGAAATGCCTCAGTGCATCATGCCAGACATTTTCTCATCAGAAGCTAAATATCCAACTGTTTTGTAGAGAGATTTTGTTGTTTCAATTCCAGATTGCTGGATTGTGTGCAAGCTGTTTTTGTGTGCGCAGTGAGAGAATATATATATATATATGTGCAGGTTGGAAATGATGTGGATAAATACATGAAGTTCTTGTCAGCATCATACATGTGCTTGTGCTGTAACTGAAAAGAATTGCCAGCATGTGCTTTTCCTGGCCAAATCAGATAAAACCCTTGTGATGTTTTCTAAACCCACCTGAATTTACAGACATTCTACCATCTCAAGAAAAGATAAGCAGCTTCATAGGAGATTTGTGCACAAAGCCACCTGGTACTACAAACTTGTGGAGTTTTCTCAGAAAGGCTCAGTAGACATGACAGAAAAGTTTTGCACAAGCCATCTGGGGCTCCAAACTTCTCTTGGGGTTTTCTCAAGAAAAGTTCACCTGAGAAAAGCTCAGCTCCTTGAGACCACGTGATCACGGATTCTTGCACCTGAACACGTGAATGTTTCCACAGAGAACGCCGCGTCATTGTTTGTTTGACGTCGACGTCAATTTTTCTTGACGCGGGCGTTTACCTCCGAGCCCATTGGGCGTAGGTCAACGTTTTGACGTCAACGTCAAATTTGACGGTGACAAACGTCGTTGTGCACCTTGCGTGACGCACCCAGCCTGACACTTAGCCTGACGCACCCTGCGTGATGCACCCTGCATGGCACACCCAGTGTGACGCACCCAGCGTGACGCACCCTGCATGACGCACCCAGCCTGATGCACCCAGTGTGATGCACCCTGCCTGGCGCACCCTGCTTGGTGCACCCAGCATGATGCACCCAGCCTGTGCACCTGGTGTGACACACCCAGTGTGGTGCACTCAGCATGACACACCCTGTGTGATGTGTGACATACCTAGCCTGACACACCCTGTGTGATGCACCCTGTGTGATGCACCCAGCATGATGCACCTAGCATAATGCACCCTGTGTGACACACCCTGCACGATGCACCCAGCATGATGGACCTGGCATGACACACCCAGTGTGACACACCAGGCATGATGCACCCTGCATGATGCACCCAGTGTGACACACCCAGTGTGATGCACTCTGCATGACACACCCAGTGTGATGCACCCTGTGTGATGCACCCAGCATGATGTACCCAGCATGACGCACCCAGTGTGATGCACTCAGCAGGATGTACCCAGCATGACACACCCAGTGTGACTCACCCAGTGTGATGCACTCTGCGTGACACACCCAGTGTGATGCACCCTGCGTGATGCACCCAGCATGATGTACCACGCGTGACGCACCCAGCATGACATACCCAATGTGACGCACCCAGCGTGACGTACCCAGTGTGACGCACCCTGCATGACGCACCCCGCGTGACGCACCGGGCTTGACGCACCCAGTGTGACGCACCCGGTGTGTACCCCTCCCTGTCACTCTTCTCAGTACTCCAGTTCCGGTCTGGTTCACTCGCTTCCTCATTTCTCAACTCTGTGTGCACAAATACCCCGAGTTTCAGGAAGGCAGCTACACATAGGATGAGTATGTGAAAACATACACGTGCATACAGATACTTGTGGGATGACATACTTTGGACTTTTGTCACGAGTATGCGTGCAAACACACACGCACGCACACATGTACAGGTGTGAGGATTATCAATTGTTTGTGTGGTTCTGTGTAGTTCTGCCCGATTCGAACACTTTGGATTGTATTCGAACACTTTTTGAGTGGTGTTTGAAGAAGGGTTCGAAGGGAGGTGTTCGAACAGAGTTCTGATGGGTGAGTTCGATTTGTCTTGGTCCTAACCAAATTCAAGCTCGACTTTGTTGCACAAAGATTCACCCAAACTCGAACAGATCCAAAGTTGTCTGACACAGTTCGTTTTTCTGACTCTGTTCAGCAGAACGCATCTCACACAACGAAGTGTTCGAATTTCGCAGAACTTGGTTGTTGTGTTGTCACGCGGGATATTTTTAGCCACACGAACACGTGATGTTATCTGTGGCACTTGAGCTTGACGCCCGTTTGTGATGACGAGTTTGATTGTCAAATGCGTCGTGTGTTGAGGAGGAAGATGAACCTTGAGCAACTGAAGAGATTGTGACAGGTAAAATATGGCGCTGTCGTCTTGCTTGGTGATCATGTGTGTTGGAGTCTCTATCTCACCGCTGCTGTAGCTTGGGTTGTTCGTTTTGGCTTCTGGCTACTGCTGTGGTTTTGAGTTGTTCGTTTTCGCCCAACTGAAGGTCGGACCAGGTTGTGGCCAGGTTTGGGTTCCTTGGATACGAACTCGCTGTTGCCATGGGGAACTGAACTTGTGTTGGTGAACTCTTGAACACGTTATTGCACAGGGACGATTGAGGTCAAAAGAGAGTGCAGAAGGGTCAGGTGTGTGGGAACCGAGGATCTTGTTGTCATGACAACGTTCACAGGAACAGCAGGGCGTGTCCCTTTTTGTTGGACAGATTCGTTTCCATGGCAACACTGATGCTCAGTGTGGTTTTGAGTGAGAGTCGTCTCCATGGCAACACTGATCAAGCTGTGGTCAGAGTTGTGCTTGTGGTCTTTGTTCCAAGTTTGTTTTGTGTTGTTCTTTCTCTCATTTTGCAAATGTTGTCTGCTTTCTTTGCTTTTGTCTCTGTCCCTTTCTCTTTCAATTGATTTCTCCGAATTTCTCTCCCTGTCTTTCTTCCTGTGTGTCATCCTGACTTGGCATTGGTCTCACTCTGTCTGTCTGTCTGTCTGTCTGTCTGTCTGTCTGTCTGTCTGTCCTCTGTCTGTCTGTCTGTCTGTCTGTCTGTCTGTCTGTCTGTCTGTCTGTCTGTCTCTCCTCTCTCCCTATGTGTCTGTTTCTGTCTACCCTTCTCATTCCCTCAGTCTATTTCTCTCTCCCTCACTGTTTGTCTCTTCCTGTCCACTCTCTCTCTCTCCCGTGTCCCTCCCTCTCTCTCTCTCTCTCTCTCTCTCTCTCTCTGTCTCTCTCTCTCTCTCCGGTATCTGTCACACAGACCTCTTTGGCTACCAGTCTTCTTCAGTTCTGTACACTTGCACAACTTCACAGTTTATTGCAAGCTGTTCCTCACACACACACTCTTTCAGAAAATGCAGCAAGTGAAAACACAAGCAATATCTTGATATGCAGCACCTGTCTCACTGAGTAAACACTGCACAATGCTCCTTCTTTGTGTTTCCCCTTTTATCTCAGTCATAACACCTGAGCTCACAAAGCTTTCCACGCATGTTCTTCAGAAGAGAAGCATTTCACACACAAATTTGTCAGTTTTCTGTGAAATTGCCTCAAAGGAAGTGTGCTGTGCTTTGTTGGCACCTGAAATCATTCAAGTGGAACTTTGGTGTTGGTTGAGTGAGTACACAGAAACGTGCTGAGGTGATTTTGTGTCTGTTGTTGTGGGTTGAAGCTTGTGTCACGTGATGTGGTGAGTTTTTCACCATTTTCGCACCTGCGTCCCAGTTCATAACAAAACAAGAGAAAAAAAAACCTGTTCTTGCAATTGGAAACAATTTTGCATTTTGGACCGGTGTGTGGGTTTGGAGATAAAAATGCCCCAGGTTGGTGCAAAGTCAGGAAATTTTATTGTTGACACTTCCCATTGTGTAAAATCGTGCGTCGGGTCTTTGTCATGGAACAATGCTCTTTCGCTCCGTGTCATTTCCATGGAAACCTGATCCCCAGTGCGTGACAACACTGTCAGCATTGTTACTACGTCCTGTTGTTATTTTGACGTTGTTTTGGATCGGAGCCTGTTTCTCTGTCGTGTGAATGATAACTGTGTTGATAATTTTGACAGTGGAGTGAAAGATTTATCTGTTTCACAACAACTCCCTTCTCCATTTCAAAAGTTTTGATTTGAGAAACAGATTAACTCATTGTCAGAGTGGGATTAGGTTTGTCACATTTCAGAAGAAATGAAATCATAGATTTCTTAATTTCACAACAATTTCTGTTTCCATTTCAAAAAGTATAATTTGAGAAATAGATGAACTCATTTGGGTGAGATAGGGATTTTCACATTTCTTGTTGCATTCCATTTGAGTTTCTCTTTGGAACCTGATGATATTTGTGAGAAACTTGAGAATGTCCTCACACCAGAGCAGGACTCCAGAGAGTGCACTGCTGGGCTGGACCTTTTTGTCAAGCTTGTAAATTGAATTTCTTGAGAAAAATGATGACATTTTGTGACAGACAGGATCATATTACAATGGAGCATGACTTAGAGTTTGAAAAGGTCATTGATGTTCGTGCAGAAAAGTTTTTTAGAAATCACAATTTACTCAAAACATCCCTTTTTACCTTCCTCAGCATATTTACAAAATTTCTCAGAAACCTTTTTGGTTTTGCACTCAAAATGGAGGAAATCAACATGGGAATCTCTGTTTTCAATTGGCTGTCAAACAAGAAATTTACACTTCTTTTGTTGTTGATCAACTCTCAGTTGAGTGACAAAATACTGGAGGAATTTATCTGAGAAAATCAGGGTTTCTGCACAGCAGATATTTGATTGACAGATAGATCTATTTCTGGTGTCGCTCTGGGCGACAATAGGGGGCGTGGTTCTCTGCGTGACGGTGTGAATGAAGCCACTCGTTTCGTAACCTTGACCTTGACTCCACCCCCCTTGGTTCTGAATTTGTGATTTGGACCGGGATGCCCACCCCCCACCTGACCCTCCCTCTTGGCTCCACCAGACGCGCTCCTAGATGTAAGTACTGTGATCTCACGGATCTCTACCGCCCCCCCCCCACTGACGCGTTCAATTTCACAAACAGCAACGCTAATTTGTGTCAGGTGGCGCCCTCCTCCATATACGGTGTCAAGCAGCGTTCTTGAGCTATCGCGTACTTGTTTCAACAAGTATCTCAAGAGTACTTTTACAAGTACTCCCACGTGGATCAGATATTGATTGTCACGCCCCTAGCAACGCGCTTTCTGTCCTTAGCAACAGCAACGCAAATTGGTGTCAGGTGGCCTCCTCAGTACGACAGGACAAGTACTTGAGAATACTTCAAGTACTACTCCCACCAAGATCAAATTTTTCGATTGTTGTAAAGTGACGCGTTGAATTTCTACAAGAGAGATCAGATCCAATCAATGTCAGGTGATCATTGGCACAAAAAGGCAGACTGACCAGTATGAAGGAGGAGGACCCAGCGTTGCCATGGTGACAGGACAAACACACGGGTGTCACGTGACCCCAGAGACGCCGGAGAGGATCATAACAACAGAATCAAATCTCTTTTCATCACAATGAGATCAAACTCAAGTACAAACATGTGTATTTGAGAGGAGGATCCTGTGTTGTCATGGTGATACGTGGAGGGAGGATTCTGTGTTGCCATGGTGATACGTGGAGGGAGGATTCTGTGTCACCATGGTGACACGTAGAGGGAGGATTCTGTGTTGCCATGGTGATACGTAGAGGGAATCAGCCCGAGCTTTGGTGGCACCTGGGGTGGATCTACATGGCTGGAGTGGCTGGTGGGGGAGGGGGCTTCGTCTCCAGACGCCCCATTCATAAAAATTTTGGAGTTGCCATGACAACAAATGTCTTTATTGCTCGTCGCGCCACAAGCAAAGAACACGCAAACATCTGCCCATCCCCCTCCTTGATAAAAGTGTGGAGTTGCCATGGCAACTTGACACGCAACAGGGGAAGAGGAATCCGGGAGATCCAAGGGACGCTCGCAGGCGTGGGCATCATCACCCATTGATCTCACTCCACAGAGTCAGGGTCGTCAACCCCAAGGGGGGAATCTTGAAAACAAATATATTTTGTCGAAAAATTTTGCTCCCTTCTGCTTTTGGTTCAAACTTTGTTTTCAGGGCCAGGACTCCGGGGGGGGGCAGGTCAACCAGACCCCCTGGATCCTGGTCCCGCCCCCTGAACCACGTTGCTCAGTTCTGGATCCGCTTTGATCCCGCCAACTAAAGCACGATGTGAGCCACGTGGGAGTCACGTGGATTTGTTTTCTTTTTCAGATAGCGACACCGAATCGGAGGGAGGCACACCAGAGAAGAGCCAACCAGAGAGAGGGCCGGTAGAGAAGAGCCAACCAGAGAGAGGGACGATAGAGAAGAGCCAACCAGAGAGAGGGCCGGTAGAGAAGAGCCAACCAGAGGCTGGCGCAGACGCTGGCCAACCAGAGGCCATGAAAGACGCCAGCCAATCACAGGCAGTGGTGCTGGACACCAACCAATCAGAGTGCAGGAAAAACGTCAACCAATCAGAGACGAGCGTGGCAGAGGCAGAGGCAGAGGTGATGAGCGAATCAGAGGCCGCCAAGGTGGAGCAGAGCCAATCAGATGCGTCGCCGGGCGACAGCCAATCAGAAGCGAGATTCAGCGACGGAGACTTTGCGCTCGTCCAATGGGACGACGGCTCCGTGTACTACTGCTACATACATACTGTGAGTACACCCTATGAGTGAGAGTGCACTCAAGAAGTTTGTGAGTGCACCTGTTGTGTGTCAGAGTACATTTTGCACCACGAGTGCACCCGATGGAGAACATGCAGTGAGTACGGATTGCCTCTGTGTGCGTGTGTGTGTGTGTGTGTCCGTGTGTCAAATTTATTAAAGTTGAACCCCTCTCCGAGGCACCCTCTACATGAGTCTCTCAGTTCCGCCACACTGCGCCCCCGCCCCCCTGCCACGCCCCCTCCGCCCTCTCCTCCATGTCACGCCGTCCCTAACAACACGCCCGTCGCCAATAGCGACACGACGCCTGTAGAACAACGCGTCTTTCTCACGGGAATCGTGATCGCTCATCACTTCCGGTATCGTGAGTGATACTTCCGGTTTCGTGACGCGACTCCATGGGGAGTTTCAGCATCACGTTCCGTAGCCACAAAACGTGCACGTAGCACGTAGCACCTGGTTGCAATTCTCCTATTTTGGTGGGTTCCACAGACAGGAAAGGGGACAAAATTGACAAACTTTTCAAAAAACAACTCCAAGATTTGTGGGCCCTTCAAAACTTTACTGTATTTTAATGTATTTTGAGCTTTTTTCAAGTTTCAGACAGTAGAATTATTTTCTTTTCTCATTGTGGACCCTTCCAACAGAGGGGAGTTGTCCAAATGACACAAAACATTCCATCCATAAACAACAAAAGCACCAAACAAACACCTCAGTTGCTATGGTGACATATTTTGCTTGCTTCTGAAATGATGCCCAAACAGAAGAAATGGCAAATTTACCCAGAAAACATGAAAATGTACGTTCCCAAACAAAATTTTAAAATTTTTGCTCCATTTCCAAAGCTATTTTTCAAAGCAGCTGCATCCATGAGCACTATGACGTCATCTCAGGTTATTTTTAGCAGCTCAGGCTCAGAAGCTGCAGCATATTGAAGCTGACATGTTGACAGATGGAGCATGTATTTATCTGTGAGAGTGTAGATAATCTGAAAGCTAACATTTTGTCTGCTCAGTTGAGCTGCAGCTGGTGCATGATGTGTTTTACCATGACATTTATTGATGAAATGCAAACATGTTGAGTTGTGCTCAGGTTTGCTGCTTTTTGACTGTTTTTGACATTTTTCACTGTCAGTGGTTTGGCCGAGGTTCGGCTTGGAGAGTGCGTGCGTGTGGTGTGCGTGTGTGCTTGTGTGCATGTGCCTGAGGTGTGCGTGTACGTGCGTGTGTGCTTGTGTGTGCTTGTGTGTGATTGTGTGTGCATTTGTGTGTGCATGCGCATGTGCGAGTGCGTGTGTGTGCGTGTTTTTCCTTTCATTCAAAGGTGTCTTTTTTCGTGTCGCAAGCGCATGCAATGACTCGAGCAGGGAATGTGTGTGCGTGTGTGCGTGCGGATGTGTGTGCGTGCGTGCGTGAGTGAGTGGCCTGCGGGTTTCTCCAAACCTGGACACTCACACACACAAGGAGTGGGCGGAAAGAGACAAGAGCCCACGTGTTCAGGGGGTGTTAGTGTGCCTGTGCGTGTGTGTGCGTGTGTGCGTGTGTGTGCGTGTGTGCGTGTGTGCGTGTGTGCGTGTGCGTGTGTGTAGCTCAGGAGGACCAGGGAACGTCTTCAACACAACACTGGGTGAACCAACTGCGAGTTCCGTGTGCTTGCGCAGAACTGCCCGTTTCTCACCGGAAGTGAATCTCAGACCGGAAGTCTGAGACCGGAAGACTCAGACCGGAAGACTCAGACCGGAAGTGACCTTGTGTGTTGCAGGCTGACTACGCGTCGGGTCGCGCGCGCGTCCTCCTGGACGACGACTGTCTCTACGACGTGTCGCTCGACTCCATACACGACCGTGAGTACTGTCTCCATGGCAACAGGTACTCAGTATCCACAGCAACAGGTACCAAGTCTCTAAGGTAACAAGTACTTGAGTACTGAAGGGCTGCAGACAGAATGACGGCGTTTCACGTTCGTCACGTGTCACCAGATTCCCTCCTGGACCGGAAGCCATTTCGTTTGACCGGAAGTTTCTCACCGGAAGCAACAATTTCCAGCAGAAGTGATTTATTTTTGCCGAAAGGAACTATAACCGGAAAATAGAACTCAAATCAATCAACCGGAAGTGCTTTGAACCGGAAGTGGGTGCGACCGGAAGCGGATGTGTTTCAGTGCACGAGGAGACGGACGACATCGTGTGCGTCGTGTGTAAGACGGGAGAGTCGGCGCCGCCCAACCACATCGTCATCTGTGACAAGTGCGAATACGGTAGGTGTGAGCAGGGTGAATATGGTACGTACGTGTAGCAGGGAGTGAATACGGTATGCTATGTTTTACAAAGAAATACGGTTGTGGTGCAATAGAAACCAGAGTCGTGCAGACCAGGTGTGAACACGGTGCTGTGTGTGTGCTTTGTATGTGTGCTTTGTGTGTGTGTGTGTGTGTGTGTGTGAGTGTGTGGGGTGTATGTGCGTGTGGTGGGTGGGTGGGATTTGTGAGCTTTGTGTGTGCGTGTATGTGATGCACTGTGTGTGTGGCGGGTGTGAACATTTTCCGCAGTGAATCCAGCAAGTGTTAAGTCCACGTTCAGATGTGCGACATGTACTGACGGGATACTGTGTGTGAGTTTTGGATGTCGGGCAGTGGTGGTGGTCCGGTGGTGTGACGTGGTGCTTGGAACGTGTGCGTGTGCGTGTGTGTGTTTGTGTGTGCGTGCGCGCGGTGTGTGTGCGGGGGTGTGGTGCTGTGCCTGTATGTATGTGTGCGGATGTGTGTGTGTGTGTGTATGTCGTGTTTGTGTGGCGGGTGTGCGCATGACATCCTCTGTAATGTGAATACGATGAGTGCTGAATCCAGACCAGAGTGAGGACAACGACAGGAACTCACACTTTCTGGTCACAAAAGTGAATACGGTAAAGTGCTGCTTTTTTCACTCATTCACACCTCCAACAGGGTGTGAACTACAAGTATGAATACGGTAGACGTTGTGTCTGTAGTGTGAATGTGGTACTCACTATGAATACGATATTGTGACAGTTGTTCCAAAGAGACTACGAACAGCTATGAAAGATGAGAACAGCTCATAACCATAGCAACCGACGCTGCCTGCGGTCGTGAGGGAGATGTTACAAAGACGACGACGTTGTCATGGAGACTTTGTGTGCACCTGTTGCCACGGAAACGTGATATCATAGATGTGCGGAGCAGGAAGAGAAGGACGTCAATTTGGGCTGCATGGCAGGTCCGAGAAACTCCCCGAAAAGTGCAGCTGAACTTTCATGTCGCCATCACCAATGGAGTGGAGCCAAATTGACACGCAGACACACACACACTCACATAGGCAGACAGACAGAAATAGACCTACAGAAAGACAGATAGACAGGCAGGCAGACAGACAGACAGACAGACAGACAGACAGACAGGTCCACACACACACGCACACACGCACACACGCACGCACACACACACACACACACACAGCACAAACGGGACCAACGAAAACACCACAGCAACAATTTTTCAGTTTCCAGGGCAACACAAGTATGGACAAGTTATTTTATGGAACAATCCTTCATTGTCATATTGCTACGCATTATTCTACATGTACTCATCATCTGACTGGCAACGGACCTACAAGTACATGACTATCCATGGATCACAAGTACACTTTATGGATCGACACAGTACTTGCAACATGATACTTTTTGTACTTATGAAATGGAGCACGAATGACGCATTTCCCACAATTTGATACCCAATTTACTGAATTGCAAAATGACAAACTCCGGTTGTCAGGGAGTCTCGTGTTTCTACAACACACGACGCCAAAGTGCAATTTGACGCTGCCATAGCAACCATCGTAAACAAACCAAGGACAGCAGTGTCATGTTTCAGATTAAATTGTCAAGGGAAATACCAAAGGTTATCAATTGACCAAAAAATGATGGAAAAAACTGGAAGAAACAGAAATACCATGAAATGAAAACTGCAAAAACTTGCTGTGTGACCTGGTTGAAGCTGATTTGTCCTGTTCTCATCTGATGTGAACAAATTGTCTTCAAACTGCAAGAGAAAACGAGAAACAGACCAAGAATCCAACAGCTGGTGAACAAAGTTTGCAATCTCAAACAAAGACATCAAGACTAGACTTCCTCAAGGCTGATTCCTTCCCCCAGATGGCAGAATTGAGTCTTTGCTGCAGGTGACCAGTGTGGTGCTGCTTGGAAACCAATTGTGGGCAGCAAAATGCTCAAGATTTGTTCCCAAACTTACTGTCTCACATTGAGTAACTTGTGTGGGTGCAAACCAACAAATAGGTCTGCAACTTCTCAACTTTTTTTGCTGGAAACAAAAAACACAGAATCTCTTTGCTGCAATTTTTTCAGAAAAACTCTGACAAACTACAGATCTCCTGAGGGCTGATTTGTTTATTCTTCACCATGTCCAATTTGATGTTTTTATCAGCAGTGACACCAATTTATAATCTTGCAAAATGTTCAATTTTCAGTTTGTGAGTTGAATGATGATGTCTGAATTATATTGTATCCAAAAGCACATTTTTCTGCAGCCATCACAATCATATTGCCTCAAGAAGATGTTATCAACACATTGAGTACCTTGTTCCCATGGATACACACACAATGATTGTGAGTTGACCTTGACCTTAAGGCCTTGTTTCCAGGTTACCACCAGCTGTGCCATGATCCCTGCATCCCTGACTCTGTGGTGCAGGAGGAGACTCTCTCCTGGAGCTGCCTTCACTGTGAGCTGGGAGCCCACAACCCCCACGTCCACAACCCCTTCCACCTGTCCATCATAGACTCCGAGGTAAGTCACGTGCGTGAGTGCGTAGTGATGACGTCATCAAGTGATGTGTGTTGCAGAGAACAGAAGAACTGTGCTGTTGTGATGACGTCATGTGTTGGTGATGTCTGTGTTGATGACGTCATCACGTGATGCGTGTTGCAGACGCAGAGAGAAACACGTGGTTTTGTTGTTGGTACTTATTGATTGGTTCACAGGTCAAAGCTATGTTCATCACACCTGGTGCAGCTGTGCACAGAAAGTTTTTCAATGTGAATAATTTGCAAAGGTGAAGTCAGTTTGAAGCTGTCAAGATTCCAGCAAGATGAGAAAATAGTGTGTTGGACCAAGTCATGAGTCTATGTGAAAAATGGGTTCATGAAGTTAGACTGGCCAACTTTTGACAGGTCAGCCATTTTGTGACAAAAAGTAACTGCTTGTATGCATGTGAAGGGTTTTGTTTCAAAATGGCGGCTTTTTGTGAAAAAGACAAACCTGCGACTGATAAAACTTCGAAAGGTAAGTTGTTTCTTGCTTCCTTGAAATTTGCATTGTTGTATGATGATGTAGCAATGTATTCCGTGCGAAAATATGTGTACAGTAACTGCCATGGTGATGGTTGCTGCTATGGAAACATGTGTTTTGAGTAGAAACATGGCGCTCACATGCATGCGCACTGAAAATCTCCCTCTGAGAGTGCTGAAAAACTGAAGTTTTGAAAACACAAACTTTTTTTGGGTGTGAAACAAGAGAATTGATGCGTTGCTATGGATACCAGTCTGAACGCACAATTTGCTGGAATGCTGATTGTTGTACAGAGAATAGTCATGACAACAACGCGCTGTTTGCACAAAACTGCGGCTCATTGTCCGTGGATACAGCTGTGGTGCAACTGTTGCTATAGAGACCAGAGGGGCGAGGATCCAGGGTGTGGGTCCAGGGGGTGGGTCCAGGGGTGGATCCAGGGGTGGGTCCAGGGGGTGGGTCCAGAGGGTGGGTCCAGGAGGTGGGTCCAGGGGGTGGGTCCAGGGGGTGGGTCCAGGGGGTGGGTCCAGGGGAGGGTCCAGGGGTGGGTCCAGGGGGTGGGTCCAGGGGGTGGGCCCAGGGGTGGGTCCAGGGTGTGGGTCCATGGGGTGGGTCCAGGGGTGGGTCCAGGGGGTACCACCCAAGGAACCCTTTTAGGAGGGGCCAGGGGTCCAAATGTTCTTCTTTGGAGAATCGTGCATTTTTCACGGGGGTGGGGGGAAGAACAGGTAGGGGGCCCTGGACCCCCTGGAACCCCCAAGGGAAGCTGAGAACCAGCTTAAGGGTCCATGCAAGGTTTCAACCCTTCTTTGAGGGGGTTACCCACGGGTTCCAAGCATTGGAGAGCATTTCCGACAGTCTTGGTGGGTCGTGCATTTTTCTTGGGGGGGGGGAGGGGGCAACAGGCAGGGGGTTCCTGGTTCCATCCAAGGAGAGCCGTGGCTATACAACGCAGAACACAATAACCCAACAGATGCTTATACGGTCCACTCTGCTTCGTGCAGCCATATGAGGTGGGCTGCTGTGGTGTTGTTGATGCAGGCTTGTTCCAACCTGTGCACACAGGCAGTGCACATAAAACGTGCAGTGTTTTATGGTTTGATGGATTTGCTGATAGCAAAGCAAGCTGTTCAGCAAACCTCCCCATGTGGCGATGTTGGTACACGGCAGAACAAGCTGTTCAAACGAGTCGACGTAGAGAGTATATACTTCCAGTACTTAGTACTTGCATTGTGTACTGACAGGTCTGGTCGTTGACGTTGGTCTGCACATCTCGTTACAGAAAATAGCTCCATGGAGCTCGCGGTGATTTGAGGAATTTTTGGTTTGTCTCATTTGGGTTGCTCTGATTGAGGTCGCTTTTTCATCAAAATTCTTATTTTTCAGGTGCTTTGATTTGGGTTGCTTTGATTTGGGTATCTTTTTCAAGCGATCCCAAATCGCGCAACCCTCCTCAAATCACCTAAAAACTGTGTACTTGGGGTCTGGTTTGGGAGCCTTGTGAGTACTCTGTGTGAGGACCAAGGTGGTTTGGAGCTCTGGTGCGTACTGCCAGGTCTGATGGTGAAGGAAGCCTGTCCTGCTGTTCAAACCAACCACGTGGCAAGGTGGTCTCAACCACGAGGTGCAGATTGTGGACTGGGGTGGGGGTCTGGTCTGGGGGTTGGTGTTTTGTGTTGCAAGATGCGGCAACCTCCCTGCGCAGAGAGTACTGTCAGTCCTAATCAGTGTACTGGTGTCGTGGTGTGTTTGCCTATCGACCTGTTCTAACCCCAGAGAGAGACACAGAGAGACACAGAGAGAGGGGGAGAGAGTGAGACAGAGAGAGGGAGAGTGAAGAGAGAGAAAAAGAGAGAGGGGAGAGAAAGAGAAAGAGAGGGGGAGAGAGAGGGGGGAGAGAGAGGGGGAGAGAGAAAGAGAGAGGAGAGAGAGAAAATACTGTTGTACTGCACTGCGTACTGGTATGACAGATCTAACCTGTTCTAACCTCCCATGGAGAGTACTGTCCGTGCACACTCAAGAGTACTACATGTCGGGTCGTATGTGTTGCACAGAACAACATGTTGTTCGAGCCTCCCTAGAGAGAGTTCTCACTCTCACTACCAATGTACTGGCAGGTCTGCTCGTCAAACAAGCTGTCCTATTGCAACAAAAAATGGAGCCAGCTGGCTATACATGCAACAAACTGTACAAAGCCAACAGTCTGTAGAAACAGGCTTCAATACAGTGTTTTATTGCAGAGACTCAGCTATAGCTTCATTGTGCAAACAGCTGTACAGGCCATTGCATAGAGAAACACTGTGCCAGATGGTGCCCATTTGCTTCCATTGTCAAGAGGAAAAATAAGCTCTTCTAACAATGTGTGCAGACCCTCAAACATCGTTGCAGGACACGTGCTGAAAAAGCTGAAAGCGTGCTTTTGAGCCAAACAATATGTTCAAATATGCATTTTTTTGTGGCAGGATGTTTCATAAGTCTTTTTGTGGTAAAACGTGGGTCAAATTTCCCCTGTTGTGCGGTGCCACGTTTGGTTGCACTTCCATTTGTGGTATGTGTGTGTGTGTGTGTGTGTGTCTGTCTGTCTGTCTGTCTGTCTGTCTGTCTGTCTGTCTGTCTGTCTGTGTGTCTGTGTGTCTGTGTGTCTGTGTGTCTGTGTGTCTGTCTGCTCAACAAGCAAGGTTCATATGAACATGGCTCATGGAAGTTGGTTCAACAGCGCATGCGCACATTCGGGATTTTTTCTTTTGGTTGAAGGTTGTTTAAAACAAGAATCTGTGGTGAAAATATGTGTTGGTGGAATCTCTGAATTTCTTTCTCATGAAAGGTTTCTGTTTGTGCAGCTGATCAGTGTAGAAGATGGGAAAATCACACAAACCAAGTTGTGCACTGTGAGAAAAAGGTTGATGATGACTTTGACCAGAGTTTTGGAGTCAGGGTGCTCACCAAATATCCAGGTTTTTGTCTCTCAACAGACTTTCAGAAAAAAACACTCAGAAACATCACAAACAGAATGGAAAATGTGTGTGTGTTTATGTGATGTTGTCTTGATATGCCAGAGTGCACATGCACTTGTGCTGCTGTTTGAAGAGAACTAAGCAGCACAGCATCAGATAGAGAAATTGAACCTTGTTCATCTGTGCACAGTTGTGTAGGTGAACATCGCCAAGGTCACGCCAAAAGGGAAAGAAAACCAGAGAAAACCGCAATGATCAGGTGCAGAAACCAAATGTGTATGTGGAAGAAGAGCCTGAAATGCTTCCGTCGCTGCCATCACAAACCAAGCAAAAAGCTGTCTTTTTTTTTTGTTCAATGTAAAACATGAAAAACAATCCCCCTGTTGGAGAACAAAGGCCTTTTGAGTCGCGTTCTTTTCATCAGGACAAGAACATATACTGACAATACATTTGTGAATTTAGAGGCGGATCTCAGGGGGGGATGAGCTCCTTCCCCCCCCCCGGAAAGTAGCGCCCAGCTTTGGCCTGGAAGGGGGTATTTGTTGGGACGAAGAAAAGTGTAAAATTTGGAGTGACTCACAATGGTGGGTCGCCCCCCCCGCTGACCCCCCTTCCCCCAAAATAAAATTCTCCAACCTTTCTGCTGCAAACGAGAAATGTTTTTGCAAGCATTTTTCTTCAAAGTTGTAAAT